>JAANMY010000331.1_pt1 | contig 67522 bp, 54 predicted proteins | sample 7279691 | NCBI WGS metagenome assembly JAANMY01 (sample SAMN14094543, study PRJNA606508) | bioreactor metagenome | isolation source: A lab-scale SPAN reactor treating ammonium-rich wastewater day 388 | place: Ireland: Galway | collected 2018-02-07 | reverse complement strand
CGGCGTCCATCCCACCAATGCCAACATCATGTTCGGCGGCCTGCAAGACAACGCCAAAGCCAAGTGGGTCGGCGGCGTGTGGACGGGGCTGGACACCGGCGATGGGGGCTGGTCGGAGATCGATCCCTTCAACCCCAGCATCTGGTACAGCACCCGCTACAGCATGCAGGGCAGCATCGTCCAATTCCAGCGCAACAACAACAACGGCACCGCGTCCCTGAACGATTGGCAGCAGAAGGCCGATGGCATCGACATCAACGATCGCATGCTCTTCTATGTGCCCTTCGTGTTGGATGTGAAACAGCAGGGCGTGCTCTACCTTGGCACCCATCGCCTCTATCGCACCGCCAACCGCGGCGATTCCTGGCAGGCGATCAGCGGCGATCTGACGCGGGGCGCGCAGACCGGCGGCGCCATCAGCGCCATCGCCGTGGCCCCCAACGATTCCAACACCCTCTACACCGGCTCCTCCGATGGCATCGTCGCCGTCACACGCAACCGCGGGGAATCATGGACCAACGCCACCAAAGCGCCGCTGCCCAACCGCCACGTCTCCGACATCGTCGTCCATCCCACCAACGCCGCCGTGGCTTATGTGACCTTCAACGGCTATGACACGCACACGCCGGGCCAGGCCGGGCATGTGTTCAAGACCACCAACGCCGGCGGCTCCTGGCAGAATGTGAGCAACAACCTGCCCGATATCCCCATCCTCACCATCGCCCTCGACCCGCGCAACCCGGATCACCTCTACATCGGCAGCGATATCGGCGTATTCCGCAGCACCAACGGGGGCAGCAGTTGGGCCAGCTACAACGATGGCCTGCCCAACGTGCAGGTATTCGACCTGGAACTGAACGACACCACCCGGCATCTGTGGGCCGGCACCTATGGCCGCGGCGTCTTCCGCCTCAGCCTGGCCGGCACGCCGCCGACCGCCACCCCCACCCCGACGCGCACGCCCACCCTGCCCCCCCTCACCCGGCGCCTGTATCTGCCGGTGACGATCAAGAGCGTGGCGCGGCCGCAACCCACCCCCACCCTGCCCCCGCAAGGCCCGGCCCCCGGCGACTGGACGGGCGACAAAGCGCAGTTCGGCGTCGCGACCAACCAGCAAGATGTGTGGAACATCCGCATACGCGTGCCCGTGCCCGGCTGCGATACCTGGGTCATGCACGCCGCATTCGTGCGCATCAGCCAGAGCCGCTTCATGTACACCGTGGATCTGCGCGAAAACGGCCTGTGGACGAACGAGGGCACATTCACCTCGCGCACGCAGGCGCAGGGCACCGCCCGCTTCCAGAACATGTATTTCGGCCAATCCTGCGGCACCTGGAGCGGGGATGTGGCCTGGACCGCCACCTGGCAGGGCAGCGCCAGCGACCCCACCGTCACGCCCACGCCCACACGACGGCCGCCCACAGCCACCCCCAGCAGCCGCGCCGGCATCTACGGCCAATTCCGCTATCGCGGCGTGGGCGTGGCCGGGCTGAAACTGTGGCTGCGCAAATGCCCCGCCAACGCCGCCTGCAATTTCCAGACCAGCAAAGTCGCCAGCGCCCTCACCGACGCCAATGGCTACTACCAATTCACCGGCGTACCGGCCCTGCCCGCCGGCCACTTCTACACCGTCTACTTCCTCAACTCGCCCGATGGCGAGAATCCTGGCGATGACCGCTACCTGTGGCGCTGGTTTGGCCGCGTCATCAACACGTACAGCGCCGGCGCCAATGTTCATGGCGGCGACGCCGACGTCGAGGACATCCATCTCACCGGCCCCAGCGCCGAGGAGATCACCCTGCCGGCCACCTTCACCTGGGCCGCGCGCAGCCAGCCCGGCGAACGCTACGCCTGGGAACTGTTCGACCCGGAAACCGGCGCCACACTCTGCTACAGCGACCCCGCGACCAGCACCAGCTTCCAGTTGACCGCGTCCACCTTCACCAACAACTGCGGCGGCGCCTACGACCGCTCCTATGGCTGGTTCGCCTGGGTGGTGGATGGCGCGACCTGGGACAACAACAACGGTTACGGCGATTCCTATTACTACACCTCCCACATCATCCGCAGCGGCGGCGGCCCCACCCCCACCCCCACACGCACGCCCACCTCGGTCAGCGCCACCGCCACACCCACGCGCACACCCACGCCTGTCAGCGCCTCCATCTCTGGCCGCGTCACCGCCGCGGGCAGCGGCGCCGGCGGCCTCACCCTGCAACTGCTGGGGTGCAGCAGCGGCTGCGCCGTTGTGGGCAGCGGCGTCACCGCCGGCAACGGCAACTACAGCTTCACCGGCCTGGCCGCGCCCGGCCCCGGCGAGTACTACGTGGTGCGCTACATCAATGGCGGCGGCGTCAACACCTTCAACGCCAACTACCTGGGCTACTGGCTGACCAAGGCGATCAGCACCCTGCCCGCGGCCAACCTCAACTTCGACATCCGCGACGTCGCCCTGCAAGCCCCCGCGCACAATACCAACGCCTACCTGCCCATCACCTTCAGTTGGGCGAGCCGCAGCATCGGCACAGACCGTTTCGCCTGGGCCACCAGTTACAGCGGCACGCAGTTCTGCACCCAGTCCAGCCCGCAGAACGCCACCTCGTTCACCCTGGACCTGACCGCGGCCACCAGTTGCGGCATGTACACCCTCACGCCCTACGATTGGTACGTGTACGTGACCAACGGCGCCAATTTCAACAACGGCTACGGCATCTCCGGCTTTGCCCGCACCTACACCATCCTGGGCGCAGTCGGCGCGGTCGAGCGCCGTCTGCCCGGCCGCGGCGAGCAGGAACCGAGCAGCAGTTTCGCCCTGCCCGCGGAGCTTATCCCCGCCATCCCCGAAGCCTTCGGGCAGTAAATCAGACGTCAGCGAAAAGCGTTCAGTTACCGGCGCAGGATGACCGGCGGCTGAACGCTTTTCGCGCCAGGGGGATGTGACAAAAATCACAGGTGTGTGGTTTAATGTCTTGTATACTATACTCATTCCCGACTCATCTTCTGCGACGCCTGCCCCTGAACATCCTCTCATCATGGCTGCAAACGCACCCTCCGCACCGCAAAAGCCACAGCGCTTTTGGGGGCTGACCCTGGCCCTGCTGTTCGGCGTCTTCGCCGGGCTTAGCATTTTCACCTTCGATTACGGCGAGGGGCTGTCCTATTTCTCCAATGACCCGGCCGCGTGTCAGAACTGCCACATCATGCGCGAGCAATTCGACGCCTGGAACCATTCCAGCCACAAGCATGTGGCGGCCTGCAACGACTGCCACACTCCCCACAGCTTCGCCGCCAAATACATCGTCAAAGGCATCAACGGCTGGAACCACAGCCTGGCCTTCACCACCGGCAATTTCCCCGATCCGATCCGCATCCGCGCCTTCAACGCCCGCATCGCCCAGGACAACTGCGTCGATTGCCACGCCGGCCTGGTCAGCCAGATCCATGGCGCCGGCAAGGACGAAGAAACAGACTGCGTCAGTTGCCACGGCAATGTCGGGCACGGACGTTGATCCGGCGCCGCATCTTGATTTCCACGGAGCTTGACCCATGCGCAAAGCCCTTTTCTCCCGCCAGACCCTGCTCTATCTTGCCGTAGCGCTGGCCGCGGCGCTGCTGACCGCAGTCATCGCCAGTGTGCTGGTGACCATGAACGTCCGCAAACAAGAAGCCGCGCAGTTCCCCCTGCGCGTCGTCGCCGTTGCCGCAGATGAACTCGATCCGGCTGTGTGGGGGCAGAACTTCCCCCGCCAGTACGACACCTTCCGGCGCACCGAGGAAAACTATGGCCAGACGCCCTATGGCGGCTCCGATCCGTACAGCAAGCTGGAGCGCAACCCGGCCCTGGTGCGGCTGTGGGCAGGCTATGCCTTCAGTGTGGATCACAATGAAGAGCGGGGCCATTTCTATGCCCAGATCGATCAGGCCAACACGCAGCGCGTCAAGATCGTCAGCCAGCCGGGCGCGTGCGCCAACTGCCACGCCGCCGAGACCCCCGGGCTGATCGCGCAGATGGGCTGGGAAGCCTTCAACCGCACGCCCTACAACGATCTGGCCGATCAACTGCACACGGGCAGCTCCTGCGCCGATTGCCACGACCCCGAGACGATGGCCCTGCGCATCACCCGGCCCGCGTTCCTCAACGCCATGCAGGCCCGCGGCATCGATGTCAGCCAGGCCACCCGCCAGGAGATGCGCTCCTACGTCTGCGCCCAGTGCCATGTCGAATACTACTTTCTGGGTGAAAACAAACTGCTCACCTTCCCCTGGACGCAGGGCCTGAAGATCGAGAATATCGAGGCCTATTACGACGCTCTCGGCTTCAAGGATTGGACGCACGCCGAGAGTGGCGCGCCCATGCTCAAGGTGCAGCATCCTGAATTCGAGATGTGGAGCAGCGGCCTACACGCCCGTTCTGGCGTGGCTTGCGCCGACTGCCACATGCCCTACATGCGCGATGGCAGCGTCAAGATCTCCGATCACTGGCTGCGCAGCCCCCTCGTCAACCTGGAATCTGCCTGCCAGACCTGCCACAAGATCCCGGTGGAAGACCTGCAAGCGCGGGTGTTGACGATCCAGAACACCACCGCGGATCTGCTGCACCGCACCGAGCAGGCGCTGCTCTCTGCCATCGACGCCATCGTCGCTGCCCGTGCAGCCGGCGCCGGCGACGAGGATCTGGCTGCGGCCTTGCAGGCTCATCGCGGCGCCAGCCTGCGGTGGGATTTCGTCTCCTCCGAGAACAGCACCGGCTTCCACAGCCCTCAGGAAGCGGCCCGCATCCTGGCCGAAGCGATCGATCTCGCCCGCCAGGCTGAATTGCACGCGGTGCAGGCGCAGGCCGCGGCCCAGGGCCGGCAAGCCAGGGCCGGGGACTGAACCTCGCGCCTTTGCCCGCAGTGCACCTGCTAAACCTGTGAAGATCGTCGTCGCCGGCTACAGATCAACCAAAGGCCGGCTGCGGCTGCGCCGCCATCTGCCGGGCGTAAGGTGATTGCCGCAGCAGCCACGCCCGCACCAACGGGCTGACCGCCTGAATCGCCTGCCGCCGCGGCCCCAACTGCCGCTTCACATCCGCCACATAATCGGCCAGGGTGTGGCGCTGAAATTCGAGCACACGCTGACTTTCGCTTGTATCCAGCCAGTCGGTGGCGAATGGGGTCGTGCTGAACGCATGGTCGGGCAGCATGCCCACGCCGAAAGCGTCCAGCACCCTGGCAGCCAGATCGCGATAATAGAACTGGCAGGCAGGGCCGCCGCCGATCAGCCAGGTCTGGCCCCAGGCAGCCGGTCGCTCCAGGGCGTTGGCGATGGCCCGCGCCACATCCTTGCCGTGCACATACTCGATGCGGTTGGCAAGAGGCACGTCGAACAGGCCACGATCCAGGATCAGGCGGATCGGCATGGACGCGGCCAGGCGAAAGATGGCCCACGGCAACCCTGAGGCCTTCACCATCTCCTCGCACGCCACTTTGTGCAGGGCATAATGCTCGGTGGGATGCACCGCGTCGCTCACCTGCCGCGGGGGCGGCTGATGTTGGGTGGGGCCGAACACATGCAGCGAGGAGGCGAACAACAGCCGCGGGGCCGGTTGCAGCGCGCGCAAGGCCGCCAACAGATTCAGCATGCCGCCCACGTTGACTTCCCGCGCCCACTCTGGCCGCGTCTCGCTATCCACGCCGGTGGCCGACAGCTTGGGGATGACAAAAGCCAGGTGGATCACGGCATCGCACCCGCGCACAGCCGCGGCCACATCCGCCTCTCGCCGCAGATCTCCCCACAGCACCTCGATGGGATGCCGGCGCTGCCAGCGCTGCGCCGCGCGCACGTTTTCTTTGCTGGGCAGATCAAAACAACGCAAGTCATGCCCGCGCGCGGCCAACTCGGCCAGCACGTGGGCGCCGATGTTGCCAAAAGGCCCGGTCAACAGCCATTTCATAGCGTCCTCCTCTCCAGCCCATCCAACAGCAGGCGCATGCCCTCCTGGCCGACCGCGCCCCAGTCCGCGCCCTCGGCATCCACCAGGCTTTGCAGCAGCAAGCCCAGCGCCAGCGCCACCAGCACATGCGCCGCGGCCCCGGCATCCACCTGTCGCAGCGAGCCTTCCGCCACGCCGGCCTCCACCCACTCCCGGAACAGGGCGTGATAGCGGCGGTAGGGCGAGATCGTGGCGGCCCACACCGCCGGGTCACGGGCCGCCTGGCTCCAGAATTCCAGGAACATGGGCAATTGCCCGGCCGCGTCGGCAAAGACCTGGGCGAACATGCCGGCGGCGTTGAGCAGGGCCGCGGGCGCGGCATCGGCGCCGGCGCGGGCCCGCGCCATCTGCGCGTCCAACGTTTGCAACCACTCATCCAGCAGGGCCAGGAAGAGGGCCTGCTTGCTGGGGAAATGATGATAAAAAGCCCCCTTGCTCACCCCCGCCTGCGTGCAGATGTCGGCGACGCCGGTGACGGCGTAGCCATGCTCGGCAAAACAGCGGCGGGCGGCATCGAGCAGGCGGGTGCGGGTGATCTCTGCGCGGGATTGCATGGGGTCTGTTGGGGGTGTGAAAAAACCGACTGGTCGGTATGATTATACAGTCGGGGTCACAGATGGCGCAAATGGGGGAAGTGTTCAGTGTTCAGTGTTCAGTGGGTAGGGAGCAGGGAGGCGGCAGGTGAAGCGGTCGGAGCGCTGCGAGCGCTCCGACCGCTGGGGTCGCGGCGAATGGCAGGGGGGAGGTGAAGATGGGGAGGGCAAATCTTCACATTTTCTGAACCATGTTGCCTTGGTCTTGACGTACCATGCCTGAGAGGATGGCCGCGCGGCCAGGCTCTTTGCTTCCTCTTCTGCTCACGCTCTTCCCAACCCCACCATGCGCAAACTCCTCCGCAGTTTCTGGTTCTGGCTGGCCCTGCTCCTGCTCGGCGGCGCCGGCGGCTATCTCTATTACGACGCCAATCTGGCGGCCGCGCAGACGCCAACCTCCCCCACGGTGCAGACGAGCACGGTGCGGCGGGGGGAGATCGTGGTTTCTGCCACCGGCGCCGGCGCCGTGGTGGCCGACGCCGCCGTGAATCTGGCCTTTCGCAGCGGTGGGCTGCTGCTCGAACTGCCGGTACAGGTGGGGGATAGCGTGCAGGCCGGCGATCTGCTGGCGCGGTTGGATGACACCGACGCTCAGGCCGCAGTGGCCCAGGCCGAGATCGCTCTGCGCCAGGCCGAGATTTCTCTGGCCAAGCTGATGGCCGATCCAGATGCGGCGGCGCTGGCTTCGGCCCGCACCTCGCTGCTGGCGGCCCAGGCCGATCTGGCCCGCATACAGACGCCTCCCACCGCGGCGGAGATGGCCGCGGCTCGCGACACGCTGCTCAGCGCCCAGCAGGCGCTGAATGCGCTGCTGGCGGGGCCTACCGCCGACACGGTGGCGGCAGCGCAGGCCGATCTGCGCTCCGCTGAGATCGCGGTGCAGCAGGCGCAGGCCGAGTATGACAAGGTCGCCTGGCGGACTGATGTGGCTCGCACCCCGCAGGCCGCGGCCCTGGAGCAGGCGACGCTGGCGTATGAAAAGGCCAAGGCGAGTTACGAGGCCAAAGTGGCCGGAGCCAGCGCCGACCAGGTCTCGGCGGCGCGGGCCAAGGTGGCACAGGCGCAGAACACCCTGGACACCCTGCAAAAGGGCGCCAGCGCCGCGGATTTGGCCGCAGCCGAAGCCAAAGTGGCGCAGGCGCAGGCCAATCTTGATGCGCTGCTGGCCGGCGCGGACGCGCTGAACCGGGAGGCGGCGGAGCTTGCCATCCAGCAGGCGCAGAACAATCTGGCCGCAGCCCGGCGACAACTGGCCAATACCCAGATCCTCGCTCCCTTTGCCGGGGTGGTGACAGGGGTGAATGGGGCGGCCAATGAGAATGTGGGCGCCAACACGCTGATCGTGCTGGCCACGCGCTCGCAGCCGCTGATCGAAGTCTTCCTGGATGAGACCGATCTGGACAAAGTGGGTGTGGACTTCGAGGTGGAGGCTACCTTCGATGCCTTTCCCAACGATCTCTTCCACGGCCGCATCGAGCAGGTGGATCCCAGCCTGACCACGCGCAACGGCGTGACCACGGTGCGGGCGCTGGCCCGGCTGCAGGACTATGCCAAGCCGCAGCCCCTGCCCCTGGGCCTGAACGCCACAGTGGATGTGATCGGCGGGCGGGCGACGAATGCCCTGCTGGTACCGGTGGAGGCGCTGCGGGAGATCACCCCCGGCCAGTTTGCCGTCTTCATCATGGAAGAGGGCGAGCCGCGCCTGCGCATGGTGGAAGTGGGGTTGATGGACTTCACCTTTGCCGAGATCCGCTCCGGCCTGAGCCAGGGCGATGTGGTCACCACCGGCGTGATCGAGACGAGGTGAGCATGAAACCCCTTACCACGCCGATCATCCTGGCCACCGACCTGCGCAAGACGTATGGCATGGGCGATACCGAGGTGCACGCCCTGGCCGGGGTGGATGTACGCATCGATCCGGGCGAGTTTGTGGCCATGATGGGGCCTTCTGGGTCCGGCAAATCCACGTTGATGAACATCCTTGGCTGTCTGGATCGGCCCACCCAGGGGCAGTATCTGCTGGATGGCGAGGATGTGAGCAAGCTGGACAAGGCAGAGCGCGCCATCATCCGCAACCGCAAGATCGGATTCATCTTCCAATCCTATAATCTGCTGGCGCGCGCCACAGCCCTGCACAATGTGCTGCTGCCCCTGATCTACCGCCGCCAGAATGGGCTGAAACCGGCGGAGCGGGCGGAATTGGCCAAAGAAGCGCTGGCCGCGGTGGGTCTGGCCGACCGCATGCATCATCTGCCCAGCGAGCTTTCGGGCGGGCAGCAGCAGCGGGTGGCTATCGCCCGCGCCCTGATCAACGATCCGGTGCTGATCCTGGCGGATGAGCCGACCGGCAACCTGGATACGCGATCGGGCGAGGAGATCATGGCCCTGCTGCACGAGTTGCACGCTCGCGGGCGTACCATCGTCATGGTCACACACGAATCAGATATCGCCGCCCACACCGAACGCGTGATCCACCTGCGCGACGGCCTGATCGAGAATTCTACCCATGCATCCCACTGAAATCCTCTTGATTGCCTGGGAAGGCATCATTCGCAATAAAATCCGCTCGCTGTTGACGATGTTGGGCGTGATCATCGGTGTGGCCGCGGTGATCGTGATGATCGCGGTCAGCGCCGGCACCGAGGCCACCATCGCCGATCAGATCAACAGCCTGGGCGCCAATCTGATCTTCGTGCAGCAAAGCAGCGGCGGGGTGGGACGCGCGTTCAGCAGCAGCGGCGGGGGCGGGCTGGTCTATGACGACGCCGCAGCCATCGCCGGCTTGAAGGGGGTGGCGGGCGTGGCAGTGGAGCAGCCCAGCAGCCAGTTGGTCAAGGCGGGCAATGTCTCGCTGGATGGGGCGGCGATCTTGGGCACAACGCCCGATTTCCCCTCGGTGCGCGATTACAGGGTGGCGGAGGGCCGCTTCTTCAACCAGACAGAGGTGGATCGTACGACCAAGGTGGCGGTGCTGGGCCACACGCTGGCCCAGGATCTTTTCGGCGACGCCGATCCCATTGGCCAGAAGATCACGGTCGGGAATACGAAGCTGACCGTGATCGGGGTGATGGCCGCGCGGGGGATGGTGGGAGATGTGGATTTCGACGCCCGTCTGTACACGCCGATCACCGTGGTGTTCCAGAATTTCTTGCCTTCGCAGTTCTCTCGCTTCATGGGCAACCGTGTGCGCCTGATTTATGTGCAGGCGGAAAGCCCAGAAGTGCTGGAGAATGTGATCTTGCAGATCGAATTGCTGATGGCCCGCCTCCACACTCTGCCGGTGGATGAGTTGGATGTGGTGGTGAGCACGCAGCAGGACATCATCCAGACGCAGGAGGCGACGACCGCAGCCTTTCGCTCGCTGTTGGCATGGGTGGCGGCGGTGTCGCTGCTGGTGGGCGGCATCGGCATCATGAATATCATGCTGGTCAGCGTTACCGAGCGCACGCGGGAGATCGGCATCCGCCAGTCGGTGGGGGCTACGCCCACCGACATCCGCTGGCAGTTTCTCACCGAGGCGCTGATGCTCAGTCTGGTGGGCGGGCTGATCGGCGTGGCCGCGGGCATGGGCGGGGCCTGGTTGTTCGGCCAGACCTCCAGCATGCGCACAGTGCTTGTGCCCGCGTCGATTGCCCTGGCTTTTGGCTCGGCTGCAGCGGTGGGCATCTTTTTCGGCTTCTATCCTGCACACAAGGCCGCGCAACTGGACCCGATCCAGGCGCTGCGGCATGAGTGAGGCGCGGTGCGCGCTGCGTTCCCCGCCCATCCTCCACCCTTTCTCAGATTCAGGAGTTTCCTCCCGTGCGTCAAACCCTTCTTTCTCTCCTTTTGTTCGTGCTGTTGCTGGCCGCTTGCGGCGGAGAAGCCGCGCCCGCAGCGCCGCAGGCATCTACCGCCGACGGCAACGGCGCTGCCGCTGCCACCCGGCTCAGCGCCGATTTTGCCGGGGCCTTGCCTGTCCCCTCCCAACTGATCCTTGGCTCGCTGCGTCTGGAAGAAACAGAGCAGGCGATCGACGCCGCACAGGCCGCGCAGTTGCTGCCCTTGTGGCAAGCCTACCAGACGTTGAGCAACGATGACACCACGGCCGCAGCCGAGTTGACCGCGATCATCAACCAGATCCAGGACAGCATGGCCCCGGGCCAGATCGCTGCCATCGCCGCCATGCGCTTGACCACGGAAAAGGCTGAGGCCTTGATCCAGGAAGAAGGGCTGGTCGTCATGGGCCGGGGCGCGGGCAGCGGGCAGGGCAGCGGGCAGAGCGGGGGCTTCCCCGGCGGCGGCTTTCCCGGCGGGATGCCCGGCGGCGGCTTTCCCGGCGGGATGCCCGGCGGCGGCTTCCCCGGCGGGGGGCTGGGCGGGGGGTTGGGCGGCGGCGCCGAACTCAGCCCGGAAGCCCGCGCCACGGCTGTGGCCGAGCGCATGGCGGCCAGCGGCGCCAACCCCGCCACCCTGCTGGAGCGGGCCATGCTCGGCAGCCTGATCCGCAGCTTGCAGGTGAAGACCGGTGAAATCGCGGCCGCAGACCTGGCCGACCGTGGCTTCATGAGCCGTTTCATCGAGCCGATCAGCGCGGCCAGCGGCGTAGACGTCGAGACGCTGCAAGCGGGCCTGGATGCCGGCCATTCCTTTGCCGAGATCATCGCGGACGAGGGCGGAGACATGGCCGCGGCCACAGCTGCGCTGCGCGCTCAGTTCGAGGGATTTTTGCAAGGCGACGACCTTGAACAACGCGTCGACCAGATCCTAAACGAGACAAACCGGTAGGCAACACACCCCCCCCCGCCGGCCGAGAGCCGAACGCCGATCAGCGCTGCGCCGCGATCACCCCTTCGCGCAGGCTGAAGGTGACGGCCTCGCCCGCCCCTTGCGGATCGAGGAACGCGCGGGCCGCGCCGGCGCTGCCCCAAAGCAACTCGCTCAGCCGCCGGCGATCTGCCGGGGCCACCTGCATCCTGTCCATCCAGGGCTGGAAGAGCATCGGCTTGGTCAGCCGCTCGCTGTGCTGCACGCTCAGGCCGGCGGCGGCGATGAAGTCGAGCAGAGCGGGCAGGGGGTGCATCCAGCCGTGCGAAGGGTCGCGCAGCCGCTCGAAGGCATTGACATAGGCGCAGGCCGCGGCCTCGTCGGGGCCGATATTATCGACCAACACCAGCCGCCCGCCAGGCCGCAGCACCCGCGCCCACTCTCGCAGGGCCGCGGGCTGGTCGGGAAAGTGATGCAAGGCCACGCGGCAGGTGACAAGATCGAGGCTGCGGTCGGGCAGGGGCAGGCTGGCCCCATCCCCCTGCACCCAGGCCAGATTGCCCTGGCCCTGGCGGCCGGCCAGGCTGCGGGCCGCGGTCAACATGGCAAAGGTGAGGTCGAGAGCGAGGACGCGGCGCACATGAGGGGCGATGATCAGGGCAGAATGGCCGCCGCCGGGCGCCACATCCAGCGCCAGCCAATCGGGCTGCGGCGCCGCCAGATCCAGCAGACGCTGCAAGCTGGCCCCGCCGGCGTGCACCGTCGAGTGCACATACCGCTCGGCGTTGGCCCCGAATTGGCGCTGCACCAGATCGTGGGGATCAGTCGCCATGCAGTTGCGCCTCCATCCAGGCCAGCACGCCGGCCAGCGCGGGCTGACGGATCGCCGCGATCTCGTTGTGAACCTCATGATAGCCGCCGGGATAACGGCGGAAGGTGACAGTGGGCCCGGCCTGGGCCACGGCATCGTGCACCGCCTGGCGATTGATGCTGGTGTCTTCCTCGCCCAGCATGACCAGGATGGGCAGGCGCAGCGTCGCCAGCACGGCTTTGCCTTCCTCTGCTTTTTGCAGGGTCATATGAACGAAACGCATGGTGACGATGTCGTGGCGCAGGGTGTCGCTCTCGTAGGCGCGCTGCACCTCGGCGTCGTGGCTGAGGCGGAAATCCTTGCTGCCGCCGGTATTCATGCTGAAGCCGGGGAGAATACGCGCCATGATCTTGGCAAGCTGGATCTTGGCCGCATTCAGATCAGGGCCGGCGCCATAGCCGGGGGCTGAGATGACGGCCGCCGCGATCTTGGTCTCGTGTCGGGCCAGATAATGGGTGGCGATCAACCCGCCCAGGCTGTGGGCATACAGACACAGCGGCAGGCCGGGATGCTGGCTGCGGGCCAACTCGACCACCTGATCCAGGTCGGCCAGGATCTGATCGAAGTGATCGTAATCGCCACGTTTGCCGCTGGAACGGCCAAAACCGCGGTGATCATGACCATAGATGGCGTATCCGGCCGTCAGAAAAGTCTCGACCACGTGGGGATAGCGGCCGGCGTGTTCGCCCAGGCCGTGGACGATGAGCAGCACCGCGTGCGGGGCCGCGATCGGCATCCACACGCGCAGGTGCAGGTGTTGGGCGTCGGCGGTGGTCAGGGTCGTCTCGTGCATGACAGAATCTCCGTGAGCGGTGGGGAGGACAGGCTGGTGCGTATTGCAACGTGAAACCGAGGTTTTGTCAAACTGAACACTGAATACTGACCACTGAATACTGACCACTGAACACTGAACCCTGCCCCGCTTGTTCCTTTGGGCCGGGATGTTTTACACTGTGCGCAGGGAGGCGCCGCCACCCGCACGCTTGTTTTTTCGGAGGCACTCATGCTCAACGACATCAAAAAAGAAGCCAAAGAGCGCATGGAAAGCTCGATCAAGGTATTCAAAGCCGATCTGGCTGCCATCCGCACCGGGCGCGCCAACCCGGCCCTGCTCGATCAGGTGCAGGTGGACTATTACGGCAGCCCCACCTCCATCACCCAGTTGGCCGTCGTCACCGTGCCCGAACCGCGGCTGATCAGCATCCGCCCCTTCGCGGCCAATGACATCAACCTGATCTCCAAAGCGATCATGCAGTCGGAACTGGCGCTCACCCCCTCGAACGATGGCAAGATCATCCGCTTGATCATCCCGCCCCTGACCGAGGAGCGGCGACACGACCTCAGCCGCCAGGTGAAACGCCGCACAGAGGAGGCGCGCGTCTCCATCCGCAACATCCGCCGCGATGCCATCGGCGACCTGCGCGACTTCGAAAAAGAGGGGATGATCACCGAGGATGATCTGCGCCAGGGTGAAGAGCATATCCAGGAACTCACCGACGCCGAAATCAAGCAGATCGATCAGATCTGCGAGGTCAAAATCGTCGAGATCATGGAGGTTTAAGGCGCGGATATGAGCACAGCCCCCACCGCCAACGTTGCCGGTGAAGGCCACTCTGGCCTGCCCGTCCCCCGGCACATCGGCATCATCATGGACGGCAACGGTCGCTGGGCGCAGGCGCGCGGCCTGCCGCGGGCCGCAGGACACCACGCCGGCACCAAAAACATCCGCCGCGTGCTGGAAGAGGCGGTGCGCCTGGGCATCAAAGTGCTCACCATCTACGCCTTCAGCACCGAAAATTGGGGGCGGCCGCGGGCCGAGGTCGGGCATCTCATGCGCCTGATCAGCCAAAGCATCCGCGATGAATTGGAGGAATTGAACGCCAACGGCGTGCAGATCCGCCACAGCGGGCGCATGGAGGGGGTGGACCGGCATCTGCAAACGCAAATCCAGAACGCCATTGCCCGCACACAGCAAAACGACACCATCATCCTCAATGTGGCCTTCAATTATGGCGGGCGGGCGGAGATCGTCGACGCCATCAAAGCCATCATCGCCGATGGCCTGCCCGCGTCCGCGGTGGATGAGGCGCTGGTCAGCCGCTATCTCTACACCGCCGGCCTGCCCGACCCCGATATCATCATCCGCACCGGCGGCGAGTACCGGCTCTCCAACTTCCTCACCTGGCAGGCGGCCTACGCCGAATACTACGCCACCCCCACCTTCTGGCCCGATTTCGATGAAGCGGAGCTGCGGCAGGCGGTGAGCGTGTTCCAGGGCCGCGACCGCCGCTTTGGCCTGGTGCGTTAGGGGCTGCCATGCTGCGTGAACGTGTGTTCAGTGCCGCCATCCTGGCCCCGCTGGTCGGGATCACGGCCTGGTGGGGGGGATGGTGGTTTGCAGGCATCGTTGCCCTCTTTGCCCTGCTGGCTGCCTGGGAGTTGTTCACCCTGCTGGGCCGCGAGGAGACGATGCAGCCCCCGGCCTGGCTGGGGGCCGCGCTGGCTGCGGGGCTGGTCCTGGAGGCGGGCCTGCCGGCAGATGGCCTGCGCTTCCAGGCGCTGCTGGCGCTGGCCATCCTGGCGGGCCTGGGGATCATGCTCTTCCGCGCCCCTCCCCGCGCCCCTTCCGATTGGCTGCTGACCCTGGGCGGCGCCCTCTACGTCGGCTTCACCCTCCGCTTTCTGGTTTTGCTGCGGCAGGGGGAAGATGGCCTGGGCTGGGTGACGCTGGCCGCGCTCACCACCTGGATCGCCGATTCCGGCGCGTATTTCATCGGCAAAGGCATAGGCCGGCGCAAATTGTGGCCACGCATCAGCCCCAAAAAGACCTGGGAAGGGCTGATCGGCGGCCTGATCGCCGGCGCCCTCGCCGCCACCCTGCTCGGCCCCCTCCTGGCGCCGGGCCTGAACTGGCGGCAGGGGCTGGCCCTGGGCGTGATCGTCAGTCTGGCGGCCCCGCTGGGCGACCTCAGCGAATCCCTGTTCAAACGCCAGGTCGGCGCCAAGGACAGTTCCCACCTCATCCCCGGACACGGCGGCTTCTTCGATCGCATCGACTCCTTCATCTTCGTCAGTCCGGTGGTCTTTCTGCTGGCCTGGTGGTGGGGCTAGATGGCCAGGACACACGCCCGCATGAATCTTGTTTGTGGCTCGAAACGAGCTGTTTCCAAATCAAATCGTCTATAAAAGATGCATTTGCATCGAAAAAAATCGCACGGAGACTTTCCCATGAAACATCTACTGACAAAACTCAATCTGCAGGCGGTCAACCCCGGCGCCTGCACCGGCCCCGGTGGCTGGATCAGCGACCCGCAGGGCAAACGGCTGGAATCGATCAACCCGGCCACCAACGAGCCGATCGCGGCGGTGACGCAGGCCACCGCGGCCAGCTATGAACAGGTCGTCGCCGCCGCCCATCACGCTTTTCTAAGCTGGCGGGCCGTGCCCGCGCCCAAACGAGGCGAAGTGGTGCGCGATCTGGGCAACGCCCTGCGCGCGGCCAAAGAGCCGCTGGGCGAATTGGTCAGCCTGGAAATGGGCAAGATCCGGGTGGAAGGGCTGGGCGAAGTGCAGGAAATGATCGACATCGCCGATTTCGCCGTGGGCCTCTCCCGCCAATTCTATGGCCTGACCATGCACTCCGAGCGCCCGCAGCACCGCATGTACGAACAATGGCATCCCCTGGGCGTGGTGGGGTTGATCACCTCCTTCAATTTCCCGGTGGCGGTGTGGGCCTGGAATTCGACCATCGCCGCGGCCGCCGGCGACACCATCGTCTGGAAGCCCTCCTCCAGCACCCCCCTGACCGCCATCGCCGTGCAGCACATCGCCAACCAGGTCATGGCCGATTACGGGCTCAGCGGCATCTTCACCCTGGCCATTGGCTCTGGCCGAGATGTGGGCGCGCGGCTGCTGGAGGATGAGCGCGTCCCCCTGGTCTCCTTCACCGGCTCCACCCACGTGGGCCGCACCGTGGCCGCACAAGTGGCCCGGCGCTTTGGCCACACCATCCTGGAACTGGGCGGCAACAATGCCATCATCGTCACGCCCCACGCCGACCTGGACATGGCCACCCGCGCCATCCTCTTCGGCGCGGTGGGCACCGCGGGCCAGCGCTGCACCTCCACCCGCCGCATCATCATGCACCGCGCGGTGGCCGCGGCCCTGATTGCCCGGCTGACGCGGGCCTACGCCCAGGTGCGCATCGGCGATCCCCTGCAAGAGGGCATCCTCATGGGCCCGTTGGTGGATGGCAAGGCCGTGGAAGACATGTTCGACGCCCTGGAAAAGGCCCGCCAGCAGGGGGGCGAGATCCTCTATGGCGGGGAGATGCTGCCCGCGCTTGGCCCCAACTTCGTGCAGCCCACCATCGTCAAGATGCCTGCGCAAACCGAGATCGTCAAGCAAGAAACCTTCGCCCCCATCCTCTATCTGCTCGAATATGACACGCTGGAAGAGGCGATCGCGCTACACAATGGCGTGCCGCAGGGCCTTTCCAGCGCCCTGTTCACCGACAGCATGCGCGAGATGGAGCACTTCCTCTCCGTCTCCGGCTCCGACTGCGGCATTGCCAACATCAACATCGGCACCTCTGGGGCAGAGATCGGCGGCGCGTTCGGCGGCGAAAAGGAGACCGGCGGCGGCCGCGAATCCGGCTCCGACGCCTGGAAGGTCTACATGCGCCGGCAGACGAACACCATCAACTTCTCTTCGCACTTGCCCCTGGCCCAGGGCATCCAATTCGGCGACTGAGGTTGCCAGACGCAGACGCGCACAGCGGCCGGGTTGGCGTTCCCAGCCCGGCCGTTTTGGCAAGTGTTGCAGCCGCTGAGAATGCTCAGGCGGTCAACGCCGGCGCCAGGGCGGCGCTGTGGGCATAGACGGTGGGGGGCGTCAGTTCCAGATGACTGGCGCGGCAGGTGTGCCGGCCCGCGGCATCGACGATGCACACGACCACTTCGCGATTGGGATCGTAGCTCCGCGCCAATTCCATCTCATCCCCCTCCACGCCAGCGGCGAGGGGCTGGTAATAGACCAGGGGCCGATCTTGCGGGGCGTTGGATTGGGCGGCGACGATGCGGACAATGCCGCGGCCATCGTTGAGATAGCCCGCCCAGGCAGCGGCGGCGATCCGCTTCCAATTCTCTTCGATCACACAACAGTGACAATCGGTAACCAGCATGGCAGCCCTCCTTGGCAGCGAGGCCGGAAGTTTGTTCCATGATGCGCAAATAGAGCGCAAGCCGCCATGACCCAGATCATATCCCAGGCGTAGTACGTAAAACGTACTGCGTAGTAGGCGGCGTTCAGTACACCCCATGCCCTCACGTTATCCCCTACATCTTGTGGTCATCCACAGGATTATCCACTACGCGGGGCCTGCAAACAAAGAAAAACGCCCTGGGATTGCCAGGGCGTCTGCGCTATCGAGGTGGCGACGGGTGGATTTGAACCACCGACACAGCGATTATGAGCCGCTTGCTCTGCCGCCTGAGCTACGTCGCCACAATTTGAAGCCCAGGCTGCCAGGCCTGGGCCTCATCAAAATAGCGGGGACAGGATTCGAACCTGCGACCTTCGGGTTATGAGCCCGACGAGCTACCTCTGCTCCACCCCGCAGTGGTAAGGCCTATTATAGCCGCGACCGGGGCCTGGGTCAAATATGCGCACGGGCCTGAGGACGCAACGCTCTGACCGCCGCCGCCAATCACCGGCACCAGGTGCACCTCATCCCCGTCGTGCAGCGGCGTATGATCGTGCGCCACCCGCTCGTTCACCAACACGATCAGGGGCACATCCCCCGGCAGGCCAAGCGCAGCCAGCGCCGCGGCGACCGTTTCGGCCGCTTCCAGCCGCGGCGGGTCGGGCAGATACTGTTTCAGGGATCCAGCAGCGCGCAGGGTGATGGGCATGGGGTGGGTGGTTAGTTGGTTAGTTGGTTGGGTGGTTAGTTGGTTGGGTGGGTGGGTGGGTGGTTTTAGTCAATAGTTAATCGACTAACGAATAACGAATAATGGTAATAATTTACCTTATTGTGTCATTGCGAGGGGCGATAGCCCCGAAGCAATCCCCAATGTTGATTGACAACCGCAAAATTGACGAACAACCTTGGAGATTGCTTCGCTGCGCTCGCAATGACATATAAGGCGAACTGTTACGAATGACGAATGACGAATATCCAATATCCAATATCTGCTATCGGCCATTGTAGCAATTGGGCGGGGAGTTCTCAAGCGCCGGGGTGAGCGGGGATTGGGCGGGGACTGACTTTACAAATCGCCGTCCCCGTCTATAATCCTCCGGCACCCATCCCCTTTCCCACCCGCACAGGGAGCCAACATGTCCAAAGCCTACCGCATCCAGGCCATCACCGAATCCACCATCCGCGAGATGACCCGCCTGGCCATCCAGCATAACGCCATCAACCTCAGCCAGGGGTATCCCGATTTCAGCGCGCCCGCGGCGCTGAAAGAGGCGGCAGTGGCCGCCATCCGCGGCGATTTCAACCAGTACAGCTTCACCTGGGGCTACGCGCCCCTGCGCCAGAAACTGGCCGAGATCTACACCGCCCGTCTGGGGTGGCAGGTCGATCCTGATCAGCATGTGGTCGTCACCTGCGGCGTCACCGAGGCGATCTCCGCCGCGTTCCTGGCCGTGCTCAACCCCGGCGATCAGGTGATCCTCTTCGACCCGGCCCACGAATCGATGCGGCCCTCTGCCATCTTTGCCGGCGCCGAACCGGTATCGGTGGTGCTGGAAGGCCCCGACTATCGCCTCGATCCTGACCGGCTGGCCGCGGCCATCACCCCGCGCTCCAAAGCGCTGCTGCTGAACACGCCCCACAACCCCAGCGGCCGCGTCTTCGACGCCGCGGAGCTGGCCATCATCGCCGACGCCGCGCAGCAGCATGACCTGATCCTGATCACCGACGAAATCTACGACCGCATCCTCTACGATGGCCGCCAACACCGCTGCCCCGGCAGCCTGGAGGCGCTGCGTGCACGCACCCTCACTCTGGGCGGGCTGAGCAAAACCTTCGCCATCACCGGCTGGCGCCTGGGCTACGCCATTGGCCCCGACGCCCTGGCCGCGGCCATCAAACCCGCGCACGATTTCCTCACCATCTGCGCGCCCACGCCCTTGCAGGTCGCGGCCGTGACCGCCCTCGATTTCCCCGACAGCTACTACACCGAGATGAGCGCGGCCTACCACCAGCGCCGCGAGGTGATGATGGCGATCCTGGAGGAAATCGGCTTCCTGGCCCCGCGGCCCGAAGGCGCCTATTACGTCCTGGCCGATTACAGCAGCCTGCCCATCCCCCAGGCCAGGTGGGATTCCCTGCGCTTTGCTCGCTGGCTGACCACCGAGATCGGCGTGGCCGTGGTACCGGGAACCGTCTTCTACGGCCAACCCGGCCATGGCCAGCACACCGTGCGCTTCGCCTTCCCCAAACAGATCGAGACCCTGCACGAAGCCGGGCGGCGGCTGGGACGCCTGCGGCTCGACTGAGACTTCGGCCTAACCGATCCCCAGATCCGCCACTGCTTGCAGCACCCGATCCACCTCGATCTCGCGCACGCAGCCATGCGCGGGCAGATCGGGCCAATCGAAACGGCCGCAGCCGGCGCAGGCCCAGTGCGACTGCACCACCACATGCCGCGCGCCCGGCCCCCACGGCCCAAAGATCACCGGATCCGCAGGCCCGAACAGGTGCACCGTGGCCGCGCCCACCGCCACGGCCAGATGCAGCGGCCCGCTGTCTGGGCCCAACACCAGATCGGCCCGCGCCAGCAGCGCGGCCAATTGCCCAAAATCGGTGCGCCCGGCCAGATCGATGGCGTCGCTGCCCGCCGCGGCCTGCGCGGCCAGCGCCTCCTCGCCCGGCCCCCCCGTCACCAGCACAACCAGCCCCCGCGCGGCCAGCGCCCGCGCCACCTCGGCCCACTTGCCCGCCTCCCACAACTTGCTGGCCGCGCCCGCGCCCGGGTGGATCACCGCCAGCCGCCGGTCAGGCGCCACCCCCGCCGCGGCCAGCAACCGGCCCACCGCCGCCACATCCTGCGGGCGCAGATCAAAGCGCAGGGGATGCGCGGCCGGATCGAGCGCGGGCCTTTGACCCAGCAGCGCGCCGGCCAGCCGCAGATTGCTGGCCGCGGCATGTTCACGCGGCAAAAGCAGCGCCTGCGTCAACCAGGGCGCGGTCTCGGTGGCGGCGTAGCCCAGGCGGCAGGGGATGCCCGCCAGCGCCGCCGCCATCGCCCCCCACCAATGGTCGGGGCGAAAGATCAGAGCCGCGTCGAAGCGGCGTCGCCGCAGAGTCGCGGCCCATTGCGGCAACATCTGCCAGCGCTGCCGCAGCCCCGCCCGCGCCGCCCGCTCGAACCCGGGCAACGGCGCCAGGAGCAAATCGTCATACGTCCCTGCCAGCGCGGGCAGCGCGGGCGCGGCCCACGGCCCGGCCAGCAGCGTCAGCGTCGCCGCGGCATGCTCCGCCCGCAACCAGCGCAGCGCCGGCCCCAAAAAGAGCAGATCGCCCAGATGATCCGGGCGGACCAACAGCAGCCGCTGCGGCAGGCCCGCCGGAACCGGGGCGTTGGGCGCGCACGCGGCCAACATCCGGCCCAGCCGCCGCCGCAAACGCACGCGCGCCGCCGGCGCGGACGCAGGATCGGGCGGATGGGGATAGCGGGGCGGGGCCATGCCCCCATTCTATGCCAGCGGTCGCACCGAATCCAACTGCGCCGGGGCCAGCAGCGCCTGATAGGCGGCATAGGTCTCCCGCGCCACCTGCGCCTGCGTGAACCGCGCCCACACCCGCTCGCGCCCACGGCGGCGCAGATCCGCAGCCAGGGCCGCATCCGCGGCCAGCCTCTGCAACTGCCCGGCCAGGGCCGCGGCCTCCCCCTCCGGAAAGATCAGCCCCGCCTCCCCGATCACGTGCGGGATCTCGCCGCTGTCCGAGCCGACCACGGGCACACCGCAGGCCATCGCCTCCACCAACACCCGCCCGAACTGCTCCATCCAATTGCGCTGCGTGCGCGAGGGCAGCACCAGCACATGCAAAGAGTGATAGAACGGGGGCATGTCGGTGGAGGAGCGCTTGGGCAGCCATTCCACACGCCCGGCGATGCCCAGATCTGCCGCCAGCGCGGCCAGCGCCGGCTGCTGGCTGCCGCTGCCGACCAGGCGCAGCCGCCACGGCCCCTCCAGCCCGGCGCAGGCATGCAGCAACGTATCCAGCCCCTTTTCCGGCACAAAACCGCCGGCATAGCCAATGGTGAAGGGCCGGGCTGCGGGCGGAGCCTCGGCCGGGGCAAAGAGATCAGGATCCACCCCAAATTGCGGGATCACTCGAACCGGTTTGGCAAAACCCTTGGCCCGCAACACCGCGGCCGCAGCCTGATTCCCGGCCAGGGCCAGGGCCGCGTGCGCAAACGCGAAGCGCTCGAACCAAGCAAAGGGGGGCGGATAGCGGCGGCGCAGATTCTGCCAGGTGAAGAACAGGGCCGGAATGCCCAGCCTGCGCGCCAGCCCCAACGCCTGGCGCGTGGCCAGATTGTACGGCTCCTCGTCGACGTGCAGCAGATCGGGCTGCAACGAGCGCACTTCCGCGGCCAGCCGGGGATAGAAATGCAGATGAAAATGCCCGTTCAGGGCCAGCGGCGTCTGCCGCAGATCGTAGCCGTGGGTGAAAACCCGCTCCAAATGCTGCTGGCCGCGGCTATCGCGCCAACTGGGCGGCGCCAGCACCGTCAAGTTCATATCCGGCAGCGCGGCCAACGCCTCCAGCTTGCGTTGATAGGCCCCCACGATGCAGGCTTTCGAGATCATAACAACACGCATGCCCACGATTCTACCCCCCGCCGCCGCGCCGCGCAAACGTGACAAAAAGCATTTGCCAAGCCCGCGCCGGCATTCTATAATGCAAGGCCAAGGCCACACCTTCGTGGGCCTGTTCTGTTTGAGCGATCACCCTCCATCGACCGCAGACCCGCAGCGCATTGCGTGATCGCACGGCCCGGCCGGCGCCCCCGCGACGCAGTCCCCACCCCGTCAGAGGCCCCATCATGGATGAGAAAAACCGCCATTTATCGACGTTGGACCTGTTCCAAGACCTCTCCGAGAAAGAGCAAGAGGAACTGGATCGCATCACCACCATGAGCGCCGTGCGCAAAGGCAAGGTGTTCTACCGGCCCGAAGAAACGGGCGAGGTGCTCTTCATCCTCAAAACGGGCCAGGTGCAGATCTACCGCATCTCGCCGGAGGGCAAAAAACTGGTGATCACCACCCTGGACCCCGGCTCTCTCTTTGGCGAAATGGCCCTGCTGGGCCAACAGATGCACAACACCTTCGCCGAAGCGATGAGCGATTGCACCATCTGCGTGCTGAACCGCGCCGACCTGGAACGGCTGGTCTTGCAACGCCCGCAAGTGGCGCTGCGCATGCTGGAGATCACCGGCCGCCGCCTGCGCGATGCCGAGGGCCGGCTGGAAGACCTCGCTTTCAAGGGCATCCCGGCCCGCCTCTCCTCCTTGCTGCTGCGCCTGGCCGGCGAGAATGGGGACGAAGTCTACGGCCAGACGCACCAGGATCTGGCCGAAATGGTGGGCACCTATCGCGAGACGGCGACCCAGGTGCTCAACGACCTCAAGAGCCGGGGCATGATCGAGATCGGGCGCAAACGCATCCGCATCCTCAACCGCGAGGGCATGCAAGAACTGGCCGAAAGCTGACTGCGGTCACCCGCACGTGGGGGGTCAAGCGACCGGGCCGGCGGGCGCCTGCTGCTGCCACAGCTCGCGCAGCGCAGCGGGATAGAGATGCCCGCGATCCAACCCGGCAGCCTCCAGCATCTTTTGGAAGTGAATCTGGGCCGAGGTGGCGGGCTGCAGGGTATTTTCCGCCATCCAGATCGTGTGCTGCATGCGCACACCCTCGATGGGCACCCTACAGATCTGGCCGGCGGACAAAAAACGCGCCGCCGCGGACTGCGGCACGAACCCCACGCCGATCCCCTCCTCCACCGCCATGAGGATCGCCTCGGAATTGCCCAGCGTCATCACCGTGTGCAACTCGTGCAGGCTGATGTCAACCCCTTCCAACGCCTGCACCACCGCGTTGTAGGTGCCCGACCCCTTTTCGCGCATGATCATGTGCTCGTTCAGCAACTCGGCGGCGGCGATGGCGCTGCGCTGCGCCCAGGGGTGATGGCTGGACGCCACCAGCACCACATCATCCTCCAGAAAACGCGTAAAAGCGATCTCGGCATGCTCGACCCGCTCGCTGGAGAAGGCCAGATGCACCCCGCGCGCGAGCAGCATCTCCAGCACCCGCGCCCGAGAGCCGACCTGCACAGTGGCGCTGACCCCCGGATAGCGCTGGCAAAAACGGGCCAGCAAGCCGGGCAAGATATATTTGCCCGACGTGGTGGAACAACCGATCACCAAATGCCCCACCACCTGACCGCTGAGTGAGTGCATCATCTCCTCCAGGCGCTTGCTGCGGCGCAGCAGATCCTCGGCCAGGGGCAGCAGAAAGGCCCCGGCCTCGCTGAGAAAGACGCGCTGCCGCTGCCGTTCGAACAGGGTGACATGGAGATAGGCCTCCAGGGTGCGGATGCGCTGCGTCACCGCCGGCTGGCTGAGATTCAGTTCCGTGGCCGCGGCGGAGAAATTCTGCAAGCGCGCAGCCGTCACGAAGACTTCGAGGGTGTGCCAGTCAAGCATGGGGGCTCCTGTGGGAGAGGGATGGCGATGGCAGGGGCAACGGGGAACGCGCATCCGGCAACCGTAGCAAAGCGCAGCGCCGGCGCTCTGTCCATGACCAGGATCATACACCACAGGCCGGCAGTGATGTGATTCGTGCGCCTTAGAAAGCTTGATAATCAGCAAAGATGATGAACCTGACACAGATCATAGCCGGTGCATAAAGTTTGGTTATAAACTTGTGAACATTGTAACAACCCCGTGCACCGATGCGCGGGTGCTCCATCTCCCTTACAAGAGGATCCCTTATGAAGAATCACCCACTCCTATCCATTTTGCTTGTTGTGCTTGTGGCGGCGCTGTTGAGCGCCTGCGGCGGGGCCGCGCCGGAACCGACGGCCACTCCCATCCCTCCCACCGCCACGCCCGTCCCTCCCACCCCCGTACCGCCCACACCGACGCCGGTGCCGCCGACCGCTACACCCGTGCCACCCACGCCCACGCCCGTGCCGCCGACCGCTACGCCCGTGCCGCCCACGCCCACACCTGAGCCGGTCTCGAATGTGTTCGAGGAAGTGCGGCTGGCCGCGGAGGCTTATCTCACCTCCGGCAAGTCCCCGGTGGTCAGCGCCCAGGCCCTGTTCGAGAACCTGAACGATGGGGATGACGATAACAATCCCTTCATCCTGTCGGTGCGAACGCCGGAGCATTATGCCATCGGCCACATCCCCGGCGCTGTCAATATCCCCCTGAAGCAGTTGCTGCGGGAGGAAAACCTGGCCCAACTGCCCACCGACCGCCAGATCGTGGTCTACTGCTACACCGGGCACACGGGACAGATCGCCACCACGGCGCTGGCCATGCTGGGCTACGATGCCATCAATCTCAAATATGGCATGATGGGCTGGAATGATGATCCGGCCATTCTGGCCACGGCGGCGTACGATCCTGCGTCTGCGCCCGATTATCGGCTGGAAACGACGCCGAATACCGCCACGGAGACCTATACCTTGCCGGCGCTGGCCGCGGGCAGTGTGCGCGAGGCGATCGATGCCTGGATCAATGGCGAAAATACCACGATGGTGACCCCGGCCTCGGCCATCTTCGAGAATCTGAATGATGGGGATGACGATAACAACCCGCTGATCGTGTCGGTGCGGGCGCCGGATCATTACGCCCTCGGTCATGTGCCGGGCGCCATCAACATCCCCTGGAAAGAGATAGCGAATCCGGACAACCTGGCGAAGTTGCCGGCGGATCAGCCGATCGCCGCCTATTGCTACACCGGGCACACCGGCCAGGTGGCGACGACGATCCTGGGCGCGCTGGGCTACAATGTCACCAACATCAAATTCGGGATGATGGGCTGGTCGTTGGATGATGCTGTGCTGGCGCAACTGCCGCGCTTCAGCCCCGATCTCGTGCCCGATTACCCCACGCAGGCAGGGGAGTAGCCTGGGCAGCGTCTCTCGCGGGCGTTGCCGCCAGCCTGCCCTGCGTCAGAAGGCGCAGGGCAGGCTCATCTTGGACACATGATTTTCATGGGGCTCTCACATTCATGATGCAGATCATGACAAAAATGGGGGAATGATGGTATGCTTCCCTTCACTGTCCCCCCCATTCCCGCAAGTGAGCAGTGGCCTATGCACACAACGCACACGAATTTGTACTGGATCAAGAGAAACCGCGGCTGGTTGCTGCTGTTCATTGCCCTGCTGGCGGCGAGCGTGGGGCTGTGGCTGCTGTTCGATGGCCCGGCCGCGGCGGATGTGACCCTGCCGAGGGTGGAAGCGGCAAGCAGCGAGGTGGCGCTGGCGGCTGCGCCCGCAGCTCTGAGCGCAAACGCGTCTGCGCCGGCGGTAGAAAGCGCGCCCGCGCCGGAATCTTCTGAACTGGCGGCCGTGGCGCCCTCTTCGGATAACTGCATCGCCTGCCACACCAACCTGGAGGTGTTGCAGACGCTGGCCGAAGAGCCGGAACAGGTGCATTCGACCGAAGCCTCGGGCGAGGGGTGAGCGGGGGAGTTGCCTCCGTTGGAGGCATGGGAAAAGGTGTACATCGATGGCGAAGCCTTTTTGCAAGATGTCCACGCCACGCCGGGCTGTATCGCCTGCCATGGCGGCACCCCGGAAACGGTGGTGAAGGGTGAAGCGCATGTGGGGCTGGCAGCCAAGGCCAGCGCCAACCCGCAACGCACCTGCGGCAGCTGCCACCCCGAATATGCCGAGTTGGCCCGCACCAGCGCCCATCGCCTGCTGCCGGGTTATCTGGAAGTGTTGAAAGAGCGGGGGGCGGATTTTACCAACCCGACCCTTGTCACCGCCTACAACAACCATTGCACCTCCTGTCATGCCAGTTGCGGCGATTGTCATATCAGCCGGCCTTCGGCCCTGGGCGGCGGGTTGCTGGCCGGGCACCAGGTCAAGAAAGTGGCTTCGGTGTGGCTGACCTGCGGCGGCTGCCACAGCGCCCGCGTGGCGGATGATTACCGCGGCAATCACGAGGGCATCCCCGCGGATGTGCACTGGCAAAAGGCGGGCATGGCCTGCACCAAGTGTCACACGGCAGATGATTATCACGCCCGCGGCCATGGCACCCGCTACGATGGCGATCCCGAACCGGGCTGCCAGGATTGCCACCCCGAAGTGCAGCCGGGCACAGAGATCGCGCAGCACGACAGCCTGCATTTGGGCATGCTCTCCTGCCAGGTGTGCCACTCCGCTGGCGCGGTCAAGAGTTGTTTTGGCTGCCACACCGGCGTCGATGATCAGGGCATCAAGTATTTTCGCACCGAAGGCACGGAGATGACCTTCAAGATCGGTCTGAACCCGCTGCAAAGCCCGGAACGGCCCTGGGCCTATGCGCCGGTGCGCCATGCGCCGGCCGCGCCGGGCCTGTACGATTTCTACGCCGAAGGGCTGCTGCCTGAATTCGACGCCGTGCCCACCTGGAAATACGCCACGCCCCACAACATCCAGCGCAACACACCCCAGAACGCCTCTTGCACCAGTTGCCATGGTCAGGATGCGCTTTTCTTGCGGGCGGAGGATGTGGATCCGGCGACGCGGGAGGCCAACCGCAGCGTGATCGTCCCGCCGGATCGCCTGCCTGCGCCCCTGCCCGTAATCCCCGGCGTCACCGCGCCGGCCACGGAGGAGGGAGGCTGATGCGCCATCGTTTGATCCCCCGCTCCCCGCTGCTGTTGGCGCTGCTGCTGGCGCTGGCAGTGGGAGTCATCAGCGCCCCCCCGGCCCTGGCGCAACAGGGCGATATGCCGGGGAATGACCGCTGCCTGCTCTGCCACACCGACCCGGAGCTGACGATGGTGCTGCCCTCGCGAGAGGTGCTGCCCCTGAACATGAATCCGGTGGATCTGGCGGCGTCGGTGCACGCCGAGTTGTTGTGCAGCGATTGTCACAATGACAAGGGCAGCGGTTATCCGCACCCCCCTTTCCCCGCTGCCAACCATCGCGATTGGCAGGTGATGATCAGCCAGGTGTGCGGCAACTGCCACGCCGACCAGGCCCTGCACCGGCAGGATAGCATGCACGGGCGCCTGCTGGCCGCGGGCCGCAGCGAAGCCGCCACCTGCATCGACTGCCACGGCGCCCACGATGTGGCCTGGGCCAACTGGCAAGAAAACCCGGCCGCCTCGCCGGCTGCGCAGATCGATGCCTGCGGCGAGTGTCACAACGTGATTACCACCGATTTTCGCGCCTCGGTGCACGGCGTGCAGCTGATCGCCGGCAACGAGGATGTGCCCACGTGCAGTTCTTGCCACCCCGCCCACCAGATCGAAGACCCGCGCACCGCGGCCTTTCGCCTCAGCGCGCCGGAATTGTGCGGCAGTTGCCACGCGGATACGGAAATGATGGCCCGGTACGGCATCTCGACCCATGTGTTCGACACCTACGTGGCCGATTTTCATGGCACGACGGTGAAGATCTTCGAAGCAACCGATCCGGAAGGGTTCACGAACAAGGCCGTCTGCCATGATTGCCACAGCGCCCATCGCATCATGCGGGCCGACAGCGCTAATTCGACCGTGATGCAGGCCAATCTGTTGGCCACCTGCCAGCGCTGCCATCCCGACGCCGACGCCGCGTTCACCGCCAGTTGGATGGGGCACTACCCGCCCGACTGGGAACACTACCCCATCGTCACGGCGGTGGATTGGTTTTATAAGCTGTTGATTCCGGGCGTGCTGGGCTTTTTCGTGGTCTACATCGGCCTGGACATCGGCCGCACCTGGATCGACCGCAGCCGCCAGCGCCGGGAGTGGCGGCAGGCGCGGCGCCAGCAACGTCTGGCCGCGTCAAGCCAGGACGAGCCGCAGGAAGGAGGTGAGGCGTGAGCCAGACCAAGAAAGCATACCATCGCTTTGGTTTTGTGGAGCGGATGGAGCATTTCTTCATGCTTCTCAGCTTCACCTTGCTGGCCATCACCGGCCTGCCGCAGAAATATCCGGACAACGCCCTCTCGCGGTTCGTGCTGGTGGGGCTGGGCGGCGTGGAAAACACCCGCTCTGTTCACCACATCTCCGCCATTGTGCTGATCGCTCTCTCCATCTTCCACATCTTCTACGTGGCCTACAAGGTGCTGGTGCTGCGCCGCCGCCTGACCATGTTGCCCAGCTTCAGCGATGTGCGCGACTTCATCCAGCAGGTGGCTTACAACCTGGGCCTGTCCAAGACGCGGCCGGCCATGGATCGCTACAATTTCGGCGAGAAGATCGAGTACTGGGCGGTGGTCTGGGGCACGGTGATCATGGCCATCACCGGCTACATGCTGTGGAACCCGATCGCCACCACCCGCGTGCTGCCGGGGGAAATGATCCCCGCGGCCAAGGCTGCGCACGGGGCGGAAGCGGTGCTGGCGGTGCTGTCGATCCTCACCTGGCATTTCTATCACGTGCATCTGAAGTATTTCAATCGCAGCATGTTCACCGGCAAGCTCAGCCGGCACGAGATGGAAGAGGAGCACATGGGCGAGTTGCAGCGCATCCAGGCCGGGCAAGAGCGGCCCCTGCCCCCGCCGCCAACGCTGTGGAAGCGCACGCGCCTCTTCCTGCCGGTCGCCGGCCTGCTGGCCGCGCTCTTCCTGATCTTCACCTATCGTTTCTTCACGGTGGAGCAGACGGCGATCACCACGCTGCCGCCGCGGCAAGTCGTCGACGCCTACTCCCCGCGGGCCAAGCCGCCGCTGCCCACGGCCACACCGGGCGCGCAGATCAGCGGCGCGGCCCTGCCCCGCGTGCTGCCCCTGGAAGCCGCGCGCATCCCGCCGCAAATCCGCTCGCACCCGCTGGACGAGGCCCGCAGCGACTGCCAACTCTGTCATCAGCCCTACAGCATGGTGGCCCCGGCTCCGCTGGATCACCTGGATTTGGAGAACGCCGGATGCACCCGTTGCCACACCCTGTCCGAGGAGGTGGCCAAGCCATGACGCGTACCCGCATCCTCCTGATCCTGTGGGCAACGGTGGGCCTGCTGCTGGCGCTGCCAGGGCCGGCGCTGGCCGATCCTCCGCCCGCGCACCAATACATCCGCGAATACACCGGCCCAGAGACTTGCAACACCTGTCACATCGGCATTGCCGATCAGGTGATCCATTCGGTGCACTACACCTGGGCCGAAAAGATGGATCATTACAGCCCCTTGCCGGGCACCACCGCAGCCATTGACTGGCTGGGCGTACTCAACCCGGAACTGGGGATTGCCGGGGGCTGCGGGCGCTGCCACATCGGGGCCGGGCCCGTTCCCGGCAGCCCAGCCGACGATGCCGCAGCCAAAGCCCATGTCGATTGCCTGGTCTGCCACGCCGAAGTGTACGATATGAACCAGCGCTTCCCGGCGCAGAACGAGGCGGGCGAGTGGACGATCCCCGGCGACCGCAGCCTGCTGGCCGCGCGCACTGCGGCCCGGCCCACCACGGCCATGTGCCTGCGCTGCCATCTCAACGCCGGCGGCAGCCAGTTGGCCCAGCGCAGCAGCGATTTCGCGCCCGTGGCCGACCAGCACGCAGCCGTGACCGGGGATGTACACATCGATCGGGGCATGGCCTGCGTCGATTGCCACCGCGCGCCCGACCATCTCTTCTACGGCTATTCTCCCACCCTGTGGGGCCGCGACCGGGCGGAAACCCGCCTGGGCTGCGCCGATTGTCACACCCCCGCGCCGCATGCGGACACGATCCTCAATCGCCACCAGCGCCTGGATTGCCGCACCTGTCACATCCTCGACGCCGGCGGGCTGACAGCGCGTGATTGGACCGCCGCGCCGCAGCGCGACCCCATCACCGAACTATACTACCCCGCGGACCAATCCGCGGCTGCCGGCAGCGTGGCCCCGGCCTTCTACTGGTTCAACGGCGAGCGACTGATCTACGGCCAGCCCCTGCCTGGGGACTACGCGGATCTGAAGTCGAAGGTGCAGCCGTTCAAAGACCTCACCGTCACCATCCCGGTGGATGCTCGCAGCGCCGCGCCCATCCCCCTGAAGCTGGACGTGTACTACACCACCGGCGATCTGGATCAGGCGATCCGCGCCGGCGCGGCCGCAGCGCAGATGGCCTACAGCGGGCAGTGGCAACCCCAGACGGTCGCCATCCCCAAGCAACTCAGCCACGGCGTGACCGCCAAAGAGCGCGCCCTGAACTGTGTGGATTGCCATCTGGCCGAGGGGCGCATGGATTTCGCGGCCCTGGGCTACAGCCCCGACCGCGTGGCGCTGCTGCAAGCGATCTCGCATGAAAGCGAGAGCGCCTCGCCCGGCCTGCGTATCGACATCCCCAACCCGCCGGTTACAGACGCAGCCCTGCCCCCCACCCCTGCCGAAGCGCCGGCCCAGGTGGTCTTTTTCGATGAGATCACGCGCTGGTCGGTCTGGGGCGTGTTGTTCATCCTGGCGCTGATTGCCGGCCTGGTCGGTTGGTTGCTGAATCGCCAACGCCGGCGCTGGCTGAGTTGACCGGCCCTCGCGGCCTTGCCCTGTCTCCCACGCCCCTGCCGGCAGCCCTCCTGCGCTGGCAGGGGTGTTTTGTGTCTGTGCTTCCAGTTGGCGACTGGACAAGCCCCCAGGCTTGGCATATAATCCCTCCCCTTCCCATACGGCACTGCCGCCGCTACGGCGGCGCCGCCGCCCCTGGCAATGACGCCCCTGCCGCCCTGCGCGGAACAGGGGCGTTTTGTGTTCAGTATTCAGTATTCAGTATTCAGTATTCAGTATTCAGTATTCAGTATTCAGTATTTAGTTCCCGTCTCATCGCCGCCGCCAGCGGTCGGAGCGCTGCGAGCGCTCCGACCGCTTGACCTCCCCGCCTCCCCGCATCTCCCCCCTCGACCAACCAACGAACCAACCAACCAACTTACGTTTTACGCAATCCTGGCCTCATTACACTTGACACCTGACACCTGACACTCCTATGACCTACCTTCCCACCGCCGCCGCCCTGCACCACACCCTCTATCAGCCCCGTTTCGAGCACGAAGCCTGCGGCATTGGCCTGATCGCCGACATCCCCGGCCGCCGCAGCCACGAATTTGTGCAAATGGCCGTGGAAGCGCTGGCCAACCTGGAACACCGGGGCGGCGTGGCCGCGGACGCGGGCACCGGCGATGGCGCCGGCCTGCTCACACAGATCCCGATCAGCTTTTTCGGCCGCGAGTTGGGCCTGGATCAGGTGAAATATGGCGATCTGGCTGCGGGCATGTTCTTTGCCGACCGCGACCTGGCCCCAGAAACCTGGCAAGACCTGGTGAGCCGCGAACTGCGCGTGGTGGGACTGCAAGCCCTGGCCTGGCGGCAGATACCGATCGGGCTGGACGCCCTGGGCCGGCTGGCCGCCGCATCTCTCCCCGCCATCTGGCAGGCCTTCATCCGCCGGCCCGATTTCCTCGACCGCGGCGATCCCTTCGAAAAAGTGCTCTACCTCGCCCGCCGCGCCATCGAAGCCGAAGCCGCGGCCGAAGACATCCGCCTGTACATCCCCTCCCTCTCCAGCCGCACCATCGTTTATAAGGGCCTGATGCTCGGCTCGCAACTGGCCCGTTTCTATCCAGATCTGGCCGATCCGCACTTTGCCAGCGCCATCACCCTCTTCCACCAGCGCTACGCCACCAACACCTTCCCCACCTGGGAACGGGCGCAGCCTTTCCGCATCCTCGCCCACAATGGCGAGATCAACACCATCGAAGGCAATGTCAACTGGCTGAGCGCCCGCGAACGCAGTCTGGCCGACTCGGCCTGGGGCCAGGCGATCCGCCCCATCATCGACACCCGCGGCTCCGACAGCGCCATGCTGGACAACGCCGTGGAAGCGCTGGTGCGCAGCGGCCGCGAACTGCGGCACGTACTGATGATGTTGACCCCGGAAGCGTGGGAAAAAATGGCGGATCTTCCCCCTGCGCGGCGCGATTTCTACAGCTACCACGCCGCGCTGTGCGAACCGTGGGATGGGCCGGCCGCGCTCGTCTTCACCGATGGCCGGGTGGCCGGGGCCACGCTGGACCGCAACGGCCTGCGGCCCATCCGCTACCAGCGCACCCGCGAGGGGCTGCTGGTCTGCGGCTCCGAGACCGGCGTCATCCCCCTGCCGGCCAGCCAGATCATCCGCCGCGGCAAACTAGGCCCCGGCCAGATGCTGCTCATCGACATCCAGCGCGGGCGCATGCTGCTGAACGACGAAACCAAGGCCGAGGTGTGCGAACGCCAGCCCTACGGCGCCTGGGTGCGCTCGCATCTCTACCACTTGCAGCAGTTGGATCAGGTGATCGTGCGGGGCAACGGGCTGAGGGGCGAGACGGCGGGAGATAGCGCAGAGCCGCAATATGAGGAGGGCTATCTCTTTGTGAACGACGCCGCGGCCGCGGAAGAGGAGGAGCGGATCGGGTTGGCCCCCCTGCAGCAGCTCTTCGGCTACACCAGCGAATCGCTGGCCGCGGTGCTGAAGCCCATGGCCCTGGCCGGCAAGGAACCGGTGGGCGCCATGGGCGACGACACCCCGCTGGCGGTGATGTCGCGGCTGCCGCGGGCGTTGGCCCACTATTTCAAGCAGCGCTTCGCCGAAGTCACGAACCCGCCCATCGACCCCCTGCGCGAGCACATGGTGATGTCGCTGACCACCCTGCTGGGCCGCCGGCGCAGCATCCTGGAAGAGACGCCGGAACACGCGCGCCTGCTGCGCCTGGATTCACCGGTGCTGGATCGGCAGACGGTGGGCAGCCTGCGGCGGCTGCGGCGGCCGGCAGAGGTTCCTTTCGACGCAGGGCATGATGGCTTGCCCTTTTCGCTGGTGGAGCTGGATCTGACCTTCCCTGTGGCCGCGGGTGTGGCAGGACTGGAGGAGGCGCTGGATCGGCTGTGCGCGGGGGCGGTGACGGCGCTGAGCAATGGCCACAACCTGCTGCTGCTCAGCGACCGGGCGGCAGGGCCGGAGCGAGCGCCGGCGCCCAGCCTGCTGGCGGTGGGCGCGGTGCACCATCACCTCATCCGGCGGGGGCTGCGCATGCAAGGCAGCCTGCTGGTGGAGGCAGGGGATGTGACGGGGGTACACCGTCTGGCCACCCTGATCGGCTACGGCGCCAACGCCGTCCACCCCTGGCTGGCGCTGGACAGCGTGCGCGATCTGGCCCGCGAGGGCCGGTTGAAGGGCATCGACGCCGCGGCAGCAGCGGAGAAGCACTATCTGAAGGCCCTGGAGGCGGGCCTGCTGAAGATCATGTCCAAGATGGGCATCAGCACGGTAGACAGCTATTGCGGCGCGCAGATATTCGAATGCATCGGGCTGGCGGATGCGGTGGTGGATCGCTGTTTCACCGGCACGCCGAACCGGCTGGGGGGGGTGGGCTTCGAGAAATTGGCCAACGACACCTTCTACCGGCACACGCTGGCCTATCACACTTCCACAGACAAGTTGGAGCACTGGGGCTTTTACAAATATCGCAAGGCGGGGGAGGCGCACGCGCTCAGCCCGGAGGTGATCCGCAGCTTGCAGAAGGCGGTGCGGCATGCGGGGGCGCTGGATGGCGGCTTTGCGCAAGCGTATGGACTGTACAAGCGCTACACGGAGCAGTTGGCGGCCCAGCCCCCGGTGGATCTGCGGGCGCTGCTGGCCTTCAAACCGGGACGGGGGGCGATCCCCGTGGAGGAGGTGGAGCCGGTGGAGGCGATCATGCGGCGATTCAGCACCGCGGCCATGTCCATGGGCGCGCTGAGCGAGGAGGCGCACGGCGATCTGGCCATGGCCATGAACCGGATCGGGGGGCGGTCGAACAGCGGCGAGGGAGGGGAGGATGCGGCCCGGCTGGGCAGCGAGCGCAACAGCCGCGTGAAGCAGGTGGCGTCGGGGCGGTTTGGCGTCACGCCAGCCTATCTGGCCTCGGCCCACGAATTGCAGATCAAGATGGCGCAGGGTTCAAAGCCGGGCGAGGGGGGGCATCTGCCCGGCCACAAAGTGAGCGAAAAGATCGCGGCGATCCGCCTGACCACGCCGGGCGTGGCCCTGATCTCGCCGCCGCCGCACCACGACATTTACTCGATCGAAGACCTGGCGCAGTTGATCTACGACCTGCGGCAGGCGAACCCGCGGGCGGAGATTTCGGTCAAGCTGGTCTCGGAAGCGGGTGTGGGGACGGTGGCGGCGGGGGTGGCGAAGGGCCGGGCGAACAGCGTGCTCATCTCCGGACATTCCGGGGGCACGGGGGCGTCGCCGCTGTCGTCGATCAAGCATGCGGGCATGCCGTGGGAACTGGGCCTGGCCGAGACGCAGCAGGTGTTGCGGGCCAACGGCCTGCGGGATCGCATCATCCTGCGGGCGGATGGGGGCCTGCGCAGGGGCTGGGACGTGGTGGTGGCGGCGATTTTGGGCGCGGACGAGTTTTCCTTCGGCACGCTGGCGATGATCGCGGAGGGCTGCATCATGGCCCGCGTGTGTCACAACAACACCTGCCCGGTGGGGGTGGCCACGCAAGACCCGAAACTGCGGGCCAAATACGCCGGCGCCCCCGATCATGTGATCGCGCTCTTCACCTTCATCGCCCAGGAGGTGCGGGAGCTGCTGGCGGAACTGGGCTTCCGCTCGCTGAACGAGGTGATCGGGCGCACCGAGTTGTTGGAGCAGCGGGTGACGGGGGACACAGCCCTGGATTCCCTCAACCTCAGCGCGTTGCTGGCGCAGCCAGATGTGCCCACGCCCCGCCATTTCCAGGCTGCGCCCGATTTCGCGGAGCCGCACAGCCTGGGCAACCGCCTGGCGGAAGCGGTGGTGGCCGCGATTGCCCTCAAGGAATTGCCTTTCACCCGCGAGGTGGAGATCAGCAACGTGGATCGCTCGGTGGGAGCGCGGCTGGGGGGGCGGCTGGTGCAGTTGGGGATGGAGGGTCTGGCAGCGGGGCAGGTGGCGATTACCTTCCGGGGCAGCGCGGGGCAATCGTTCGGCGCGTTTCTGCCGCAGGGGGTGCGGTTCACCTTGATCGGGGATGCGAATGATTATGTGGGCAAGGGGTTGGCGGGGGGCGTGCTGGCCTTGCGGCCCCCTGCAGACGCGGCCTTTGTGTGGCGAGAGAGCTACATCGTGGGCAACACCTGCCTGTACGGGGCCACCGGCGGGGTGTTGTACGCGGCGGGGCGGGCAGGCGAGCGGTTCGCGGTGCGCAACAGCCGCGCGGACGCGGTGATCGAGGGCGTGGGCGACCACGGCTGCGAGTACATGACGGGGGGCGTGGTGGTGGTGCTGGGCCGCACCGGCCACAATTTCGGCGCGGGCATGACCGGCGGCCAGGCGTTTGTGCTGGAAGTCGGCAGCGCGGACGCGCCCGAATTCCCCGGCCGCGTGAATGAAGAGTTGGTCTATGTCACCCGCGTGGCAGATGCAGCGGCCCGCGGGCTGCTCTACCGCATGGTCAGCGAGCATTTGCAGGCCACGGACAGCCCCCTGGCCGCCGAATTGCTGGCCAATTGGGAAGAGAGCCTGTCCCGTTTCTGGCACGTGCGCCCGCGGCAGGCGCCCGCCGCCGCGGACGAGGCGGAAGAGGGGGAGGAGATGGAGCCTGCCGGGTTGGTGGAGCGGTGAGGGGTAAAACGTAAAACGTAAAACGTGGGGCGTGGGGAGGAGGGGGCGGGCGCGGGCCTAACAAAATTGGATAAGGCGACCAAATTCGCCCGCGCGCACTGCAAGAATTCGGCCCTTTTTGCTATAGATGGGTGGCAGGCGCTCTCGCCGCCCGTACTGTAAGGTTATTTACTTTGCTTGTCGGGCTTTGCCTGCCGTGCTATACTCTGGCGGATCCCACTCACCTCCTCTATCTGCCAGAGATGCTACCTTCCGACTCGCCATTGCCGGTCTCCCTGCCCCCGCCATTCACCCGCCCCTGGACCGCTGCTGAGATCGAGTCACTGCTGGCTCTGCTGGCCGCACTCAGGGCCGCGGCGCCCCCCGCCTCTGACATCGCCGAGGCGCGGTGGGCTGCACTGCGCCAACGATTGGCCACAGAACAGGGAACAGACCGCTATCGCGCCGCCGTCGCCTTCGCCAGCAAGCAAGAAGAAGGCGATCTGACCTATCAGGACTGGTTGGCGCGCGTCGTGGCCGGCTTTTATCGTCACCAAGCCGAGGTTTTCGGCGTGGTGGATACGCCCGATGGCCTGGCGCCGGCCCTGAGCAAGCGGCTGGCCACCATGGCCTACCACCAATACCACAAAGTCTTCAAATACCCGCCCAGCCTCGATCACCAACTGCAGATCGTCAGCGCCGTCCTGGAGGCGCTGAACACGCATTACTGGTTCGATGTGGCCCTCGATGCCTGGCTGTGGCAAACAACCCGCCAGGTGGTCATCACCGATCTACGCGACGCCATCCGCAACCACACCCTCGAATTCGACCAGGCGGAGCAACTCGACCCTGCCAGCGATCCCGCCGGCCATGTCCTCCACACCGAAGCCTTCCTCTCCGCCATTCAGGAGATCGCCAACCAGCGCTACCGGGTGATCCTCCTCCTGCTCTACATCTACCAACTCAACAACGCCGAACTCGCCGCCTTTTTTGGCGTCCCGGTAGCTCGCGCCGCGGTCTGGCTCTCACGTGCACGCACCGCCTTTCGCGCAGTCTACTTCCGCCGCCGCATCGCCGACTTCGGCGAGCTCAGTCGAGCCGCCCTTGATGAATTCTGATGTCCACCGATTCCCGCTTCACACCCACTGAATTGGACGCCCTGGAACAACGCCTGTGGCGCCTGGTCACCTCCTCTACCACGCTGGCGGAGATCTCGCCCCCGCACCTGGAAAGTCTACTGCCCGCGCATGAGGCCTGCGACCTCTTCGCCGACCATTTGCCCGATTACGCTGCCGATTTCCTGGCGGGCAACACCGCCCGCTGGCAGCGACACCCCTTGCCCGGACACATCGCCGGCTGCGCCCGCTGCCAGAACGAGCTGGCGCAGTGGCAAACCTACACCCAGATCGGTGAGACGCCGGTGCAGAGCCGCCACGAGGCCGATCTCACCATTACCCTTTTCGATGCGCACATCCCCGCGGATGAGGAAGGAAAGCGCCGGTTCCTGCTCGACCCCCGACGCCCCGTGCTCTTGGGCAGCGATTTCCTGGCCGATCCGGCGGGATGGCATTACACCGTGGAAATGGCGCAGCGCGGCAGCGAGGAGAGGCCGGGCCTGCTGCTCAGCCTGACCCCGCCGGACGAGACCAGCGCCGCGGCCATCCCCGTCACCCTGGTGCTGTTCGGCCAGGTGTTGCAGGGGCGCACCGACGCCGCCGGACAGGCGCACTTCCCCGGCGTGGTGGTGCCGGCAGCAGAAGAAGAGCACACGCCCCTGATCAGCCTGCGCCTGCACCTGCCCCCCGCGCTTTCGGTATGATCCGCCAACTCCTGCCCCCGGCCCCCCCTTTCACCGCCCTGGACGCTGCCCTGCGCCAGGGCGATTTTGTCACCGCCCGCCGGCTGCACGATGCATGGCGGGATGATCAGGCCGATCCGGACGGGGCGGATGCCGGAAAGGCGCTGCGCGCCCTGGTCTGCGATTATCTGGCCAACCGCTACGACGCCATCCCCGACCGCATCCAGGCGCTGGCAGCCGCGGCGCAGCAAAGCGCGGAGACGCGGGCCGCGGCCTATTTCCTGTTGGCGCTGACCGCAATCGACCAAAATCAGGAGGAAGCGGCGCACACTGCTCTGGAGATCGCCGCCCGCCATTTTGGCGATTCGCCGCAAGCCCAGACATGCAGCGTGCTGGCGCAGGCGCAGATGGCCATCTACCTGGGCCGGTATGACGAGGCAGAGGGCTGGCTGGCGCGGGCGGCGGCGCGGCTGCACCCCGGTGAAGTCTGGGCCGCGGCCCAGCACCTGCGCCTGACCGGACTGCTGCACCACCAACGCACCGCCTACAGCGCGGCGCTCGCTGCCCTGAGCGACGCCCGCGCCCGCTTCCTCGCCCTGGCCGACGCCTACGAAGTCGCCCGCTGCGACAAAGCCCTGGCCAACGCCCACCGCCGGCTGGATCAGCCGGCAGAGGCCGCGGCGGCCATTCGTCGGGCCATCGCCTATTTTCAGGCCCAGGAACTGGCCATCCCCCTGGGCCGCTGCCTGAACACATTGGGCGCCATCCAGTACTATTTCAATCAACATGAGGAGGCGCTGGCCAGCTACACCGCCGCCCTCGACATCCTGGGCCAGACCGGGCTGCGGCTGGAGGCTGTCTACACCCTCAGCAACATGGCGCGCACCCATCACAGCCTGGGGCAGTTGCGCCCCGCCCTGCGCTATTTTGCCCTGGGCCAGGAATGGGCCGCGCAATTGCACATGCCCGATATGGCGGCGACGCTGGCGCACCTGCAATCGCGATTGGAATGGGAATTGGGCCGGCCCGAAGCCGCCATGACCCAGATGATCCAGGCCGGCGAGATCTTTGCCGGGGCGGGCGCGCAGGCGCTGGCAGCCCTGGCCTACCGCGCTCAGGCCGAGTATCTGATCGAACAGGGCCAGCTCGACGCGGCCCAGGCCTTGCTGGAACAGAGCCGGGCCACCTTTCTGGCGCACAACCGCCCCGCCCCCGCGGCAGAGAACAACCTGCACCTGGCCCGCATTCATCTGCTGCGCGGGGATGTGCATCTGGCCCGGCCCCTGCTGGTGGAAGCGGCCGCGGTGCTGCGCAGCCACCAGCAGGCGCACCGGGCCGCGGTGGCCGATCTCTGGCTGGGCCGCGCGTATCTGGCCGGGGAAGAGCTGGCGGAGGCGGAGAGCTGTTTGCGGCGGGCGCTGGCGGGCGCGCCCCTGCCCCGCATTCAGGAAGGGTGGCGCGCGCATGCGGGCCTGGCCGCCATCGCCGGCCGCCAGGGGCAGGCCGCCGCCGGCCTGGAACACCTGACCGCGGCCGTGACCGAGGTGAACCGGCTGCGCCTGGGCGCGCTCTCACCGGCCGCTTCGGCCCGGCTGGCCGCGCAAAGCGCCGGCCTGTACGAGGCCGCCATCGCCGAGGCGCTGGCCCTGGGCCACGTGGATCGGGCCTTGGGCATGGCCGAGATGCAAAAATCGCTGCAACTGGTGCAGCACCTCCGCCCCGATCCCGCGGCCACGGACGCGCCTGGCCCCGCGCCCACCGCCCTCACCGCCCGCGTGGCCCGGCTGGAGGCCCTGCACGCCGCCATTGCCGCGGCCGCGAGCGCGGAGCAATGGGCGCAGGCCGAGACCTTGGAGCAGCAGTTCCAGGGGCTGGTGGATGAATTGGCCGTGCTCAATGCGCCCCACGCCGCCCTGTACGCGCCGCCGGCCCTGAATCTGGCGCAGACAGGCGCGCTGCTCGACCACCGGCATGGGCGGGGAGGCTGGGCCTGTCTCTCCTACAGTTGGGTGGGCGCGGCCCCGCGCGTGCTGCACCGTTTTTATTGGGATGGCGACACCTTGCAGGCCTGGCCGGCGCCGCTGACCGCGCAGACGCGGCGGCTGATCGAGTTGGCCTGCCGGCCGGAACTCTCCTATCGCCGCCATTTCTTCAGCCCCGCCGCGGCCGCGACCAGAGCCAGGGTGCAGGAAGCCTTGCTGCCGGAAACGATCGCCCGGCGCTTGCAGCCGGGGCAAACGCTCTACATCCTGCCCTCTGGGCCGCTGGCCAGCTTTCCCTTCGCCGCCCTGGCGCTGGCAGAGTCCTTCCTGGGATGGCAACTCCATCTCAGCCAGGCGCCCTCGCTGCCCCTGTTGCAGGCACTGACAGCGCGCTCCGGCGATGGCCCGGCCCGTCAACTGGCCGCGACGCGAGCACTGATCTGCGCGCTGGCAGGGTTCGAGGGGCCCGAGGCCCTGCCGCAACTGCCGGCGGTGGCGGCAGAGGCGGAACGGCTGGCCCGGTTGGTGGGGCCTGACAGCCTGGTGCTGCGCGACGCCGCGGCCACGCCCGCGCAGTTGGCGGCGCTGCAAGACGCCGGCCGGCTGGAAACCTTCGATCTGCTGCACCTGGCCACGCACGCCCGGTTCAATGCCGCGCAGGCCGCGCTCTCAGCCATCATCCTGCACGGGGGCGAGTTATTGTTGCCCGACATCCTGGCCTGGCGCTTGAGCGCGGATCTGGTGACGCTGGCGGCCTGCGACACGGCGCTGGGCCATGTGCAGGCCGGAGATGAGCAGATGGGGCTGGCCCACGCCTTCCTGATCGCCGGCGCCAAGGCCCTGCTGGCCAGCCTGTGGCCGGTGGCAGACGCGGCAACGGCCCATTTTTTCGATGTTTTCTACACGGCGTTGGCTGCAGAAAACGCATCCCCCGCCCAGGCCCTGACAGTGGCCCGCCGCGCCCTCGCCGCCGAAGCGCCTTCGCCTCTGGCCTGGGGTGCATTCACGCTGATCGGGCTAGCCTGACCTGCCAGACCGGGGGAGGAGTGCCGGCCCTCCTCTTGGGTCTGGTGGACTCACCAGGGTGGATCGGTCGGTTCATTCTGACCGGCGTCCACACTGCGCAGCCCATACCACGGCAGGTTGGATAGCATCGGGGGCACCTCCACAGAAGAGATGCACGCCCATGAGCGCTCAACAGCGTGCTCACTTATCTATGTCAATCGGGGCCGAATTCTTGCATTTGTTTTGGGGGATGTTTATGCTGCCTGCGCCATCCGCCCCTTCTTCTCTCACCCCGCGTGCACACTTCGCCCTTTTCAGCCTCCTCCCCCCTGATCGCAGGCTTGATCCTGGCCCTGTTCAGCCTGGCCTGCGGCAGTTTTGCGCCCCGGCCCCCAGCCGATCCGCCAGCGCCGGCCGCGGCCAGCGCGCCCACGGCGACGCTCCGCACGGCGACGCCCTCCCCCACAGCCGCGCCCCGGCCCCTGCGCCTCACGCCGGCGGGGGAGACTGCGCCCGCCACCGCGCCCGCCACCGCGCCCCTGCCCGCCGCGGCCCCCCCCACCCCCACAGCCACACCCCCCGGCGACCTGAGCGTGGGCGCAGCAGCGCGGGTGATCGCCCGCACCGGCGTCAACATCCGCCGCGAACCCACCACCGCCGCGGCCCGCGCGGGCATGTTCCCTGCCGGCGCGCTGCTGGTTGTGCAGAATGGCCCCGTCTACGCCGACGGCTACATCTGGTGGCAGGTCGATGATCAGTTCGGCAAAGCCGGCTGGGTGGCGGGGGGGGATGGCGTGGACCTGTGGTTGAGCGGAGAGATCGGCGAGCCGCGCCCGGTCAACCGCCCGGTGCGGCTGGGCGACACCGTCACCGTCTCGGTCTCGCCCGGCAAATCGTTGACCGTGCGTTACGAGCCGGGCGAGCGGGGGTTCGTGGCCCGCCGCGTCCTGCCCGGCGTCCTCCTCACCATCACCGAAGGCCCGGTGCCGCTGGATGGGCTGCGCTGGTGGCGGGTGCTGCGCGCGGACGGCCTCAGCGGCTGGGCCGCCGAGGGAGACGAACAGGAGCGCTGGCTGACGCCGTTGGAATGACCCACCTTCGCGGCTGGCCCCCGCGCGTGCTATAATCCCCCCCCTGTTTTGCCCCGATCCTGACCATCCGAGGAGTGAATCTGTGCCCCCCATCATCCGCATTGCCGACGCCAGCCAGCATGTTGGCGAGATCGTCACCGTGCGCGGCTGGCTCAAACGCCGCACCGGCAAAGGCAAGATCAATTTCCTGCGCCTGCGCGATGGCAGCGGCAGCTTTCAGGCCGTCGCCTTCCTGCCCACGCTGGGCGATGAACTGTTCGATCAGGTCAAGAGCCTGACCACCGAATCCTCTCTCCTGCTGACCGGGGAGATCCGAGCGGACGAACGCGCGCCCGGCGTGCCCGGCGGCTATGAGATGGATCTGCGCCATATCGAGATCGTGCAGATCGCGGAAGAGTACCCGATCACGCCCAAAGAGCACGGTATCGAGTTCCTGCTCGACCGCCGCCACCTGTGGTTGCGCTCCGACCAGCAGTGGGCGATCACGCGGGTGCGGGCGGTGGTGGTGCGCGCCATCCGCGACTGGTTGGATGACCAGGGCTTTCTCAATGTGGATACGCCCATCCTCACCCCCGCCGCCGGCGAAGGCACCACCACCCTGTTCAAGATCGATTATCACGGCGTGCCCGCTTATCTGGCCCAAACCGGCCAGTTGTACAACGAGGCGAATATCTTCGCTTTTGGCAAGGTTTATTGTTTCGGCCCCACTTTCCGCGCCGAAAAATCGAAAACCCGCCGTCATCTGCAAGAATTTTGGATGGTGGAGCCGGAGATCGCCTTTTGCAAGCTCGAAGATCTGTTGGAGATCGAGGAACAGTTCGTCAGCTACATCGTGCAGACGGCGCTGACCAAGTGCAAGGCAGAGCTGGCGCTGCTGGAACGGGACACGACCCTGCTGCAGAACGTGCTGCCCCCCTTCCCCCGCATCAGCTACGACCGGGCCGTGGAGATGGTCAACGCCGCCGCGGCCCAGGGGGAGACCGTTCCCCCCAACGATGAGCCCCTGCCTCCCATCCCCTGGGGCGGGGATTTCGGCGCGCCGCAGGAGACTTTTCTGGCCAGCCAGTTCGACCGGCCCCTATTCGTCACCCATTACCCCACGGCGGTCAAGGCCTTTTACATGGAGCCGGAGCCGGGCCGGCCCGAAGTCTGTCGCAGCGCCGACCTGCTGGCCCCGGAAGGGTACGGCGAGATCATCGGCGGCAGCGAGCGCATGAGCGATCCAGAGCAGTTGCTGGCCGCGATCCGCAAGCACAACCTGCCCGCGGGCGCGTACGATTGGTATGTGGAGCTGCGCCAATTCGGCAGCGTGCCCCACAGCGGCTTTGGGCTGGGCGTCGAGCGCACCGTGGCCTGGATCACCGGCATCAGCCACCTGCGCGAGGCCATCCCCTACCCCCGCGTCCTGGGCCGCCTCACCCCCTAGCCCCCACTGACTACTGAATACTGAATACTGATTACTGATTACTGACCCCCGACCATGCCCCTCTGGCTGATCCCGCTGATTTCGCTGGCGTTGGCGCTGGCCCTGACGCCGGCGAGCATGCGGCTGGCGCGGCGGTGGGGGCTGGTGGATCGGCCTGGCGGACGGCGGCAGCACAGCGGGGCCATCCCCCGGCTGGGCGGGCTGGCGCTCTCCGGCAGCTTCCTCCTCACCCTGCTATTGCTGCGCCTGCTGCCTGCCGGCTGGCTGCCGGCCAGCACCGACCCGGACGAGCCGCGGCGGTGGCTGGGGCTGATCCTCGGCGCCGGTTTCGTCCTCCTCTTTGGCCTGCTGGATGATCGCTTCGATTTCAGCAGCCGGCCGCAATATCTGGCGCAGATCGGGGCGGCGCTGATCAGCATCGCCTTTGTCATCTTCATCGAACGAGTCAACAACCCCTTCGGCGGCGGCCAGATCATCTTCGCCTGGCCCCTGATCTGGCTGCTCACCATTCTCTGGTTCATGGGCAGCATCAACACTCTGAACTGGTTGGATGGGCTGGATGGGCTGGCCACGACGGTGGCCGCCATCGTGGCCCTGGTGCTGGCCATCCACATGCTGCGCACCGGCCAGCACAGCGTGGCAGCCCTGGCCCTGGCCCTGCTGGGCAGCGCGGTTGGCTTTCTGATCTTCAACCGCCCGCCCGCGCGGGTGTTCATGGGCTCCAGCGGCTCCTATTTTCTCGGCTACGCCCTGGCCGCGCTGGGGCTGATCGCCGGCGCCCGCGTGGCCACCGTGCTGCTGGTCATCGGCCTGCCCGCGCTGGACGTGGCCTGGCTGATCGGGTGGCGGTGGCGGCATGGCCGGCCCCTGGGCCAGGGCGACCGCAATCACCTGCACTTTCGCCTGTTGGACAAAGGCTACACGCCCCGCCAGATCTTGCTCGGCTACGCCCTCTTCTGCGCCCTGTTCGGCTTGATCAGCCTGATGGCTGCCAGCACCACGGTGAAGATCGCCGCCCTGCTCGCCCTCCTCCTCGCCGGCCTGACGCTCATGCACTGGGCCGCGCCGGATGGGTAGGGGGGCAGTGGTCAGTGGTCAGTGGTCAGTATTCAGTATTCAGTATTCAGTGGTCAGTATTCAGTATTCAGTGGTCAGTATTCAGTATTCAGTATTCAGTGGTCAGTATTCAGTATTCAGTGGTCAGGGGGCAGTCAACCAACCAACAAACCAACAAACCAACAAACCAACAAACCAACAAACCAACCAACCAACCAACCAACCCACCATGTTCGAACTCACCTTTCTCGGCACGTCGGCGTCGGCGCCATCGGTGCAGCGGGGGCTATCCAGCGCCATCGTCCAGTACCGCAACCATCGGTTCATGATCGATTGCGGCGAGGGCACGCAACGGCAGTTGCTGGCTTCGGGGCTGGGCTTCAAACGCCTGGACAAGATCCTCATCACCCACGGCCACCTCGATCACATCCTCGGCCTGGGCGGCCTGCTGTCGACCATGGCCCGTTGGGAGATGATCGAGCAGGTGACTTTTTACGGCGGCGCCTTTGCCCTGGATCGCATCAGCCGCTTGTTCGATGTCGTCTTCGGGCCGGGCGAGTTGCCCATGAGCATCACCTATCACGTGCTGCAGCCGGGTATTTTCTTCGCGGATGAGCACTTGCAGCTCGAAGCCTTCGCCGTGGAGCACCGGGGGCCGGGCTGTTTTGGCTTCCTGTTCAGCGAGCGCACCAAACGGCCTTTTTTGGTCGACAAGGCCGAGGCATTGGGCGTGCCCGCGGGGCCGGAACGCCGGCTGCTGGTGGCGGGGCAGCCGGTGACCCTGGCCGATGGCCGCGTGATCACGCCGGAACAGGTGGTGGGTCCGCCGCAGCCGGGAACCCGTCTGGCCTTCATCGGCGACCTGGGGCGCACGCGCGGGCTGGTGCACATCGTGCAGGGCGCCAACACCCTCGTGGTCGAAGCCACCTACATCGAGGAGGATCAGGAAATGGCGCACCGCTTCGGTCATCTGACCGCAGCAGAGGCCGCGCGCTTTGCCCAGCGCGCAGACGTGGAGCAGTTGATCCTCACCCATCTCTCCCGACGCTATCACACCCGCCAGGTGCTGGAAGAAGCGCGGGCCATCTTCCCCAACACCGTTGTAGCCAACGATTTCGACCGGTTCGAGATCAAGTGACGGGGGACGGGGTGGACGATAGACGAAGGACGAAGGCGATTCCCTCTTCCAGACGACCCGCTTCGTCCTTCGTCCTTCGTCCTTCGTCTAAATCGTCGTCGCCACAGGAAGCAACTCGTACACGCGACCGAACTGCGCAGCGAGAACAACATTTCCTTGTCGCAACGCCAGCCTGACCTCGTCCAATTTCAGAGCATCATCCAAACTCAAATACGGAGACCACTCCTGATCGGTATAAATCAGTTCGATATCGACTTCTGCCACAAATTGGCCTTCATGAACAAGCTTGGTTTGTCGTTTTTTCGTCATCATTTCCTCCTCCGGATCGTGTGAAAAAGATAATGGGCGGCGAAAGACAGGCCTTCGTCCTTCGTCCTTCGTCTTTCGTCTAAATCATCGTCGCCAGCACGCGTGCGGCCCCGGCCTGCGCCAGGGCCTGGGCCACGGCCGCGCGGGTGGCCGGCGTCACCAGGGCGATGAGGTTGCCCCCGCGGCCGCCGCCGCTGAGTTTGGCCCCCCCCGCGCCCGCGGCCAGCGCCGCCGCGCACAGATGATCCAATTCGGGCGAGGAGACGCCGATGGCCGCCAATAGCTGCTGGTTCTGCGTGAGCAAAGGGCCGAGCGCGGCGGCGTCGCCCTGGGCCACGGCCGCCCGCGCCTGCCCCACCAGCGCGGCGATGGCGTCGAAATGCGCCTCGTAGGTGGCGGGGGCCTGCTCCCAGGCGCGGCGCACCGCGGCCACCGCCGCCTTGGTGGGGCTGGCCACGCCGGTGTCGGCGATGAGCAAATGCAGGGGCGCGCCCGCCTGAAAAATCAGGGGCGGCTGGCCGCGCACGAACCAGATCGGGCGTTCGTAGACCACGACGCTGTTGTCGATGCCGCTGGGCGTGCCGTGATGCAGCCGTTCCACTTCGTAGACAAGGGCGGAAAGCCGGGCCGCGGGCAGATCGGCCGCGAAAGCAGCCAGCAGGCCACGGGCGATGGCTGTGGCAATGGCGGCGCCGCTGCCCAGGCCAGAGGCAATGGGAATCTGAGAGTGCACGCGGATGCGCCATCGCGGCAGCGGTTGCCCCAACTCGGCGCAGATCAGGCGCACGATCAGGGCGAAGGGATCGTGATCCGGGGCCGAGGCCACGTCCACGCGGCGATCCAGATCCGCCGCCTCCACCAGACAATGCGAATGGGGATAGATCTCGGCGAACGCCCGCGCCTGCGCCACCGGCGCGGCAATAGCCGGACGGCCATAGACGACCGCGTGTTCACCGCAGAGGATGATCTTGCCGGGAGCATGGCCGGCGGCGAGTGGGCTGGGCATGGCCAAGTATAGCACCGGCCAAAAGGATGAATCCAGCCCCAAACCATGCGATAATGCCGCCATACGCAGCCCTTATCGATTCAGGAGATCCCCATGCAACCCATCCCCTTTGCCGGCTGGTCGCAGTGCTACCGGCTGGCCAATGAAGTCATCGAATTGATCGTCGTCGCCGATATCGGCCCCCGCATCATCCACGCCAGCGCGCCGGGCCGCGCCAACCTCTTCGCCCTGTTCCCCGAGTCGGCGGGGCTGAGCGGGGGCGAGGTGTGGCGCAATTATGGCGGGCATCGCCTGTGGCACGCGCCTGAGCAGCGGCCTCGCACCTATCAGCCCGACAATGATCCTGTACAAGTCAGCGCCATCGCCGGGGGCGTGCGGCTGACCGCAGGCGTGGAGGGCGTCACCGGCATCCAGAAAGAGATGGAGATCACGCTGAGCGGGCAGGGGGCGACGATCGGCCACCGGCTGTGGAACCGCGGGGTGTGGCCGGTGACGCTGGCGCCCTGGGCGCTGTCGGTGATGGCCGCCGGCGGGGTGGGCATCGTTCCCCTGCCCCCGCGCGGGTCGCACCAGGATCAGTTGCTTCCCACGGCCGCGCTGGCGCTGTGGGCTTATACCGATCTGGCCGACGCGCGCTGGGTATGGGGGCGGCAGCACATCCTGCTGCGCCAGGAAGCGGGCGCGCAGGGGCCGCAGAAGATCGGGGTGCGCACCTTCGAGGGGTGGGCGGCGTACGCCCGCGGAGAGGACCTCTTCCTCAAGACCTTCTCGCCGCAGCCGGACGCCGCATATCCCGACCTGGGCGTGACCACGGAGATGTTCACCAACCACCGCATGTTGGAATTGGAGACCTACGGCCCTGTGCAAACGCTGGCGCCGGGCGCGTGCGTCGAGCATGTCGAGCACTGGCAGGTCTGGGCGGGCATCCCGCAGCCCCGCTCCGAGGCCGAGGTGATGGAGAGGGTATGGCCCGTGGTCAGGAACCAGGGCTTGTCTTCTCACCCTACTCCCTGACCTCTGACCTCCAGCCACTGGACGCACCGCCGCGTATGCTGGTATCATTGCCGGCATCGTTTCCGCTGTGGCGCTCATCATCAAAGGAGTGATTGCTCATGAACTGGCGATACACCTTCACCGTCGGTTTTGGGTTTCTTGGCATCTCCATCATCTGGCCGCTGTTCAATTCATTTGTGCCCCCATTTCTGGAGGATCTGGGCCTGTCCGCCACCGTGATCGGGTTCATCATGGTCTGGGACAACATCATCAACATGTTCGTGCAGCCCTGGGTGGGCGAGCGCAGCGACCGCACCCGCAGCCGGTTTGGCCGGCGCAAGCCCTGGCTGATGCTGGGCGCGCCGCTGGCCGCAGGTTTCTTCATTCTGGTGCCCTTCGTGCGCGAGAATTTTGTGCTGATCGCCCTGGCCATCTTGGGCACGAATGTGGGCATGGCCCTCTTCCGCTCCCCCACCATCGCCTATCTTGGCGATCTCTTTCCCTCGGAGCAGCGCAGCAAGGCCAACGGTGTGATCAATCTGATGGGCGGCGTGGGTGGGGCGCTGGCCCTGTTCGGCGGCGGCGCGCTTTATAAAATGGGCGTGCCCCTGCCCTTCATCGTCGGCGCGCTGCTGTTGTTGATCACCGTTGCCGTGGTGTTGCTGTTCGTGCGCGAGCCAAATCAGACCGAGTTGCCGACAGAGTCCACGGGCGGGGTGTTGCAGAATCTGCGCCAGGTGTGGGCCGATGCCGATCGCAGCGGCGTGGCTATTCTCTCCGCCATCTTCCTGTGGTTCGTGGGCTGGAACGCCATGGAGACCTTCTTCACCCTTTATGCCCGCAATGTGTTGGGCGTGAACGAGGGCACCGGCGCCCAGATGTTGACCGCGTTTGCGGCGGCGCTGATCCTCTTCGCCATTCCCAGCGGCTACATCGCCACCCGTTTTGGCCGCAAGCGCACGATCCTGGTCGGGCTGGCCGGCATGTTGGCCGGGCTGATCGTGGGCTTCACGGTGCGAGACAGCACCACGCTGCTGATTTTGCTGGCCGTGATGGGCGCGTTCTGGGCGCTGGTCAATATCAATTCCTTGCCCATCGTGCTGGATGTGGGCGGGCAGAAGCGCATCGGCGCGTTCACCGGCCTTTATTATCTCGCCTCCTCGGCCGCGGCCATTACCGGGCCGGTGCTGGGGGGCTTGGTGATCGACGCCACCAACCACGCCTTCATCTGGCTGTTCAGCGCCCTGTTCATCGGTCTGGCCTTCCTGGCCATGCTGCGCCTGCGCGAGCCGCAGAGCGAACGATAGACGAAGGACGATAGACGATAGACGAAGGACGATAGACGATAGACGAAGGACGAACCGTCCTGAACACTGAACACTGAACACTGAATACTGAATACTGAATACTGAACACTGTCCCCTGACCTGGAGTGACCACCATGAACCGCACCCGTCTCAATTCTGCCCTGTGGGGCCTTTTCATCTTGCTGATCGGCGTGGCCGTGCTGCTGTACAATTTCGGCGTGCTCGACGCGTATCGCTCGCTGATCACCTACGTGGTGGCCGGCGCGTTGGCCCTGGCCGGGGCCGGTTTTCTGATCCTGCTGGCCGTGCGGCAGGATCACTGGTACTTCGCCATCCCGGGCCTCACCCTGCTGGCCCTGGGCGGCGTGGTCTATCTGGCCACGCAGGAGCAGATCCGGCCAGAGTGGCTGGCCGCGCTCTTCCTGGGCGGGGTGGTGCTCAGCTTTCTCCTCCTCTTCCTCAGCGACCGGGCGGGGCGGTGGTGGGCGCTGTTGCAGGCGGGGACGGTGGCTACGGTCGGGATCGTGGCCCTGCTGATCGTCAGCGCCCTGGATCCGGGCGCGGCCCTGCTTTCGGCCAGCCTGCTGGGCGCGGCCCTGTTCGGCGGCTTTGCCCTCAGCTTCCTGCTGCTCTACCTTTTTGTCGGCGATCGCAGGCGTTTTCTGTGGGCGCTGGTGATGGCCGGGGTGTTGGGCGCGTTTGCCATGGTTTTGCTCGTGTCCGGGCTGGGCGAAGGCAACAGGATCGTGCGGCTGTGGCCGGTGCTGCTGATCGTGTTGGGCGGGGTGCTGGTGGCGAGGCTGTTCGGCGGCCAGACCGCGGCTCCGGCCCAGCCCACGCCCGCGACCCCGGTGGCGTTGCCCGATGGCGACCTGTCTGCCGCGGCCAGCGGCGCGCCGGCGCGCATCATCCGCCCTGAATCGCTGCCCAAATCCGCGGCGCCGGCGATGGCGACGGAGCCTGCGCCCGCGCCGCCCGCGTCCACGCCGCCCGCGCCGCCGCCCGCGCCGCCGCCCGCGCCCCTGCCCGATGCAATCGCCAACCTCGACGCCTCTGACCCCGCCGCGGCGCTGGACGCGCTGCTGGAGGCGAGCAAGAAAGCTGCGGAGGGGTAGGGGGTTTGTTTGTTTGTTGGTTGGTTGGTTGGTTCGATGGCCGCCTACACGCCTGGCTCGCCGCCCACCCTTGAAACCTGAAACTTGAAACCTGAAACCTGAAACATGATCCTCTCCCTCGCCCAGATCGACATCACCCTCGGCGACCGCGCCGCCAACCTGGAACGCGCCCGCCCGCTGGCCGCAGAAGCAGCCCGCCGCGGCTCCGACCTGCTGGTGCTGCCCGAACTGTGCACCACCGGCTATGACCTGGAACGCGCCGCCGAACTGGGGGAACCGCTCGATGGCTACACCGCCCGCACCCTCTGCGGCTGGGCGCAGGCGCATAAATTGTGGATCACCGGCTCCTTCCTGCTGCGCCAGGGAGATCAGGTGCGCAACGCCGCGCCCCTGTTCGGCCCCGGCGGCGAAATCCTGGGGCCGTATGCCAAGATTCACCGCTTCGGGCCGATGGCCGAAGACCGCTGGCTGGCTGCCGGCGACGCGCCCGGCCTCTTCGACCTGCCCTGGGGCCGCGCCGGCCTCGCCATCTGTTATGACCTGCGCTTTCCCGAGCTGTTCCGCACGCTGGCCCTGGCCGGGGCCACCCTGATCCTGCTGCCCAGCGAATGGCCGCACCCCCGCCTGGCGCACTGGCGCACCCTGATCCGGGCGCGGGCCATCGAAAACCAGTGCTTCGTGGCCGCGGTCAACCGCGTGGGCAGCGATCGCAGCAACACTTTCTGCGGCCATTCCGCCCTGATCGACCCCTGGGGCGAGACCGTGATCGAGGCGGGGGAGGGCGAGGCGCTGCTGACCGCGACCATCGATCTGGCGCAGGTGGAGGACATCCGCCGCCGCATCCCCGTCTTCGCCGACCGCCGCCCGGCCTGTTACGATCTAATTGGGTATTAGGTGGTGCGTGGGGCGTGATGCGTGATGCGTGGTACGTGGTACGTGGTGCGCAATACCCACTATCTAATACCCACTATCTAATACCCACTATCTAATACCCAATACCCAAAAAATGCGCTTTTTGTTGCTTTTTCTGGTTCTGATAGCCGCAATTTTGCTGGTGAATGCGCCCGCCGCGGCCATCGAACCGGATGTGATCATCCCCGCCAACCGCCGCATTGTGTGGTCGCCTGGCATCCCCGGCGGCATCCCCACCATCCCCGTGGTGGTCAATGTGCTGAATTACGGGGCCATCCCCAACGATGGCGGCGACGACGCGGTTGCCATCCAAAACGCCATCAACGCCGTGCCCAACAGCGGCGGCGCCGTCTATTTCCCTGCCGGCGCCTACCACATCAAATCGATCCCACCCAATCCCTGGCAATTGTCCCCTCTGGAGATCAAGAGCAAGCCGGCGGTGCTGCGCGGGGATGGGCCGGACGCCACCCATCTCTTCTTCGACCTGGGTGGGGCCAGCGTGGACAAGATGATCGAGTTCTATTCGTGGATGGCTGGGGACTACGTGAACCTCACCGGCGGCTACACCAAAGGCGCGACCACGATCACCGTGGCCAACGCCGCCTCCTTCAGCGCCGGCAACATCGCCGAGATCCAGCAAACCAACGATCCGGTCTGGAAAAGCTGGTACCCAGCCTATTGGGGCAGCGATGCCTGGTACAAAGACGCGGTGGGCGAGATGGTGAAGATCGTGGCAGTGAACGGCAACCAACTCACCCTGGAAGAGCCGCTGCACTACGGTTACAGCGCCGGCCTGAACCCCAAGATCCGCCGCGTCGACGCGCCCTCGCGCTCCGGCGTGGAAAACATGCACCTGAAACGGCTGGACAGCGGCGCCGGCGACATGATCTTCTTCCGTTATGTCACCAACGCCTGGGTGCGCAACGTGCACAGCGAATATGTGGGCCACACCCACGTGGCCATGATGGGCGTCTACAACTGCGAGGTGCGCGACAACTTCATCCACCATTCCACCCGCACCTATGCCGGCGGCGAGGGCTATGGCGTGGAGTTGGGCTACCATGTCACCGATTGTCTGGTGCAGAACAACATCTTCACCAAGCTGCGCCATGCCATGATCCCGCAGATCGGGGCCAGCGGCAATGTCTACGCCTACAACTATTCGCGCGAGCCGGTGGCGGATAACGGCCCCTACGGCCAGGCGGATGTCTCGCTGCACGGCCATTTCACCTCCTACAATCTGTTCGAGGGGAATATCGTGCAATTTGGCTTCGTTTCCGATTATTGGGGCCCGGCCGGGCCGGGCAACACCTTCCTGCGCAATTGCTTCGAGCACGGCAGCCTCAATCTGCGCCAACGCTCGAACGGGCAAAACGTGGTGGGCAATGTCTTTTTCAACCCGCAGCACGGCGTCAATGCCGATGGCACGATCAGCGATGTGCTGCGGCATGGCAATTATGAATATGGGGAAGTGCGCTGGGACGCCGGCATCGCCGATCACGCCCTCCCCGCCAGCTATTATCTGGGCGGGAAGCCGGGCTTTTTCGGCGGCAGCGCCTGGCCGGGCATCGGCCCCGACATCAGCACCAGCCAGTGCAACAATCCGGCGCAGACGCGCTGGAACAACGGCGATTATCCCGGCCCCATCCTGCCCACGGGCACGCCCACGAACACGCCCGCGCCCTACAAATCGCCCACGCCCACGCCCACCGGGCCCACGCCCACCCGCACCCCCAGCCCCACATCTGGCCCCACCAGCACGCCCACGCCCACCGGCCCCACGCCCACCCGCACAGCCACGCCCACCCGCACGCCCACTTTCTCGCCCACGCCCACCCGTGACCCCCACGCCCTGCTGTTGCAGCCGGGCGTGGCCGGCTATCAGGGCGTGACCGACACCTACATCAACGCCTGGGCCACGACCACCAACTATGCTTTCGGCCCGATCATGCGGGCGCGGCCCGATGTGATGCACAGCCTGTTGCGTTTCGATCTGGCCGGCGTCCTCCCGGCAGATCAGCAGATCGTGCGCGCGGACCTGGATCTGTACATCAGCGATAAGAGCAACGCCAACCCCCTCACCCTGATCCTGCACGAGCTGCACCGCGGCTTTGTGGAGACCGAGGCCACCTGGGAGCAGGCCAGCAACGCCGCGGCCTGGCAAACCGCCGGCGCCCTGCACATCCCCGATGACCGCGGCCCCGCTCTGGCCGGCGCGCCCGCCGAGATCGGCAAATGGACGACTTTCGACATCACGGCCCTGGCGCAGCGCTGGCATGAACAGCCCGCGACCAACTTCGGCCTGCTCCTCGCCGCCACTGCCGCCGGTTCGGTCGACGCCTCCATCGTCACCAAAGAGGGCGGCGCCGTGAGCCAGCGCCCCCGCCTGATGATCAGCCTGGCGCCCTATCCCACGGCCACGCCCACGCCCACGATCACGCCCACGCCCACGCTGACGCCGACCGCCACGCGCACCCCCACGGTCACGCCCACACCCACCATCACCCCCACGCCCACGATCACGCCCACCTCGACGCCGACCCGCGACCCCAACGCCCTGGCCCTGCAGCCGGGCGTCGATGGCTATCAGGGGCTGGCCGACACCTACATCAGCAGTTGGGCGCCGACAACCAACTACGCGACCAGCCCCATCCTGCGGGCGCGGTCGGGGGAGGCCATGAGCGGCCTGCTGCGTTTCGATCTCAGCGGCGTCCTCCCGGCAGATCAGCAGATCGTGCGCGCGGACCTGGATCTGTACATCAGCGACAAGAGCAACGCCAACCCCCTCACCCTGATCCTGCACGAGTTGTACCGCGGCTTCCTGGTCAACGAAGCCACCTGGCAACAGGCAGCCGCGGGCGCGTCCTGGCAGACCGCCGGCGCCCTGCACATCCCCGGCGACCGCGGCCCGGCCCTGGCCGGCGTGGACGCGGCAGCCGGCCAATGGGTCTCCTTCGAGATCACGGCCCTGGCGCGGCGCTGGCACGAGCAGCCCGCCACCAACCTGGGCCTGCTCCTCGCCGCCGCCTCTCCCGGCTCGGTCGATGCTTCCATCGTAGCCGCGGAAGGGCCGGTAGCCGGCCAGCGCCCCCGCTTGATGATCAGCCTGGCCGCCAACCCCACGGCCACGGCCACCCCGACCCCGACAGCCACGGCCACGCCCACGGCCACGCCATCGCCGACGCCGACGCCGACAGCCACGCCCACGGCCACGCCGGCCCCGTCGCCGACGCCGACAGACACGCCCACCCCATCGCCGACGCCGACAGTCACGCCCACCGCCACGCCGACGCCGACGCCGACGCCGACGCCGACAGACACGCCCACCGCCACGCCCACCCCATCGCCAACGCCGACAGCCACGCCCACCGCCACGCCCACGCCATCGCCGACCCCGACAGTCACGCCCGCGGCATCGCCCACGGCCACGCCCACGCCATCGCCGACCCCGACAGTCACGCCCGCGGCATCGCCCACGGCCACGCCCACCCCATCATCGACGCCGACAGACACGCCCACGGCCACGCCGGCCCCGACAGATACGCCCACCGCCACCGCCACACCCACACCGACCGCCACACCCACGCCCACCTCCATCCCCACCCCGCCATCCTACGACCACTACCTCCCCCTCCTCCTGCGCCTCCACCCCCCTTGACGCCCCCACCCCCAGGTGGTACCATCCCCACATCCCCGACTACTGACCACTGAATACTGAATACTGAATACTGAATACTGAATACTGAATACTGACCACTGACCCATGACCCAAGCCCTCTACCGCCGCTACCGCCCCCAGGACTTCGCCGCCATCGTCGGCCAAGACCACATCGCCGACACCCTGCGCAACGCCCTGCGCCAGGATCGGGTGGGCCACGCCTACCTGTTCACCGGCCCGCGCGGCACCGGCAAGACCAGCACCGCCCGCATCCTGGCCAAAGCGGTCAACTGCCTGGCCGAAAATATCGACGACCGCCCCGACAACACGTGCAGCATCTGCACCGCCATCAACGAGGGCCGGCTGCTCGACCTGATCGAGATCGACGCCGCCTCCAACACCAGCGTGGATGACGTGCGCGACCTGCGCGACCGCGTCGCCTTCGTTCCCAGCCAGGCCCGGTACAAGGTCTACGTCATCGACGAAGTGCACATGCTCTCCACCTCCGCCTTCAACGCCCTGCTCAAGACCCTGGAAGAGCCGCCCGCGCACGTCATCTTCATCCTGGCCACCACCGAGCCGCACAAAATCCCGGCCACCGTCCTCTCCCGCTGCCAGCGATTCGACTTTCACCGCATCAGTTCCCGCGCCATCGCCGCCCACCTCGCCCAGCTCGCGGCCCAGGAGCAGGTCAGCATCAGCCCCGAGGCGCTGGGCATCATCGCCCGCAGCGCCACCGGCTCCATGCGCGACGGCATCAGCCTGCTCGACCAGATCACCGCCTACGGCCACCAGCAGATCGACGCCGAACTGGTGCGCGAAGTGCTGGGCATGGTCTCCGGCGCCGCGGTCAGCGCCCTCACCGACGCCATCGCCAGCGCCGACCCGGCCCAGGCCCTGGCCCAACTGCACCAGCTCATCGCCCAGGGCGTAGAACTGAACCAGTTGATCAGCCAGTTGATCGACTACCTGCGCACCCTGCTGCTGCTCAACGTCGGCCGCGACGCCAGCCTGGTCGACGTGCCCGACGCCATCCTGGACAGGATGAAAGATCAGGCCCAGCGCTTCAGCCCCGCCCAATTGCTGCACAGCATCCGCGTACTCAACGAAGCAGGGCTGGCCCTGAAGACGCCCTTCGCCGGCCACCTGCCCCTGGAACTGGCCCTGCTCGACGCCATCGGCCTGGCCGATCAGCCTGTGGCGGCCCCGCTGCCCGTGGCAGCCCGCGCCAGCGCCGCGCCGGCCGATCAGCGCCCGCCCGCGCAAGCGCCTGTGGCCGCCCCGCCCCGTGCGGCTGCAACCGCAGCCGCGGCCCCGGCTCCGGCTCCGGCAGCCGCGCCCGCCCCCGCGTCTGGATTGGAGGCGCAATGGCAGCAGATCGTGCGCAACATGCGCCAATACAGCACCCGCACACAGGCCATGTTGCGCTCCGGCCACCCCGTCGCCGTGCGCGGGGATGAGTTCATCATCGGTTTCCAGTTCGACTTCCATCGCGAGCAGGTGGAGGGAACGATCGACCGCGTGGTCGAGGCCGTCTCCAATGCCATGGGCCGGCCCATGACCGTGCGGCTGGTGGGCAACGACTACACCCCGCCGCCCCCGGCAGCGGCCCCCGCGACCGACGACCTGGCCCGGCAGGCCGAAGCCCTGGGCGCGGTGGCCCAACGCCTCAGCCCTGCGGATAGCTGATCGCGCCCCCTGTCGTCACGAACCGCGGCGGATCAAAGGCAGCAAGACATTCCAACGGGTGGTGGGCAGCAGATGGGCGTCATCCTGCGTGTTGGGGCTGACGCCAAAACGGGCGCTGTAGCCGGCCAGCATGCCCGGCTTGCCATGACACACCTTCAACACCGGCTGCTGAAAGGTGAAGGGCCGTTCGGGGAAAAGATAGAGCGGTTCGAGGATGCGGACGCCGGCCAGGGGATTGGGATCGAGCCAGAGAACGCCCAGCCGCTCGCCGGCGCCGGCGTTGGCCTGGCGGGTCAGCAGCGCCGCCGGCGCGCTGTCCGCTCGCGTCGGATCCACATCCACCACCACCCCACGCTCCACCGCCACCGGATCCGCCGCCAGCGTGAAGCTGGCCCCAATCAAGGCGCTGCCGCTGAGGATGCGCTCATCCAGCCACGCCCCCCAGACATCACTATCCCCCCCGCTGCTCGACGTCCATGCCGCCAAAACAGCCTGCCGCGAAGGCGAATAAGCCAGGTCTGGCTCCGTTTCACTTGTCTCGCTGAAGGCAATATCGAAAGCCGGATTGAGCAACTGGCTGCCGGGCTGGGGCGTGCCATGCACCCGCTGGCCCAGGATGTCGAAATCGCCGCTGCCGAAAGCATAGGCATAGGCCACCAGGAAATACCCCTGCTGGCTGACCGTGATCACCGTCGGCTCCTTTTCGCTGCGCTGAAAATCCGCGGCGATGGGAAAAACAGACCCGATCAGCTCGCCGCCGCCATCGCCCAGCCCGCGCCGCGCCACCCGCCGGGCAAAGACATCGCTCTCCGTGGCGTTTTCCACGGTGTAGACCACCAAAAAGTTCTGGCCGGCGTGAAAATGCGCCACATCTGGGCTTCGTTCGATGCTCAACGACTCGGCGATGCCAAAAGGCCCGCCCTTCAGATCCAGGCTGGGGCCGCTATCCCCCCCGCCTGCCCACCCCGCCACCCGCTGCCCGCGCAGATCGATATCGTTGGCGTTCCACTCATACTCATACACCACCAAAAAGTCGCCATCATTGGAATTGTAGGCCACGGCCGCGTTGCGCTCCGCCCGGCTGCTGTTGGCAATGACAAAAGCCTGCCCCAGCCAGGCAAAGGCCGGCGTCATCACAGCCCGCCGGCCATACAGATCGCTGTTCGCGCCCTCGCGCACCTGCCAGATGACCAGGAACTCGCCGCGATGGCTGTTGTAGCCGATCGCCTCCAGATCTTCATCCAGCCCAGACGCGGCCACGATCGTCTCCATAGCGTGGATGGCCGCAGCCGTGGGCGCGGGCCGCGTGGCCCAGGCCAGCGCCAAGACGGCCCCAAAAAACAAAACAAAACGTAACAGTTTCATAATCAGAGCCTCCAACGGGGGGAATAGCAGAGAGCGGCGGCGCCGCTCGGAGCGGCGCGGCATATCGCCGTAGGCGGCGGTGTCTGCTATACTTGCACGCCTAAGCATACGCCATTGCCTCTCACCGGTAAAGACGCTGGCAACCGCGCGTTCCGTTCCTCTCTCCCCATCCGGCCGGCGCCGGCCTGCACCAAACCAGCATGACACCTCCCCTGATCCTCGTCACCAACGATGACGGCATCCACTCGCCCGGCCTGCATGCCGCCCTCTCCGCCCTCTCTGGCCTGGGCGAATTGCTGATCGTGGCCCCCAGCGAACAGCAATCGGGCATGGGCCGCAGCCTGCCCTCCCAGTTCGATGGCCGCATCCACGCCATCGAACTGGAACACAACGGCCAGACCTTTCCCGCCTATCACCTGGCCGGGTCCCCGGCGCAGACCGTGCTGTACGGCGTGTTGCAAGTGGCCCCGCGCCGGCCGCAGTTGGTGGTCAGCGGCATCAATTATGGCGAAAACCTGGGCAGCAATGTGCTCATCTCCGGCACCGTCGGCGCGGCCCTGCAGGGCGGCGATATGGGCATCCCCTCGCTGGCCCTCTCGCTGGAAACGCGGCACGACTACCATTACAACCACGGCAGCGATGTGGATTGGTCTGCAGCGATGATCTGGCTGCGCCGCTTTGCCGGGCAGGCGCTGCACGGCGCGCCCTGGCCGCCGAACGTGGCAGCCCTGAAGATCGACATCCCCAAAGATGCCACCCCTGCCACACCCTGGCGCCTCACCCGCCAAAGCCGCCAATCCTACTACATCACGCGCCCCGTGACCACGCCCAACGCCCGCCTGGGCTACGAGATCGCCATCGACCGCGCCGCCCTGGAGCCTGATTCGGACATCTACGCCTTCAGTGTGGCGCGCGTGATCTCGGTGACGCCGCTGGGCCTCGATCTCACCCCGACCATCTCCTTTCCCCACTTTGCCGCGGCGCTGCACGATGGCGCGTTCGCGTCTCCGACCCCATGAACACCTCGCCGGCGGCCGCCGACCTCATCGCCGAAGCAGAGATCATCACCAGACGGGCCCGCTCCTTCATCTGGGTGCGCCTGGTGGTGGATCTGCTGCTGCTGGCTGCCCTGTGGTTGGCGGATCCGGGCGACCAGCCCGGCCCCCTGACCTGGCTGCTGCTGGGCGATATCGCCGGTCTGGGCCTCTATGTCCTCAGCGCGCCGCGTTGGCCCACAGCCAGCGCCTACCTATCCCTCTTGGCCGCGGCCCTGCTCATCATCGCCTCCGACTACCTTCTGGGCAGCACCACCCTGCTGGTCTGGTTTGGGCTGATCCCGCTGAGCCTGGCCGGGGGGCTGATCGTGGCCCGCGCCGGCTTCAACAGCCTGGTCACCCTCAGCTACATCATCCTCTTTGCCCTGCACGGCGGCCTGATCTACCTGGGCCGCATCCCGGTGACGCTGGCCCTGCCCCCGTCGCTTTTCCTCCTCTACGCCGCGGCCATTGGCTTTGTCCTCATTGTCCTGAACGCTCTGGTCGAAACCCTGATCATCTATCTCTTTCAGGCGCAGCAGACCATGGTGATCACCGAGGTGCAGCTATTGCAGACCCGCACCGAGCTGGAGCAAAGCCGCAATCGCCTGTTCGACATCCAACACCAGGCGCGGCAGCGCGAGCGCATCAGCGCCATCGGCCAGATCGCGGATCAACTGGACAAGCTGCTGCGCCAGCCGCTGCTGGCCAGCCAGGAGGTGCTGGACGCCGGCACGGCAGCCGAGGGCCAGATCTCTCCCGCCCAACAGACGGAACTGCGCCGCCTGAACAGCACGGCCCTGCGCATCATTGATGGCCTGGTGCAGTTCACCAGCATTGGCCGCTCGCAGATCAAGACACTCAATCTGGATGACATCCTGGCCACCGAGATCGGCCAATTCCCGGCCCCGCCGGGGGTGGCGCTGCACCTGGAGCAGCCCCCAGTCTTCCCCCCCATCCAGGCCGACCCCGACCAGATGCGCCTGCTCATCCACCAACTGCTGGATAACGCCTACCGCGCCGCGGCCCGCGGAGGCGGCCATGTCACCGTCAGGCTGGCGCCGGCAGCCGAGGGGGTGCGGCTGACCGTCAGCGATGATGGCCCCGGCATCCCCGCCGACCAACACGACCGCATCTTCGATCCGCTGTACACCACGCGCGAGAGCGGGCTGGGCCTGGGACTCTCCATCTGCCAGCAGGTGGTGCATATGCACGGCGGCAGCATCCGGGTGGAGAGCGCCGAAAACGCCCCCGGCGCCAGCTTCAGCATCTACCTGCCCCGCATGCCCCGCCAACTGCCCGAAGAACTGGCGCAGGATGTGGCCGGATAACCACCCAAACCCCACAAGAGCGATGAACGACGATCCTGAAAACACATCCCCGCCGCGCAAGCCGCGCAATCAGACCTGGGAAAACTGGGTGGAAGAGAAGATCCGCGCGGCCATGGAGCAGGGGGAATTCGACAACCTGCCCGGCAAGGGCAAGCCCCTGCGCGATCCCCGCAATCCCTTCCTGGCCGCGGATCAGCAACTGGCGCACGACCTCCTGCGCAACAGCGGCCACACCCTGCCCTGGCTGGATGACCGCAAAGAGATCGACCAGCGCATCGCCGCCGCCCACCAGGCCCTGCAACAGGCGCACACCCGCTATCGCCAGGCCACGCCGGCCCAGGAAACCGCCTGGGAAGCTGCGGTGCAACGCTTTGCGCAGGAAATAATCGAGATCAACCGTTTGATCGATATCTACAACCTCAAAGCCCCCTCAACGCAGGTGCACAAACTGCGCCTGATCCTGTCCGAAGAACTCGCCCGCCTCCCTGACCATGACCGCTGAAGCCCTCCATTATAGCAGTTTCGTTTTCGACGCCCATTGCGATACCCTCGGCTTTGCCGTGCAGCCGGGCGAAAATCGCCGCGATCCCTTGCAATGGGGCCAAACCATGCATCTCGACCTGCCCCGCATGCGCGCCGGCGGCATCTGCTGCCAGATTTTCGCCTGCTTCCCCGGCCAGTCCCGCCTCCTCTCCGGCCCGTGCAGCGCCGCTCTCGACCGGTTGGAGGCTTTCGAAGATCTGCGTCGTCGCGCCGGCGGCGAGTTGATCCTGGTGCAGACCGCCGAAGACCTGCTGGCCTTGCAGCCGGGCGGCCCCATCGGCGGCATCCTCGGCCTGGAAGGGGCCGAGGCCCTGGAAGGCAGCCTGACCCGGCTGCACACTTTCTTCCGGCTGGGCCTGCGCAACCTGGGCCTGGCCTGGAATGGCCGCAACGCCGCCTGCGACGGGGTCGAGGTCGGCACGCAGGCGGGCCTGACCGAGTTCGGGCGTCAAGTCGTGGCAGCCTGCAACGATCTCGGCATCATGCTCGATGTCTCCCATCTCAATCCCGCCGGCGCCGCCGAGGTGCTGGAGCGCAGCGCCCGCCCGATCATCGCCAGCCATTCCAACGCCTCCGCCCTGCTCGATCACCCCCGCAACCTCACCGACGCCCAGATCCGGGCCATCGCCGCGGCCGGCGGCGTGATCGGGGCCACTTTCGCCAGCATCTTCATCACCCCCGGCGGCGAAAACGCCACCCTGACCCGCTTCCTCGACCATGTCGATCACCTGGTGCAGATGGCGGGCCCGCAGCACGTCGGCCTTGGCTCCGATTTCGACGGCACCGACCTGCCCCCAGAGCTTTCCGGCGCGGACAAGTATCCGCAGGTTACGGATGGCCTGCTGGCGCGCGGTTATGCAGACGAGGCGATCCGCGGGATTCTGGGCGAGAATTTCCGCCGCGTCTTTGCCCAGGTGCTGCCGCGGGGCGGGGGTCAGTAGTCAGTATTCAGTGTTCAGTATTCAGTGTTCAGTATTCAGTGTTCAGTGTTCAGTGTTCAGTGTTCAGTAATCAGTGCTCAGGGGGTGTGATGATGATCTATCTTGACCATTCTGCTACGACGCCGGTGTCGGCGCATGCTCTGGCGGCGATGCTGCCCTATTTCAGCGAGATCTACGGCAATGCTTCCGGCATCTACAGCCAGGGCCGCCGCGCCAAAGAGGCGCTGGAAACCGCCCGCGGGCAGGTGGCCGCGGTCTTGCACTGCCGCCCGGCCGAGGTTTTCTTCACCGCCTGCGGCAGCGAGAGCGACAACCTGATCCTGCGCGGGCTGGCCTGGGCCGCAACCAAAGCAGGCCGCGGCGCACACTTGATCACCAGCGCCATCGAGCACAAAGCAGTGCTGGACACAGTGCAACAACTGGTCGATCTCTTCGATTGCACCGCCACCATCCTGCCGGTCGATGGTCAGGGCCGCGTGGATCCGCAGGATCTGCGGCAGGCCATCCGCGCCGATACCGTGCTGATCAGCATCATGACCGCCAACAATGAGGTGGGCACTTTGCAGCCCCTCGCCGCCCTGGCAGCGATCGCCAGAGAACATGGCATCCCCTTCCACACCGACGCGGTGCAGGCGCCGGGACATCTGCCCCTGGACGTGGACGCGCTGGGCGTGGACGCGCTGGCGCTGTCCGCGCACAAATTCTACGGGCCCAAAGGCGTGGGCGTGGCCTATCTGCGCAGCGGCCATTCCCTCATCCCCGCTCTCACCGGCGGCGGGCACGAGGGCAAGCGCCGGCCCGGCACCGAGAATGTAGCCGGCATCGTGGGCCTAGCCGCGGCCCTGCACGAGGCCGAAGCCCTGCGCCCGACCGAGACGCCCCGGCTGCTGGCCCTGCGCAACCGCCTGCTCGACGCCATCCCCGCGGCCATTCCCGGCGCCCGCATCAGCGGCCACCCGCACGAGCGTCTGCCCCACCACGCCAGCTTCCTTTTCCCCGGCCTCGAGATCCAGGGCGTGTTGATGGGCCTGGACATGGCCGGCATCGCGGCCAGCAGCGGCTCTGCCTGCACCAGCGCCGCGCAGACGCCCTCCAGCGTGCTCACGGCCATGGGTGTGAGCCGCGCGGACGCGGCCGGCCACCTGCGCCTGACCCTGGGCCGCAGCACCACCGCCGCCGACATCGACCGCGTGCTCGAAGTCCTCCCCCCCCTGGCAGCGCGCATTTGGAAGTTGGTGGGTTGGTAGATTGGTAAATTGGTAGATTGGTAGGTTGACGTGTAAATCGGCGATCCCCACCAATCTACCAATTTACCAATCTACCAATCTACCAACCAATCTACCAACCTCCCCATGCTCCAGCTCGACCTGATCCCCAGCAAGCCGCCGGCCGAGACTATGGTCGTCGTCGCCATGAGCGGCGGCGTGGATAGCTCGGTGGCCGCGGCGCGGCTGGCAGCCGCCGGCTACAACGTGGTGGGGGTGATGATGCGCCTGTGGGCCGAGGCAGCCGCCGGGGTGAGCCGGGAAAACCGCTGCTGCACCCTCGAAGCCACCGAAGATGCTCGCCGCATCGCCGCCCACCTCGGCATCCCCTTCTACCTGCTCAATGTCGAGCAGGTGTTCAAGCAGCAGGTGGTGGATTATTTCATCGCCGGGTACACCGCCGGCCTCACCCCCAACCCCTGCCTGGCCTGCAACCGCCACATCCGCTTCGATCATCTGCTCAACTACGCCCGCGCCTTGGGCGCCGACTACCTGGCCACCGGCCATTACGCCCGCGTGCGCGCGGCGCCGGCCCGTTTCGAGCTTCTGCGCGGGGCCGATGCGGCCAAAGACCAGTCCTACATCCTCAGCATCCTCGGCCAGGAGCAATTACGCCACCTTAGCTTCCCGGTCGGCGACCTGACCAAACCGCAAGTGCGGGCGCTGGCCGCGGCCTTTGGCCTGCCCGTGGCGGAGAAAGCAGAGAGCATGGATCTCTGCTTTCTGGCCGATGGCGATTACCGACGCTTCCTGCAAGACTGGGCCGGCGCGGCCATGCAGCCAGGCCCCATCCGCCACAGCGATGGCCGCATCCTGGGCGAACATCAGGGCCTGCCCTCCTACACCATCGGCCAACGCAAGGGCTTGCCCAGCGTGGCCGGCGAACGCCTCTTCGTGCTCGAACTCCAACCCGAGACCAATACCCTGCTGGTTGGGTCGGCGCAGCAATTGGGCCGCGACTCTCTGACCGCTGCCAACGTCAACTGGATCGATGGATCGCCGCCCCCCGGCCCCATCGCCTGCACGGTCAAGATCCGCTCGCGCACCGCGGATCAGCCCGCCACCGTGCAGCCCCTGCCCGACGCCCGCGCGGCCGTGCACTTCGTCCACCCGCAGCGAGACATCGCCCCCGGCCAGGCCGCAGTCTTCTACGATGGCCTGCGTTGTCTCGGCGGCGGGGTGATCGAACGGTGACCCGGCGCCGCCCCTTCACGGAGGTTCGAACATGATCACACTCTCGCCCATGCTCCTGCTGCTGGCCCTCCTGGGCCTGATCTACGCCGCCATCTTCCATTTCTGGCGCGGCAAAGGCTGGGGAGATCTGGCCCTGACCCTGCTGGCCGCGGGGCTGGGCATGGCGCTCGGCCAGATGGCAGGCGCCTTCTTCGACCTGGATCTGCCGCGCATCGGCCAGACCCGCGTGGTCGAAGGCAGCGTGGCAGCGTGGCTGCTGATGTTTGCCGCCGCCTGGTTGAAAGGGTAGAATAGGGCTACCGGCCCTTTCCCATCCGCTCAACGAGGCCCCCCGTGACCGCAGTCATTCGCGATATCGCCATCATCGTTTTGGCCCTGGAGACGATCGTCATCGGTGTGTTGCTGGCCCTACTGCTATGGCAGGTGCGCACCCTGGTCGTCCTCCTGCGCGACGAAATCCATCCCCTGCTCGACAACGCCCAGCAGACCAGCGAAACCGTGCGCGCCACCACAACCTTCCTCAGCAAACGCATCGTCAAACCGGGGGTGGATGCGCTGAGCTTTGGCGCCGGCCTGCGCCAGGCCGCGCGCACACTGAAACGACGGGCGCAGCCGCCGGCAGAGGAGAGGATGCCCTGGGAGCGCAGCGCGCCGCCTCCCCCGCCGCCGGCAGCTACAGAGGCCGAAAGCTAGACCGCGACCGGTCATTGGCCCGCACAAAGAGGATGGATAGATCGCCATCCTCTGCCCTCCCTCGCCCAGGCCCTCTGCCATGACACTTCTCCGTCTGGCCCTCATGGGCCATTTTCCCACCGGCGACGCCCCCGCCGGCGGCATCGAGAGCGTCACTGCCAACCTCGTGCGCAGCCTGGCAGCGCAACCCGACCTGGAACTGCACGTAGTGCAACATCGCCAGGGCGCGCCCGCGGGCCGCTTCGCGGCCGCGGGCTACACCCTGCACAACCTACCCATCGCCCGCCGCCGCCTGCTGCCGAACACCGTGCAAAGCGAACTGCTGGCCCGCGACTGGCTGCGCCGCGTCCGCCCCGACGCGGTGAGTTCCCACCACCCCTCCTTCACCCTGCCGGCGCTCGATCTGGGCATCCCCACTCTGCACACCCTGCACGGCATGCCCATCAACGAATTCTGGACGCGGCGGGGCTGGTTTCGCCGCGCCGCCACCCTGGCCGAGATCTGGCTGGAATGGCGGATGCTGCGCCGCGCCCCCCACATCGTCGCCATCTCCGATCACGCCATCGCCGCCTATCGCCGGCGCACCCGCGCCCACTTCCACCGCATCGACAACCCCATCGATCCGCGTTTTTTCGATCCCGGCCCCCCGCCGCCGCCGGATCGCCTGCTGTTTGTGGGCAATCTCACCCCGCGCAAAGGGGTGGATGTGGCTATCGCCGCCATCGCCCGCCTGCGACCCCGCTTCCCTGGCCTGCGGCTAGAGATCATCGGCGCGGAGGCGGACCCGGCCTATGTGGCCGGGCTGAAAAAACAGGCCGCGACGTTGGGCGACGCGATTCACTTCCAGGGCCTGCGCAATCAGAACGAGATCAAACGGGCGCTGGAGCAGGCGCTGGCCTTGGTGCTGCCCTCGCGCGAGGAGCACGCGCCGGTGATCGTGGCCGAAGCCATGGCCGCGGGCCGGGCCGTGGTGGCCACAACAGTCGGCGCCCTGCCCGACATGATCGAGCCGGGCGTCACCGGCTGCCTCGTCCCCCCCGCGCGCGCCGATGCTTTGGCCGATGCCCTGGCCGCGCTGCTCATCGATCCGGCCCAGGCCGCGGCTCTGGGCGCCCAGGCCGCGGCCCGCGCCCGCGCCCGCTATCACCCCGACGCGGTGGCCGCCAACTACCTGCAGACGATCCACGAAGTAATGGCCGGCCAAAACTGATTCGGCGGCCAGCGAGGGCGGGTGATACAATCCCGGCTGCCCACAACTGCGGGAGCACGAACCAAGGATCACACCCACAGCGGAGCACGATCATGACCAAACTCTGGGGCGGACGCTTTGCCGGCGACGCCGACCCCCTCATGGCCCGATTCAACAACTCCATCCACTTCGACGCCCGGCTGTGGGCCGCGGACATCGAGGGATCCCAGGCCTACGCCCAGGCGCTGCAGCAGGCCGGCATCCTCAGCCCAGAGGAGGGGGCGCAGATCAGCGCCGGACTCGACCGCGTGCAGGCCGAATGGGACGCGGATCGCTTCCAGATCCAGCCGGGCGATGAGGACATCCACACCGCGGTCGAGCGCCGGCTGACCGAACTGATCGGCCCGGTCGCGGGCAAGCTGCACACCGGGCGCAGCCGCAACGATCAGGTGGCCACCGATCTGCGCCTCTATCTGCGCACGATGATCGACGAATTGGCCGCGCATCTGGCCGGGGTGCAGCAGGCCCTGCTGGCCCAGGCAGAACGCCATCTGGATCTGATCCTGCCGGGGTTCACACACCTGCAACCCGCGCAACCGGTGCGCTTCTCGCACTGGCTGCTGAGTTTTTTCTGGATGTTGCAGCGAGATCAGGAACTGTTGGCGGGGGCGCGCTCACGGGTGGATGTGCTGCCCCTGGGCGCGGGCGCGCTGGCAGGCACGCCCCTGGCCATCGACCGGCAGGCCCTGGCCGCGCGGCTCGGCTTCAGCCGGGTCAGCCTGAACAGCATGGACGCGGTCAGCGACCGTGATTTCGTGGCCGAATTCCTCTTCTGGGCGGCGATGGTCAGCATGCACCTCAGCCGGCTGAGCGAGGATGTGATCCTCTTTTGCAACCCCCATCTTGGCTTCATCACCCTGGCCGATGCCTACACCACCGGTTCCAGCCTGATGCCGCAGAAGAAAAACCCGGACGCGTTCGAGCTGGCCCGCGGCAAGGCCGGGCGTTTGCTTGGCCATCTCGCCGGCTTCCTGACCACGCTCAAGGGCCTGCCCTCGACCTACAACAAGGATTTGCAAGAGGACAAGGAGCCGCTGTTCGACGCCATCGACACCCTGACGCTGCTGCTGCCGGTGCTCGCCGGGGCCATTGCCACCCTGCAGCCGCAGCCTGAGCGCATGGCCGCAGGGTTGGACGATTTCATGCTGGCCACCGATCTGGCCGATTGGCTGACAGCGCAGGGCATTCCCTTCCGCCAGAGCCATCACATCGTCGGCGAGGTGGTGCGGGCCGCGGAAGCGCGGGGCTGCACCCTGCGCCAGCTCGATCTGGCCACCTTGCAGGCGATTCATCCCACTTTCACCGCCGCGGCCCTGGCTGTGTGGGATTTCGAACGCTCGGTGGAACAGCGCGGCGCCATGGGCGGCACGGCCCTGGCCGCGCTGCGCGGCCAACTCGCGGCCGCCCGCACAGCCCTGCTGCCCGCGCCTGGCGCGTAGGATGCTAAAATCCCTCCCCGTTTTTATCGCAAAGACGCTTTTTTAT
>JAANMY010000330.1_pt1 | contig 67643 bp, 54 predicted proteins | sample 7279691 | NCBI WGS metagenome assembly JAANMY01 (sample SAMN14094543, study PRJNA606508) | bioreactor metagenome | isolation source: A lab-scale SPAN reactor treating ammonium-rich wastewater day 388 | place: Ireland: Galway | collected 2018-02-07 | reverse complement strand
GGGTTCGCGGAGGAAGCCGCCATTGTCGCGCCTTGCCGCCCCGGCGGGCAAAACGGGCGCGGGAATGGGCCTAGAGTCGCGGGGAATGAGACGGGGGAGTGGCAGAAACGACAAAGGCCGGTTCTCCGGCCCGCGGGATTTACGGCATCTTTGAAGCCGGGCCGGGCACAAGGGGTGGGCGTGGACGACATTTCACCGTCGGATCTGAAAACGATCCTGCATTCCAAGCGGGCCAACATCTATTACCTGCAGCATTGCCGGGTGCTGGTCAATGGCGGCCGCGTCGAATACGTCACCGATGCGGGCAAGCGCTCGCTGTACTGGAACATTCCCATCGCCAATACCACCACTGTATTGCTGGGCACCGGCACCTCGATCACCCAGGCCGCGATGCGCGAACTGGCCAAGGCCGGCGTGCTGGTCGGGTTCTGCGGGGGCGGCGGCACACCGCTGTTTAGTGCCAACGAGGTGGACATCGAGGTGGCGTGGTTCTCGCCGCAGAGCGAATACCGGCCCACCGAATACCTGCAGGCCTGGGTCGGATTCTGGTTTGACGACAACCTCCGCCTTGCCGCCGCCAGAGCCATCCAGCACGCCCGCAGCGCGCGCATCCGCGAGCAATGGCAGGGCCGCGCGCTGCGCGAAGCCGGCTTCGCAGTCGATGCCGGTCGGCTGGAGGAACTGCTGCAACGCACCTCGCGCGAGATCGATCTTGCACAAGACAATACCGATCTGCTGACCGAAGAAGCGCGCCTCACCAAGGCCCTGTTCAAGTTGGCCGTCGATGCCGTGGGCTACGGCGATTTCACCCGCGCCAAGCGCGGTGCTGGCGGCGACCCGGCCAACCGCTTCCTTGACCATGGCAACTACCTGGCCTACGGGCTCGGTGCGACCGCGACCTGGGTGCTGGGGTTACCGCACGGCCTTGCCGTCCTGCACGGCAAGACCCGGCGCGGTGGCCTGGTGTTCGACATCGCCGATCTGGTGAAGGATGCGCACATCCTGCCGCAGGCCTTTCTTTCAGCGATGCGCGGCGATGAAGAGCAAGGCTTCCGCCAGAACTGCATCGAAGCGCTGACCCGCAGCGAGGCGCTGGACTTCATGATCGATACGGCGAAGGTTGTGGCACTGGGTACCGCCGCCCTCGCCAGCGGGAGGCCGGTATGAATGTGCTGCTGGTCAGTCAATGCGACAAGCGGGCACTCACCGAAACGCGCCGCATCCTCGACCAGTTCGCGGAGCGTCGTGGCGACCGCACCTGGCAGACGCCCATCACCCGGGCCGGGCTGGACACCCTGCGCAAACTACTGCGCAAGACCGCGCGCAAGAACACCGCCGTTGCCTGCCACTGGATCCGCGGCGTCGATCACAGCGAACTGCTATGGGTGGTCGGCGATGCCCGGCGCTTCAACAGCGAGGGTGCCGTGCCGACCAACACCACCGAAAGTGACGTGCTGCGCAAGGGCGACGAGAACGACTGGCACAGTGCCGAGGACATCCGCCTGCTTGCACAGCTCGGCGCGCTGCTGCATGACCTCGGCAAGGCCACCGTGGCGTTCCAGCAGCGGTTGCAAGGTGCGCTCGACGAACGCAACCGCTACCGGCACGAATGGGTGTCGCTGCGGCTATTCCTCGCCTTCGTGGGCGCGGACGACGATGACGGCTGGCTGACACGCATGGCCACCGAAGAGGCCGATGATGGCGTGTGGATAGCCGAGGGTCGCTACCTGCGCGACGGTGTCGATCCCGGCATCGAGCGCTATCCGTTTCGCGAGCTTGCGGCGCGCGCGCCGCTGGCCGCCGCGATCGGCTGGCTGATCGTCACCCATCACCGTCTTCCGTGCGTGCCGGCGGAAAAGAAGAACGGCGAGGACCAGGCCGGGATCGGTGCCCGCGCCAAAGGCCATCGACAGGTCTGGCTGGAAACCCCGCTGGTCGAAGTCGCCCACGACTGGAACGAAATCGATTCGCACGCCACGTCGGTTGAAGCCACGCCGTACTGGGAACTGGCGGGCGAGTTGCCCGCTGTCGCACCGGCGTGGCGAGCCCAGGCACGCCGCGTTGCCAAGACCTTGCTGGAGCGTAATGCGCAAGCCCACGGCGATTGGCTGGGAAATCCCTACGTCATGCATCTGGCGCGGCTGGCGCTGATGCTGGCCGACCACCACTATTCCAGTCTCGGCGTGGATGGCTCGGACCTGCCTGTCGCCGAACGCCAGCGCTTCATGCAGGCCGACCAGACCGTGTTCGCCAACACCCGCAAGGACAAACATGGCCACACACAGCGCAATCAATCGTTGCTGGAACATCTGCTGGGCGTGGGCCACACCGCGAGCCTGATCGCCCATGCGCTGCCCGGTTTCGAGCGTCACCTGCCGCGCCTTGCCAACCATCGCGGCCTGCGCAAGCGCAGCGCAGACAAGCGGTTCGCCTGGCAGGACAAGGCGTTCGATGCGGCCGTCGGCCTGCGCGAGGCCGCGCGCGAGCACGGCGCCTTCATCGTCAACATGGCGTCCACCGGCTGCGGCAAGACGCTGGCCAATGCGCGCATCCTGTATGCCCTGTCCGATCCGGCGATCGGGTTGCGCATGAGCTATGCGTTGGGCCTGCGCACGCTCACCCTGCAAACCGGCCGCAGCTATCGCCGCGATCTGGGCCTGGGCGACGATGAGCTGGCCGTGCTGGTCGGCGGGTCGGCCAGCCGTGCCCTGTTCGAGTATCACGAGAAGTTGGCCGAAAGTACCGGCTCCGCCTCCACTCAGGCGCTGATCGAAGAGGACAGCCACGTGCTCTACGAGGGGAACGTGACGGATCACCCGCTGCTCTCCCGCGCGCTGGCCAATCCCGATATCCGCAAGCTGCTCTCCGCGCCGATGCTGGTGTGCACGGTGGATCACCTCGCACCGGCCACCGAATCCCTGCGCGCCGGTCGCCAGATCGCGCCGATGCTGCGGCTGATGAGCGGCGATCTGGTGCTGGACGAACTGGACGATTACGACCTCGACGACCTGCCCGCGTTGACCCGCCTGGTGCACTGGGCCGGGATGCTGGGCGCGCGGGTGGTGCTGTCGTCCGCCACCCTGCCGCCGTCGCTGGTGCAGGGCATGTATCTGGCGTATCGCGCCGGGCGCCGTCATTACCGGCGCAACCGCGGTCAGCAGCGCGTGGCGGACGATGCGCCGCTGGATGTGCCTTGCCTGTGGGCGGACGAGTTCGGCGCGCAGACGGCAATCTGCCTTGACGATAGCGACTTCACCGCCGCGCATGCGCGCTTCGTCGAGCGCCGGGTGGGTGAGTTGCGCAAGGCGCCACCGCTGCGCATCGCCGAGTTGCTACCGCTCGATACGCATCCCGGACTGGGCGAGGAGCGCACCCGCGCGGCGTTCGCCGACCGCATCCGCGAGGCCTGCCTGCGCCTGCATGGCGACCATGCCGAGACTGATCCGGGAACCGGCAAGCGGGTCAGTTTCGGCATCGTGCGCATGGCCAATATCGAGCCGATGTTCGCGGTGGCGCGGGCCCTGATCGAAGGCGAGTTTCCACCCGGCATACGGCTGCACCTGTGCGTCTACCACGCGCGCTTTCCGCTGCTGCTGCGTTCGGCCATCGAGGCGATGCTGGATGCCACCTTCAACCGGCGCGCTCCGGAAGCGGTGTGGCAACTGCCGGAGATCCGACGCGCGCTCGATGCGCATCCAGAACCCAATCATCTGTTCGTGGTGCTGGCTTCCCCGGTCTGTGAAGTGGGCCGCGACTGGGATGCCGATTGGGCCATCGCCGAACCGTCTTCGATGCGCGGGCTGATCCAGCTCGCCGGTCGCGTGCAGCGCCATCGGCGCAAGGCGCCTGTGCAGTCCAACCTGCTGGTGTTCGACACCAACCTCAAGGGCGTGTTGAAAGGGGATGGACGCGGCGCGGTGTTTACCCGGCCTGGCTTCGAGAAAACCACGGTTGACGAGCGCTTCCTGCTTGCCAGCCATCGCCTCGATGAGCTGCTGGATGATGCCGAGTACCGGCACCTCGATGCCGTTCCGCGCATCCAGCCGCGCGCCGAGCTCAAGCCTCGCCAGCGCTGGGTCGATCTGGAGCATGCGCGCCTGCGCGCAGGTCTGTTGCCGCGTGTCGTTGCGCCTGCGCGCAGTTCAGGGCGGCGCGGCGCCCAGTCAAGTGAACAACAATCGCTGGGCGATTACGCCGCCGCCTGCTGGCAATACCCGCAGGCTGCCTTGAGCGGTGTGCTGCCGCAGCAACAACCGTTCCGCGACGATTCGTCGGCCTATGTCACGCTGGCTTGGGTGCCCGATGAAGACGAAGAGGAAGGGTTGAAATCGCATCGCGTTGTCGACATGCGCAGCGGCAGGAAAGACGGAGAGCTCTATGTGCGCGAATTGCTGCACCGAGTGTCACTGGTACCCGCCGCCGGCATCAGCCGCTGGGGCGCTTTCGACCTGCTCGCGCTGGTTAGCGACCAAGCCGAAGCGCAAGACCTGTCACTGGAGCGCGCAGCCAAGAAGTTCACCGCCGTAGAAGTGCCGGAAAACAGCCAGGGTTGGCGCTGGCATCCGTGGCTGGGCATAACCAAACAGCATTAAGGAGAGTCAATGCCACGGGTCGATCAGCTCGATGCCGCAGTCCTCGAAATCGCGGGTGTTGCGGGTGGCAAGCTGCGCCCCGCGCGAGCGTGCGATGCCGGCGATCATGGCGTCGGCCAGCGCCACCGGCCGTCCCTGCGCACGCCGCATCGCTGCGAAAGCGGCCTGCGCTTCGGCGGCCGTGCCGTCATACGGCAACACGTGGTCGGCGAACCGCTGCACGAACAGCACCGTCATCCGGCGCAGCAACTCATGCTTGCGCTGGCCCTCCGGCAGGCAATACGCGCCAAACAGCAGCTCGCCGCGGGTGACCGCCGTCGTGTACAGCTCGCTGCTCGACAGGCGGCTCACCCAGGCGATCACCGCGGGAGCCGGCGCGGGCCTGAACAGTTCCGAGATGACATTGGTGTCCAGCACGATCATGGATCGAACTCGGGGCCGCTGAAATCCGGCGGCTCGCGCATCGGCTCCCGCGGCGGCAGCTCCAGTTCGATGCCTCCGTACGGCTCCACCATCTCGCGGATGCGCTGCACCAGCTCCTTGCCGCTGAGCGGCTCGGATTTCAGGGCGTCGCGCAGGATGGTCCGCGCCTCTTCCTCCATCGACTTCCCGTGCTGCGCCGCCCGTATGCGCAGGCGCGCCTTCAGCTCGTCGTCAAGGTTGCGGATGGTCATGGTGGCCATGAGAAAACTCCAAGATGGGCCAAGAATGATTGCAATGATGGCATTGAAATCACTTTCGATGCAGCGGCTGCCTGTCCGGCAGCAAAGAAGCATTCATCAGGATCACTTTCTGAGCTGCCTGCTCGGCAGCGATCGGGGTTGAGCAATCAGCGTCTGTCACTCACTTCTCCCCTAACATGTTTGCTTGCTTTACATTAATCAGTATCACGGTTAATAAATGATAGTGTTTGCTCCATGCTCCGATGTGTCAAGCGGTCGCGAGCCGCGAGTCGCAGGCTGTGAGATCGGCCCGAGCTACATCGCTATTCCGTGAGGATGACTCTTTGGGAGGGAGAGGCATATGAGCAATTTGACCAATCGCGGAACGGCTTTCCGCGCCGCCATCGCCGGCTTCATCGAAGCCCGGCGCGAGGCAAAGCTCAAAGGCAAGGAGGACGATGCCGAAGCGGCATCGAAGTACGACTACGCAGGCTGGCTGGCGGATGCGTCCCGCCGGGTGGGCCAGATCCAGGCCGTCACCCATGTACTCAAAGCCACCCATCCCGACGCGCGCGGCAGCAGCCTGCACGTCGAGCCACCCGCACTGCCGCAGCACGCGGAAGTCGGCAGCCATCTGCTGGGTGCCGATTACGCCGAAGACGTGGTGGGCAACGCTGCGGCGCTGGATGTGTTCAAGCTGCTCAAGCTGGAGGTCGATGGCAAGCGCCTGCTCGACTGGATGCAGGCCGAGGATGCCGATCTTGCGACTGCGCTGTCCGAGGATGCCGACGAAGCGCGGTGTTGGATGCAAGCGTTTTCCGGCTTGGTGCGCACCGATCTCCAGCCCGCAACCCACCCCATGGCCAAGCAGCTGTTTTGGCTGGTCGGCGACGCCCCGTATGACAACGGTGACTACCACCTGCTGCAGCCGATGTTTTCCAGCACGCTGGCGCATGCCGTGCATGCGGAGATCCAGGATGCGCGCTTCGGCGAGGCCAACAAGGCCGCCAGGAAAGCCAGGCGCGAGGACAAGCCCGCCGAAACGGCGTATCGCGACTATCGCAATCTGGTAGCGCGCAAGCTAGGGGGCACCAAACCGCAGAACATTTCGCAGCTGAACAGCGAGCGGGGCGGTACGAACTACCTGCTGTCTTCGCTTCCGCCATCCGCATGGACGCCTCGCGAATTCGCCAATCTGCTCAGGCTCGATTCCGTGTTCGATCCGCGCGGCGCGCTCAAGCGCTTCGGCGGCATCCGCGAACTGCTGGAGGCGCTGGCCGACTTCCTGCGGAAAAATCCCGAGCCGGTCATGGAAACGCGCCAGCATCGCGAGCGGATTGAGCAGGCCATCAGCCAGGAGCTGGCCAGATTCGGCGCGGCGATCCGTGGCAGCCAGCCGGCGGGCTGGAGCCGCGAAGACAGCTGCCGGTTGCCGCTTTGCGAGCGTCTTTGGCTGGACTCGGATCGCACCGAGCTGGAGCCGCGGAACAACCCGGAGTATCCGCACTGGCAGGCGGACGATCTGGCCTTCAACGCGGCTTACGAACATGGCGACTGGGCCGATGAAGTCGCCGGGCGTTTCGGTCGCTGGCTCAACGACGGGCTGCGCAAGCGCAGCGACAAGCTGGTGATGCTGGGCGAGGCGGAAATGCGCCACTTCGCGCGTCAGGCCATTCTCGACGTGGCCTGGCCCATTCCTCTGCAACGCCGTGCCAAGGCAGGTGCCGCATGAATTGTCCCGGGTTCACCCACATCCTGGTACTGCCGCATCTCAAGGTGCAGAACGCCAATGCCGTCTCCAGCCCGTTGACCCACGGCTTCCCCTCCATCACAGCCTTCCTCGGCCTGATGTGGGCGCTGGAGCGCAAGACGCGCGCGTTGGGGCTCGACATCGAGTTCAACGCGGTGGGCGTGGTCTGCCACGATCATGACGAGCAGATCAACGACGGCGGCTTCGTCCACAGTTTCCGTCTCACCCGAAACCCGGTGGGCAGGGACGGCAAGACAGCGGCGATCGTGGAGGAAGGCCGCATCCACCTCGATGTCAGCCTGCTGCTGGCGGTGCACGCGCAGCACTGGGATGCTGAAACCCGGCAGCGCGACACGCAGACCATTGTGGAACTGGTGCAAGGCATGCGCATTGCCGGCGGCACTTTGTTGCCATCGACATCGTCGCAGGCGTCGCGACAACGTCCTTGGGTAGCGGATTTCACCGATCCGGACAACAACGACTTCCACAAACTGCGTGCCCGGCTATTGCCCGGCACTACGCTGGTGGCGCGCGATGACCTGATCGACACGAGGCTGGAGGCTCTGCGAGCGGCGCAGCCAGAAGCCACCCGCCTGGATGCCTGGCTCTCGCTTTCGCGGATCAACTGGCATTTCGATGCGACTGCCGACAACGGCAAGGGCGCGTGGCAGCACGACCGCCAGGGCGCAGGCTGGATCGTGCCCATCCCGGTGGGTTACGGCGCGCTTGGCGCCGTGCATGCGGCTGGCAGCGTGCCCAATGCCCGCGATGCCACCACACCCTTCCGCTTCGTGGAAAGCCTGTATTCCATTGGCGAATGGATAGGTCCGCACCGCCTGCAGAAACCGCAAGACCTGCTTTGGTACGCCGACAGCCAGCCCGAGCAAGGCCTCTACCGCTGCCGCAACGATTACCGCGCCACCGAAACCACCATCTGACCGACAAGGGGAATCACATGGCCAACGAACTCAAGACCGCTTCCGTGCTCGCCTTCGAACGCAAGCTCGACCCTTCCGATGCGCTGATGTATGGCGGCGATTGGAACAATCGCGCCGCCTCGGACAACTGGGCGCCGATCACGCTGCGCGAGAAATCCGTGCGCGGCACGATTTCCAACCGCCTGAAGGGCGGCGCCAGCGACCCCGCCAAGCTGGATGCCGCCATCCAGAGCCCCAACCTGCAGACCGTGGATGTGGCCACTCTGCCCGCCGATGCGGACACGCTGAAAGTGCAGTTCACCGTCCGCGTACTGGCCGGCACCGGTCAGCCCTCCGCGTGCAACGACGCGGCTTACCGGCAGAAGCTGTTGGCTACAGTGAATGGCTATGTCGTGCAGCATGGCGGTTTCGATGAGCTGGCGAAGCGCTACGCCGCCAATCTCGCCAACGGCCGTTTCCTGTGGCGCAACCGCATCGGTGCCGAGCAGGTGGAAGTCACCGTCGCACAACTGAAGGATGGTGCGCCTGTCGCGAGCTGGACGTTCGATGCCTTGTCGCATGACATGGGCAAGCTCACGGCATCGGCAGGCGACAAGGACAAGCTGCAGGCGTTGGCCGATGTCGTTGCGGCCGGCCTCGGCGGCAGCTCGCATGTGCTGTTGCGAGTCACCGCATTCGTGCGCCTAGGCAACGGGCAGGAGGTTTTTCCGTCGCAGGAGCTGATTCTGGACAAAGGCGGCAACAAGAAGAGCAAAACCCTGTACGACGTTGGTGGGGTCGCCGCAATCCACTCGCAAAAGCTCGGCAACGCCATCCGCACCATCGACACCTGGTATCCCGAAGCCGCCGAGAACGGCCCCATCGCAGTGGAGCCCTACGGCTCGGTCACTACCCAGGGCAAGGCCTATCGCCAACCCAAGGAAAAAGTCGACTTCTACAACCTGCTCGACGGTTGGATCATCAAGGACAAGGCGCCTGACGTGGAACAGCAGCACTTCGTCATCGCCACCCTGATCCGCGGCGGCGTGTTCGGCGACGCGGACAAGTGACATGACCAGCCACTATCTCGATATCCGGGTTTTGCCGGATCCGGAGACAGGCCCGGCGCAGCTGCTGGGTGCGCTCTACGACCGCCTGCATCTGACCCTCGTGCAGCAACGGCTGGACAACATCGGGGTCAGTTTCCCCGATTACAGCCTGAACCCGCGCGCCATCGGCAATCGGTTGCGGCTGCATGGTGGCGAACAGGGACTGCTCCAGTTTCTGAAAACCGATTGGCTCAAGGGCATGCGTGACCATGTGCGCTTGAGCGAGATCGCCGAAGTCCCGGCCGATGCCCGCCATCGAACCATTCAGCGCCGGCAGTACAAGACCAGCGCCGAACGCCTGCGACGCCGTCGCATGAAGCGCAAGGGCGAAACAGCGGAGCAAGCCCGGGCCGCCATCCCGCACACCATCGAACGCCGCCCGGATCTCCCCTACCTGCACCTGCACAGCCGCAGCACCGGCCAGCCGTTCCATCTGTTCGTTGCCTTGGGCCCTCTTCAGGAAAAACAGCAAGCTGGTTCGTTCAACAGCCATGGACTGAGTGCCAGCACCACCATCCCCTGGTTCTGACCCTTTTCCACCGGCAGTCACCCGGCTCTTTGAAAATCAATACCTTGCACATGCCCCCGAGAAAACGGGGGCATGCTTTTGCCGCGGTTTTTCCCTATGATATCAATGGCTTAACGGCCATCACGTCTAGTTCGCTGCCGCATAGGCAGCTCAGAAAATCCGCACGATCTGCACCAGCAGCACCAGCAAGTTCGCTGCCGCATAGGCAGCTCAGAAAGTGGATGCGGATCATCGTGTGGGCAGCGTACGTGTTCGCTGCCGCATAGGCAGCTCAGAAAACATGCTCATCAGCTATTCGATGCCCGGCATCATTCGCTGCCGCATAGGCAGCTCAGAAATGGCGCAGCGCCTGATCCAGCGATGCACCGCCGTTCGCTGCCGCATAGGCAGCTCAGAAATAAGACCCCACGCAACCCGGAAGGCGTTGCATGTTCGCTGCCGCATAGGCAGCTCAGAAATGCCCCTGTGCGCGAAGCTGCGCATCAGAGATGTTCGCTGCCGCATAGGCAGCTCAGAAACTGCGGATGTCCGCAATCTCACGCTCCAGCCGGTTCGCTGCCGCATAGGCAGCTCAGAAAAGGACAGCCCCGGCAATCTCGGCGATCACGTCGTTCGCTGCCGCATAGGCAGCTCAGAAATTGCGCAGCAGGATGTCTCGCAGCTTCCCGTCGTTCGCTGCCGCATAGGCAGCTCAGAAACTGTGTCCGAGCCAATAGGCCAGCGCACTCAGGTTCGCTGCCGCATAGGCAGCTCAGAAATCGGATATGGGCGTTGAAGCGGTGGCCTCCGGGTTCGCTGCCGCATAGGCAGCTCAGAAATTCTCGTTCGGCGCGTACACCAGCAGGTGGTCGTTCGCTGCCGCATAGGCAGCTCAGAAATCAAACTGCAAGCCGGCGTTCTTTCCGGTCGTGTTCGCTGCCGCATAGGCAGCTCAGAAAAAGTGCAAGGCCGAAGCCGCCCGGCTCGGTTGATTCGCTGCCGCATAGGCAGCTCAGAAACCATACACACACAGCAGGGGCGGCAAAATGAAGTTCGCTGCCGCATAGGCAGCTCAGAAATTCACCAACAGCGCCACGGTGAGGATGAAGGGGTTCGCTGCCGCATAGGCAGCTCAGAAATGAGCATCCAGCGCGTTGACGGCACCCGCCGCGTTCGCTGCCGCATAGGCAGCTCAGAAAGCAAGACGGCTGCCGACAAGATCGGCCTTTCCGTTCGCTGCCGCATAGGCAGCTCAGAAAAGAGCCTCATGCCCGTTTCCCCTGTGGAATGTGTTCGCTGCCGCATAGGCAGCTCAGAAAACGTGCTGCGCGGCGACAATCCGCACGCCGTGGTTCGCTGCCGCATAGGCAGCTCAGAAATCATCGCCCATGCCCTCAAGGCTGCGCTCGGCGTTCGCTGCCGCATAGGCAGCTCAGAAATCGAGTGGAGCGTCAACGGCAGCCCGTGGGCCGTTCGCTGCCGCATAGGCAGCTCAGAAAAGGCGTGATGGCCGCCGACCGCGCGCGTGACTGTTCGCTGCCGCATAGGCAGCTCAGAAAACGCCGACAAGCTGGGCGACGACGTGCTGGAGGTTCGCTGCCGCATAGGCAGCTCAGAAATATTCCTGCAACGATTTTCACGGGCGCGTTGGGTTCGCTGCCGCATAGGCAGCTCAGAAAACTCGGCGCCGATGACGCATGCGCTGCCAATTGTTCGCTGCCGCATAGGCAGCTCAGAAAGTTGGCGATGACCTGGTCGCATTGCCGAAGGAGTTCGCTGCCGCATAGGCAGCTCAGAAAAACCCATGCGCCGGTCGCGCCCGTGCCGATGAGTTCGCTGCCGCATAGGCAGCTCAGAAAAGATGACGGACTCGGTTTCGGGATCGTCCAGAGTTCGCTGCCGCATAGGCAGCTCAGAAATCCACCTTCGCGCCCTTACGAATGTTCTCGTCGTTCGCTGCCGCATAGGCAGCTCAGAAAGTTCTCATCGCCAGCGTGGTCGCCCATATCGCGTTCGCTGCCGCATAGGCAGCTCAGAAAATTTGCGCGTACCCCGACCTTCCCGACAGAACGTTCGCTGCCGCATAGGCAGCTCAGAAATGAGCCCGGCGTTCTACCAGCGCAACGCACTGTGTTCGCTGCCGCATAGGCAGCTCAGAAAGCGACGCTGCCGGTGGCACCGATGGCGATGGCGTTCGCTGCCGCATAGGCAGCTCAGAAATGCGGCTTTACGATGACGCCGCCGGGCAGGTCGTTCGCTGCCGCATAGGCAGCTCAGAAATGATCAAGATCGACGTGGACGTCGACAACATGGTTCGCTGCCGCATAGGCAGCTCAGAAAATCTGCGGGTCAAGCAACGCCAGGGTGGCGTGGTTCGCTGCCGCATAGGCAGCTCAGAAAACCTCGGCCGCCACCATGCGGCCGCCGCCGTCGTTCGCTGCCGCATAGGCAGCTCAGAAAAGCATCAAGCCGGCCACGCGCGTACGCATGACGTTCGCTGCCGCATAGGCAGCTCAGAAAATGCGGCCGCCGCCGTCGGGGAAGTCGGTCAGGTTCGCTGCCGCATAGGCAGCTCAGAAAACTTCCTCGATGCGCACGAACTGCACGTCGGCGTTCGCTGCCGCATAGGCAGCTCAGAAAATCACGCCCCCGGCGCTGCAGGTGCAGCTGCCGTTCGCTGCCGCATAGGCAGCTCAGAAATGAGAACGCGCGATTGGGAGCGCCATCCGTTCGTTCGCTGCCGCATAGGCAGCTCAGAAATGGCCCAGCGTCCCGGCGCGCACGTCCGCACGGTTCGCTGCCGCATAGGCAGCTCAGAAAAGCGCATCGACCTCAGGTAGCGTCAGGAAGCGGTTCGCTGCCGCATAGGCAGCTCAGAAATCGGATATGGGCGTTGAAGCGGTGGCCTCCGGGTTCGCTGCCGCATAGGCAGCTCAGAAATTCCCGGCGCTGTCGATAATTGACAGCAGGCGGTTCGCTGCCGCATAGGCAGCTCAGAAATCGTGCAAATCTTCCATGCCGCCCATGTATTCGTTCGCTGCCGCATAGGCAGCTCAGAAATCTGCGAAAGTTACCCCATTGTCAGTGGAGATGTTCGCTGCCGCATAGGCAGCTCAGAAAAACCGTGACCTGCCGCCGAACCTGTACGCCAAGTTCGCTGCCGCATAGGCAGCTCAGAAAACGCCGGCGATCGGGAAGCGCAGCTGGATCGCGTTCGCTGCCGCATAGGCAGCTCAGAAAAACTTCGGAAGGGCACGCGGCGCGTGCCGGATGTTCGCTGCCGCATAGGCAGCTCAGAAATGTCCAAGATCTACACGGACGGCGCGCTATTCGTTCGCTGCCGCATAGGCAGCTCAGAAATACAGGTCGATGATCGGCTTCAGCTCGCCCGCGTTCGCTGCCGCATAGGCAGCTCAGAAAATCCCCAGCGCGCCTGCCAACATGTGCGCGGCGTTCGCTGCCGCATAGGCAGCTCAGAAATCGAACCAGTCGTTGACAAGGTAGGTTTCGACGTTCGCTGCCGCATAGGCAGCTCAGAAATTCAACCAGCGCAACGCCGAGTTCGGCGGGCAGTTCGCTGCCGCATAGGCAGCTCAGAAATTGATCTGCTCGGTAATCGACTGGATGCGCTTGTTCGCTGCCGCATAGGCAGCTCAGAAAACCTCGGCCGCCACCATGCGGCCGCCGCCGTCGTTCGCTGCCGCATAGGCAGCTCAGAAATACCCGACCAAGCGCGGCAAGAAGTCGGAGACGTTCGCTGCCGCATAGGCAGCTCAGAAATCGATCAAGCGCCACAGGGCGCGGCGCGAGGCGTTCGCTGCCGCATAGGCAGCTCAGAAATACCGCATCGCTGCACTGGTGCTAGGGGTGCTGTTCGCTGCCGCATAGGCAGCTCAGAAATTCGCGGCCAGGGTGTTGAAGGATTCCACGCTGTTCGCTGCCGCATAGGCAGCTCAGAAAGTTGAGCCAGAACGGCTCAAGCACCTGGTAAAGTTCGCTGCCGCATAGGCAGCTCAGAAATACAAGTATCGGCCCGGACTGTATGGCCAAATGTTCGCTGCCGCATAGGCAGCTCAGAAATTCACCGCCTTGTCGAACCACCCGCTGCCGGCGTTCGCTGCCGCATAGGCAGCTCAGAAATTGTCCAGCTGGGCGAGATCGGATTCTTGAAAGTTCGCTGCCGCATAGGCAGCTCAGAAATATGCGCCGGAGAGCGTTCTTGGGGCGGATCCGTTCGCTGCCGCATAGGCAGCTCAGAAAAAGTATGTCGAGCGCCGGCTGGAGGATTGGGGGTTCGCTGCCGCATAGGCAGCTCAGAAAACGGTGACGTGGTGCATCGGCCCTCAGGGCATGTTCGCTGCCGCATAGGCAGCTCAGAAAATCAGTCCACCACCGCGTCGGTGACGCGCACGGTTCGCTGCCGCATAGGCAGCTCAGAAATTGGCGATGATGCCCAGCGCCACGCCGTTCTGGTTCGCTGCCGCATAGGCAGCTCAGAAAACACCGGCAGCGGACTGCGGCGGCGACCGGCCGTTCGCTGCCGCATAGGCAGCTCAGAAACGCAAGCGCCCGCGCACGCTGGCGGCCACGCTGGTTCGCTGCCGCATAGGCAGCTCAGAAAATGCTGGCGGAGATGGTGCGCAACTTCGAAGCGTTCGCTGCCGCATAGGCAGCTCAGAAATGTACGCCGCCGCCAACCTGCACGGGCTGGGCGTTCGCTGCCGCATAGGCAGCTCAGAAAAAGAAGCGTGCTGCCAACAAGAAGATGGCGACGGTTCGCTGCCGCATAGGCAGCTCAGAAAAAAGGAGAACCACATGGAAATCATCGTTACCGGTTCGCTGCCGCATAGGCAGCTCAGAAAACGAAGCCCGCGCCGTCGGCGGGCGTGCTGCTGTTCGCTGCCGCATAGGCAGCTCAGAAAGACGCGATGCGCCCCTGTGCCCTTGCATCCGTGTTCGCTGCCGCATAGGCAGCTCAGAAATGCGCGACTCGCTGTTTGAGCCGCTGGACGACGTTCGCTGCCGCATAGGCAGCTCAGAAATGCATCAGCGCGTCCATTTGCTCGCGCAAGGCGTTCGCTGCCGCATAGGCAGCTCAGAAAGTACGCGGACAACCAATCCGCCCGGCCATGTTGTTCGCTGCCGCATAGGCAGCTCAGAAATGCTCCCATGCGCCGATGGCGACAGGATCGCGGTTCGCTGCCGCATAGGCAGCTCAGAAAAGCCGCAGCCGCGCGGATCAGCAGGCCAACGCGTTCGCTGCCGCATAGGCAGCTCAGAAATTGTGCCGGCGCAGCACCAGACGGCGGAGGTGGTTCGCTGCCGCATAGGCAGCTCAGAAATCAGAGAAAAGATCGGCGCGCAGCTTGCACTGGTTCGCTGCCGCATAGGCAGCTCAGAAATTTACGACACAGCGGAGCGAATCCGCCGCCATGTTCGCTGCCGCATAGGCAGCTCAGAAACCGCTTTCGGGGCATAGCGCACGAAATACCGGGTTCGCTGCCGCATAGGCAGCTCAGAAAACCACGAAGCGCGCTCGGCTCCAATGACTTGTGTTCGCTGCCGCATAGGCAGCTCAGAAAGCGCGCCTGACCGCGCTGCAGGATTGGGTGTAGTTCGCTGCCGCATAGGCAGCTCAGAAAAGGTGAGCGCCCGCCCGCGCAGTCGCAGCTTCGTTCGCTGCCGCATAGGCAGCTCAGAAAACAAGCGCGCGTTCGTGGACCTCATCGCCGAGGTTCGCTGCCGCATAGGCAGCTCAGAAATGGGCAACCACGCGGGCACCGCCGCGGTTGTTGTTCGCTGCCGCATAGGCAGCTCAGAAAACGCCCTCAGCTTCTCACGCAGGTGCGTGTCACGTTCGCTGCCGCATAGGCAGCTCAGAAAGGCGGGAATCGGGCCGTGCGCGGCTTCCCAGAGTTCGCTGCCGCATAGGCAGCTCAGAAATCGTAGCGATCTTGGGCGGCGCAGCCTTGCATGTTCGCTGCCGCATAGGCAGCTCAGAAAAGCGCCATGTCCAGCATCTCCTGCATTTCCTCGTTCGCTGCCGCATAGGCAGCTCAGAAATGGTTGAACGGCTCGCGCGGCAGCGTGGCCAGGTTCGCTGCCGCATAGGCAGCTCAGAAAAGCAACCCTTCAGCCTCAGCGTCAGGGTGCAGGTTCGCTGCCGCATAGGCAGCTCAGAAACGAGCAGCAAGACCTGTTCGGCCTGCGGGCAGGTTCGCTGCCGCATAGGCAGCTCAGAAATACGTAGTGCCGCACCGTCGACGGGCTCAGATGTTCGCTGCCGCATAGGCAGCTCAGAAAAACCAGCGGACGTATATCAACACCAACGCCAGGTTCGCTGCCGCATAGGCAGCTCAGAAATGAGTCAAGACGAATGGCGACACCTGATCTGCGTTCGCTGCCGCATAGGCAGCTCAGAAAAGGAACTCCACCGGGGCCGGCCAGCGGCGGATGTTCGCTGCCGCATAGGCAGCTCAGAAATCGATGCCGTTAACCCGGCTCTCCAGCGACTTGTTCGCTGCCGCATAGGCAGCTCAGAAATGAGTCATCGTCACGGAGGGAAACGCCGAAGCGTTCGCTGCCGCATAGGCAGCTCAGAAACGGATGCGCTGCGTGACGGCGATGGATGGATGGTTCGCTGCCGCATAGGCAGCTCAGAAAATTGGGCCAATTACGAGAGCAACCCGAGGACGGTTCGCTGCCGCATAGGCAGCTCAGAAAACGACATCCCCGCCGCCAGCATCCCCTACACCGTTCGCTGCCGCATAGGCAGCTCAGAAAAAAAAGCAGGCAATCCGGCAGCCGACGAGGCAGTTCGCTGCCGCATAGGCAGCTCAGAAACTGGAAGAAGCCGCCGCCCTGGCCAAGGTGGGGTTCGCTGCCGCATAGGCAGCTCAGAAAACGATGGTGCCCAGCGGCGCGCCGATGTCCAGGTTCGCTGCCGCATAGGCAGCTCAGAAATGCAAGCGTTCTCGCAGTACATGGAGGCCAATGTTCGCTGCCGCATAGGCAGCTCAGAAAAGGTGGATACGAACCCGGCGACCCACTTCGATGTTCGCTGCCGCATAGGCAGCTCAGAAACTCTGATCCAGCGGTAATGCGGCACACTCTAGCTTCGCTGCCGCATAGGCAGCTCAGAAATTTCAGGCCAGCATGGTGTCTTGCAGCCCTGCGTTCGCTGCCGCATAGGCAGCTCAGAAAGAGTGGAAGGGGCGCGAGCGGATGATCCGCGCGTTCGCTGCCGCATAGGCAGCTCAGAAACTTCAGGTCGGCTTTCAGCACCCGCACGTCACGTTCGCTGCCGCATAGGCAGCTCAGAAATTAGCAGCCACGCCCGTTGCGCCAGACCCGGCGTTCGCTGCCGCATAGGCAGCTCAGAAAGCACAGGGCTGGAAGGACGCCACCGATGCGGGGTTCGCTGCCGCATAGGCAGCTCAGAAATTGTCGCGCTTGATGTACGCGGCGATGCGCGCGTTCGCTGCCGCATAGGCAGCTCAGAGAAAAGCGAGACCCAACTAGGGGCAATCGATTCAGTTTGCTGCTGCAAAGCCACATCCATACGCTGAGGATGCGGCGAAGCCGCACCCTCAGCTTGGGACTTACTTCACCTCGAACTCGCGAGTCTGGACCACGTTGCCGTCCAGCGAGATTTCCACCTTGTACTTGCCGGTCGGCCAGCCGCTGGGCTTGCTGATCTGGAAGTCGGTGACGCCGTCGCCAGTAAAGGTGACGTCCTTGGTTTCCTCGTTGACGGTCTGGTTGCTGTCCACGTGGGTCCACTTCGCGCCCAGCTTGGCCGGAACCGAGGCCATCGGGTCGGAGGTGGCGGTGGCGACCGCGGCGTGGATGGTGTCCTTCGGGCTGAAGGTGGTCATCGGCGCGGTGACGCGCATGTCGGCGCCCACCGCGTTGCCGAGGTCGACGCTGGTGACCGAGGCGGTGGCTGGCATCGGTGCGGGCGGTTCCGCCATCGGTGCCGGTTCGCTGGCCACCGGCGGCGGCGCCGGCTCTTCCTTCTTCTTGCAGCCGACCAGTGCCACGCTGCCCAGCAGGACGGCGAGCACGCTCAGGTGGAGACGGTTGAGCTTGTTCATGCGGATTTCCTTGTCGTTCGTCGTGAGGGGCGTGGATCAGTCTTCGCGCGCGGGAATCTTCAGCACCTGGCCGGGCTGGATCCGGTCCGGGTCCGAGAGCTGGTCGCGGTTGGCGTCGAAGATGCGCTTCCAGTCCTGCCTGCCGTAGAAATGCTTGGCGATCTTGGAGAGGTTGTCGCCCTTCTCCACGGTGTAGGTCTGCTCGCCGGCGGCGCTGCCGGCGATGGCTTCGGTCGACGTCACCTTCGACTGGACATCGGAGAAGTCGGGCTTGACCTGCTCCGTACTCTGCACGGTGCTCTGCACGTCGGAGAAGTCGGGTTTCTTGTCGTTGCTCATGGGAACTCCTTGCCCGGTATTCGGACAAGGGCAACGCTTGCACGCGACCTGTTAAGAAAACATGGCGGCGCCCACCGCCGTTCAGCAACCCTATTGCCGTTCGGTGCGCGCGGCCGCGGGCGCGGCGAGGCCGGGCGTGGCGCGCCAGGGATTGATGTCCAGGCCGCCGCGGCGGGTGTAGCGGGCTTCCACCGACAGCTGCTGCGGCGCGCAGCGCGCCAGCAGGTCGACGAAGACCTGCTCCACGCACTGTTCATGGAAGCCGGCGTGTTCGCGGAAGCTGACCAGGTAGCGCAGCAGGCCGGCGCGGTCGATCCGCGGGCCGCGGTAGGCGATGGTGACGTCGGCCCAGTCGGGCTGGCCGGTGACCGGGCAGTTGGACTTCAGCAGTGCGCTGTGGAGTGTCTCTTCAACGAGGTCGCCGGGATCGGCCTGCAGCAGCGAGGCGTCCGGGGGGCCGTAGCTGTCGATGGCGATGTCGAGGCCATCGATGTCGTCGGCATCCGCCGCCGTCGCCTGTGCGGGCAGGCCGAACGCCATCGTCACCGGCGCGCCGGCAGCCTGCGACAGGTCCACCTCGATGCGCGCGCGTACCGCTTCGGCATCGTCGAAGCGGCTGGCGTTGAAGGAGTTCAGGTAGAGCTTGAGCGACTTGGATTCCACCAGGTTGGGCGAATCCGCCGGCACCTGCAGGGTGGCGGTGGCCACCTGCGGTTTGCCGCGCGGGTCCAGCCACGAGAGTTCGAATGCCTGCCAGCGATCGATGCCGATGAACGGCAGCGCATCCGCGGCGATGCCCAGCTGCGCGCGCGCCGGCGCGCGCGGGATCGGGTACAGCAGGCCGGGGTCGTACTGCGCGGGGTAGGCGGTCTCGCGGCCGAGCGGCGAATTGGCGGTGGTGTTGGCGTTCATTCGCAGCGGTGCTCGTGGGCAAGGTAGTCGGCGGACTGCATTTCGATCAGCCGCGAAGCGGTGCGTTCGAACGCGGCGGCCAGGCGTTCGCCCGAATACAGCGCCATCGGCGGGGCGTCGGCGGTGCATACCAGGTTGACGTGGCGGTCGTACAGCTCATCCACAAGGTGCACGAAGCGACGCGCGGCGTCGTCGCGCAGCCCATCGAAATGCGGAATGCCGCCCACCAGCACGGTATGGAATTCGCGTGCGATCTCGATGTAATCGGCGTTGCCGCGCGGGCCCTCGCACAGCGCGGCGAAGTCGAACCAGCACAGCCCCTTGCTGCGCGCGCGCACCGGGATGCGGCGGCCATCGATGACGATGCCGGCGTCGCGGTGGCCATCGTCGCCGCCCAGTTCGTGCCAGCGCCGCTGCAGCCAGGCATCGCCGTCGGCGTCCAGCGGGGCGCGGTACACCGGCGACTGGGTCAGCGCGCGCAGCCGGTAGTCGGTGTCGCTGACCAGTTCCACCACTTCGCAGTGGCCCTGCAGCAGGGCGATCGCGGGCAGGAAGCGCGCGCGCTGCAGGCCGTCCTTGTACAGCGCGGCGGGCGCGGCGTTGGAGGTGGTGACCAGCACCACGCCTTCGGCGAACAGGCGCTCCAGCAGCCGTGCCAGCAGCATCGCGTCGCCGATGTCGGAGACGAAGAATTCATCGAGCACCAGCACGCGCAGGGTGCGGCGCCATTCGCGCGCGATCGCCGCCAGCGGGTCGCGTTCGCCGGCATGCGCGCGCAGGCGCTCGTGCACCTCGCGCATGAAGCGGTGGAAATGGGTGCGGCGCTTCTCGCGGATCGGCAGGCCGGCGTAGAACAGGTCGATCAGGAAGGTCTTGCCGCGGCCGACCCCGCCCCACAGGTACAGCCCGTGCACCGGGGGCGCCTCCGCCGGGCCGCCAAGCAGCCGCTGCAGCAGGCCGCGCGCTGGTGCCGGCCGCAGCAGCCCGGCATGGACGCGGTCGAGCGCGCGCAGCGCCGCATGCTGGGCCGGATCGGCAAGCCAGTCGCCGCGCGCCACGCCCTCGGCATAGCGCTGCGAAGGAAGCGACGCCTCGCTCATGCCGCGGGAGGCTGCGGCAGCCAGCCGCGGATGCCGTTTTTCACCGCGCCGCGCAGGTCCATCAGCTTTCGATGGAAGAAGTGGCTGGTGTCGGGCATCTCCACCAGCTCGGGCGGCGAAGGCAGCGAGGTCACCCAGTCGCGCACGGCGGTGGCATCGACGATCTCGTCGGCATCGCCCTGGATCACCAGCCACGGCATGGTCGGCAGGGCGATGTCCGTGAACTCCCAGCTGCGGCCCACCGGCGGGGCGATGCTGATCAGCGCGGCCGCGCCAAGCTCCACCGCGCCGCGAAGCGACACCCAGGCACCGAAGCTGAAGCCGGCCAGCCACAGCGCCTTGTCCGGATGGCGCGCGCGCGCCCACGCGGCGACCGCGCGCAGGTCGTCCAGTTCGCCATCGCCGTCGTCGAACTTGCCTTCGGAGCCACCCACGCCGCGGAAATTGAAACGCAGGGTGGCGATGCCGGATTCGCGCAGTGCGCGCGCAGCCATCGTCACCACCTTGTTGTGCATGGTGCCGCCCTCGGTGGGCAGCGGATGGCAGACGATGGCCAGCACCGGCTGCGGCGTGGCCTCGGCCGCGTCGTACGCTGCCTCGATCCGGCCCGCGGGGCCGTCGATGACCAGCGCCGCATCGGCGCCGGCGGGCTTGGCTGTCGTCTCGTTCATGCCTGCCATGATGCCGCAGCCAGCGTGAAACCGCCGGCCGGCCCGCCACAAACGCGAACGCCGCCCGCAGGCGGCGTCCGGCTGGCGTGCGGTGCGCGGCTTACTTGCTCTGCGACACCATCCACTCGACCACGGCCTTCATCTGGTCGTCGGTCAGGGCCGGGTTGCCGCCCTTGGCCGGCATCACCCCGGCGGTGCCGGTGAAGCCTTCGGTGGCCTTCTTGATCAGCATCTCCACGCCCTGCTCAGCCGCGCGCGCGCCGATGCCGGCGGCGTCAAGCTTCGGGGCGCCGCCGACGCCGGCGGTGTGGCAGCCGGCGCAGGGGCCGTTGTTGAAGATCTCCGCGCCATCGGTGCGGCCATCGAACGGCACGTTGGCGGTCTGTGCAGCGGAAGCCGCCGCGGCGGCGGCAGCCTGCGCCGCGGCGCCCGTGGCGCCGGCATAAACCGCGCCCACCGGAGCGATGCGGTCCTGCAGGCTCTGCTTGGCCACCGCGCTTTCGGGGTACTCGACCTTGCCGTTGAGGTGGCGGGCGAACAGGATCAGGCCCAGCGCCAACAACACCAGGAAAGCGATCACCATCGAGAAACGCTTGAGGAAAGCCAGGTCGTGAGTCCGCATGTTGTTCCCGCGCAGTCGTGGCCTTTTTCGGCCGCCAAGCCCCGGATTATTCCAGAACCGGCGCTGCGGCGCGAGGTTTGCGGTGGAAACGCCCGCGCGGCGGGCGTCCCGGCAAGGCGTGCGGGCAGTCACGCTATTGACACGGCCAATCGCAAGCAGCGATAAAGGACCACTGAGCAGACGCCGGGGAGGGTGGTTTGTTCGATGTCCCTCTCCTGCCTCGGCGCTGCTGGCGGAACCATCCGGTCCCGCAGTCGCACCCTTGAATTTCTGGCTTCGGGAGATGGCATGAACGACATTCGGATCGTCGGTACGCGTGGCAAGGGCGTGCGCAACCCGCGCGCGGTCAAGCTGGCCCCCATGGCGCGCGCAGTGCGTTCGGCGCTGGCGGTTTCCGCGATGACGTTCGCGCTCGGGGTGTCCACCGGCGCGCACGCCGCGGCCGCGACGCCTGCCGTGCAGTTGCAGCCTGCCAGTCGCGCCGCGATCGACCTTGCCCCGGTGTTCGACCTGACCGTGGTGGGTGCGGGTCCGGTGGCGTTGGCCATCGACGTGACCGACCCCGGCGACATCGTGATCGAAAACGCCGACCCGATTACCGAAGTCGATCCTTATGGCGCCACCGCCATCCGCGGCTACAGCGACGACGGCACGGTGGGGATTTCCAACGCGGCCACCGGCACCCTGCAGGTGTCTTCGCTGTACGGCGATGCCATCGGCATCTATGGCTACAGCGCCACGGGTGATGTGTCGATCGACAATGCGGCCGATCTCACCGCGGTGTCCGAATACGGCCTCGCCGATGGCATTTTCGCCTCCGGCGCCGACGTGGCGGTGACCAACAGCGGCGATATCGTCGCCGCCAGTGCTTACGGCAGCTGGGCCGCCGGCATCGAGGCGCAGGGCAGCGGCACGACCGCCATCGACAACAGCGGCGATGTCATCGCTTTCGCGGCTTACGGCCAAGCCTTCGGCCTGTATGCCACCGGCGCTGACGTGACCGTCGTCAATGATGGCACCGTGATCGCCCAGGGCTATCTGGCGACCGGTGTCGAAGTGCAGTCGTCCGGTGACCTGTCGGTCATCAACGGCGGCGACATCATTGCCGGGATGGCGTATTCGTCGGCTCTTGCGAGCGGCATCAATGCCGTCAGCAACGGTGAGGGCGCTGCGGTCGCGGTGTCCAGCGATGGACTGGTTGTCGCCCAGGGCTACTACGGCGCAACGGGCATCGGGGCCACCGCCAGCGGCCAGGGCGGCACGGCCAGCGTCAGCAACAGCGGTGACGTCTATGCGCTGCAGGCCAACAAGTACGGCTACGGCGCCTACGGCATCTCCGTCTCCGCGGATAGCGACGCCGGCGTCGACAACGGCGGCCTGGTGGTCGCCTACTCCGCGGGCGCGGCCACTGGCGTAGCGGCGCTGTCGTTCGCCGGCGATGCCCATGTTGTGAACAGTGGTGACATCGAAGCCACCAGCATCGCGTCGGTCCAGTACGGCGCCACCGGCATCGTGGCGTTCGGCGCCAATGGCAGCGCCACGGTGGAGAACAGCGGTTCTGTCACCGCCACCGCTGCGGGCGTTCTTTATTCCCAGGCGCGCGCGATCGATGCGCAGGCGCTGGGCGACGTCACCGTGGCAAACAGCGGCTCGCTGTTTGCGGACGGCAAGTATGCGTACGGTGTGTATGCGGTCTCCGGCAGTGGGGACCTGGCCGTGAGCAACGCCGCCAGTGGCGAGATCGGCTTCTATTCCTATTACGCCAGGGGGACCGGCGTGTTCGGCGTGGCCACCCAGGGTGACGTGGCGATCGACAATGCCGGGCAGATCGCCGGCTATGCCTACGGCCAGTCGGTCGGCGTGTTCGCCGTCGCCAGCCAGGGGAGCGTCAGCGTCCACAACCGCGGCGCCATCGACGTGGCCAGCTATCAGGGCGTCGCGGCGGGCATGTTCGCGCGCGCCGACTACGGCGTGGCGACGGGCCAGAACTACGGCACCCTCAACGCCTATTCCGAGTACGGCACCGCCTTCGGCATGCTGGTCCGCGGTGACCACGCCGAGGCCGGCAACAGCGGCGACATCGAAGCCAGCGGCTTCTACGCCGCCACCGGCATCGCCGCCAGTTCCTACTACGGCACCTCGGTCAACAACGCCGGCGGCAGCATCTTCGCCATCGCGGTGGGCGAGGGCATCGGCGTCGACGCGCAGTCGCTGTATGGCGACGTCATGGTGGACAACGCCAGCAGCATCGAGGCCGTGGGCGTCGTCCTGGGCGCGCGTGGCATCCAGGCTGTCAGCGGGGAAGGCGATGTCGATGTGGTGAACAGCGGCGAAATCTACGCGGGCTCGCTGTACGGCGATGCGATCGGCATCTACGGGTACAGCGTGGCCGGGGACGTGGCCATCGACAACGTCGGTGACATCACCGCGGTCTCCTATTACGGCCTGGCCGACGGCATTTTCGCCTCCGGCGCCAGCGTAGACGTTGCCAACGCCGGCGCGATCATCGCGGCGGGCTACAGCTGGGCAGCCGGCATCGAGGCGCAGGGCGCCAGCGATGCCGTGGTCCAGAACAGCGGCGACGTCTATGCGGTGGCCATGGGACCGGGCGGGCAGGCGTTCGGCCTGTACGGCACCGGCGGCGACAGCCTGGACATCGGCAATAGCGGCAGTCTGGAAGCGCAGGGCTATTACGCCACCGGCATCGAGGCGAGCGCGCTGGGCGACATCACGGTCGACAACGGTGGCAGCATCATCGCCGGCTATGCCAATGCAGACGGTGGCTTCTACAGTGCGCTTGCGACCGGCATCAATGCCAACAGCAATGGCGAGGGCGCTTCGGTGGAGATCGCCAGCAGCGGAGACATTGCTGCGGTGGGTTTCTTCGGCGCCAGCGGCATCTCCGCCACCTCGAGCGGCCAAGGCGGGATCGTCCACGTGGGCAACGACGGCAACATCGAGGTCCTGCAGGGCAACAAGTACGGCTACGGCGCCTATGGCATCTTCGCTTCGGGCGACGGCGATACCGGAATTTCCAACCACGGCACCGTCAGCGCCTACTCGGCCGGTGCGGCAACCGGCGTAGCCGCGCTGTCGTTCGCGGGTGACGCCCATGTGGTCAACAGCGGCGACATCGAGGCCACCAGCACGGCCTCGGGGTACTACGGCGCCACCGGCATCCTGGCGTTCGGCGCCAACGGCTCCGCGAGCGTGCAGAACAGCGGTTCGGTCACCGCCACTGCGGCCGGTCTCCTTTATTCCGAAGCCCGCGCGGTGGATGCGCAGGCGCTCGGCGACGTGGCCGTGGCCAACAGCGGCTCGTTGTATGCGAATGGCGAGAAGTACGCGTTCGGCGTCTATGCCATCTCCGGCAGTGGCGACCTGGCGGTCAGCAATACCGCCAGCGGCGAGATCGGCTTCTATTCGTACATCGGCCGCGGTTGGGGCGTGTTCGGCGTAGCCACCCAGGGCGATGTGGCGATCGGCAATGCCGGCGATATCTCCGGCTACGCCTACGGCCAGTCGGCCGGCGTGTTCGCCGTCGCCAACCAGGGCGATGCCAAGGTCACCAGCAGCGGCGACATCGCGGTGGCAAGCGGCAGCGACGTGGCGGTGGGCGCATTCGCGCGCGCCAACAACGGCACCGCCAGCGTGACCAACAGCGGCGACATCGAGGCGATGAGCGGCTACGCCGCCTACGGCGTGATGGTCCGCGGCAAGAACGCTGTGGTCACCAACAGCGGCAGCATTTCCGCGGAAGGCTACCTGGCCTCCATCGGCGTGTTCGCAGGTGGCACCACCAGCACCACCGTCAACAACAGCGGCTCGATCCATGCTGGCGCGGCGGGCTTCAACGCCGGCGTGATGTTCGGCAATGCCGCCGGCAACGTGCTCAACAACACCGGTTCCGGCGTCATCTCCGCCAGTGGCGACGAGGGCTACGCGTTCGCGGTGGTGGGTGGCAGCGCTGGCGACACCATCAACAACAGCGCGCGCATCCTTGGCGCGGTGTCGATGTACGGCGGGGCCGACGTGTTCAACAACAAGGCCGGCGGCGTCTGGGACATCGGCGGCAGCTACAGCACCGATTTCGGCAGCGGCGACGATGCGATCAACAACCTGGCCGGCGGCACCATCCGCCTCGCCGGCGGCGCGCTCAGCCTGGGCAGCAGCGTGGCGGGCAACAGCTTCGCGAACGCCGGGACCATCAAGGTGGTGGGCGATGGGAACCTGATCGACATGGGCACGGCCGGCGCCGGAGCGAACCCGCTGCCGCTGGCCAACAACGGCGTCATCGACTTCGTGGACAGCAGCACCGACGACGTGCTCTATATCGGCGGCCACCTGGGTGGCAGCGGTGCGATCCACCTCGACCTCGACCTGACCAACCTGGCCAGCGACCAGCTCTACGTCGGCGGCAACATGGCCGCTGGCGCTGCGCAAACCGTCAACGTGCGCATCACCGAGATGCCGACCACCGCCAGCACCACGGCGGTGGAGTTCGCGCATGTCGCCGGTTCCTCGGCGGCGGGTGCGTTCGTGGGCGGCAAGGTGCTGGGTTACGACGAATCCAATTTCCTGGACATCGGCGCCCGCACCAGCCGGCTTGCCGGCGCGGGCGGCAGCGCCAGCTTCCTGGTGGCGCTGGATGTGCTGGGCATGAACGACACCGGCGCGCTGGCCGCGACCACCGCGACCGCCGCGGCAAGCTTCCTCAACAGCCAGGTCGGCACCTTCCGCCAGCGCCTGGGCGTCAATCCCTATGGCGATGCCGACAAGGTGATGAACGCCTTCGTCCGCTTCTACTCCAGCGAGGGCGACCTGAACCCGGCGCATCATGCCGGCAACTTCGGGCAGGCGGGCGGGTTCGGCTTCGCCCAGTCCAACTGGGGCCGGGAAGTGGGCATCAATGCCAATCTGCCCGGCAATGTCCATGCCGGTGTCGTGTTCGGCAATGCCGACAGCCGCCAGCGCCTGAATGCGGGCGTCGGTGAGAACCGGATGGACGGCACCACGGTTGGCGCCTATGCCACGTGGTATGCGCCCGGCGGTTTCTACGTCGACCTGAGCGGTCGCTGGATGGCCTCGGACGTCCGCTCGACCACCATGGCCGGGGTCATGGCCGGCCGCGTCCACGCCCAGGCCACCAGTCTGGAAGCTGGCTACGAGTGGCAGTTCGGCAGCTTCAATCTGGTGCCGCAGGCCCAGTACACCCGCACCAAGGTGGATGGGCTGGATGCGCTGCATGGCGAAATGGCGAGCTTCCAGTCGCACGGTGGCACCTTCGAGCAGGGGCGCCTGGGTGTCGAGTTCAACCGCAGTTTCGATGCGGCCGGGCTGCGCTGGACGCCGTATGGCTCGATCAATGCGATCCGCGAGTTTGACGGCAAGACCACCTACACAGTCGCCGACAACTTCTTCGGCAGCACCAGCACCAAGGGCACCAGCACGATGGCAGAGCTGGGCCTGGGCGTGCAGAAGGGGCGCTTCGGTTTCGGACTGGGCTTGAACTGGACCGATGGTGGCGCGTACAAGAGCATGGTCGGCGGCCAGGCCAGCGCCCGCTTCTCCTGGTAATCCGCCACCGCCGGCCCGGTGTGTCCGGGCCGGCGATCGCACAGCAGTCTGGACGCCACGTGGTCAACGAAAACAAGCAAGACGCAACCGATATCCAGGCCAACCAGGATGGCCCCGAGCTGGAGGTCGGCCTGGACGCTGTCGCCCCTGCGGCGGCAACGCAGCCGAACGCGGCGGCGGATCCCGCCCAAGCGGCCGGCACGCCTCGCGACATCACCCGGCTGAAAGTGGAGAAGAGCTGCTCGCGCGGCCTTGCCGGGTGGCTGGCCCAGCACCGGCTGTCCCTTGCCATCACCTCGTACCAGACCGGCCGCATCTATCTGGTCGGCAGCGACCAGCAGGGCCGGGTCTCGTTCTTCGAGCGCATCTTCGAGCGCGCCATGGGCGTGGTCGGCAATGCCCAGCGCATCTACCTCGGCGGGCTGTACCAGCTGTGGCGGTTCGAGAACGTGCTGCGCCCGAACGAGATCATCCACGGCCAGTTCGACAAGTGCTACGTGCCGCGCAACGCGCAGACCATCGGTGACCTCGACATCCACGAACTGGGCATCCGCAAGGATGGCCGGGTGGTGTTCGTCAACACCAAGTATTCCTGCCTGGCCGAACTCAGCCCCACCCACAGCTTCAAGGCGATCTGGAAGCCGAAGTTCATCAGCAAGCTGGCGCCGGAAGACCGCTGCCACCTGAACGGGCTGGCGATGGTCGATGGCGAGCCGAAGTACGTCACCGCGGTGTGCAAGAGCGACAGCGTGGACGGCTGGCGCGAGCGCCGCCGCGACGGGGGCGTGGTGATCGACGTGCAGACCGACGAGATCGTCTGCGAAGGGCTGTCGATGCCGCATTCGCCGCGCTGGCACAACGGCCGGCTGTGGCTGCTCAACGCCGGCACCGGCCAGCTGGGCTGGGTCGATTTCGAGAAGAAGGCGTTCGTGCCGCACGCGTTCGTCCCCGGGTTCGCGCGTGGCCTGTCGATCATCGGCAACGTCGCCGCGGTGGGCCTGTCGAAGCCGCGCAACCAGCGCTTCGAAGGGCTGCAGCTGGATGACGAGTTGAAGCAGCGCGACGCCGAACCGTGGTGCGGCGTGCAGATCATCTCGCTGGCCAACGGCGACGTGCTGAACTGGATCCGCTTCGACGGCGACATGGGCGAGATCTTCGATATCGCCTTCCTTCCCAACGTGAAGCAGCCGATGATGATCGGCTTGCGCACCGCAGAGATCCGCGACCTCATCACCTTCGAATCCGCCATTCCCGCGGAGGTGCCCGCGGCATGACCCGCCATCTCGCCATCGCCGCCTTCGCGCTGCTGCTGTGCCAGTCCGCCCAGGCCCAACAAATCAAGCCGGCCACCGGTCAGCCAGTCTCCGCCAGCGCCGATCCGGCTGCCGGCACGTTCAAGGCATGGGACAGGAATGGCGACGGTCAGCTGTCGCTGGTCGAGTTCCGCGCCGGCTGGCAACGGGCGCAGGCGCTGGCGAAAACCCAGGCCGCCTTGGCCCAACAGTTCGCGGCCATCGACGCCAATCACGACCGCGGCATCGACGCCGAGGAGTACCGCAACCTGGTGCTGGTGAAGAACGCGGGCAAGGATGCACCGCCACTGGCGCGGTTCGACGCCGACGCCAGCGGCAAGCTGGGGTTCGCCGAATACGTCAGGCTGGTGGAGGCGCTGGCACCGAAGCCGGCGGGCCGGGACGCCGGCAAGTGAGCGTCACGTTCATCCCGGTCTGGAAGCAGGTGACCCCGGCGCTCGCAGGGGAGTTGGCCGCTTTCTGGCGGGAACACCGGGCCATTGGCAACCAGGCCGAGGCTGAATTGCGCGCCCAGCAGGTGGTCTGCATCGCCCGTGATGAGGCCGGTGCGCTGTGTGGCGTCGGCACCGCGATCGTGAAGGTGCTGCCGCGGCTGCGCCAACCCACCTATTACTACCGGCAGTTTTTCGCCAGGTCGCTGCGCGGCCGGCAACAGGAGCTGGCGTTTTTCCAGCGCTGCAAGCAGCTGCTGCAGGATTACAACAGCGACCTGCCGCAGCCGGAGAGCCTGGGCATGCTGCTGGAGATCGAAAACGCCAAGATCGCGTCGGCCTACCGCCGCGCGGTAGAGCCGGGATTCGATGCGGTTTTCATCGGATACTCGCCGCGGGGGCTGCCGTTGCGGGTGTCGTATTTCGCCAACGCCTGCCTGTTGTCACCGGCGCCGATCCAGGGGCGGCGAGCCGGTCGGGTTGCAGTAGCGTCAAGTTGAAGGGGTTTCCAACAATCATTCCCGACGCAACAGTCGGGTCGCACACCAGGGAGAACGCAACAATGAAAGTCCAAGCAAGTCTGCTGTGCCTCGCCATCGTCTCCGCACTTGCCACCGCGCAGGCTGCCGCCCCGACCGACAAGCAGTCGCCCGAGGAGAAGGCGGCCGCGGTGCGTGCGGCCGTGGTCGCGCGTGCGAACGCGCTGGTGAGCAGCAACCCGGGTGCGGTGCACCGCGCCAACGCCGACGTGTTCACCGTCAGCGATGTGGTGGTCGACGCCAATGGCAGCGAACATGTCCGTTACGAGCGCACCTTCGACGGGCTGCCGATGATCGGCGGCGACTTCGTGGTGCATTCGCGCGATGCCAAGCTGGGCGGATTCAGCCAGATGCTGAAGTCCAGCGCGCGCCCGGGTCTGGCCGAGCGCATTGGCGCCGACGAGGCGATCGTCGAGGCGGGCGCGGTTTTCCCGGTCAAGTTCACCGAGGCGCCGACCGCGCGCAAGGTGGTCTATGCGCGCAACGCTTCGCCGGTACTGGCGCATGAAGTCGTGTTCCACGGCTTCAAGGCGGACCAGACGCCGACCGAAATGCATTACGTGGTCGATGCCACCAGCGGCAAGATCATCGACCAGTGGGATGGCATCCACACGGCCAAGCCCGGCTCGGGCGGCGGCAGCTGCACCGCGACCGCGGCGGTCGGCACCGGCAAGACCCTGATGGCCGGCAACGTCGTGCTGAACACCAGCATGTGCGGCACCAGTTACCAGATGGTCGACGTGTCCCGCGGCAGCGGCGCCACCCACAACATGGCGATGAAGACCTCCGGCATGGGCACGCTGTTCACCGCCTCCGTCAACACCTGGGGCAACAACCTGCTCAGCAACTCGCAGACCGTTGCCGCCGACGCCCACTACGGCGTTGCCACCACCTGGGATTACTTCAAGAACGTGCACGGCCGCAACGGCATCGCCAATGATGGCAAGGGCGCGATCAGCCGCGTCCACTACGGCCGCAACTACCAGAATGCGTTCTGGAGCGATTCCTGCTTCTGCATGACCTTCGGTGACGGCGACAACGGCGCGTCCATCTATCCGCTGGTGGCGATCGACGTGGCCGGCCACGAGATGTCGCATGGCGTGACCAGCCGTTCCGCCAACCTGATCTACAGCGGCGAGTCCGGTGGCCTGAACGAGGCGACCTCCGACATCTTCGGGACCATGGTCGAGTACTACGCCAACAACGCCTCCGATCCGGCCGACTACGTGGTGGGCGAAGAGCTGTTCCCCAACAACGCCAGCATGCGCAACGCGATCCGCTGGATGTTCAAGCCCAGCCTGGACGGCGCCTCGCCGGACTGCTACAGCTCGACTCTGGGCAACCTCGACGTGCACTACAGCTCCGGCGTGGCCAACCACTTCTACTACCTGCTGGCGGAAGGCGCGGTGGTGCCGAGCGGTTTTGGCGCGGGCACCTGGGCCAACCTGACCCCGGCGTCGCTGGTCTGCAACGGCAACACCTCGCTGGCCGGCATCGGCCGTGATGCCGCCGGCAAGATCTGGTACCGCGCGCTGACGGTGTACATGACCTCAAGCACCAACTACGCCGCCGCGCGTACGGCGACCATCAACGCGTCGACCGACCTGTACGGTGCAAGCTCCGCCCAGACCAATGCGGTCAAAGCGGCGTGGAGCGCGGTCAGCGTCAACTGAGCAGCCTGCACTTCGCTACACGGACGGCCCGCGCAAGCGGGCCGTTCCGTTTCCGGGGCAGCCAAATGCGCGCGAACCATGCGAGAATGCCCGCCTCGCTGCCGCCACCGGCAGCGCGACGCGCCCGTAGCTCAGCCGGATAGAGTAGTGGCTTCCGAAGCCATTGGTCGGGGGTTCGAATCCCTCCGGGCGCGCCATTTTTTCGATGGAGGATCGTCTTGATCCTTCCGGTTCGGCGCCAGCACTCCGCTGGCGATTGCGCCTTGCGATCACATCGAATCCGCGCATCCACGATGGCCAACGACCGAAATCCCCTGCCCGCTTCCGCCACCGAGCCGCATTGGCGCGTGCGCCTGCGCCTGTACTGGGCGCTGGTTCGCGGCGATCGGCCGATCGGCTGGATGCTGCTTCTGTGGCCGACCTGGTGGGGGCTTTGGATCGCCGCCGACGGGGTGCCACCGCCGTGGCCGCTGCTGGTGTTCTCGCTGGGGGTCTGGCTGACCCGTTCGGCCGGGTGCGTGATCAACGACTACGCCGATCGCTGGCTGGATGGCAGCGTGGAGCGCACCAGGCACCGGCCGCTGGCCACCGGCGCGGTATCCGGGCGCGAGGCGCTGGTGGTGTTCGCGGTGCTGATGCTGGTGGCGTTCGCGCTGGTGCTGACGCTGAACCGGCTGACCATTTACATGAGCGTGGTCGGGGTGCTGCTGGCGGCCAGCTATCCGTACCTGAAGCGTTACACCTACCTGCCGCAGGTCTATCTGGGAATGGCGTTTGGCTGGGGCATCCCGATGGGCTTTGCCGCGCTGACCGGCGGGGTGCCGCCGGTGGCGTGGGTGCTGTACGTGGCCAACATCTTCTGGGCCACCGCCTACGACACCTGGTACGCGATGGTCGATCGCGACGACGACATCCGGATGGGATCGAAGTCCACTGCGATCCTGTTCGGCGAGATGGACCTGGTGGCGCAGGGTGTGCTGTACGCCTGCATGTTCTTCGCGCTGGCGCTGGTCGGCCGCGAGGCCGGGATGGGCGCCTGGTACTGGGGGGGCATGGGCGCCGCGCTGGTGCTGGTCGCCTGGGAGTTCGGGCTGGCGCGCGGGCGCGAGCGCGCGGCCTGCTTCCGCGCCTTCCTGCACAACAACTGGGTGGGCATGGCGCTGTTTGCAGGCACCGCGCTGGATTTCGCCCTGCGCGCGAAGGTGGTTGCGGCCTGAGCAGCCGGCGCGGCGGGTCAGGCCACGCGTGCACACACCCACGCATCGATGCGGGCCACGCCGGCCGCACGCAGGGCTTTGGCGGCGGCGTGCAGGGTGGCGCCGGTGGTCATCACGTCGTCGACCAGCGCCACGTGCGCCGGCAATGTCGCCCGGGTATCCACGCGGAACGCGCCGCGCAGGTTGCGGCCGCGCGCGTCCGCGTCCAGCCGCGACTGCGCGCGGGTAGCCTTGCAGCGGTGCAGCAGCCGGGCGTGCAGCGGCAGGTCCAGCGCCTTGGCCAGCGGCCGCGCCAGTTCCAGCGTCTGGTCGTAGCCGCGCCGGCGCAGCCGCCCGCCGTGCAGTGGAACCGGCACCAGCGCCTGCGGGCGCGGCAGGCCGCTGAAATGCTTCGCCATGCACTGCGCCAGCACCCGCCCGGCGGCGAAATCGCGATGGAACTTCAGCCGCGGCAGCAGTCGATCGAGCGGGAATGCGTAGTCGAAGGCGGCATGCGCCGCGTCCAGCGGCGGCGACTGGGCGACGCAGGCCGGGCAGGTGGCGGGTTCAGGCATCGGCAAGGCGCAGCGCGGGCAGGCGTGGCGCTGGCGCGGCAAGGTGGCGTGGCAGGCGCCGCAGAGGTCACGGTCCGGCAGGCCGGGATCGCCGCAGACCAGGCAGCGCGGCGGGAACAGCCAGCACAGCGGCGCGCGCAGTCTGTCAACTTTGCTTGATCCTGATTGGTTGACGGCAGTCGGCATGCGTTCCAGACTGCCCGCCTTCGCGCCCTGCGTCAGTCGGAAAACCCCCATGCCCGAGGTCGTCGCTTTTCCCATCCGCCATGACTGGAGCCGCAGCGAAGTGGAAGCGCTGTTCGCGCTGCCCTTCACCGAGCTGCTCCATCGCGCCGCCAGCGCCCACCGCCAGCACTTCGACCCGAGCGAGGTGCAGGTGTCCACCCTGCTGTCGGTGAAGACCGGCGGCTGCCCGGAGGATTGCGCTTACTGCCCGCAGGCGGCGCGCTACCACACCGGCGTGGACGCGACCAAGCTGATGGACCCGGCCGAGGTGGTGGAGAAGGCGCGCCAGGCCAAGGCCGCCGGCGCTTCGCGCTTCTGCATGGGCGCGGCCTGGCGTTCGCCGAAGGACCGCGACATCCCGAAGGTCGCCGAGATGATCCGCGAGGTGAAGGCGCTGGGGCTGGAGACCTGCGCCACCCTCGGCATGCTCAGCGGCGGTCAGGCGCGCGCGCTGAAGGACGCCGGGCTCGACTACTACAACCACAACATCGACACCGACCCCGAGTTCTACGGCGACGTGATCCACACCCGCCAGATGCAGGACCGCTTCGACACCCTCGCGCGGGTGCGCGATGCCGGCATGAAAACCTGCTGCGGCGGCATCGTCGGCATGGGCGAGTCGCGCCGCCAGCGCGCCGGGTTGCTGATGACGCTGGCCAACCTGCCGGCGCACCCGGATTCGGTGCCGATCAACCGGCTGGTGCAGGTGGAAGGCACGCCGCTGCACGGCACCGTCGAGCTGGATCCGTTCGAATTTGTGCGCACGGTCGCAGTGGCCCGGATCCTGATGCCGAAATCGATGGTCCGGCTGTCCGCGGGCCGTGAGACGATGTCCGACGAGCTGCAGGCGCTGTGTTTTGCCGCAGGGGCGAATTCGATCTTCCACGGGGAGAAGCTGTTGACCACCGGCAATCCGGATACCGGGCGCGATCAGGCGCTGTTCGAACGCCTCGGCCTGCGACCGATGCAGGTCGACGCAGTGCGCGACGACAGCATCGACGCCTGCACCGCCACGGTGCATGCCGGCATCACCGAAGCGGCCTGAAATGGCACGCGAGTCGCTGCCCGCCCGCATCGCCGCGCAGCGTGAACGACGCGCCGCCGAGCAGCGCATCCGCGTCCGCCGCAGCGTGCTGCATCGCGACGGCGCACGCTGCGAGGTGATGGGCGCCGACGGCGTGCCGCGCTGGCTGCTGAATTTCTGCGGCAACGACTACCTGGGCCTGTCGCAGCAGTTCGCGGTGGCCGGGGCCTTGCAGGACATGGCCTCGCGCGAGGGCGCCGGCGGCGTCGCCTCGCACCTGGTCTGCGGCCACCATGCCGCCCACGAAGCGCTGGAGCGCGAAGTCGCCGAATGGCTGGGCGTGCCGGCGGCGCTGCTGTTTGGCAGCGGCTACCTGGCCAACCTGGCGGTGCTGCAGGCGCTGCTGGGCAAGGGCGATGTCTGCGTGCAGGACCGGCTCAACCACGCCAGCCTGATCGACGGCGCGCAGCTGGCCGGCTGCGCCCTGCGCCGCTACCCGCATGCCGACGCCGAGGCCGCCCTGCGGCAGCTGCGCGCCTGGCCGGATGGCGCCGCGCTGCTGGCCACCGACGGCGTGTTCAGCATGGACGGCGACATTGCGCCGCTGAAGCAGCTTGCGCTGGTGGCGCGGGTGCAGCGCGCGACCCTGTACGTGGACGACGCCCATGGCATTGGCGTGCTGGGCGAGGAGGGCCGCGGCAGTATTGATGACGCCGGGCTGGACAGCGCCGCCGTGCCCCTGCGCCTGGTCACCCTGGGCAAGGCGCTGGGCAGCTATGGCGCTGTAGTCGCCGGCGAGGCCGACCTGGTCCGCCACCTGGCCGAAACCGCGCGTCCCTACATCTACACCACCGCGCTGCCGCCGGCGCAGGCCGCCGCCTCGCTGGCGGCGGTCAAGCTGGCGCGTCGCGAGCACTGGCGTCGCGAGAGGCTGGCCGCGCTGGTGCAGCGCTTCCGCGCCGGCGCCCGCCGCCACGAACTGGAACTGCTGCCTTCCGATACGCCGATCCAGCCGCTGCTGTGCGGCGCCGATGCGGACGCGCTGGCAATGGCAGCGGCGCTGGAGCGGCAGGGGTTCTGGGTGGCGGCGATCCGTCCGCCCACCGTGCCGGAGGGCGGTGCGCGCCTGCGCATCACCCTGTCGGCCGCGCATACCGAAGGCGACGTCGACAAGCTGCTGGACGCGTTAGCGCGCGCGAGAGACTACGCGCGGGCCGGCGTGTTCGCCGCTGCCGGCACCTGAGGCAGTGGCGCCGCGCGTTCGCCTCGGCGACGCTGCGCGCTACACGCCGCCGATGCAGACGTACTTCAGCTCGGTGTAGTCGTCGAGGCCGTGCTTCGAGCCCTCACGGCCGCTGCCGGACTGCTTCACCCCGCCGAATGGAGCCACCTCGGTGGAAATCAGCCCGGTGTTGATGCCCACCATGCCGGCCTGCAGCGCCTCCGACACCCGCCAACTGCGGGCGAGGTCGCGGGTGTAGAAATACGCCGCCAGCCCGAACTCGGTGGCGTTGGCCCGACGCAGCACCTCGTCCTCGCCGTCGAAGCGCAGCAGCGGCGCCACCGGGCCGAACGTTTCCTCGCGCGCCGGCAGCATGTCGTCGTTGGCATCCAGCAGCACGGTGGGTTCGAAGAAGGTGCCGCCCAGCGGGTGGCGGCGGCCGCCGATGGCGACGCGCGCGCCCTTCGCCAGCGCATCGGCGATGTGCGCTTCGACCTTGGCCAGCGCCTTGGCGTCGATCAGCGGTCCCTGGTCGGTGTCACCCCGCAGGCCGTCGCCCACCCGCAGCGCACGCACCGCCGCGACGAGTTTTTCCGCGAATGCCTCGTAGACGCCCGCCTGCACGAACAGCCGGTTGGCGCAGACGCAGGTCTGCCCGGTGTTGCGGAACTTGCTGGCGATGGCGCCTGCCACTGCGGCATCCAGGTCGGCATCGTCGAACACGATGAAGGGCGCGTTGCCGCCCAGTTCCAGCGACAGCCGCTTGAGGTCGGTCGCGCACTGCGCCATCAGCTGCTTGCCCACCGCGGTGGAACCGGTGAAGCCGAGCTTGCGGACCTTCGGGTTGGCGGTCATCTCGGCACCGATGGCGGGCGCATCGTCGCCGGTCACGATGTTCATCACGCCCGGCGGCAACCCGGCGCGTTCGCCGATCACGCCCAGCGCCAGCGCCGAGAACGGCGTCTGCAGCGCCGGTTTGCAGACCACCGTGCAGCCCGCTGCGAGCGCCGGTCCCAGCTTGCGGCCCAGCATCGCCGAGGGGAAATTCCACGGCGTGATCGCGGCGACCACCCCCACCGGCTGGCGCAGGGTGAGGATGCGCTTGTCGGCGGCATGGCCCGGGATGGTGTCGCCGTCCATGCGCTTGGCCTGCTCGCCGAACCATTCGAAATAGCTGGCCGAATAGGCGATCTCGCCCAGCGCTTCCGCCAGCGGCTTGCCCTGTTCGGCGGTCATCAGCACGGCCAGGTCGTGCTGGTGCTGCATCATCAGGTCGTGCATCCGGCGCAGTACCTGCGCCCGCTGTTTCGCGGGCACGCCGGCCCATGCCGGAAAGGCGGCGTGGGCGGCATCGATGGCCTGGCGGGTTTCCGCCGCGCCCATGTCCGGCACCGTGCCCAGCAGCGCCCCGCTGGCGGGATTGCGCACTTCGCAGCGGCCGCCGGCGTGCGCGTCGCGCCATTGCCCGGCTATCAGCGCCTGCTCGCGCCACAGCCCGGAATCGGCGAGGGATGGCTGGCGGCTGGCATGCATGAGGGGCTCCAGTGGCTGGGTGATCCGCCCACGATACGGCGGGCGGGATCGGCTTCGCGCGATAATGCGCGGTTCCGGAACCTGCCGCGCGCTGTTGGCGCGAGATCAATGAACAAGCTGCATGTGGAAATCGCGGGCAGCGGTCCGCCGCTGGTGCTGCTGCACGGCTGGGCCATGCACGGCGGCATTTTCGCGCCGCTGGTCGAGGCGCTGTGCGCGCACCGCACCCTGCACGTGGTGGACCTGCCCGGCCACGGCCACAGCAGCGACAGCGGGGTGCCGCTGGCGCTCGATGCATGCGCGCAGGCGCTGCTGGAGGCGCTGCCGGTGGCGCCGTGGTGCGGCTGGTCGCTGGGCGGGCTGGTGGCGCTGCGCGCGGCGTCGCTGCAGCCGTCGCGCGTGCCGGCGCTGGCGATGGTTTGCGCCACGCCGAAGTTCGTGGTGGCCGCGGACTGGCCGCAGGGCATGCCAGCCGAGGTATTCCACGGCTTCGCCGATGGCCTGCGGCTGGACTGGCAGGCCACCATCGACCGCTTCATCGCGCTGGAGGCGTTCGGCTCCGATCACATGCGAGAGGAGCTGCGGATGCTGCGCGACGCGGTGCTGGCGCACGGCGAACCGTCGCCGCGGGTACTGGAGGAAGGCCTGCAGGCGCTGGAAACCGGCGACCTGCGCGAGAGCCTGCCGGCGCTGGCCATGCCCAGCCTGTGGATCAGCGGGCGTCGCGACCGGCTGGTCAATCCCGCGGCGATGCAGGCCGCCGCCGCGTTGGCAGCGGATGCGCGCTACCTCCAGATCGAGCATGCCGGCCACGCGCCGTTCCTGACCCACGCCGATGCCGTGGCCGATGCGATGCTGGGCTTCCTCGCGGAGGCAGGCGCATGAGTGCACTGTTCGACGCCCGGCAGGTGCGGCGCGCGTTCTCGCGGTCGGCGGCCAGCTACGACGCGGTGGCGCAGCTGCAGCGCCTGGCCGAGGCGCGGCTGATCGAATCGCTGGACTACCTCGACGATCCCGCGCTGGCGCGCAAGCCGCCGCAACGCGTGCTCGACCTCGGCAGCGGCACCGGCCACGCCAGCGCGCTGCTGCAGCAGCGCTGGCCGAAGGCGGAGATCCTGTCGCTGGACCTGGCCCTGCCGATGCTGCGGCAGGCGCGCGCCGCGTCGAAGCCGTCCCCGCGCTGGCTGCCCAACCCGTTCGCGCGCGCGCCGGTGCAGGTCTGCGCCGATGCACGCCAGCTGCCGCTGGCCGACGGCAGCGTGGATGTGCTGTTCTCCAACCTGTGCCTGCAGTGGGTGGAAGACCTCGACGGCGTGCTCAACGGCTTCCGCCGGGTGCTGAAACCGCAGGGCCTGCTGTTGTTCTCCACTTTTGGCCCGGAAACCCTGTGGGAACTGCGCGGCGCATTCGCGCAGGCGGACGCCGCCCCGCACGTCAGCCCGTTCGTGGATACCGCGGGCATCGGCGATGCGCTCGTCAACGCCGGCTTCTTCCAGCCGGTGGTGGATCGCGACGAGGAGATCACCGTGTATCCGGACATGCCGGCGCTGATGCACGAGCTGCGGGCGCTGGGCGCGACCAACGCACTGGCCGGACGCCGCGCCACCCTGACCGGGCGCGGGCGTTTTGCCGCCGCCGCCGCCGCGTATGAAGCGCATCGCCTCGATGCCGGCCTGCCGGCGACCTGGGAAATCATCAGCGCGATGGCCTGGGCGCCGGAGCCGGGCGCGCCGATCCGCGAGGGCGGCGCCGACCTCGCGGCGGTGCCGGTCTCGCGTATCCCGATCCGGCGGCGCGGATGAGCCCGTCGCGACGCGCCCTGCTGGCAGTCGGACTGTCGCTGCTCTCGGCGCTGTTCTTCACCGCCACCTACGTGCTCAATCGCGCCGCGGCGCTTGAGGGCGGGCACTGGGCCTGGACCGCGGCGCTGCGCTATCTGTTCGTGCTGCCGCTGATGCTGCCGCTGATGCCGTGGCAGGGCGGGGTGGCGCCGGTGTGGAAGGCCATCCGCGCCGCGCCCGGCGCGTGGCTGCTGTGGAGCGGGATCGGGTTCTTCCTGTTTTACGTGCTGCTCTGCCATGCCGCCGCCAGCGGTCCATCGTGGCTGGTCGCGGGCACTTTCCAGGTGACCGCGCTGGCCGGGATGCTGTGCGCGCCGCTGCTCTACGACGATGCGCGCGCGCGGATCCCGCGTGCCGGCTTCGCGGTGGCCGCGCTGATCGTGGCCGGCGTGCTGCTGATGCAGCGCGGCCATGCGCACGGCGCGCTGGATGCGCAGGCGTGGGTGGCGCTGGCCTGCGTGGCCGCAAGCGCGTTCGCCTATCCGCTGGGCAACCGCGGGCTGCTGCTGCACCTGGAGAAACGGGGTGTCGAACTCAATGCCACCCAACGGGTGTTCGGCCTGACCCTCGCCAGCCAGCCGGCATGGCTGGCGCTGTCGCTGTGGGCGTGGACGCAGGCGGGGCCGCCGCCCGCGGCGCAGGTGGGGCTGGCGTTCGGGGTGGCGCTGAGTGCCGGCGTGGTCGCCACCATCCTGTTTTTCCAGGCCACCGGCATGGTCCGAGACAACGGCACCGCACTGGGCGCGGTGGAGGCGATGCAGGCGGCGGAGGTGCTGTTCGCTGCGCTGCTGGGTGCATTGTTCCTGGGTGAGGCATGGCCGCGCGGCCAGGCCCTGCTGGGTGCGCTGGTGGTGGTGGCGGGCATCGCCCTGTTCGCCTGGGTGGTGGCCCGCGAGGCCGCCCGCGATCATCGCGAGCTGCGTGCCCTGCGCAGCGATCGTGGAAGTTGACGCGGTCTCCACGCGCGAGGGGTTAGGCTAGGGCGTTTCCCAACGGGTCTGCGCATGCCCCCCCAAGACATCCGGCAGCAAGCCGCCTGGATCGCCATCGTCCTGACCCTCGTGGTCACCCTGCTGCTGGATGCGATCACCCCGCTGGGTTACGCGGAATGGTGCATGTACTTCGTGGCCGTGGCGCTGGCGTTCTTCCAGGAGCGCCCGCGTGGGCCGCTGCTGGTGGCGGCCATCGCCACGGTGCTGCTGGCCTTCGGTAGCTGGCTGTCGCCGGACGGGATCGATCCGTTCATGGCCAACCTCAATCGCGCCATCGGCGCGGCCGGTTGCTGGGTCCTGGCGTGGGTGGTGCGCGATGCCCTGCTGGCGCGCGTGCAGGTGAACGAAGCGCTCTGGCTGGAGGAAAGCCTGGCCGAGCTGATGGTGGCGCTGCGCGGCACCCAGACGCCGGAGGCGCTGGCGCGCAATGCCCTGGCGGTCCTCGCCTCGCGCCTGGAGGCGCCGATTGGCGCGCTGTACCACAGCACCGACAGCGAACTGGTGCTGGTGGGGGGGCTGGCGGTGCCGCCGACGCAGCCGCGCAGCTTGCGACCGGGCGAAGGTGCAGTCGCGGAAACCGTACGCAGCGGCCGCGCGCAGCGCATCGCGCCGGTGCACAACTCGCATCTGGTCCTGTCCACCAGCCTGGGCACCAGCAGCCCTGGCGAACTGCTGCTGGCGCCGGTGACGGTGGATGGCGAGGTTACCGGTGCCTTCGAGCTGGGCCGCATGGGCAGATCGCGGATTTCGCCCGGGTTGGAGCTGAAGCTGATCCGCGCCGCGGGCGAGCCGATCGGGGTGGCGATGCGCGCCGCCAACGTGCGCCAGCAATTGCTGGACCTGTTGGAGGAGACCCAGCGCCAGGGCTCGGAACTGCAGGCCCAGCAGGAAGAACTGCAGGTGGCCAACGAGGAACTGGAGGAACAGAGCAATTCCCTGCAGCAGTCGCAGGTGGTGCTGGAGGCCCAGCAGGCCGAGCTGGAGCAGACCAATGTGCACTTGGAGGAGCGCACCCGCGAGCTGGAGGCGCAGCGGCGCAGCCTGCTGGCCGCGCAGGCCGACCTGGAGCGCAACGCGCACGCGCTGGCCGAAGCCAGCCGCTACAAATCCGAGTTCCTGGCCAACATGTCGCACGAGCTGCGCACGCCGCTCAACAGCGCGCTGATCCTGTCCAGGCTGCTGGCCGACAACAAGCCCGGCACGCTCACCGAAGAGCAGGTGCGCTACGCCAAGGCCATCCATGCCTCCAACAACGACCTGCTGGCACTGATCAACGACATCCTGGACCTGTCGCGGATCGAGGCCGGGCACGTGGACCTGGCGGCCGAACCGCTCGACCTGCAGTGGGTGGCCACCCGCCTGCGCGAGATCTTCCAGCCGCTGGCCGCGGACAAGGGCCTGGACCTGCGCATCGAGGGCGACTTCGATGCCAGCGGCGTGGGCGACGTGAAACGGCTCAAGCAGATCCTCAAGAACCTGCTGGCCAACGCCATCAAGTTCACGCCGCGGGGTGAGGTGTCGCTGCGGCTGCAGGCGCGTGGCGACCGGCTGGTATTCGACGTCAGCGACACCGGCATCGGCATCGCGCCGGACCAGCAGGACGTGATCTTCGAGGCGTTCCGCCAAGCCGACGGCAGCACCAGCCGGAGTTTCGGCGGCACCGGCCTGGGGCTGTCGATCTCGCGCGATCTGGCGCGGCGGATGGGCGGCACCCTGAGCGTGCGCAGCGCGCCGGGCGAGGGCAGCTGCTTCACCCTGGAGGTGCCGGCCGACATGAGCGCGGCCGCGCAGGCGCTCGAGATCCGCGAGGCCGCGCCGGCACCCGCGCCGGCCGTCATCACCCCGCCGGCCAAGGCAACCGCGCCAGCCGGGCAGGATCCGCACGCGCTGCCGGCGATGGGACTGGTGCCGGACGACCGCGCCTGCCCCGTGCGGCTCGGCCGGATGGTGCTGGTGGTGGAGGATGAGCCCGCATTCGCCGCGGCGATGCTGGATATCGCCCACGACCTGGACTTCGACTGCGTGGTGGCCGCAACCGCCGAGGAGGCGATCGCCCTGGCCGGCGAGCTGGCGCTCTGCGGCATCCTGCTCGATATCGGCCTGCCTGACGGCTCCGGCCTGGGCGTACTGGAGCGGCTCAAGCGCAACCCCGCCACCCGCCATATCCCGGTGCACGTCGTGTCGGCACTGGACCGTACCCAGCTGGCGCTGGAAATGGGCGCGGTGGGCTACCTGCGCAAGCCGGCCACGCGCGAGATGCTTGGCGGCGCGCTGCGCGAACTGGAGTCGCGCAGCCGGCGCGAGGGCCAGCGCCTGCTGATCGTCGAGGACGACGCCGGCCTGCGCGCCAGCCTGTGCGAACTGCTGGCGCGCGATGGCCTGGACATCGTGGCGGTGGGCAGCGTGGACGAGGCGCGGCAGGCGCTGGCGGACGCACGCTTCGACTGCGTGGTGACCGACCTGGCGCTGGACGACGGCAGCGGCGACGCGCTGCTGGAGCAGATCGCGCGGGGACACGGCGCATCCGCGCCGCCGGTCATCGTCTACACGGGGCGAGCGCTCGGGCGCGAGCAGGAGCAGCGCCTGCGCCGCTTCTCCAAGAGCATCATCATCAAGGGTGCGCGTTCGCCGGAGCGGCTGCTGGACGAGGTGACCCTGTTCCTGCACAGCGTCGAGGCGCAGCTGCCGGGCGACCAGCAGCGCCTGCTGGCCGAGGCGCGTCGCCGCGACAGCGCGCTGGACGGCCGCCGCATGCTGCTGGTGGAAGACGACGTGCGCAACATCTTCGCGCTGTCCAGCGTGCTGGAACCGATGGGCGTGCAGCTGGAGATCGCGCGCAACGGCCGCGAAGGGCTCGAGGCGCTCGAGCGCCACAGCTTCGATCTGGTGCTGATGGACATCATGATGCCGGAGATGGACGGACTGGAAGCGATGCGCCGGATCCGCGCGCAACCGCAACTGGCCGACCTGCCGATCATCGCGCTGACCGCCAAGGTGATGAGCGACGACCGCCAGCGCTGCTTCGACGCCGGCGCCAGTGACTACATCGCCAAGCCCATCGACGTGGACAAGCTGGTCTCGCTCTGCAGGGTCTGGTGTTCGCGGCCGTGAACGAGGAGGCGCTGTTCGACCTGGAGGTGCGGCTGTTGCTGGAGGCGCTGTTCCAGCGCTACCACCACGATTTCCGCGACTACGCCATGGCCTCGGTGCGACGACGGGTGCGCCAGGCCATGCAGCGGCTGGATTGCCAGCGCGTGTCCGACCTGCAGCACCGCATCCTGCACGAGCCGGATGCGTTCGCGCAGGCACTGCCGTTCTTCACCGTGCAGGTTTCGGAGATGTTCCGCGACCCCGCCTACTTCCTGGCGCTGCGCGAGCACGTGGTGCCGGTGCTGCGCACCTATCCGTCGCTGAAGCTGTGGGTGGCCGGCTGCAGCCATGGCGAGGAAGTCTGGTCGCTGGCGATCCTGCTGGCCGAGGAGGGGCTGCTGGAGCGCACCCTGATCTACGCCACCGACATCAACCCGCAGGCGCTGCGCGCGGCCGAAAGCGCGACCTACGAGACCCGGCGGATCACCGGCTTCAGCCGGAACTACCAGGCTGCCGGCGGCACCGGCTCGCTGGCCGATTACTACAGCAGCGCCTATGGCCGCGCGGTGTTCGATCGCCGCCTGCGCAAGCACGTGGTGTTTGCCGATCACAGTTTGGCCACCGACGCGGTGTTTTCGGAAGTGCACATGGTGTCCTGCCGCAACGTGCTGATCTACTTCAATGCCGGGCTGCAGGACCGCGCGATCGGCCTGTTCCGCGAGGCCCTGGTGCATCGTGGCTTCCTTGGTCTTGGCAGCCGCGAGTCGCTGCGCTTCGGCGCCAACGCCGACGCGTTCGAGCCGCTGGTGGCGGCGCAGAAGTTGTTCCGGAAGCGGACATGAGGCTCCTGCAACCGACGCCGCGGGCGATCGTGATCGGTGCTTCCGCCGGCGGCGTGCTGGCGGTGCGCGAACTGCTGTCCGGCCTGCCGGCCGACCTCCCCTGCGCGCTGCTGGTGGTGATCCACCTCCCTCGCGGGCGCCCCAGCCAGCTGGCGGAAGTGATGGATGGCGCCGTTGCCCTGCCGGTGATGGAGGCCGAGGACAAGCAGCCCATCCTGCCCGGCCAGGTCCTGCTGGCGCCGCCGGACTACCACCTGATGGTCGAGGACGACGGGCACGTGGCGCTGTCGGTGGATGCGCCACCGATGTATTCGATGCCGTCGATCGACGTGCTGTTCGAATCCGCCGCGCATGTCTGGCAGCATGAGCTGCTGGCGATCGTGCTGACCGGCGCCAGCGCTGATGGTGCGCAGGGCGCGGCCGCGGTCCGTCGCGCCGGGGGGCGGGTGTGGGTGCAGGATCCCGGCGAGGCGGAAATGCCGATGATGCCGGCAGCGGCGCTGGCGGCCGCGGGCGCCGATGCCGTGCTCACGCTGAAACAGATGGTCCAGCAACTGGCGGGGGTGGGTCGATGAATCTGTCGCAGGCGGAACCGGCACCGTTGCAGGCGAACGTGCTGGTGGTGGACGACGTGCCGCAGAACCTGATGGCGATGCGCGCGATCCTGGAGGACGAGGGCCTGTCGGTGCTGACCGCCGAATCCGGAGCGCAGGCACTGGAGCTGCTGCTGACGCATCCCGTCGCGGTGGCGCTGCTCGACGTCAACATGCCGGAGATGAACGGCTTCGACCTGGCCGAGCTGATGCGCGGCTCCAGCCGCACCCGCGAGGTGCCGATCATCTTCCTGACCGCCTCGCCGCGCGACCTGCGCCGGATGTTCCGCGGCTACGACAGCGGCGCGGTCGATTTCCTGTACAAGCCGGTGGAGCCGCACGTCATCCTCAGCAAGGTGCGGGTATTCGTGGAGATGGCCCGCCAGCGCGAGCTGATGCGGCAGAACAACGAGCGCCTGGCGCGCGCGCTGTCGCTCAACGAAACCATGATCGCGGTGATGACGCACGACCTGCGCACGCCGCTGTCGGTGATCAGCCTGTGCGCCGAATCGCTGGAACTGATGCCGCCGGAAACCGACCGCAGCCGCATCGCCGGGCGCATCCTCGACAGCGCCCACCGGATGGCGCGGATGATCGCGCAGCTGCTCGATTTCTCGAAGATCCGTTCCGGCGTGCTGCGGCTGGAGCCGCGCGAGGGAGACCTGCGCGCGGTCGCCGACGAAGTGGCCGAGGAATTCCGCCAGTCGGCGCCCGGGGTGGCGGTGGACGTCACCTGCGAAGGCACGCTGGGCGGACGTTTCGACGTGGACCGCATGGCCCAGGTGCTGTCCAACCTGGTGGGCAACGCGGTCCGCCATGCCGCGGACGCGCGGGTGTCGCTGCGTCTGGACGGCAGCGACTGCAGCCGCCTGCAGGTGCAGGTGCGCAACCGCGGGCACATCGACGACGAACTGCTGCCGCGCCTGTTCGAACCGTTCAAGGGCAGCTTCCAGGCCTGCAGCGGGCTGGGCCTGGGGCTGTACATCGTCGACCAGTTCGTGCGTGCGCACGGCGGCGAGGTGGCGGCCGGGAACCGCGGCGGCGAGGTGGTGCTCAGCCTGTGGATCCCGCGCCAACCTGCCGCCACGCCGCTTGCCGGCGACGTGCGCCCGCACGCCGCGCCGCTGCCGCTGGAGTAAGCCTCAGCCGGCGCGGGCCAGCAGCGCCGGCAGCGCGTCCAGGTCGACGTTGCCGCCGGACAGCACGATGCCGACCCTGCGCCCCGAGAACTGCGCCGGATGCGCCAGCACCGCGGCCAGCGCGATCGCCGACGAGGGTTCCACCAGCTGCTTGGTGCGCGTCCACAGCAGCCGCATCGCGGCGATGGTGCGCGCGTCGTCCACCGTCAGCACCTGCGCACCGGCTGTGCGCAGCAGGTCGAAGTTGATTGCGCCCAGAGTGCCGCGCAGGCCGTCGCAGACGGTATCGGGCACGAGATCGATGTCGAGCGTGCCGCGGGCGAGCGAACGCGCGCCGTCGGCCGCGCCCTCGGGTTCGGCCAGGAACAGTTCGCAGGATGGCGCCAGCGCGCGCATCGCCAGCGCCGTGCCGGCCGCCAGCCCGCCACCGCCCAGCGGCACCACCAGCGCATCCAGGTCGGGCTGCGCGGTCAGCAGTTCCAGCGCGGCGGTGCCCTGACCGGCGATCACCCGCGGATCGGTGTAGGGGTGCACGATGGTGCCGCCGGTATCGGCCTGCACCTGCGCGCAGGCCGCCTCGCGCGCGGCGATCGTGGGCGCGCAGCGATGCAGGATCGCGCCGTAGTGTTCGATCGCCGCCAGCTTGGCCTGCACCGCGCCGTCGGGCACCACGACGTGGCAGGGGATGCCGCGCAGCTTCGCCGCCAGCGCCAGCGCCGCGCCGTGGTTGCCGGAGGAGTGCGTGACCACGCCGCGTGCGGCCTGCGCCGGGTCCAGCGAGAACACCGCGTTGCAAGCGCCGCGGAACTTGAACGCCCCCACGCGCTGCAGCTGTTCGGCCTTGAAATGCAGGCTCGCGCCCGCCTCCGCGTCGAGCGCATGCGAGGTCAGTACCGGGGTGGCGTGGGCGTGCGGGGCGATGCGCGCGGCGGCATCGAAGATGACGTCGATGGTGGGCAGTGGCAGGTCGGGGCTGGTCATCGGCGCATGCTAGCGCATGCCATTCAGGCGGCCGATTGCGCACCATAAGCACCTGCTTTGTGCGCCCCGTCACAGCCTGAACCGGAGATTGTCAAAAGATTGACCCGTGGCGTCACATCGCGCCTGTTCGCGCTAATCTAGCGCCGCCGGTGCCTTGCGGGATTCTCCGGATCCCCCCTGTTCCGCGTCTCGCGGGCACCGGCGCTTTCCTTTCCGGCCTGCCTTGCCGCCTCCGGTCACCGGAGCGATACGCAAGTCGATGGGGCCGGAAACAAAGTGGGGGCCGGCTGTCCCCCGACAACCGGCCCCCGTAGCGTCCCCGACCTGCGCGTAATCGGCCCCTGTTCAGTCCGATCATCGCCAGCTGGCGTGCCAGGGCGGGTGCTGATCTCTCCAAAGCATGAACCGTGCCAACCCTGCCCGGCCGCACCCTGCGCGGCGCGCGATAATGCCCGCATGAGCGCCAGCTTCTACAACTTCGATGTCATCGTCATCGGCGGCGGCCATGCCGGCACCGAAGCCGCGCTGGCGTCCGCCCGCGCCGGTGCGCGCACGCTGCTGCTGACCCACAGCATCGAGACGGTGGGGGCGATGAGCTGCAACCCGGCCATCGGCGGCATCGGCAAGGGCCATCTGGTCAAGGAGATCGATGCCCTCGGCGGGATCATGGCGAAGGCCGCCGACGCCGCGGGCATCCAGTGGCGCACGCTCAACGCGTCGAAAGGCCCGGCGGTGCGTGCCACCCGCTGCCAGGCCGACCGGTCGCTGTATCGCAGCTTCATCCGCAAGGCGGTGGAGACGCAGGACAGGCTCACCGTGTTCCAGGCCGCGGTCGATGACCTGGTCATCGAGCAGGACGCGGTGCGCGGCGCGATCACCAACACCGGCCTGCGTTTCAACGCACCGGCGGTGGTGCTGACCGCAGGCACCTTCCTTGCCGGCAAGATCCATATCGGCGAAACCCAGTACGCCGCCGGGCGCATGGGCGATCCGCCGTCCATCGCGCTGGCGCACAAGCTGCGCGAAGGCCGCTTCGTGGTGGACCGGCTCAAGACCGGCACACCGCCGCGCATCGATGGGCGCACGCTGGACTACTCGGTGATGACCGAACAGCCCGGCGACGACCCGCGCCCGGTGATGTCGTTCATGGGCCGCCACGAGGACCAGCCGGCGCAGGTCAGCTGCTGGATCACCGACACCTGCGAGCGCACCCACCAGATCATCCGCGATGCGCTCCACCGCAGCCCGCTGTATTCCGGCCAGATCGAGGGCATTGGCCCGCGCTACTGCCCGAGCATCGAGGACAAGGTGGTGCGCTTTGCCGAAAAGGCCAGCCACCAGATCTTCGTTGAGCCGGAAGGGCTCACCGTCAGCGAGATCTATCCGAACGGGATCAGCACCTCGCTGCCGTTCGACGTGCAGCTGGACCTGGTACGCAGCATCCGCGGCTTCGAGCAGGCGCACATCACCCGCCCCGGCTATGCGATCGAATACGACTTCTTCGATCCGCGCGGATTGAAAGCCTCGCTGGAAACCAAGGCGGTGGCGGGGCTGTTCTTCGCCGGCCAGATCAACGGCACCACCGGCTACGAGGAGGCCGCCGCGCAGGGCCTGCTGGCCGGCGTCAACGCGGCACGCTGCGTGCGCGGGCTGGAGGCGTGGAGCCTGCGCCGCGACGAGGCGTATCTCGGCGTGCTGGTCGACGACCTGATCACCCACGGCACGTCCGAGCCCTACCGCATGTTCACCAGTCGCGCCGAATACCGGCTGCAGCTGCGCGAGGACAACGCGGACGCGCGGCTCACCCCGGCGGGCCGCGAGCTCGGGCTGGTGGATGACGCGCGCTGGGAGAAATTCTCGCGCAAGCGCGATGCCATCGCCGCCGAAACCGCGCGGCTGTCGGCGCTGTGGGCGGCGCCGAACAACGCGCTGGGCGCGGCGCTGGCGCGCCATCTCGGCATCGAGGTCAGCCGCGAGAACAGCGCGCTGGACCTGCTGCGCCGGCCGGAACTCGATTACGCCGCGCTGATGCGGGTGCCCGAACTGGGGCCGGCGGTGGACGATGCGAAGGTGGCGGAACAGGTCGAGATCGAAACCAAGTACGCCGGTTATCTGGACCGCCAGCGCGAGGAGATCGCACGCCAGCGCCGCCACGAGGCCACTGCGATCCCCGAGGCATTCGACTACGCCGGCGTGCGCGGGCTGTCTGCCGAGGTGCTGCAGAAACTCCAGCGCGTGCGCCCGCAGACCGTGGGCCAGGCGCAGCGCATTCCCGGCGTGACCCCGGCGGCGATCTCGCTGCTGCTGGTGCATCTGGAGCGGGCGCGGCGCGAACGCGCGGCCTAGGAGGGCAGGCGACCCGCGGCCGCTCCGGGCAGGTGGGCGTATCCTGCGGTCATGAATACACGCACTGCGCTTGCCTTCGTTCTCGCCTGCTCGCTGCCGCTGATCGCGGCCTGCAAACGCGACGCCAACCCGCCCAAACCCGCCAACGGCGACTACGCGGTCCAGACCTGGGTGCTGCCGGCCGAAGCCGGTTCGATGGCCCCCGACCTGGTGCTGGCGCCGGGTGAGCGCGTGCTGCTGAGCTGGATCAACCGCCGCGAAGGCCGCCGCAGCGCGCTGCAGTTCGCCTCTTACACCGAGCAGTCCGGCTGGCAGAGCCAGCCGCGCACGATTGCCGTGGGCAATTCGCTGATCGCCAACGCCGCCGACACCCCGCATCTGCTGGCGACGCCGGATGGCGCGCTGTGGGCGCAGTGGCTGCAGCGTCAGCTGGACGATGCAGGCGGCTACGATCTGGTGCTGGCGCGTTCGCGCGACGGCGGCATGGCCTGGACCCAGATCACCCGCGTCAACGACGACGCGCAGCCGGTCGAACATGGTTTCGCCGCGCTGTGGGCGGATGGCGCGGACGCGGCGGGCATCGCCTGGCTGGACGGCCGTGCGCAGGATGGCGCGGCACCCGCGGCCGGGGGCCATGCCGGACATGCCGGGCATGCCGGCGCGACGCAACTGCGCGCCAACCGCTTCGACATGAGCCTGAACCGCGGTGCCGATGCGCAGCTCGACGCGCGCAGCTGCGACTGCTGCCAGGTGGCCGTGGCGCAGACCGCCCGCGGACCACTGCTCGCCTACCGCGATCGCGATGCGGACGAAGTGCGCGACATCGCCACCGTGCGTTTCGAGAACGGCGCCTGGAGCGCGCCCAAACCGGTCCACGCCGACGGCTGGAAGATCGACGCCTGCCCGGTCGCCGGCCCGGCGCTGGCGGCCTCCGGTGACACCGCGGTGGTGGCCTGGTACAGCGAGGCCGGCGGCACGCCGATGCTGCGGCTGGCCCGCAGCCCGAATTCCGGCGACCGCTTCTTCGATCCGGTCACGGTGGACGCCGGCGCCGCCGTGCTCGGCCGCGCCGCGGTGGGGATCGACGCCAACCAGGTGTGGGTGGCGTGGCTGCGCGAGGACGCGCAGGGACAGGCGCTGATGCTGGCGCGCTACCCGCTCGACCTGTCGAAGCCGCTGCAGAAGACCCAGATCGCGAAGCTGGGCGCGCGCGGCCTGGCCAGCGGCTATCCGAAGTTGGCGGTGGATGCAGGTGGCGCTTGGCTGGTGTGGACCGACGTGGCCGCTGGCGGCGTCGCCCAGCTCAGGGGCGCGCGGATCGCGCGCTGATTGATTCCGTTCGGGCCGGAAACCGCAACCCGCGGGTGCGGCAGGAGCGCGTGCTGCGGCTGCCTACTTCTCCGTCCGCCAGTTCACCGAGGCGCGGTTCTCGATGGTGGACGATTCGATCTGGATGTCGAAGCCCTTGCGCAGCAGGTACTTCAGCGTGACGACCTGGCCGGTGCCGAGCAGCGACACGCCGTAGCTGACGTAGAGTTTCGGCGACAGGTATTTGCCGATGCCGAGTACCTCCGCGCCGAGCGCGCGCGAGGTGCTGACGCCGGCATCGTCCAGGCCGATGCGCGCGCCCAGCTGCGCGGTCAGCAGGCCCACGCCGGCATTGAGCGCCGACTTGGCGACATCGAGCTGCTGCATTTCGCGGCTGCTCAGGCTGGGCAGGGGGCGGCCGAGGGTCAGGTAGGCCAGCGCTTCGGACTGGCTCATCGCCGGGTTCGACCAGACGCTGGCCACCGGCGCGGAGGCGCGGCCGTTGACCTGCACGCCGGCGGTGACCGCGCCGATCTCGCGCTGGGCGCGGATGTCCAGCCGCGGGTCGCCGGCGCGGGTGTTTGACCACAGCAGGCGGCCGCGGGTGATGCGCAGGTCCTGGCCATAGGCGCGGTAGCGGCCACCGACGTCGAGCGCGCCGGTGGCGCGCAGCTCGCCGCCGGGCGGCTGGCGCACGCGCAGGCTGCCGCCCAGCGTGCCGGCCAGGCCGAAGCCGTCCAGGCGCACCCGCTCGCCCACGGTGACCAGCACGTCGAGGTCGAGCGGGAGCGGGACGGCGGCGGCGCGCTGCGGATCGACCGGGTCCAGCACCACCACGTCGGGCGAGGGCGAGACGCCCATGTCCAGCCGCTCCAGGTGCAGGTCCGCTTCCGGCACCGCCACCGTGCCGCGCACCTGCAGCGGCGCGCCGGCGCGATAACTGACCGCGATGTCGGGCGAGGCCAGGATGCGCGCCTGGCGGGTGTCGGCCAGCAGCACGTCGCTGCCGCGCAGGTTGAGCTGCAGAGGGGTGGCGTCATCCCGCCAGCCCAGGCTGCCGTCGATGCCCAGCACGCCCTTGCCGGTGCCAAGCCGGCCGGCGATCAGCGCGCTGCCGTCCTCCAGTGCCTGCAGGCGGATCTCGCCGTCCTGCAGCGCGATGCCCAGCGCCGGCAGCTCGGCGGCGAATTCGCGCAACTGGCCGTGGCCGCCGAGCAGCGGGCGCGCGCGCGTGCCCGCCAGGCGCACGTCCAGGTCCAGCGTGCCGGTGGGCTGGACGATGTCGGGCGAGAACAGCTCCAGCCAGCCGAGTTCGCGCAGGTTGGCCTTGAGCGTCCCCGCCAGCGGTGCGTAGGCATCCCAGCCGGTGGCGACATGGGCGTCGACGCGGCCGCCTTTCGCCAGCGCGGTGGCAAGGGTGGCGTCGATGCGCTGCGGGTCGAAGCGTGCATCAAGCTTCAGCTCGCGATAGCCAAGCAGGTCGCGGCGCGCGCGCGGGCCGTTGCGCACCCCGCCGCTGGCCGAGCTGAGGCTGGCCGTAGCGCTCCAGGCACCGCCCTGCGGGCGCAGCTGCGCGACCAGGTCGAGCTTGCCGTCGAAGGCCCAGGGGCGACCGTCCTCGCGCTTGGGCAACCAGTCGGAGGCCAGCGCCAGCGGCAAGCCATTGCCGCGCAGGTCCACGCCGCGGCGCGGCCAGTCGGCGCTGGCGCACAGCGCGCCGCCGAGCGCGGACTGCAAGCAGGTAGAGGACAGTGCGCCGCTGCGGCCATCCCAGGACCAGCTGGCCGGCTGCTGCAGCGTCCACTTCGCCGCCGCAGCGGGGGTGAGCACGGCGCTCGCCAGCCCGCCCTGCCAACGCGTGCCCTGCTTCGCTGCGCTGCCGGCCAGCGCCAGTGCGACGGTGTCGTTGCCGGCGTCCACGTCGAAGCGCAGCCGTTCCACCGCACCGCGCAGCGAGGCGCGCAGGCGGGTCAGCGGGATGCCGGCCTGCACGCCATCGGCATCGACGAGCAGCGCGCCATCGCCCTGTCGCCACGGCAACCTGCCCTTGGCCTGCAGGCGCGCGGCGCGGTAGTCGCCGAAGGCCAGCGCACTGCCGGCCAGATCCACCGCCACGTCCGGCGCATTGCGGGCGCCGCGCAGCGTCAGGCTGCCGTGCAGCACGCCCTTGCCGTCAGGCAGCAGGTCGTCGAGGTGCAGCGGGGCGAACTTCGCGTCCACGTCGAGGGTGGAGGCCATGCGGCCCTTGGCGTCAATGCGGCTGTCGCCCAGCGCGAGCGCGATGTCACCGGCATAGGCATTCCCGTCGATGTCCAGATTGCCGTGCCCGGACAGCGCGCGCCTGCGCAGCGTGCCGCCCAGCGCGCGCGCCTCGACCTGCGCCAGCAGGCCCTTGCCGTCGCGCAGCATGCCGTTGCTGCGCAGCGCGCCGTCGATCGCGCCCGGCCAGTCCGGTGCGAAGTAGCCGGGATCGAAGCCGGCCAGCCGGACCTGCGCCTGCCATTGCAGCGCCGGCGTCCACGCCAGCGTGCCGCTGGCGTCCAGGCGGCCCTGCGGCATCGCCGCGTGCAGGGTGTCGAAGCGCATGCCGTCGCGATCGCCGCTGCCGGCCACATCGACGGTGGCGTGATCATCGCCGCGGGTCACCCGCGCCTGTCCCCGCACCGCCCAGCGCTCCAGTTTGCCGGCGACGCCAAGGTCGGCATCGGCCAGCACCGCGGTGTTGCCGGCGGCGTCCTGCCAGCGCAGCCCGCGCGCGTTCAGCGCCAGCTTCAGCGAGGTGTTGTCCGGATCGCGCAGGTCGGCCACACCGTTGGCAACGATGCGTCCACCCAGCGTCGCTACCGTCAACGGTTGCAACTGCAGGCGCTGGTCCTGCAGCTGCAGCGTCGAAGGCAGCACCGACAGGCTGAAATCGCCGCGCTGAAGCGCGCCCTGCAGCCGTGCGTTGCCGCCGGTGCCGCTGGCCGCCAGCTTGAAGCGCAGCGGCGTCCCGGCTTCACCGCTGCCGGCCAGCAGCGCGATATCCAGCGCCTCGCTGTTCGCATCCAGCTGCCAGCGCGGTGCGTCCGCGCTGCCCTGCAGGGTCAGGGTGGCACGCAGCGGCGCCGGTGCGCGTCCGGCCAGCGCGACCACCATCCGCGACAGGTCGCCACGCGCCACCAGCCCCAGCCGCGGCGCGGTCTGCCCGGCCGGCGCCGGCAGCACCGCGGTGGCGAGCAGGTTGCTGCGATAGTTGTCGCCGGGCGCGTAGTCGCCATGCAGGGTGAAGCGGCCGCGGTCGCTGGCCACCGCCAGCCGTTCCACGTGCAGGCGACCGCTGCGCGCATCCAGCCCGCCGCGCGCACGCTGGATGGCGATGAGCGGCTGGCCTTCCTGCAGCACGCGCAGGCCGTCGATGCGGATGGTGTCGGCGCGCAGGTCCAGCGGTGGCTCGATGGCCGGCAGCACGTCCGGCCAGGTCGGCAGCTTGAAGGGGGTGTCGCTGCGCGGCAGGTCGAGGGTGGCGCCGGCCACGTCCAGGGCGTCCAGGCGCAGGGTGCGGCCCAGCAGCGGGCGGATCGCCGGGTCGAGCACGAGGGTGCGCGCGTTGAACACGATCGTGCCCATCGCGCAGCTGGCCTGCGGCGTCGGGACGCAGTCGGGATCGCGCTGGCGCGGCAGCGAGAAATGCACGCCGCGCAGGGTCATTGGTCCGGAGACCGGGCCCTCCGCCTGTTCCCAGGTCAGCACGGCGTCGGCCGGCAGGCGCGAGACGATCTGCCGCAGCAGGAAGTCGCGCCCGCCGATGGTGGTGACCAGCCAGTAGATGGTCGCCACTGCCAGCAGTGCCACCGCGCCGATGCCGATGCCGCTGCGGATCGCGATCCTGCGCCGGCGTTTGTGGCGCAGCACCCGCAGCTCGGCGATGCGTGCCTCGCGCTGCTCGCGGCTGGCCTCGGCCGGCAGCGGTTCGAGCCCGTAGCGGCGATAGCGGCGGTAGCGTTCGCGCCAGTTCACGGTCGTGCCTTCACGCGCGCCTTCATAGATCGGCGCCGATGTTGAGATGCAGGGTGATCGGCGAATCGGGCGCGTTGAGCCCGCGCGCGATGTCGACGCGCACCGGCCCCACCGGCGAGCGCCAGCGCAGGCCGATGCCGACGCCGGTATGCAGGTCGGCATCGCGGCCTTCGAACGCGCTGCCGGTATCCACGAACACTGCCATGCCCCACGGGCCACGGATGAAGCGTTCGTACTCCAGGCTGGCGGTGACCACGTTGGGCGCGCCGGTGAAATAGGTGCCGCCGTTGGTGCGGATGCTGGGCCCGATCTCGTGCCAGCCGTAGCCGCGCACGCTGCGGTCGCCGCCGGCGTAGTAGCGCAGGCTGGGCGGCAGTTCCAGCAGGTCGGCGGTGAAGGTGTGGCCCAGCTCGCCGCGCGCCAGCAGCCGGCTGCTGGCATCGAGCCCGTGGAACCACTGCACGCTGGCGTGCAGCTGGGTGAAGGTGGCCCTGCCGTCGGCGCCGCCCTTGCCGCCGCGCAGGGTCAGGGTGGCACCGCCGCCGCGGCGCGGCGCCATGCGTTCGTCCACGTCGATGTATTCCGCGCGCAGCGACGGGTAGACGAAGCTGGCGTACTGGAAGTCGGGCGTCGGCCGGGTCACGCTGGCGTAGGCCCAGCGCTCGCGCAGCACGTGCAGCGAAGCGACCAGGTTGAGGTGGTCGTTGTATTGGCCGCTGCGGCTGCCCACCAGCTCCAGCCGGCGGCTGTTGACGTAGTCGGTCTGCTCGTCGGCGGCCTGCAGGCTGGCGGTGTACCAGCCGTCCAGCCAGGCGAAGGCGGGGATGCGGTATTGCAGCGTCGCGGTCTTGCGCTTCTCCGCCCAGTCCACCTGCGCCAGCGCTTTGTGCCCGCGCGCATTGAGGTAGCGCCGCTCCACCCCGGCGCTGATGCCGGCGCCGCTGAGCGTGCCGTAGCTGGCGCCGAAGCTGTAGATGCTGCGCTTGGCGGGGGTCAGCTGCACCTCCACCGGCACCTGCAGATCGCCGGCCTGCCCCGGTGCGGCCTGCACGTCGACCAGTGCGAAATAGTCCAGCGCCACCAGCGATTTACGCAGGCGCTCGAGTTCGGCCTGGTCATAGGGCTGGCCCGGCGACCACGGCACCAGCTTGGCCAGCAGGTGCTGGTCGATGACGGCGTCCGGCGTCTGGGTGAAGCGCGCCTCGCCCAGCGCGTGGCGGGCGCCGCTGTTCCAGCGCAGGTCGATGTCGGCGGCCTGCTGCGCCCGCGTCACCTCGACCCGGTGGCTGGCGAGGCCGGCATCGAAATAACCATGCTCCGCCAGCGCCACCGCGATGCGCGCCTTGCCGGCTTCGTACAGGCGATGGTCGAACACCGCGCCGGCCTGCGGCTGGAACGCCGCCAGCGCTTCGCCGACGCGGCGGTCGTCGCTACCCGGCCCGGCCACGCCGAGTTCGAGCCCGCGCACCCGCACCGGCTGGCCGGGGGCGATGCGCAGGATCACCACGATCTCCCCGCCGGTGCCGCGCCCGCGCGCGGCTTCGGGGTTGTCGTTGCCGGCATCCTCGTTGGCGTCGTCGTCGCCCACCACCGCCACCGGCTCGCTGCGGTCGCTGCGATGCACGCTGATGGTGGGCGCGTAGTAGCCGAACGGCTCCAGCGCGCCGCGCGCCTCGTCCGCGGCGATCCGCAGCAGGTGATTGAGGCGGCGTGCACGCAGGTCGTCGCCCACCTCGTCCTGCAGCGACAGCGCCGACAGCACGTTCGCGCGCATCGCCTCGTCGGCCAGGCCCTGGATCTCGATCCGGGCCACCGTGGCGGCCGAAGCCGGCAGCGCCAGCGCACACAGGGCGAAGGCGAGCGGAAGGCGCAGGGTCGGAGGCATCGGCGCAGGATACCGATGCAACGTCAAAGTGTGATTAACGGATGCACCGCCGCGTTGCCGCGGCCGCCTACTGCAGCCAGGCCTTGATCCTGCGCTTGAACCAGCCGTCGTTGGCGCCGCCCTGGCCCGGGCGCTTGTAGGTGTCCAGGTAGTGGCGCACATGCCTGGCATAGGACTTGTCGTCGCCGCGGATGTGGTTGAACAGCCAGCGCGCCAGCATGCCCTTCAGTTCGCCGGTGATGTCCTCGCCCGCGTCGAAGCGCATGCGGTACTCGCTGACCCGGCGCACGAACATCTCGTGCACGCGCTTGTGTGCCGGCCCGAAGGTGTAGCCGGACTCCTCCATCAGCTCTTCTTCGAATGCGAAGTGCGAGAGGGTGTAGTCGACCAGTTCCTCCAGCACCGCCGCCTGGTCGTCGCGGGTGGTCGCCTCGGCGAGCTGGTTGATCAGCGCAACGATGCGGTGGTGTTGCTGGTCGATGACATCGATGCCGGTGTCGAGTTCGGCTTGCCACACAAGCAGGGCCATGGGGTGCTCCGGAAAAATTTTCCGGGCACCTTAGTGGCGCGCGCCCCGCAGCGTATTGACCGCGATCAAAGCGGTTCTCAGGCGGACAGGTGCTCGATCGCCGCCACGCTGCCGAGGCGGTCCGCCAACCGTTTGAGCAGGGCCAGGCGGTTGGCGCGCACGGCCGGATCCTCGGCGTTGACCATCACCGCATCGAAGAACGCGTCCACCGGCGCGCGCAGCGCCGCCAGCCGGGTCAGCACGCTGACGTAATCGCCCTGCGCCAGCGCGGGACCGGTTTCGGCGTAGGCGGCTTCCACCGCCTCGGCAAGCGCCAGCTCGGCGGGCTCGGAGAGCAGCGCCGCATCCTCCATCGCCGGGATGGCGATGTCGGCCTTCTTCAGGATGTTGCCGATGCGCTTGTTGGCGGCGGCCAGCGCGGCGGCTTCCGGCAGCTGCGCGAAGGTGCCGATGGCGTCGAGGCGACGGTCGAAGTCGTACAGCGACGTGCACACCGCGTCAGCGACAGCAACGTTTGTCGCAGGCCCACTCGGAGTCGGCGTCGCCTTTTCGAGAACTGCGTTGAATTCGCGCGCTCCAAAACCACGGTCGACGTAGTAGCCGCGCAGTCTGTCGAGAATGAACTCGAACACGTCATTACGCGTCAGTCGCCTCTGAAGGGCTACGGCGAGTTCCTCTTTCCCTGACGTCTCGAAAAGAACGCCCGGCAACAGGCTGATGCTCTGATCAAGTAATTGGGGAAGGTCGAGATCAAACCCACTCTCGATGATCGTCCTTGCCAGCCCCAGCGCATTGCGGCGCAGCGCGAACGGATCCTTGTTGCCGGTCGGCTTCAGGCCCGCTGCGAAGCCGCCGGCCAGCGTATCCAGGCGCTCGGATATCGCCAGCACCTTGCCCAGCGTGGAGGCGGCGATGTCGTCGGCAGCGAAGCGCGGGCGGTAGGCTTCATCGATGGCCAGCGCCACCGCGTCAGTTTCGCCCGCGCGCTGCGCGTAGTAGCGGCCGGCGATGCCCTGCAGTTCGGGAAACTCGTTGACCATCCGGCTCTGCAGGTCGTTCTTCGCCAGCTCTGCCGCACGCCGTGCCTGCGCCGGGTCGGCGCCGACCTGCGTGGCGATGGCTTCGGCCAGCGCCGCCACCCGCGCCACCTTGTCGGCCACGCTGCCCAGCTTGGCCTGGTAGGTGACGGTCTTCAGGCCCTCGCCCATCGACGCGAGGCCCTGCTTCAGGTCTTCGTCGAAGAAGAACTTGGCGTCGCTGAAGCGCGGGCGGATCACCCGCTCGTAGCCCTTTCGGATTTCGGACGCGTCCTTCGACTCGATGTTGGCGATGCCGATGAACTTCTCGGTGAGCCTGCCGCCGGCATCCAGCACCGGGAAGAACTTCTGGTTGGCCTCCATGGTTTCCACCAGCGCTTCCTGCGGCACCGCCAGGAACTCGCGGTCGAACGCGCAGGCCACCGCTACCGGCCATTCGTTGAGGCAGTTCACCTGCTCCAGGTTGCCTTCGTCGATGCGCGCGCTGCCGCCGGCTGCCTGCGCCGCGCGCTCGACCTCGTCGACGATGCGCGCGCGGCGCGCGTCGGCATCGACCAGCACCTTGGCATCCAGCAGCGCGGCCACGTAGTCCTGCGGCTGCGCGATGGCGATGGCCTGCGGCGCGTGGAAGCGGTGGCCGCGGGTGTGGCGGCCGGCGCGGATGCCCAGCGCCTCGACATCGGCGACCTCGTTGCCCAGCAGCACCACCAGCCAGTGCAGCGGGCGGGCGAAACCGTAGGCGTGCGCGCCCCAGCGCATCGGCTTGGGAATGGGCATGCCGGCCAGCGCCTCGTCCAGCACGCCCTGCAGCAGGTCCAGCGTGCGCGCACCCGGCTTGGTGGCGCGGTGCACGAAGCGTTCGCCCTTGGCGTCGCTGGTTTTTTCCAGCGCAGTCCATTCGACGCCGGCCTTGGCGGCGAAGCCTTCCAGCGCCCTGGTCGGCGCGCCGTTGGCGTCCAGCGCGATGTTCAGGTACGGGCCCAGCACCTCGGAGGTCTGCTCCGGCTGCTCCACCGCCACGCCGGGCAGCAGCACTGCCAGCCGGCGCGGCGAATACAGCGGCTTGGCGCCGTCGCGCTCGACCGCCACGCCGCGCTTGTCCAGCGCGGCCAGCACGCCGTCGAAGAGCGCCTGCGCCAGCCCGGGGAGCGCCTTGACCGGCAGCTCTTCGGTGCCGAGTTCGATCAGGAGGGGTTGCTTGATGCTCATGCGGGTCGCGCCTTCTGCGTTTTGCCGGTCATGCCCGCGAAAGCGGGCAGCCAGCGTCTTGTGCGTCTTGTTTGCCAGCCACCGGGTCCCCGTCTTGCGGGGACGGCAGCGTCAGTTCTTCAGGCCCGGGAAGCCGAGCTTCTCGCGCTGCGCGTAGTAGCTTTCCGCCACCGCCTGCGCCAGCTTGCGCACGCGCAGGATGTAGCGCTGGCGCTCGGTCACGGAAATCGCGCGGCGCGCGTCCAGCAGGTTGAAGCTGTGGCTGGCCTTGGTGACCTGCTCGTAGGCGGGCAGCGGCAGGCCGGCTTCGACCAGCTTCATCGCTTCCGCCTCGCAGGCATCGAAGCGATGGAACATCTCGGCCACGTCGGCGTGTTCGAAGTTGTAGGTGCTCTGCTCCACCTCGTTCTGGTGGTAGACGTCTCCATAGGTGACCGGCTGGCCGTCGGGGCCGTAGGTCCACACCAGGTCATAGACGTTGTCGCAGTTCTGCAGGTACATGCACAGGCGTTCCAGCCCGTAGGTGATCTCGCCCAGCACCGGGCGGCACTCCAGGCCGCCGGCCTGCTGGAAGTAGGTGAACTGGGTCACCTCCATGCCGTTGAGCCAGACTTCCCAGCCCAGGCCCCAGGCGCCCAGCGTCGGGCTTTCCCAGTTGTCCTCGACCAGCCGCAGGTCGTGCACCAGCGGGTCGATGCCGAGCGCCTTCAGCGAGTCGAAGTACAGCTCGACGATGTTGTCGGGGCTGGGCTTCATCACCACCTGGAACTGGTAGTAGCGCTGCAGGCGGTTGGGGTTCTCGCCGTAGCGGCCGTCGGTGGGGCGGCGGCTGGGCTGCACGTAGGCGGCGTTCCACGGCTCCGGGCCGAGTGCGCGCAGGAAGGTGGCCGGATGGAAGGTGCCGGCGCCGACCTCGAGGTCCAGCGGCTGGATCAGGACGCAGCCCTGTTCCGCCCAGTAGGCGTTGAGGCGCGAGACGAGTTGCTGGAAGGTGATCGGGACGGCCATGTCGGGCTGGGAAGTGCGAGGTAGCGGATTAGTATAAGGGCGCCTGTTTTGCCGCCCGCCGCCACGCCGCCCGCGAACGCCGATGACCACGCCCTTCCTGATCCTCGAAACCGGCCAGCCCACCCCGTCGATGCGCCGCCACGGCAGCTTCGCCCACTGGATCCGGGTGGCCGCCGGGCTGGGACGCGATGACGCGGTGGTGGTCGACGTCCAGCGCGGCGACGAGCTGCCGCGCCGCGAGGGCTTTGCCGGGGCGATCGTGACCGGCTCGGCGGCAATGGTCACCGAGCGCCAAGACTGGAGCGAACGCAGCGCCGGTTGGCTGCGCGAGGCCGCGCATGCCGGGCTCCCGCTGCTGGGCATCTGCTACGGCCACCAGCTGATCGCACACGCGCTGGGTGGCACCGTCGACGACAATCCCAACGGCCGCGAGATGGGCACCGTGCACATCGACCTGCACCCGCAGGCGCAGGACGACCCGCTGTTCGCCGGCCTGCCGGCGCGTTTCGCCGCCCAGGCCACCCACCTGCAGAGCGTGCTGCAGCCGCCGCCGGGCGCCACCGTGCTGGCGCGCAACGACCACGACGCCTGCCATGCGTTCCGCTGGGGCGATGCGGCCTGGGGCCTGCAGTTCCATCCCGAGTTCAGCGCCGGCCACATGCGCGGCTACATCCATGCGCGTGCCGATGCGCTGGCCCGCGAGGGGCGTTGCGGCAAGCGGCTGGCGCGCGAGGTCGGCGCGGCGCCGCATGCGCGCGAGGTCCTGCGCCGGTTCGTCCGCCGCGCGCGGCGCTGACGCACGCTCCGGTATCCTGTGTGCCTCTTTCCGGGGCGCACCATGGACATTCGCAGATTGCCGGCCAGCCAGGGGCTGGTGTGGTTCCGTCAGGCCATCGACCTGGGCGCGAGGAATCCGCGCGCGGTGTTCGGGGCGGCGGCGCTGGCGATCATCGCGCTGTACGCGGCGGTGCTGGCGCTGGCCCTGTTGATGGGCTTGCTGCTGGCCGGCAGCAAGGCCAGCGGTCAGCCGCCGGGTCTCGGCCTGGTGATGGCGGTGGCGGTGCCGCTGACCCTGGCAGTCATGCTGCTGGTGCCGGTGCTGCTGGGCGGGCTGATGCACGTGATCCGAGAGACCGAGGCCGGGCGCCCGGCGCATGCGCGCGACGTGTTCGTGCCGTTGCGCAGCGGCAAAGGCCGCCAGCTGGCGTGGCTGGGGCTGGTGCAGGTGGCGCTGGCGGTGGTCGGCGGCGTGCTGATGGTGGCCGTGGCCGGCAGCGACTACTGGCGCGACTATCTTGAGGCGATGCAGGCGGCGATGCAGGGCGCCACGCCCGCGGTGCCGCAGCCGCAGAACGGCGGCCTGCTGTTCCTGGTGCAACTGGTCTTCAACTATTTCAGCTACGCGCTGATGCTGTTCGCGATCCCGCTGATGCTGTTCTCCGGCAATGGCCTGGTCGATGCGTTGCGCAATGCCTTGCGCGCCTCGGTCAGCAACATCGGTGCCAACCTGGTGGCCGGCGTGCTGTTCGTCGGCGCGCTGCTGCTGGCGGCGGTGGTGGTGGCGCTGCTGGCCAGCCTGCTGGCGGTGCTGGGCGGCGCCATCCATCCGGCGCTGGGCGCGCTGCTGACGATGCTGACCATGCTCGGTTTTGCCGGGGTGGTGCTGGTGCTGGTGGTGGGCGCGGCCTACCTCGCCTGGCGCGACACCTTCGGCGATGCGGGCATGCCGCCGCCTGTGGTGCAGGTGCACGGCTTCGAAGCCTGAGCCCGCGTCCGCGCGGGCCTGGCGCCTACGCCGGCTGGGACTCGCGTGGCGCGACCAGGCGCGCGGCGAGGATGCCGGCCTCGTACAGCAGGCACATCGGGATCGCCAGCATCAGCTGGCTGACCACGTCGGGCGGGGTCAGCACCGCGGCAACGATGAAGATGCCCACCACCGCGTAGCCGCGGCCTTCGCGCAGCTGCGCCGGGGTCACCCAGCCCAGCAGCGACAGGATCACCAGCGCCACCGGCAGTTCGAACGACAGGCCGAAGGCGAGGAACATCACCAGCACGAAATCGAGGTAAGCGCTGATGTCGGTCATCATCGCCACGCCGTCCGGCGTCACCCGCGCCATGAATCCGAACACCATCGGCAGCACCAGGAAATAGGCGAACGCGCAGCCGGCGTAGAACAGCAGCAGCGCCGAGCTCAGCAGTGGCAGCGCCAGCCGCTTCTCGCGGCGGTACAGCCCCGGCGCCACGAAGGCCCAGGCCTGGTAGAGCAGCCAAGGCATCGCCACCACCAGTGCGGCGAAGAAGGCCAGCTTCATCGGCGCGAAGAACGGCGAAGCGACCTGGGTGGCGATCAGCTGGCCGCCCTTGGGCAGCTTGGCCAGCAGCGGCTGGGCCAGGTAGCCGTACAGGGTGTTGGCGAATGGCAGCAGGCAGGCCAGCGCGACGCCCAGGCCGGCCACGCCGCGCAGCAGGCGCGTGCGCAGTTCCAGCAGGTGGGTGATCAGCGGGCGTTCGCTGTCGTGATGCTCAGCCGTCACGGCGTTCCCCGTCGCTGGTGGCCGGCGGGTCCAGTGCGCGCGGCGAGTCCGCCTGCACCTGCGCGGTGGCCTCGCGCAGCCGCGCCTCGGCGTCGCGCAGTGCCTGCTGGCTTTCGCGCAGGCTGCGCTGCAGTTCCTCGCTGGCCAGCTCCTGCTCCAGCTCGCTGCGCACCGCGTGCCACTGCGCGCGGGCCTTGCGTACCCACAGGCCGGCGAAGCGCGCCGCCTTCGGCAGCCGCTCCGGGCCCAGTACGACCAGCGCCACCAGGGCGACGACCAGCATCTCGCCGAGGGAGAAATCGAACATCGAAGCCGCCTGGCGGCGTCAGCGTGCCGCGTCGTCGCGTTCGCGCTGCTCGGCGGACGACGGCGCCTTGTCCTCGCCGATCCGCGCGGCCGGCTTGTCGTCCTCGTCGCCGTGCATGCCCTTCTTGAACTCGTTGACCGCCTTGCCGAGGTCGCGCGCGCCGGAGGTCAGCCGTTTGGTGCCGAACACCAGCAGCACGACGACCAGTACGATCAGCCAATGCCAGATGCTGAAGCCGCCCATGGATGCACCCGTGGTTGTAGGGGAAGACCGCGGATTCTAGCTTACGGCTTGGTGGCCGGCGGCAGCGGGGTGGTGGTGGCCGGGTTGCCGGCGTCCAGAGGCTGCACCGAAGCGGCGGCCGGGGTGGGTGCGGCCGGCGCGGCAGGCGCTGTGGCACCCCTGCGCGCGTAGCGGGCGGCGGCGGTGGCTTCCTCCAGCGCATCGCGGAAAGCCACGATGGCGGACGACGGTGCCTGCGGCGCGCGGCCCTCGAAGATCATCCGCGGGGTCACGCCGCTGCCGTAGGCGGTGCGGTTGGCGCCGTTGTCGATCGACAGCACCGCGCCGTCCAGGGCCACGCCCGCGAACAGCCCGCGCGCGCGCGACCACGACCAGATCTCGGCCTTCAGCGCGCCGTCGGTGGCGGCGGCGGCATTGCGGCCGACCGGGCCGGCGGCCACGCCGGCATCGGCGCCGAGGGTGATCTTGCCGTTGACCAGGTTGTCCAGCCCGCGCTCGCTGCGGAACACCAGGATGACGTCGGCCGACTGCACGCCGGCCTGCAGGCCGAAACTGGCGCCGGCCAGCTTCACGAACACCGGGTTGGACCAGCTGCCGTCCGGGGTCTTGGTCGCCATCAGGCCGAGGCCGCGGCGGCCGCCCAGCATGAAGCCGGCCTTGATGGTGTCGGGGACGACGACGATCGCCTTGGCATCTTCCAGCAGGCGGTCCGGGATCGACGCCTCGGGGATGGACTGGATCTGCCGCACCACCCGCACCGCGTCGTCGGCGCGCACGTCCTCGCGCGAACCCGCGACGACGGCACCGGCAGCCAGCAGCACGGCAAGGGCAAGGGTCAGGCGTCGCGGCGTCGCAGTCATCGTGGTCTCCGTGGTCTGCGTGGTCTGTGTGGAAAACGCGGGGAAGCCGCATCGTGGCGCGGCGGCCATGAATCGATATTAAGTCAGCGCATGGTACGCGGGTGCCCATGCGATCCTATGCCCATGTCGACGCCCCATGATCCCGCCCCCGGCCTGGTACTGGTCAATCTCGGCACCCCCTCGGCGCCCACCGCGCCGGCGGTGCGCCGCTACCTGGCGCAGTTCCTGCACGACCACCGCGTGGTCCAGCTGACCCGCTGGCTCTGGTGCCCGCTGCTGCACTTCGTCATCCTGCCGCTGCGCAGCCCCAAGGTGGCGCACAAGTACGCGCAGATCTGGATGGAAGGCGGGTCGCCGCTGGCGGTGCTTACGGCGGCACTGGCCGAGGCGGTGGGCGCGCGCCTGCCGGGCTGGCGGGTGGCGCATGCGATGCGCTACGGCGAGCCGTCGGTGGCCTCGGTATTCGATGGGCTGCGCGCCGCCGGCGTGCGCCGGGTGCGGGTGCTGCCGTTGTACCCGCAGTACTCCACCACCACCACCGCCAGCGTGGCCGACGCGGTGGCGGCGGCCGCGGCCGGCCTGCAGGTTGAACTGCTGCACGACTACCACACCGATGCCGGCTGGGCCGCGGCGGTGGCCGACTCGATCCGCGCGCACTGGGCCGCGCACGGCCGCGGCGAGCGGCTGCTGTTGTCCTTCCACGGCATCCCGCGCCGGCTGGTGGACGGTGGCGATCCTTACGCCGACCAGTGCGAGGCCAGCGCCCGCGCGATCGCGGTGGCGCTCGGCATTCGGCGCGACGAACTGCTGCTGACCTTCCAGTCGCGCTTCGGCCGCGAACGCTGGCTGGAGCCCTACACCCAGCCGACGCTGGAAGCGCTGGCGCGCGAGGGCGTGCGCCGCGTCGACGTGGTCTGCCCCGGCTTTGCGGTGGACTGCCTGGAAACGCTGGAAGAGATCTCGGTGGAGAACGACGCCGCCTTCCGCGCCGCCGGCGGCGAGGTGCTGCGCTACATCCCCTGCCTGAACGCGGGCGGCGCGCATGCCGACGCGCTGGCCGCATTGGCGCGCGGCGACGCGGGCTGGGCCTGATGCACGAGACCGGTTTCGACGTCGCGCTGGGGCGGCTGGCCGCGCTGCGCAACGACGGCCGTGGCCCGCGCGTGCTGGCGCTGCACGGCTGGCTGGACAACGCCGCGAGCTTCCTGCCGATGGCACCGTACCTGCGCGGGTTCGACCTGGTCGCGCTGGACCTGCCCGGCCACGGCCGCAGCGCGCATCTGGCGCCGGGTGCGGAGTATTCCTTCAGCGTCGCCATCGGCGCGGTGCTGGATGCCGCCGACGCGCTGGGCTGGGACCGCTTCCACCTGCTCGGGCATTCGATGGGCGCCGGCATCGCCAGCATGGTCGCGGCCGCCTGCCCGGAGCGCATCGAGCGGCTGGCGGTGATCGAGATGCTGGGCGCGCTGGCGGAGGCGCCGGAGCACACCGCGTCACGGATGCGCGAAGCGGTGGCCGCGCAGCGGCTGGTGGCGGGCAAGCGCCTGCGTGTGTTCCCGGACATCGACACGGCCGTGCGCGCGCGCCTGCACGCCGGCCGGGTGCCCGGCAGCGGCCTGGACGAGGCGCTGCTGCGCCTGCTGGTCGAGCGCGGCGTGACCCCGGTGGCCGGCGGCTATGCCTGGAGCAGCGACCAGCGCCTGACCCTGCCCAGTCTCAGCCGCCTGACCGAGGCGCAGATCGACGACATGCTGGCCGCCATCACCTGTCCGACCCTGGCCGTGTTTGCCGACCCCGCCCAGCCCTATTTTCCCGATGCGCAGCGCCGCCGGCGGGTCGGGCTGCTGCCGCATGGGCGCCTGCTGGCGATGCCGGGCGGCCACCACCTGCACATGCAGCAGCCGGACGCGGTGGCCGGCGCGATCCACGATTTCCTGATGGCGCGGTAGCAGTCCGAAGGACGCTGCGGCGGCACCGTCGCAGGTGCGCCCTGCTGCGTTCCGATGGGCCCTGCTGGTCCCGAAGCGGCGGTCGCGGCACGCGGTGCGCCACGGCCGGCAGCGGTTACTCGTCGGTGCCGGCGCGGATCGCGAGCTGGGTGCCGCCTTCCTCGCCCTTCATCAGCTGGTAGAACACCTGCCGCTTGTCCTTGCTGTAGGCAAGGCTGCTGCTGTCGCCGGTCTGCATCGCCATCTCGCGCTTCCAGCCGCCGTCCTGCATCGCCTTGTCGGTGGCCGCATGCACGGCCGCCATGTCCGCCGCGGTGGTCAGGTTGACCATCTGCGCGCCGCCCAGCTCCATCGCGCTGGCCACCTTGTGCCCGTCCGGCAGGTAGATGTCGGAGGGGAAACCCGCGGGCAGCGGCACGCTGCCGCCATCCTCGGCGGTGGCCACCTTGAGGTCGCCCTTTTCCGTCTTGATGGTGACCGCGTTGCCGTCCTTGTCCACCTTCATGCCCGTGGCTTTTTCCATCGCCGCTTCGACCGCGGCGTCCTGGGCTTTCTTGCAGGCGGGCAGGGCCACGATCGCGGCGATCAGGGCGAGGGCCAGCAGGCGGCGATGGGTATGGATCATGGACATGGGTTCCCCGGGGTTGTCGTCACCGGAGGATACGTGAATCGCGGGCTCAGCCGGCCAGCAGCTGGCGCAGCCTGCCCTTCAGCGCACGCCCTTCGGCGCGCAGGAAATCGCGCTCGTCGCGCCACGCCGGGAACCGCGCCTCCACCTCGCCCCAGAAGCGCGGCGAGTGGTCGGCATGCAGCAGGTGGCAGAGCTCGTGCACCAGCACGTATTCGAAGGCCGGCGGCGGCGCCAGCAGCAGGGCCAGGTCCAGCGCCAGCGTCCCGTCCGGGGCCAGCGAGCCCCACAGTGACGAGGTGCGCTTGAACACGATGCGGCGCGGCGTGCGCGGCATGTCGGGCAGGTACTTCGGCAGCCAGCGCCCGGTGTCGGCGCGTCCCTGCGCTTCGTAGAAATCCTTCAGCGCGCGACGCAGCGTGGCGTCGCCGGCATTGGCCGGGGCGGTGAAGCACAGGCCGTCGCCGTCGCGCTCCAGCCGGGTGGCGCGCCCGCCCTGCCAGCGCAGCGGCAGCTCGAGGCCGCGCAGCGGCAGCGCGGCAGTGCCGTCGCGCACCAGCCCGCTGCCCGCGGCATCGGCCTGCCGATCCAGCTGCGCGGCCAGCCAGCCGCGGTGCTCGTGCAGGAAGCGCTCGCCCTCGGTGCGGCTGGCGCGCAGCGGCAGGGTGAGCCGTGCGCCGCGCTCGTCGACGCTCAGCTTGATCCGCTTCGCGCGCGGGTCGTGCACGCGCAGCAGTTCGATGCTGCGCTGGGCGTCGAGCTGGAAGCAGACCTGCTCGCGCCGCGGTGCACGGGTCGTCGGCGCAGTGCGCAGGGCGGGCAGCAGGCGGAACAGGGAACGCATGGCGCCAGTGTAGAACGCCGGCCGCGGCGGAACCGCGACGTCACTCCGCCTTGCTGAGCTTGAACGCGCTTTCGAGCACGGCGAACAGACGCTTGAACTCGCCCGTCATCAGCGCGAAGCGGGCCTGCAGTTCGGCCACGATGTCGTCGTGTTCGGTGGACTCCATCTGGTCCACCGCGCCGTCCAGCAGCTTGAACTTGCGCACGATCAGGTCCTCGCCGATCACGAAGCTGACGTGGTCGTCCAGCACCAGCGCCAACCGTGTGCACTGCTTGCCGGCCTCGAGATGCTTGCTGATCTCCTCGCCGGACAGCTCCATGCGCTGGATCTTCACCACCGCGCCGGTGTCGGTGGGGTCGCGCAGCTCGCACTCGTCGCCCAGCGCCAGACCGTCGGGCAGCGCGTCGCCGGCCAGCCAGCCGGTGAGAATGGCGCGCGGCGCCACTTCGGCGTTCAGTGGCAGCGCCGGGAAGCTGCCCAGCGCGCGGCGCACTTCCGACACCACCGACTCGGCCGACTTGCGCGAGGAGGTGTCCACCGCGATCACGCCCAGCTGGCCGTCGAGCAGGGCGTCGCTGCGCACCGGGCGCACGAACGCGCGCGGCAGCAGTTCGGTGATCAGTTCGTCCTTCAGCCGCTTGCGGGTGCGGCCGCCGGGCTTGCGGCCTTCCTTCTCCTCGATCGCGGCCAGCTTCTTCTGCAGCAGGTCGTTGACCACCGCGCCGGGCAGGAGCTTGTCCTCGCCACCCACGGTCAGCCAGCGCGCGTCGTCGCACAGGTGCTGGAAGCCGTCATGGTGCTGGCCCATCGGCGCGACGAAGCCGCGCGAGGAGAGTTCCAGCGGGCCGACCGGCTTGAGCGCGCATTCGGCCAGCTGCGGTTCGAGGTCGGAC
>JAANMY010000329.1_pt1 | contig 67878 bp, 49 predicted proteins | sample 7279691 | NCBI WGS metagenome assembly JAANMY01 (sample SAMN14094543, study PRJNA606508) | bioreactor metagenome | isolation source: A lab-scale SPAN reactor treating ammonium-rich wastewater day 388 | place: Ireland: Galway | collected 2018-02-07 | reverse complement strand
GGCCGTGCTGCTGGCGATCGCCGCCCCGCTGGTCCTCGCGGCGTCGCTCGGCGGCCGACGCGGCCCGGCGCTCGCGGCGTTCGCGCTGGCGGCCGCGCTGCGCCTCGGCCACGTCGCGCAGGACGAGTCGTGGCACGAGCGCCGGATCGAGCTCGGTACCGAGGTGCGCGGCGTCGCCCAGGAGCTGGCGCTCGACGCAGGCGCCGTGCGCGAGCTCCGCGCGGCCGACGCCGTGGCGCTGATGCTCGACCTCAGCGTGCCGCGCGGCGATCTCGGCGGACTGCGGGTGAGCGTCGGCGGCCGCCTGCTGCCGGACGGCGCGTTGCGGCCGACGATGCCGCGGCTGCCCGAGTCGACGGCCACCGGCGGCCGCGACTGGCGCGGCTACCCGCAGTGGTGGGCCGCGCTGCTCCCGCGCGAGTGGCTGCCGGAAGGGCCGGGGCCGCTGACGGTCTCGATCGAGTCCGGCAGCGCGACGGGGATCGTGCTGCGCGCCGACCGCTTCGCCGAACAGGAGCGTGTCTACGCGGGGCCGTCGTTCGGCGACTGGCCACACTACGTGCCGCTCAAGCTCGAGCACGACGGCGACTACCGCCTCCCGGTGCGCCGGCCGCTGCGCAGCGCAGGCACCCGCACGACGCTGTCGCTGGCGGGCCGCGCCCGCCCGGCCTCTGCCGCCGTCGCCCGCGTGCGGCTGGTCGCCCTCGCCAACGCGGCGGCCGGCACCCGCTGGACGAGCGCGCCGGCCCCGCTCCGCCCCGCGGTCGCGTTCGGCTTCTTCGCCTGGGCGGGCGTGCGCCACGACGCGAGCCTGTGGATCGACGGCGTCCACGCCCTCGACTTCGTGATCTCGGAGCGCAACGGCGAGTGGCGCGGCGGCGGCTACCGGCTGTGCCAGCGCGCGCTGGGCGACCGCGGCGACAAGGCCTACTCGGCCTTCGTGCTGGAGGGCCCGGGCCGCGGCGCAGCCCACGAGGTCGAGGTGCGCTTCACCACGGCCTTCGCGCGGCAGCGCGTGTACTTCGTCGCCGACCGCAGGGGCGCGCTCGCGGCGCTCTCGCCCCACTTCGACGCCTGCGGCGTCGCCGCGGAGACGCCCCGCGTCGCGGGCGTCGCCGAGGTGCTGCACGCCACCCGCAACGCCTACCCCGACGACACCGGGCTGTGGCGGGTGGAGGCGGTGTACTGAATCCCGGGAACTTTCCGGCGCCCCTGGGCGTCGATTCGAGTGGAGGACTGCGATGACCCATCCTGGCACCGCAGCGGTGCTCAGCTTCGTCGTACCCGGCGTCGGCCAGATCTACAACGGCGACTTCCTGCGCGGCCTGTTCTGGCTCGTGATCACGCCGGGCTTCTGGCTGGGCACCGGCGGACTGCTCGGCTGGGTCTGCCACCTGGTCGCGGCCTGGACGGCCTACGGCCGCGGCGAGAAGAAGCGCCGCGCGGAGGCGAGCGCGGCCTGATCGTTGGCTCCGCGCTAAACTCGGCGTTTTGGGGAGGCCCCGATGCCGAGTTCCCTCGATCGCCGCAGCTTCGTCCGTGCCTCGCTCGTCGCCGGTGTCGCCGGCGCCGTCGGCCAGGCCCCGGCCGTGCGCGCGGCCGGGGCGCGGCCGGTGGTGGTCGCTTCGTCCAACGGCAACCGCCACAAGAACGGCGGGACGCAGACCACGGTCGCCCTCGCTTTCGAGCGGATCGCGAAAGGCGAGGACGTGCTCGACGCGCTGATCGCGGGCGTCAACCTGTGCGAGCTCGACCCGGCCGACGACAGCGTCGGCTACGGCGGCCTGCCCAACGCCGACGGCGTCGTCCAGCTCGACGCCTCGGTGATGCACGGGCCGAAGCGGCGCGCCGGAGCGGTCGCCTGCCTCGAGGGCGTGCGCACGCCGTCGCTGGTCGCGAAGGCGGTGATGGAGCAGACCGACCACCACCTGCTGGTCGGCGCCGGCGCGCAGCTCTTCGCGCGCCAGATGGGCTTTTCGGTCGAGGCCGATCTCAACACCGAGAACTCGCGGAAGAAGTGGCTCGACTGGAAGCGGCGGATCGACCCCGAGCACTATCTCGACCCGGCGAAGCGCGAGGTGGCCGCCGCTGCGGCGCGCGAGGCGATGGTCGCCGACGGCCGGCTCGACCCGCTGCACGTCTACGGCACGATCAACTGCAACGGCGTCAGCGCGAAAGGCGAGGTGTGCGGCGTGACCACCACCTCCGGCCTCGCCTGGAAGATCCCCGGCCGCGTCGGCGACAGCCCGATCCTGGGCGCCGGCCTGTGGGTCGACGGCGCGGTCGGCGCCGCGGGCTCGACCGGGCGCGGCGAGGCCAACCTGTACAACCTCTCCTCGCACCTGATCGTGGAGAACCTGCGGCGCGGGATGAGCTGCCTCGACGCCGGCATGGACGCGCTGCGGCGGATCCGGGACAACACGGTGGAGAAGCGGCTGCGGAACGCCCAGGGCAACCCGGCGTTCTACGTCAACTTCTACGTCGTCGACGCGAAAGGCGGCTTCGCGGGCGTCTCGATGTACGGCACCTACAAGGGCCGCAAGGTCGAGTACGCGGTGTGCACCGAGCACGGTCCCGAGACGCGCCCCGTCGAGGCGCTGATCCCCGAGCACCCCTGAGCCTGCTCCGCCTCTCCCCGGAAGAACCGGTGCTCTGGTCCCAGTTGCTCGCGGGCCACGTGCCCGCGCTGACGCGGGCCCGCGGCGCCGACTACTTCGAGCGCGGCCGCGTCGTCGCGCTCAGCGCGCGGCCGCGCGCGCTGCACGCCCGCGTGCGCGGCACCTGGGTCTACGACGTGCGGATCGAGTTCGGCGACCGCGGCATGGAGGGGAGCTGCACCTGCCCGGCGGGGCTCCAGGGACCGTGCAAGCACGTGTGGGCCGCGCTGCTCGAGGCCGAACGCCAGGGCCGCGTGCCGGCGCTCGTCGGGCTCGGTCCGCCGGCAGCGGCCGGCCCGGCGCCGGGCGGCCTGACCCGCGGCCCCGATCGTCCGCTCGCCTTGTGGCGCGACCGGCTGGAGGCGATCGCCCGCGGCCACGCGAGCCCGCTGACGCTCGAGCGGCCGGGCGCGGCGCCGGGCGACGAGATCCACTACCTGCTCGACCTGCCGTCGAGCCTCGCCGCGGGCGCTCTCCAGGTCGAGACGGCGCTGGTGCGGCGCCGGCGCGACGGCCAGCCGGGCGAGCCGAAGCCGTTCGCCGCGACCCGCGCCGAGGCGGCGCTGCTGCCGGAGGCCGGCGACCGTCGGGCCCTGCTGCTGATGATGGGCGCGCCCCATCCCGCGCCCGGCGAGCTGCCGGCCGTCGCGTCGTACCGCGTGGCCGCCGACGCCGTGCCGGTGGTGCTCGAGGCCCTCTCGCACACCGGCCGCGCCCGGGTGCAGGCGACGCGCGAGTCGGCGCCCGTGACCCTGCGCTGGCAGGCGGCGCCCGCGTTCCGCCTCGGGCTGCGGGTCGCGGAGCGGGACGAGGACTATGTGCTGACCGGCGTGCTGCGCGACGGCACGGTCGAGCGCCCGCTGTCCGACGCGGCGTTGCTGCTGCGCCAGGGCGCGGTCTTCTTCGCCGACGGCCAGGCCGGGCCGCTCGAGGATCGCGGCCTGTGGCCGTTCGTGCCCGACCTGCGCCAGCACCGCGAGCTGGCCGTGCCGATCCGCCACGGGGCGCGGCTGCTGGGGGCGCTGGCCGCCGCCGGCCCCGGGCCGCTCGCCGCCGTCGAGCTGCCCGAGGAGCTGCAGGTGGCGGTGGTGCAGGCCGCGCCGCGGCCGCGGCTCCGCGTCGACACCGACCCGCGCGACCCGCGGCGCCTGGTCGCGACCCTCGCCTTCGACTACGACGGCGGGCTCGCTCCCGACGAGGCAGGCGGCTTCCACTTCGACGCCGCGACGCGGCGGCTGCTCGTGCGCGACGCCGCCGCCGAGGAGCGCGCCCGCGACCTGCTGCTGGCCCTCGGCCTGCGCCGGGTCCAGGGCGGCGCCCAGTTCAGCCTCGCCCCGCGCCGGCTGGCGGAGGCCGTGCGCGCGCTGGCGCCGCACGGCTTCGTGATCGAGGTCGACGGCCGGGTGCAACGACCGGGCGGCACCGTGCGCTACCGGGTGTCCTCGGGCGTCGACTGGTTCGACCTCGACGCCGAGGTGGACTTCGGAGACGCGACCGCGAAGCTGCCGGCGCTGCTCGAGGCGGCCCGCAGCGGGTCGGCCACCGTGCTGCTCGACGACGGCTCGTCGGGCCTGCTGCCGGAGGAGTGGCTCTCGCGCCAGGGCTTCCTGCGCGCACTCGGCGAGATGGAAGACGGGCGGCTGCGCTTCCGCAGCGCCCAGGCCGCGCTGATCGGAGAACTGCTCGAGGACGTGCCCGTGCTCGACGCTGATCCCGGCTTCCACGAGGCGCGGGCTCGCCTGCGTGCGTTCTCCCGGGTGCGGGCGGCCGACCCGCCCGCCGGCTTCCAGGGCACGCTGCGCCCCTACCAGCGCGAGGGCCTGGGCTGGCTGCGCTTCCTGCGCGAGTTCGGCCTCGGCGGCTGCCTCGCCGACGACATGGGCCTCGGCAAGACCGTGCAGGTGCTGGCGCTGTTCGCCGAGCGCCGCGGCGTCGCCCGGCACCCGTCGCTGGTCGTGGTGCCGCGCTCGCTGGTCTTCAACTGGAAGGAGGAGGCGGCCCGCTTCGTGCCGGACCTGCGCGTCGTCGACCACACGGGCCTCGAGCGCGGCCGCGGCGCGACGAGCTTCGAGGACGCCGACCTGGTGCTCACCACCTACGGCACGCTGCGCCGCGACGTGAAGCTGCTGGAGGCCGTGCGCTTCGACTACGTCGTGCTCGACGAGGCGCAGAACGTGAAGAACCACCGGACCGAGGCCGCGCGCGCCGTCCGGAGGCTGCGCGCGGACCATCGCCTGGCGCTGACCGGCACGCCGCTCGAGAACCACCTCGGCGAGCTGCGCAACCTGCTCGACTTCCTGAACCCCGGCCTGCTGGGCGCTTCCGCGGCATTCCGCGGCGGCGACGCCCCCGGCGACGACGTCGCCCGCCGCGCCCTTGCGGAGGGCATCCGGCCTTTCGTGCTGCGCCGCACCAAGGAGCAGGTCGCGAGCGAGTTGCCGGCCAAGACCGAGCAGACCCTGCACTGCGGGCTGGAGGGCCGCGCCCAGGCCCTGTACCGCGAGCTGGCCGCCCACTACCGGCGCACGCTGCTGGCCCGCGTCGACGCCCGCGGCATGGCGCGTTCGAAGCTGCAGGTGCTGGAGGCGCTGCTGCGGCTGCGCCAGGCCGCCTGCCACCCGGGACTCGTCGACCGCCGTCACGCCGAGGTGCCGTCGGCCAAGATCGAGACGCTGGTGCCGCTGCTGCACGAGGTCGTCGCCGAAGGCCACAAGGCGCTGGTGTTCTCGCAGTTCACCAGCTTCCTGGCGCTGGTCCGCGAGCGGCTGGCGAAGGAGGGCCTCGTCCACGAGTACCTCGACGGCCGCACCCGCGACCGCGCGGCGCGCGTGCGCCGCTTCCAGGACGATCCGGCCTGCCCGCTGTTCCTGGTCAGCCTCAAGGCCGGCGGCACCGGTCTCAACCTGACGGCGGCCGACTACGTGTTCCTGCTCGATCCGTGGTGGAATCCCGCCGTCGAGGCGCAGGCGATCGACCGCGCCCACCGCATCGGCCAGCAGCGCCACGTGTTCGCCTACCGGCTGATCGCGACCGACACCGTGGAGGAGAAGGTGCTGGCGTTGCAACAGGGCAAGCGCGAGCTGTTCGACGCGATCCTCGGCGAGAAGCTGAGCCTGATCCGCTCGCTGCGCCGCGAGGACCTGGAGCACCTGCTCTCATGAACGACGAAGGGCTTGCCGTCGAGCTGATCCTGGTCGCGCTGCTGATCCTGTTCAACGGCTTCTTCGCCGGCGCCGAGCTGGCGCTCGTCTCCGCGCGCCGCTCGCGGCTGCAGAGCCTGGCCCGCGACGGGGATCGCCGCGCGGTGGCCGCGCTGAAGCTGCTCGACGACCCCGACCGCTTCCTGGCCACGGTCCAGATCGGCGTGACGCTGGTCGGCACGCTGGCTTCGGCCGTCGGCGGCGTCGCCGCGGTCGAGAAGCTGGAGCCGATGATCGCCGAGCTCCCCTACGCCTGGGCGCGGGCGGTGGCGGAGCCGGTGGCCGTGAGCCTCGTCGTGTTCTGCATCGCCTACGCCTCGCTGGTCGTCGGCGAGCTGGCCCCCAAGCAGCTCGCGGTGCGCCACGCCGAGACCTTCGCGCTGCTGGTGGCGCGGCCGATCGCGTGGCTCGCCGGCTTCTCGGGGCCGGTGGTCGGGCTGCTCAACGCCTCGTCGGGGCTGTTCCTGCGCCTGTTCGGCCAGCGCGCCCAGCGCGCCAACGCGTTCCACACGCTGGACGACCTGCGGGCGCTGGTGCGCGAGGCCGAGGAGCAGGGCATCGCCGAGAAGGGGCTGCTGGCGGGCGCCATCGAGTTCCACGACCGCGACGTGCGCGAGATCCTGACCCCGGTCAACCGCATGCGGTTCGTGCGGCTGGGGGCGCCGATCGAGGACGCGCTGGTGGTCGCCCGCCAGACGGGCCACACCCGCTTCCCCGTGATCGAGGGCACCGTCGACGACGTCGTCGGCCTGGTCCGCGCCCGCGACCTCTACGAGGCGGCGCGCAGCGGCCGCCGCGCGCTCGATCGCACGCTCGTGCAGCCGGTGGCGCTGGTGCCGTGGACCAAGATGGCGACCTCGCTGCTCGCGGAGATGAAGCGCTCGCACTGCCAGATGGCCGTGGCCGTCGACGAGCACGGCATGGTCAAGGGCCTGGTCACGCTCGAGGACCTGGTCGAGGTGATCATCGGCGAGATCCGCGACGAGCACGAGGTGCCCGAGGAACCCGTGAAGCGGCTGGCCGACGGCAGCCTCGAGGCCGAGGGCTCGGTCCGGCTCGCCGACCTCAACGAGCGCTGGGGCTGCGCGCTGCCCGAGTCGAGCGACTACGTGACGGTGGCGGGCCTGGTGCTGCACGACCTGGGACGGATGGGCGCCGTGGGCGACGAGGTGACCGTGGGCGGCGTACGGCTGCGGGTGGTGGCCGTCGAGGGCCGCCGCATCACCCGCGTGGTGCTGCACCCCCCCGTCGCGGCGGCCGTCACATGAGCTGGCCCAGCGGGTCGCGCTCGGCCTCGTCGCCGTCATGCAACCCCTCGGCCGCGAGCTGGCTCTCGACCAGGGTGCGCGGCGAGTAGCGTCGGGCCAGCAGCGAAGCGATCGCGACGGCCAGCATCAGCGGCGTGACCAGGCCGTAGTCGCCGGTCAGCTCGAAGACGATCACGACCGCGGTGATCGGCGTGCGCAGGAAGCCGGCGAAGAAGGCACCCATGCCGACGAGGGCCCACGCCGCGGGCTCGACCGGCAGTCCCGGGGCCAGGAGCAGCGCTCCGTGGGCCAGCGCGGCGCCGAGTGCCGCGCCGAGGAACAGGCTCGGCGCGAAGGCGCCGCCGAACAGCGGCGCCGCCAGCGCGAGCACGAAGCCGGCGAGCTTGGCGAAGAAGGCGAGGCCGGCCGTGTGAGCCTCGCCCGCACCGTGGAGGAAGGCGCCGATCGTGTGGTAGCCGGTGCCGAGGATTTCCGGGGCGAGCAGGCCGAGCAGGCCGCACCAGGCGCCGGCCAGCGCCCCGCGCGCGGCGCCGTCTCGGCCGCCGGCCTTCGGCCACCGCGCGCGCAACCGCCCGTGCAGCGCGTTCACGAGCCGCGGCACCCAGCCGGCGGTCAGGCCGGCCGCCAGGCCGAGCAGCGTGAAGCCGGCGAACTCCCAGGGCTCGGCCCAGGTGGCGGGCGCCGCGGGCAGCAGGTGATGGCCGCCGCCGAGCTGCTTCTGGACGACGGCCGCGGCGACCGCGGCCACGATGGCGCCGCCCAGCACGCCGCGCGAGGCCGTGCCGATGATCTCCTCGAGCGCGAACAGCACGCCCGCGATCGGCGTGTTGAAGATGGCGGCGATGCCGGCGGCGACTCCGACCGGGATCAGGCCGCGCTCGACGCGCGGACCCATGCCGAGCAGGCGGCCGAGGCCGACCGCGACGCTGCTGGTGAGCACGACCGTGGGCCCCTCGGGGCCGAGCGGCGCGCCGGAGCCCAGCGACAGCGGTGTCGCCACGAAGGTCGTGGCCACGGCGCGCCCGTCGAGCCGGCGCGGGTCCTTCGCGTAGGCCCCGCGCACCAGCGCGAGCCCGCCGCCGCGCGGCATGAAGCGCGGCACGAGCGCTCCCAGCGCCGCGCCGACGAGCAGCGGGATGCCGACGGCCAGCGCCACCCGGGCGGCCCCGGCGGGCGAAGCCAGCAAGGCCCGGCGCATGGCCTCCTCGGCGGCGACCAGCGCGGCGTGGAACAGGAACGCGGCGAGGCCGCAACTGGCCCCGATCAGGGCCAGCACCGCCAGCAGCGGACGACGGGCCTGGCGACGGACGAAAGCGATCGCGCGGAGCGGGCGGCGCCGGTTCAACGCGCCCGGCTGCCGCGCGCGCCCCGCGCGCGGCCCACGGGGCGGCGCTCCGTCGACGAGATCGGACCGACGTCGAAGAAGGGCGCGTCGAGGCGGTCGGCCTCGGTGCGTCGCGCGATCTCCTCGAGCGCCGCCCGCAACGCGCGCAGACGCGCGGGCTTCATCGCGTGCAGCGCGTCGACGAGGGGTTGCTGGACGGGCGGCGGGCTGGTCTCCACGAGCTTCTGGCCGAGCGCGGTCAGGCTGAGCCGGATGCCGCGGCGGTCCTCGGGGTCGGGCACTCGCGACACGGCGCCGCGCTCGACGAGGCGGTCCACCACCCCCGACACCGTCGACGGGTGCGAGTAGAGGCGGGCCGAGAGCTCGCCGAGCGAGATCCCGGGGTGCTCGGCCAGCAGCCGCAGGGCCCAGACCTGGGGCCCGGTCAGCCGGGTCTGCTTGTGGATCGCCTTGGAGTGCTCCTGGATCGCGCGGAACAGCCTGCGCAGTGCCTGCACGACCGCTGATGCGTCTTCACGCTCGACCTGGGCCATAGCGGGGAATGCTAGCGCGATTCGGCCTCTCCATTTGTGTGTATACAAATCATTTGTATACAACGTGTCGTGGTATGCTGTGAAGGATGCCCACGACCTTTCGCTTCTGGGGCTGCACTGAGCTGGCGCAGAGCCTCGGCGCCCTCGCGGGCGGCGAGCGCGAACTGCTCGAGCGCCTGGAGCAGGCCCCCCACGACTCGCTTCTCTACCACACCGCCCGCACCCTGCTGCGGCGGCGGGCCGCCCCGCTGGCGTGGCCCAACGACTTCGCCAACTGGGCCGCGGGCGACCTCCACGACCCGGAGCTGGCGGAGCGCCTGGCGCTCGGCACGCCGTTCGACTTCCCGTCGGTGGAGGCCTATCGCGAGCACCTGGTGGGCGTGCTCGACGACCATCTCTCGCGCCTCTCGCCGCGGCCGCGACCCACCCCGCTGCGGCCCTTCCGCTTCCTGCGCGGACACCTGGCCGCGGTGCCGATCGGGCTCGAGGCCTCCGACCTGGCCGGCTTCCGCGCCGCACTGGCCGAGGCCGACGAGAGCAGCGTCTACTTCCACGCTGTCGAGTCGCTGGGCCGCGGCGTGGACCGACGCGGCGACTTCGCGGCCTACGTGGAGGACGTGCTCGGCGAGCCGGCTGCCGCGACCGCGCTGCGCGCGCCGGACCCCTTCGTGCTGGGCCTCGGCGGCGCCCGCGCCCGCATGCTCGAGGGCCTCGACGCCGTGCTCGGGAGGGCCGCGTGAGCCCCGCGAACGCGCCGCTGCTCGACGACTACGCCGCGGTCGCGCCGGCCGGGGCGATCCGGCTGGTGCGCCACCTGGCCCGCGGCCTGTCCGGGCGCAGCTTCCTCCACGTCAACTCGACCCGCCGCGGCGGCGGCGTGGCCGAGATCCTGAACCGCCTGCTGCCGCTGCTCGACGAGCTCGAGATCCGCACCCGCTGGGAGGTGATCACGGGGCCGCCCGAGTTCTACGACGCCACCAAGCGCATCCACAACACGCTGCAGGGCGCGGACCTGCCGTTTCCGCGCGCGATGCAGGAGACCTGGCGCGAGGCCTCGGCGGCCACCCTTCGCCACATGGACCTGGGCGCCGACCTGGTGATGATCCACGACCCGCAGCCGCTGCCGCTGATCGACGGCCGCCGCGAGGGCAGCCGCTGGATCTGGCGCTGCCACATCGACCTCTCGCAGCCGCAGCGCGAGACGTGGTCGGCGCTGGAGCCGTTCGTGCGCCGCTACGACGGCGCGGTGTTCCACCTCGCCGACTTCGCTCGCCGGCTGCCGCTGCCCGCGTACCTGATCCACCCCAGCATCGACCCGCTGTCCGACAAGAACCGCGAGCTGCCACGGGCCGAGGTGGAGCGAAGGGTGACGGCGCTCGGCGTGCCGCTCGACCGCCCCGTGCTGTTGCAGGTCTCGCGCTTCGACCCCTTCAAGGACCCGGTCGGCGTGATCCGCGCCTTCCGCCTGGTGCGCCAGGTGACCGACGCGGTGCTGGTGCTGGCGGGCGGCAGCGCGGACGACGACCCCGAGGGGGCGGAGATGCTCGCGCGGGTGAAGGAGGCCGCCAACGGCGATCCCGACATCCACGTGCTGCTGCTGCCGCCCGACGCCCACCTCGACATCAACGCGCTGCAGCGGGCGGCGACGGTCGTGATCCAGAAGTCGACCCGCGAGGGCTTCGGCCTGACGGTGGCCGAGGCGATGTGGAAGGGCAAGCCCGTCGTCGGCGGCGCGGTCGGCGGCATCACGGCCCAGCTCCGCGACGGCGTGACCGGCCACCTGGTGCACACGGTCGAGGGCTGCGCCCACGCTCTGCGGCGGCTGCTCGCCGACCGCGGGTCCCGCGAGCGGATGGGCGCCCTGGCCCGCGAGCACGCGCGGCGTCACCTGCTGATCACCCGCCACCTCGCGGACTACCTGCACATGCTGCGGCTGCAGACCGCATCCTCGTGAGCGACGCGCCGCGCACGATCGTCGTCTCCTACCGGCTGCCGCTGACGTTGCGACGGATCGGCCCCGGCTGGCGCGGCGAGCGCAGCGCCGGCGGCCTGGCCACCGCGCTCGGGCCGGTGGTGCGCGGCGGGCGCGGGCTGTGGGTGGGCGCGGCGGGTGACGCCGTCGTCGGCACCGATCCCGAGCGCGCGGCGCTGCTCGCGCAGTGGGAGGAGCGCGAGGGCTTCGTCGCCGTCGAGATCCCCGCCGCGGTGCACGCCGGTTTCTACGACGGCTTCGCCAACGGCGGGCTGTGGCCGCTGTTCCACCACTTCCCCACCCGCTTCCACGTGCGCCCGGGAGACTGGGAGGCGTACGCCGAGGCCAACCGCCTGTTCCGCGACGCGGTGCTGGCCCGCTTGCGCCCCGGCGACAGGGTCTGGGTCCACGACTACCAGCTCCTGCTGCTGCCGGCGCTGCTGCGCGAGGCGCGCCCCGACCTGGCGATCGGCTTCTTCCTCCACATCCCGTTCCCCGCTTCCGACGTCTTCCGCGTGCTGCCGCATCGCGAAGAGCTGTTGCGCGGGCTGCTCGCCGCCGACCTCCTCGGCTTCCAGACCTGGGGCCACGCCCAGCACTTCCGCTGGTCGCTGCTGCGGCTGCTCGGGATGGACAGCGGCCTCGACCGCGTCGAGCGCGAGGGCCGCGTCACCCGGATCGAGGCGTTCCCGATCGGCATCGCGCCGGAGGAGTTCACGCGGCCGCTGGCGGCGCCACGAGTGCAGGCGCGCGTGGCCGAGCTGCGCGGGAGCGGCGACTTGAAGCGCGTCCTGGCCGTCGACCGGCTCGACTACACCAAGGGCATCCCCGAGCGGCTGCGCGCCTTCCGGCTGCTGCTCGAGCGCCACCCCGAGTGGCGCGGCCGGGTCACCCTGATCCAGGTCGCCGTGCCGTCGCGGGAGCGGGTCTCGCGCTACCGCGAGCTGCGGCGCGAGGTCAGCGAGCTGGTCGGCGAGATCAACGGCGAACTCGGCACCCCCGAGTGGACGCCGGTCGTCTACCTCAAGCGTTCCGTCGCGCGCGAGGAGCTGGTGGCGCTCTACGCCGCCGCCGACGTGTGCTGGGTGGCGCCGCTGCGCGACGGCATGAACCTGGTGGCCAAGGAATACGTCGCGTGCCAGGAGTCGGGCCATGGCTTGCTGCTGCTCTCCGAGCAGGCGGGCGCTGCGGCCGAGATGGGCGAAGCGCTGCACGTCAACCCCTACGACGTCGAGGACTCGGCCGAAACGCTGTTGCGCGCGCTGACGCTGCCGGAGGGCGAGCGCCGCGAGCGGCTGGCCGCGCTGCGCGTGCGCGTCCACCACGGCACGGCCCACGCCTGGGCCGAGCGCTTCCTGGGCCGGCTCGACGAGGCGTCCGCGGAGCGCGCCCTGCACGGCGGCCCGTCGGTGGCCCCACTGAGCGTGCCGGATCTGGTCGCCGCGTGGAGCGCGGCCCGCCGCCGGCTGCTGCTGCTCGACTACGACGGCACGCTCACCCCGCTGCGGCCGCGGCCCTCCGATGCCGCGCCCGACGCCCCGCTGCTGGAGCTGCTGCACGCCCTCGCGACCGACCCCCGCAACACGCTGGCGGTCGTTTCCGGCCGGCCGGCCGCGGTGCTCGAGCCGTGGCTGGGCAGCGTCGAGGGGCTCCACCTGATCGCCGAGCACGGCGCCACCCGGCGCCTGCCCGGGGAGGCCTGGCAACCGCTGCGCCCGGGTGCGGACGCGGAGTGGAAGCCGCGGGTGCGGCCGCTGCTCGACGCCTTCACGCTGCGGGCGCCGGGCAGCTTCGTCGAGGAGAAGCCGCACGCGCTGGCCTGGCACTACCGGCTGACCGAGCCGCAGTTCGGCGAGTGGCTGGCCCGCGAGCTCCTGGCGACGCTCGAGGGCCTGCTCTCGGCGACCGAGGTGCGCGCGGTGCCCGGCAACAAGGTCGTCGAGGTGCGCTTCGCGTGGGCCCACAAGGGCGAAGCCGCCCGCACGCTGCTGGCCGAGACCGGCGCGGACCTGGCCCTCGCGATCGGCGACGACCAGACCGACGAGGACCTGTTCGCCGCGCTGCGCCCCGAGGACTGGAGCGTGGTCGTCGGCCGCCAGGCCTCGCGCGCCCGGTTCCACCTGCCGACGCCCGACGCCGTGCGCCTCGCGCTGCGCGAGCTGCTGCCGGTGTAACGTCTGCCGGAGGGGCCCCCATGCCGATGCGAAGTGCCGTGAGCCTGGGCCTGCTGCTGCTGTGCGTGGCCTGCGCCACCAACCCGGCCACCGGCCAGCGCCAGCTCATGCTGATGAGCGAGGCGCAGGAGGTCGCGCTGGGTCGCGAGGCGGACGGCGAGATCGGCGGCGCCTACGGCCTGGTCGCCGACCCGGAGCTGCAGGCCTACGTCGCCCGCCTCGGCGCGACCCTCGCCGCCTCCAGCGAACGGCCGGGGCTGCCGTGGACCTTCCGCGTCGTCGACGATGCCGCGGTCAACGCCTTCGCCCTGCCCGGCGGCTTCATCTACGTGACGCGCGGCCTGCTCACCCACCTCGACTCCGAGGCCGAGCTGGTGTCCGTGCTCGGCCACGAGATCGGCCACGTGACGGCGCGTCACTCCGCCGCGATGGTGAGCCGCCAGCAACTGGCGACCCTGGGCCTCGGCATCGGAATGGTGCTGAGCCCCGATCTGCAGCGCTTCGGCGGGGCCGCCCAGGCGGGCCTCGGCCTGCTGTTCCTCAAGCACGGCCGCGACGCCGAGCGCGAGGCCGACGACCTCGGCCTGCGCTACCTGGTGCGCCAGGGCTACGACCCGCGCGAGGCGGTGGAGGTCTTCGCGGTGCTGGAGGCCGTCAGCCGTCGCGCTGGCGGCGGCCGGATGCCGAACTGGCTCGCCACCCACCCGCCGCCGGAGGACCGCGCCCAGCGCCTGAGCGCGGCGATCGCGAGCGGGGGCCTTTCCGGGGACCGCGTCGCGCGGCGCGAGTACCTCGCCCGCATCGACGGCCTCGTGTTCGGCGAGAACCCGCGCGAGGGCTTCTTCGTCGACGGCGTGTTCCATCACCCCGACATGCGGTTCCGGATGGCCTGGCCGAGCGACTGGAAGACCGACAACCAGCGCCAGGCTGTCACCGCGGTCAGCCCTGCGCAGGACGCGGTGCTGGTGCTGACGCTGGCGCCGGGCGCCAGCGCGGAGCAGGCCGCCCGCGAGTTCTTCGCCCAGCAGGGCCTGCGCCCCGGCGCCGTGCGACGCGAGCGGATCGGCGGCCTGGCGGCCTTCGGCGGTCGTTTCGAGGCGACCTCGGGCCAGACGATCCTGGCCGGCGTGGCCGTCTTCGTCGAGCACGAAGGGCGCGTGTTCCGCCTGCTGGGCTACACGTCGCGCGCGCGCTGGACCGCCTACGAGGCGATCCTCGAGCGCGGCGTGCGCAGCTTCGCGCCGGAGACGGATCGCCGCGCGCTCGACGTGCAGCCGCACCGCCTCCGGCTGGTCGACCTGCGCGGGGCGACCAGCGTCGCGGAGTTCGTGCGGCGGCACCCCACCCCGGTCGGCGCCGACGTGATCGCGCTGATCAACGGAGTGCCCGAGGGCGGGACGCTGCGCGGGGACGGACCGGCCAAGACCGTGACGGGCGCCCGCCTGCCCTACTGAGCGCGGGGCGTCACCACGGCACGCCGGCGAGGTTCCACTTGCGGATCGTGTCCTCGATCAGGGCCGCCACCTTGGCGTTGACCTTCTCGAAGTAGACCTTCGCCTTGGCGCGGTCGAAGGTCGGGTAGCCCTGGCCCTCCTTGTAGAGCGTGATCGAGGAAGGCGCGGGGTACGCCGACCAGGTGCCCGGCGCGGGGTTGGGCGTGACCATGTCCTTCGAGTAGCGCTCGGGATGGGCCAGCGGCGGGTCGATCCCCATCATGTAGGCCGTCTCGTTCTCGGCCGCGTGGCCGCCGTCTTCGCCGAAAACCTCGAGCGTCACGTCCGTGCAGACGCTCCACCAGTTGACGACCAGGATGCGCACGCGGCGCGCGCGCCCCACCTCGTCGGCCAGCGCCTGCAGGATCGCGGTCTGTCCGCCGCCGTGGCCGTTCAGCACGACGATGTTGCGGAAGCGGTTCTGCGCCAGGCCCTCGAGCACCGCCTTGACGTAGGCGCGGTAGGCGTCCTGCGGGATCGTGAACGCGCCCGGGTAGGCGTCCATCGCGCCGGTGAAGCCGTAGGGCACAGCGGGCGCCACCATGGCGTTCACCCGCTCCGCGATCGCCTCGGCCATCGCCACCGGCGCCAGGATGTCGGCGCCATTGGCGGTGACGCCATGCGGCTCGAGCGTGCCGGTCGGCAGCAGCACCGTGTCCACGCGCGCGGGCACGACCTCGCGGAACTCCATCCAGTTGATGCGCGCGAGATCGCGCGTCGGCGGCGCCGGGCCCGGCGCGGCGGCGCCCGCGAGGAGAGCGGCGGAAAGCGCGGCGAAGGTCGTCAACAAGATGTCACCTCGATTCCGCCGGGGTCCGGGGCCCGCCGAGACGCTCGGCGAGGGCGCGGGCCTCGGCCAGCGGGGGCACCTCGACGGCTTCTCGCAGCGCGTCCGTGACTGCGTCGTCGACCGGAGCGACCGCCAGGCGCCCGTCGGGGCCAGGCTCGAACTGGGTCCCGAACCGCTGGTTGCGGCCGATCGATCTCAGGAAGCGGTCGAGCGTCGCCGCGGCGAGCCAGGCCGCGCGGGTCTCGCCTTGCGCCAGGGCAGCCAGCGTCATCTCGTGCGCCAGCAGGTAGTCCTCTGCACGGCCGCTGTGCTGGAACACGAGCGCTGCCCGCATCCAGTCGGCCGCGGTGCGCAACTCCCCGGCGGCATACAACTCGCGAGTGCGCTTCAGCCGTGCCTGGTCGCGAGGCCCGACGACCGCCCAGTCGATGTCGGGGCCCGCCGCGCGATCCGCCTGGTCTTCACGGACGATGCGTTGCAGTTCCTCGTTGTCGGCGGGCGGCTGTGACGGGGGCTGGGCCGCGGTCGCCTGCACCGCCAGCAGTGCGAGCAGCAACGAAGTTCGGGGGGCTCTCCAGCTCATCAGGGCCTCCGGGTCCTACAGTCGCGAGCGCAACCACAGCGCGAGCACGAACAGCGGCAGCGCGATCGCGGTGCGCCACTCCTTGTTCTTCGCCACCTGCGCCCACGAGAAGCGGGACGAGCGCGGGCCGCCCGGCGTCAGGCGCGGGAAGAACGCAGGCACCTCGCGCTCCCAGGCCGCGTAGTCGGCGCCGAACTTCTGCCGCAGGAAGTCCGCCTCCTCGCGGATCACCGCCGGATAGAACGCGGCGAAGTAGACGACGACGAGGCCCGCGACCAACGGGCTGCTGGCCGCCACCGCGAGCCCGATCGCCAGCAGCAGGCTGCCGAAGTAGAGCGGGTTGCGGGTGTGGGCGTACGGCCCGCCCGTGGCGAGCGTCTCGGTCTTCGCGATGTGCCCCGAGGCCCACAGCCGGATCGCCTCGCCCAGCCCGCCGAGGGCGACGCCCGCGAGCAGCGTCTCCGGCCGCGGCCGGGCGATCGCCAGCACCAGCACGCCGGCCGCCCAGCCGACCGTGACGCGGACCCGCGACAGCCGGAACCTAGACGGGCCGGGCATGCAGCGCCTCCTCGCGCGCGATCCGGAGAAGCGCGGCCTCGGCCACCTCGTCGGCGGGGATCGTCGCCATCACGCCGGCATGGTCGGGACAGTCGCGGCGGTGGCAGGGCGCGCACGGCGGAGCCCGCCGGACCACGCGGTCGGCCGGCGAGAAGGGGCCGTTGCGCGCAGGGTCGGTGGGCCCGAACAGCGCGACCACCGGGGCGCCGACCGCGCAGGCGAGGTGCAGCGGCCCGGTGTCGGCCGCGACGACGACTGCGGCCTGCCGGGCCAGGGCGACGTACTCGAGGAGCGACGTGGGGAACGCAGACGCCGCTGCGCCCGCGGAGCCCGACGCGATGGCGTCGGCGAGCGCGCGCTCCCCCGGCCCCCAGGCGACCAGCGACGGCACGCCGCGCGCGTCGAGCCGGCGCGCCAGCTCGGCCCAGTGCCCGGCAGGCCACAGCTTGCTCGGCCACCCGCCGCCGGGGTTGAGCAGCGCGAAGCGCCCCAGCCGGCGCGACGCGAGCTGCTCGGCGACGGCCGCCTCGGCGGCGGGCGCGGCGGGGAGCGGGAACTCGCGGGCGCCGAGCGCGTCGATGCCGAGCGCGCCGAGCAGCGCCAGGTTCTTGTCGATCACGTGCACGGCCGCGGCGGGCAGCGGGTGCCGCTCGGCCAGCAGCAGCGCCGAGGCCGGCTCGCGCCGCGCGGCCGACTCGAAGCCGATCGCGCGCGCGCCCGAGAGCGCGGCCCACGCCGCCGACTTCCACAGGCCCTGGAAGTCGAGTGCCACGTCCCAGCGGCCCGCGCGCAGCGCGCGCACGGCCTCGGCGGCCGGGCCGAACGCGAAGGCTCTTGCCGGCGGCGCCGCGATCAGCTCCGCGAGCAGCGGGTGCGCCTGCAGCAGCGGCCGCGCCGCCGGCTCCGCGACCCAGCCGACCTCGTGGCCCGCGCGGTGCAGCGCCGCCAGCGCCGGCAGCGTGTGGACCACGTCGCCGATCGCCGACAGCCGGACGACGAGGACGCGCACCGCGCTCCGCCGCTCAGCCGCGCAGCCGCGCCAGCAGCGCGCGGGTGTCGTGGTCCTTGGGGTCGCCGACGATCGCCACCCGGCCGCCGTACGAGCGCACGACCTCGCGCTCGGGGACCGTCTCCGGCGTGTAGTCGGTGCCCTTGCAGTGCACGTCGGGCCGCAGCTCGAGCAGCAGCCGCGCGACGTCGTCCTCGTGGAACACGACGACCAGGTCGACGCAGCGCAGGCCGGCGATCAGCAGCGCGCGGTCTCCCTCGGGCATCACCGGGCGCTCCGGCCCCTTGAGCCGTCGCACCGACTCGTCGCCGTTGATGCCGACCACGAGCAGGTCGCCCTCCGCCTTCGCCCCCTGCAGGTAGCGCACGTGGCCGACGTGCAGCACGTCGAAGCAGCCGTTGGCGAAGGCGACCGACTGCCCCGCCGCGCGCGCTTCCGCGACCCGCTGCGTCGCCTGCTCCAGGGTCGCGAGCTTGTCGGCCGCCCGCCTCACGAGACCTCGGCGCGCAGCTCGGCAGCGGAGACCGTCGCCGTGCCGCGCTTCATCACCACCAGGCCGCCCGCGACGTTGGCGAGGCGCGCGGCCTGGGCGGGGCGCGCGCCGGCGGCCAGCGCCAGCGTGAAGGTGGCGATCACGGTGTCGCCCGCGCCGGTGACATCGGCGACCTGGTCGCTGCCGTGCACGGGGATGTGCAGCGGCGGCTGGCCCGGCTCGAACAACGCCATGCCGTCGCTGCCGCGGGTGACGAGCGCAGCGCGCACGCCGAGCCGCTGCAGCAACTCCTGGCCCGCGCGCTCCAGCTTGCGCAGGTCGTGGCCGATCGTGATCCCGAGTGCCGTCTCCACCTCGGGCTCGTTGGGCGTCACCGCGGTCATCCCGCGGAAGGCGAGCAGCCCGTAGCGCGAGTCGACCGTGACCGGGACGCCGCGCCGCCGTGCGAACGCGATCGCCGCCTTGACGAGCTGCGGCGTGAGCAGGCCGAGGCCGTAGTCGCTGACCAGCACCCCGTCGACAGGCCCGCGGAACGTGCGCAGGCGCCTCAGCGCCGCGGCGCGCGCGCGGGCTCCCGGCGGCAGCGGCCGCACGCGGTCGATGCGGACGATCTGCTGCCTGGTCGAGTGGGTGCCGCCGCCGAGCACGCGGCTCTTGACCGGCGTCGGCCAGCCGCTCTCGCGCGCGATGCCGGCGGCGGAGATTCCCCTCGCGCGCAGCAGCGCGAGCAGCGCCGCGCCGTGGACGTCGTCGCCGACCGCTCCGACCGGCAGCGGACGCCCGCCGAGCGTGGCCACGTTGTGGACGGCGTTGGCGCCGCCGCCGAGCCGCACCTCGGTGCGCTCGTGCTCCAGGATCACCACCGGCGCCTCGCGCGACAGCCGCTGCACGCGGCCGTGCACGAACTCGTCGGCGACGAGGTCGGCGAGCACCAGCAGGCGCCGGCCGGCCATCGCGTCGACCACGTCGGCCAGCGTGCGCGGCTGCTGCGGAGATCTCGCGCGCCGGGCCCGCTTCACGCGCCCGCCTCGCGCAGGATCGTCTCGACCGCCTCCAGCACGTGCTCGGCGACGAGGTCGGGCGGCCGCCTCCAGTGCGGCGCGTGCCAGGTCAGCTCGCCGAGACCGTAGCCCGTCTTGACCAGGCAGCCCCGAGCGCCGACGGCCCAGGCCAGCGCGAGGTCGCCGTGGCGATCGCCGAGCACCCAGGAGCGCGACAGGTCGAGCCCGAGCTCGCGCTCCGCCTGGCGGGCGAGCCCGGGTCGCGGCTTGCGGCAGTCGCAGTCCTGGCGGTACGGCGGCTCGCCCGCGCTCGGGTGGTGGAGGCAGGCGTAGATGCCGTCGAGCCGCGCGCCGCCCTGGGCCATCGCCGCCCGCACGCCGTCGTGCACCTCGTGCACCACCGATTCGGGGAAGTAGCCGCGGGCGACGCCTGCCTGGTTGGTGACGATCGCCGCGGCCCAGCCGGCGCGGTTGACGCGGCGCACCGCGTCGACGGCGAACGGCAGCAGCTCGAAGCGGCTGGCGTGGTTCACGTAGCCGATCTCGCGCGAGAGCGTGCCGTCGCGGTCGAACAGGATCGCCGGCCGGCCGCTCACGCGACGCCTCCCGTCTCGCCGCGCAGCAGGGCGCGGGCGGTCTCCGCGACTCGCGCCGGCGCGAGCCGCTCCATGCAGCGGTGGTCGATCGGGCACTCGCGGAAGCGGCACGGAGCGCACTCGACGCTCTCCCGCGCGATCGCCGCGCGGCCACCGAAGGGCGCCGTCTCGCGCCAGTCGGTGGGGCCGAAGGCGGCGACCACCGGGGTGCCCAGCGCGGCGGCCACGTGCATCGGGCCGGAGTCGTTGGTCAGCAGCAGGTCGAGTTCGGCGAGCGCGCCGCACAACTCGGGCAGCGAGGTGTTCCCGGTCAGGTCCAGGGCGCCGCAGACCTGCGCGAGCATCTTGCCCGCCGGGCGCTCGGCCGCGGTGCCGAGCACCACGACCCGCGCCTCGCGCTCGCGGGCGAGTTCCGCGGCGGTCGCGGCGAAACGCTCCGCGGGCCAGCGCTTGGCGCCGCCGTAGGCTGCGCCGGGGGCGACGCCCACGAACCGGCCCGCGCCGAGCTTCGCCCGGGCGGCGGCCCGCCATGGATCCGGACAACGCAGCGAGGCGTCGGGCGCGCCGCTCGTGGCGACGCCGATCTGCTCCAGCATCGCGCGATAGTAGAACACCTGGCTCTTGCCGCCCGCGGCGGCCGGTCGCCGCGCGGCCCGCGTCAGCAGCAGCCCGCGGCCGTCACGCGCGTAGCCCCAGCGCTCCGGCACGCCGGCCACGCGCATCGCCAGCGCCGTGCCGAACGAGTTGGTGAACAGCACGCCGAGCTCGAAGCCGCGGAGCGCGTCGACCTCCGTCGCGAAGCCGCGCGCCTCGCGCACGCCGGCGAGCTCGGGCACCGCCCCGTACAGCGGTGCGACCGCAGGGCGGGCGACGACCTCGAGCCGCGCGCCGGGAAACGCGGCGCGCAGGTCGCGCAGGGCCGGCAGCGACAGCACCGCGTCGCCGAGCCAGTTCGGGGCCCGCACGACGACCGATCGCGGCGCGCTCAAGCCGACTCCCCCGGCGGCCGCGTGTGCCAGCGCCGGTGCATCCACAGCCACTGCTCGGGCGCGCTGCGGATCCAGCCCTCGATCTGGGTGGTGAAGGCCTGGGTCTCGCGCCGCACGTCCTCGTCCTTGTGCCCGGTCGACTCCAGGCTGCGCGGCGGGTCGAAGACCATGCGGTAGCGCCCCTCGGGCGAGAGCAGGCAGTAGCCGGTGATCACCGGCGCGCCGAGCCGCAGGCCGAGCGCGGCCGCCACCGTCGTGGTGCAGGCCGGGCGACCGAAGAACTCGACGAAGATGCCGTCCTGCGCCTGCACGTTCTGGTCGATCAGGAACGCCGCGCTGCCGCCGCCGCGGATCCGCTTCATCACGTGCCGGAGAGCGTCCCACTTGGGCACCGGCTCGTTGCCGGCGCGGGCGCGAAACGCGGTGATGCGTCGATCGAGGCGAGGGTTGTCCAGCGGGCGCCCGACGACGCCCGCGGGCTGCAGCAGCCAGCCGATCAGCAGCCCCGCCACCTCCCAGTTGCCGACGTGCCCCGTCACCATCAGCGCGCCGCGGCCCTGCGCGAGGACCTCGCGGCAGGCCTCGACGCCGCTCGCGTCGGTCAGCGCCAGGACCTCCTCGCGGCTGCGCCGCTGCAGCCACAGGATGTCGAGCAGCACGCGGCCGAAGTGCTCGTAGACCGCGCGCGCGGTGCGGCGCACCCGCGCCTCGTCCCACTCCGGGAACGAGCGGCGCAGTCCGTCGGCCGCAATGCCCGTGTGGCGGCGATCGAGGTCCGACAGCAGCCCGCCGAGCGCGCCGCCGAGCTTCAGCATCGCACGCCGCGGCAGCAGTCCGACCACGAAGGCGGCGACGCCGATCAGCGCGTCCTCGAGAAGGTGGCGCAACGGCCGCGGCGCCTTCACGCGGCCGTCCCGCGGCGCGCCAGGGCCAGCACCGGCTCGACCAGCCGGGCCTCGTCGTCGAGCGCGACCGACAGCCGCAGCGTGCGCAGCGGCAGCGGGCCCAGGTCCGCGTGGTCACCCGCCGCGTCGAGCCGGGCCAGGTCCTTCTCCGTCGTCACCAGCGCGTCGGCCGCCGCGGCCTGCGCGGCCGCCGCCACCGCGCGCAGGTCGTCGGCCGTGAACGGGTGGTGGTCGCGGAAGAAGCGGGTGCCGACGGGCGGGCCGGCGGCGTGGCGGACGTCGGCCTCGAAGCGGCCGGGACGGGCGATGCCCGCGAACAGGAACGGCCGCGCGGGCGCCGGGACGGGGGCGCCGCCGGCGTCGAAGAAGCCCAGCGGTCGGCGGCGGGCGACGACGACGCGCTCGACGCCCGTCAGTCCCGCGAGCCGGGCGACGGCGCGGCGCTCCCCGGCCGCGTCGGCATCGACGGCCGGCTCCGCCGAGAGCACCGCCATGCCGGCGGCGGCGAGCGCCATGGGGAACTCGCGCAGCCGGCCGGCGGGCAGCGGCCGCGAGGCGAGGTCCTCGGCGCGCACGCAGACGACATCGAGGTCGCGCGCGAGGCGCAGGTGCTGGAAGCCGTCGTCGAGCAGCACGAGCTGCGGCGCGAAGCGGCGGCAGATCTCGTCGCCGACGGCGTCGCGGCGCGGCCCGACCGCGATCACCACGCCCGGCAACGCACGGGCGAGCAGCACCGGCTCGTCACCCGCCGCGGCGGCGTCGGCGAAGACGCGCTCGCCGTCGGAGACGAGCAGCGACGGCGCCGCGGAGCGTCCACCGTAGCCGCGCGAGAGCACCGCCACCCGGAAGCCCGCGTCGCGGGCGGCCGCCGCGAGGAAGGCGACCAGCGGCGTCTTGCCGGTGCCGCCCACGCTCAGGTTGCCGACGCTGACGACGGGCGCCGGCAGCCGCTGCGAGCCGAGCACGCCGAGCCGGTGGGCCGCGCGGCGCAGGGCCGCGGCCGTCCCGGTGACCCAGCCGAGCGGGGCGAGCAGGGCCCCGGCGCTCACGCGCGGGCGGGCCCCAGCAGCGTCGCGAGCGCCTCGACGGTGGTGTCCAGCGCGCCGCGGTTGCGGTCGATCAGGCCGCGCGCCCGCTCGCCCAGCGCCCGCCGCCGCGGCTGGTCGCGCAGCAGCGCCTGCAGCTCGCGCCCCAGCTCCGCGGGCGAGGCCACCTGCACCATCGCCTTCTCGGCCAGGAACAGCTCCGCGATCTCCTGGAAGTTGGTCATGCTCGGGCCGACGACGATCGCGCGCCCCGCGACCGCGGCCTCCAGCACGTTGTGGCCGCCGGTCGGCACCAGGCTGCCGCCGACGTACACGGCGCTGGCCAGCGGATAGACCTGCGCGAGCTCGCCGAGCGTGTCGAGCAGCATCACCTCGCCCGCATGCCAGCCGCCGGGGTCGGTCCGCGAGCGGCGCGCGCAGCGGAAGCCGGCGGCCTCGATCAGCGCCGGGACCTGGTCGAAGCGCTCGGGATGGCGCGGCGCGATCACCAGGCGCGCCTCGGGCACCGCCTCGCGCACGGCGTGGTAGGCCTGCAGCACGAGTTCTTCTTCTCCCGCCATCGTGCTGCCGGCCACGATCAGCGGGTGCGGGATCTGTCCCGACGGCGCGAGGATCGTGCGGAGCCGATCGGGGGTGCGCGGCGCGTCGAGGGCGTCGAACTTCAGGTTGCCGCTGACCCGGACCCGGTCCGGCGGCGCGCCCAGCGCGAGGATGCGCTCGGCGTGGGCGTCGGCCTGCATCAGGAACAGGTCGACCTCGGCGAGCACCTTCGAGAGCAGTGGCCTGACGAGCTGGTAGCGCTCGAAGGAGCGCGGCGAGATGCGGCCGTTGACGAGCGCGACCCGCGCGCCGCGCCGGCGCGCCTCGTGGATCAGGTTCGGCCACAGCTCGGTCTCGACCAGCACCAGCAGGTCGGGGTTGAGCGTCTCCAGCGAGGCTCGGACCGGGTGCGGCCAGTCGAACGGAGCGTAGAAGAGGCCGTCGAGGCCGACGGCGTGCTTCTCGGCGACGGCCTTGCCGGTCATCGTGGTCGTCGAGAGGTACAGCCGCCGCCCGCCCGCCTGCCGGCGCAGCGGCTCGACCAGCGTGCGCGCCGCGAGCACTTCGCCGACCGACACGGCGTGGATCCAGATCGAGCGCTCGCCGTCGACGTTCAGGTACACGGGCAGCCGCCCCATGCGCTCGCCGAAGGTGCGCAGGTACTTGCCCGTCGCCCGGCCCTTCCAGAAGAAATAGGGAAGGGCCAGCAGGAACAGGACGCCCGTCACGACGCTGTAGAGGAAATACAAGGGCGATAGGCCAGGGCGCCGGCGCAGGAGGCCGGCCGGCGGCGAGTATACCCGCGAGGACCGATCGGCCCCCCGCTACTCCTCCCGCAGCGCGACCACGGGATCCACCCGGGCGGCGCGCCAGGCGGGCGGCAGCGCCGCGGCGGTGGCGACGGCGAGCAGCAGCAGCGGCACCAGGACGTAGACCGGGGCGTCGAAGGCCTGCAACTGCGGCACCTGGGCCGCGAGCAGAGCGGACAACGCGAGACACGGCGGCAGGCCGAAGGCGACGCCGCGAGCCGCCTGGCGGGCGGCACCCGCGAGCACACCCCGCAGCACGGCGCCGCGGGTGGCGCCCAGCGCGACGCGGACGCCGATCTCGCGGGTCGCACGAGCCACCGCGAAGGCGACCAGCCCGTGGAGCCCGAGGCAGGCGAGGCCGAGGGCCAGCGCGCCCAGCGCCAGCGCGACGGCGGAGAGCGCGGTGAACGGCATGCGCTGGCGAGCCAGCAGGTCGGCGAGCGGGACCGGCTCGCACAACACGTCCTGTTCCGCGCACGCCTCGCGCAGCGCTGGCAGGCCGGCCCGGACATCGCCCGTCACCCGGAGCAGCAGTTCGCCGGGCGGCTCCGGCCCGGTCGGCAGGTACACCATGCTGCGGTCGCGTCCTTCGAAGAAGAAGCCGCTGGCCGCGTCGGAGACGACGCCGACGACGACGAACGGCTCCGGCCCGCCGTCGCCCCGCTCGAGGTCGAGGCGGCGGCCGAGCGGATCGGCCTCCGGCCACAGCAGGCGCGCGGTGGACTCGCTGACGACCACGACGCCCTGGTCCCCGGCGGCGAGGCCGCGTCCGCGCACCACCCGCAAGCCGAGCGTGTCGAAGAAGCGTTCGTCGACGACGTTGTGGCCGAGCCGCTGGCGCACGCCGTCGACCGTGGCGTCGATGCGCGGCAGCCCCCCGGCCAGCGGCGTGAACGCGGTGGCGGCCACGGAGCGCACGCCCGGGTTCGCGGACAACCGCGCAACGAGCCCGGCGTCGGCGTGGACGGCGTTGAGGTCGACGAGGCCGGCGAGCGCGAAGCCGGTGTCGACGTCGTCGGCGCGAGCGGCGTTGCGCGCGATCAGGCCGGCGCCGACCAACAGGCCGAGGCTGGCTGCCACCTGGCCCACGACGAGAGCGCCGCGCAGGCGGCCGGCGCCGAGCCGGCCGCCGAACAGGGTGCTGTCGCGGCCCAGCCCGGAGCGCAGGTCCACGCGCGTGGCCTGCAACGCGGGCAGCAGGCTGCCGAGCGCGCCGACGGTGGCCGCCAGCCCGCCGCACGCGAGCAGGGCCGTCGTCGAGATGCCCACGGGGGTCAGCACCAGCCCGGCCTGCAGTGCGAGCGAGAAGACCGCTCCTTCGACGGCGGCCACGGCGAGCCGCGCGAGCATCCACGCCAGCAGCAGGGCGCCACCGCCGAGCAACAGTCCTTCGAGCACGAGCGGACGCAGCAGCCGGCCGCGAGAGGCACCGAGCGCGGCCCGCACGGCGATGTCGCGCCGGCGCGCGGTGGCTCGCGCAAGGTGCAGGCCGGTCAGGTTCGCCGCGGCCACCGCGGTGAGCACGGCGAACGCGAGCAGCAGGCTCAGCGTCAGCGGCGCGAGCTCGCGGCTCTCGCGCAGGAGGGTGGTGCGCGGGTGGGCGCGGAGGGTGCGCGCCTCCGACGAGCCCGTGGCGAGCACCGGCGCGAGCGCGGCGGCCGCCTGCTCCGGCGAAACGCCGGGGCGCAGGATTCCACCGACGCCGAAGCGAGCGGGCGGCGACAGCGGCAGCAGGCGTTCGGCGGCGGCCAGCGGCAGCCACAGCTCGGGCACGACCGGTTCGAGGCCGCCCTCGGCGGGGGCCAGCACGCCGACCACCGTGAAGGCGACGCCGTCGACGAGCAGGCTGCGACCGATCGGCTGCGGGTCGGCGGCCAGCAGCCGCTTCCATCCGGCGTCACTGAGCACGGCCACGGGTTCGCGCTCGTCGAGGCCGCCCCAGGCCCCGAAGGCACGCCCCGCCGCGAAGCGAGGCCGGCGCAGGTCGAACCACGTGCCGCTCACGACCTCGGCGTACGTGCGCCGGGGGGACGGCTCCAGCACGGCAGGCCGGTGCAGCCCGAACCGGTAGGCGTGATCGATGACGCGGCCCGCGCTCGCGACCAGCGCTTCGCCCTCGGCGGCGTCGAACTGCCACTGCTCACGCCCTCCTTCCACGGTCGCCACCAGCTCGACGTGGCGATCGGCTTCGGCGATCGGCAGCGGCCGCAGCAGGTAGGCGTCGGCGAAAGCGAAGGCGAGCAGGTCGACGGTCAGCACCAGGCCGAGCACCAGGGTCGCGACCAGCGTGAACCCGGGCGAGCGGCGGAGCGAGCGGGCTGCGTCGCGAAGGTCGCCGCGCAGCGCGTCGAGCGGGGCGTAGCCTGCGGCCTCGCGGCACTCCTCCTTCCAGCGCTCGTCGGCGCCGAACTCGAGCTGCGCGCGCCGCCGCGCCTCGGCGGGGGCGAGTCCTTCGCGCTCGAGGTCGGCCGCGCGCAGCGCCAGGTGGTGCGCGATCTCCTCCGACATCCCGCTCTCGAAGCGGTCCCGGCGCCCGAGGCGGCGGAACAGGGCGAGCAGGGCCGTCAGCGGTTTCACCGGAGCGCCGCCTTCGCGCCGAGCACGAGGTCCATGGCCCCGACCAGCCGCTCCCAGGCCGCCCGCTCCTCGGCCAGCCGACCGCGCCCGGCCGGGGTCAGCGCGTAGAACTTCGCCTTGCGGTTGTTGTCGGAGCTGCCCCACTCGCCGCGCACCAGGCCCTGGCGTTCGAGCCGATAGAGCGCGGGATACAGCGCGCCCTGCTCGATCTGCAGCTCGCCGCGGGACAGCGCGTGCAGCCGCTGCAGCACGCCGTAGCCGTGCTCCGGCCCCAGCGAGACGGCCTTCAGGATCAGCAGGTCCAGGGTGCCGGGCAGGATCTGCGCGCCGTCGCTCATCGACTCCCACTCTCCCTAAGCATGTTAGGGGAGAAGGTAGGCGCGCTCCCCTAAGCTGTCAAGGAGAAAGGACGGCTCAGGCCTTGGGCGCGGGGGCCGGCTTGTAGGAGGCGATGGCGGCGCCCAGCCGGCGCCAGTCGATCGGCTTGGTCACGTAATCGGAGGCGCCGAGGTCGAAGCCGCGCTTGGGGTTGTCGACGATCGTCATCATGATGACGGGGATCGGTTCCAGCTCGGCGTCGTTCTTCAGCTCCTCGAGCACCTGCCAGCCGTCCTTGCCGCCGGGCATCACGACGTCGAGCGTGATCAGCGTCGGGTGCAGCTCGCGCGCCTTGCGCAGCGCCTCGTGGCCGTCGGCCGCGGTGGCGACGCGGAAGCCCTCCTTGGTCAGGAAGCGCTGGAGCAGGTCGCGGACCAGGCCGTCGTCGTCGACGACCAGCACGGTGGGCGGCCCGGCGGCCGCCACGCGCTGGCTCGGGAACAGCGTCGACTGGGTCGGCGCGTCGGCGCGCTCGGCGCGCTCGATCGCGCGCTCCAGCGCCTCGCCCACCCGCAGCGGCAGCAGCACCGTGAAGGTCGAGCCCTGGCCCACCTCGCTCTTGACCGTGACGTCGCCGCCCATCTTGTGGGCGAGCTGGCGGCAGATCGTGAGGCCGAGGCCGGTGCCACCGTACTTGCGGGTCGAGGTGTAGTCGGCCTGCATGAACGGCTGGAACAGCCGCTCCATCGCCTCGGGGGTGATGCCGATGCCGGTGTCGGTGACGTGGAAGGCGAGGCCGGCGGCCTGGCCGACGGTCGCCTCCTCGACGCGCAGCGTGACGCGCCCCTTCTCGGTGAACTTGTTGGCGTTGGAGAGCAGGTTCAGCAGGATCTGCCGCACCCGCATCATGTCCGCCTTGACCCGCGGCAGGGCGTCGGGGCAGACGATCTCGAGCTGGTTGCCGGACTTGATCGCGAGCGGCTGGATCGTGCCCTGCAGGTCGCGCAGCAGGTCGGGCACCGCGAACTCCTCGAGCACGAAGTCCATCTTGCCGGCCTCGATCTTCGACAGGTCGAGGATGTCGTTGATCAGTCCCAGCAGGTGCTTGCCGGCGCCGTAGACCTTGTCGAGGTCGGGCAGCAGGTCCTCGAGCTCGCGGTCGCGCATCTCTTCGGCCAGCATCTCCGAGTAGCCGATGATGGCGTTGAGCGGCGTGCGCAGCTCGTGGCTCATGTTGGCGAGGAACGCGCTCTTGGCGCGGCTCGCGTCTTCGGCGGCGTCGACGGCCGCGATCAGCTCCTCCTGGATCCGCTTGCGCTCCGAGACGTCCATCACCGCGCCCAGCGTGCCCGCCACCTGGCCGTCCGCGCCGCGGAACGGCGAGGCCGAGATCTCCGCCCAGAACGCCTCGCCGCCCTTCTTCTTGAGGCGCAGCTCGTACTGCTCGGAGACCCCCTGCAGCCGGAGCTGCATCCGCTCGCGGTAGTCGGGCAGGGCGTCCTCGGGGATCAGCAGCTCCTCGACGGTGCGCCCGATCATCTCCTCGGGCGCGCGGTCGGCCAGCTCGGCCATCCGCGAGTTGACGTAGGTGATGCGGTCGAAGGCGTCGGTGATGACGAGGCCTTCGCCCAGCGTCTCGACCGCGCTGCGGAAGCGCGCCTCGCTCTGGCGCAGCGTCGCCTCGTCGAGCTTGCGCTCGGTCACGTCGCGCAGCGCCAGCCAGTGCAGCGCCTCGCCGCCGAACTCGAACGGGGTCGCCACCAGCTCGACGGTGAACACCTCGCCGTCGGCCTTGCGCGCCAGCGCCTCGACCGGCTCGCCGTCCTGCCAGCCCGGGGGCAGCTCCCCGTCCTCGAACAGCAGGCCAGGCGGGCGGCCGGCGAGGTCTGCTTCGGCGAAACCGAACAGCGCCTGGGTGCGCGGATTCGAGGCGAGGATCTCCCCGCCGTCGGCCCGCAGCGTCAGGATGGCGTCGGAGGCGGCGCGGAAGATTCCCAGCTTCGCGAGCGCCTCTCGCGTCGGTTCGTTCATTCAGGCCTGCAAGTGGCGCCGATTCTACGGCAAGCCGCGCCCCGAAGTGCATGGCTTTCAAGATCTTCCATCCGCCCGCGGTTCCTTGACGCCCGCTTCCGGCGGGACTTAGACTCGCCCCGCGAACAGGCATCGGCACGAGGAGGGCTGTTTTCATGAGCATCCGCGTCGGCATCAACGGCTTCGGGCGCATCGGGCGCAACATCCTCCGCACGGTGCTGCACGACAAGGACATCGAGGTCGTGGCGGTGAACGACATCACCGACGCGAAGACCCTCGCCCACCTCCTGAAGTACGACTCGATCCTCGGCAACCTCGAGGAGGACGTGAAGGCCGAGGGCGACGTGATCCACGTCGCCGGCCGCAAGGTGAAGGTGCTGGCGATGAAGGACCCGGCCGGCCTGCCGTGGAAGGACCTCGGCGCCGAGTACGTGGTCGAGTCGACCGGGCTGTTCACCGACGCGGAGAAGGCCAAGGCCCACATCGCCGCCGGGGCGAAGAAGGTGATCATCTCGGCCCCCGCCAAGGGCGAGGACCTGACGATCGTGATGGGCGTCAACCACGACAAGTACGACAAGGCGAAGCACCACATCGTGTCGAACGCGTCGTGCACGACCAACTGCCTGGCGCCGATCGCCAAGGTGATGAACGACTCGTTCGGGATCGTCTCCGGCCTGATGACGACGATCCACTCGTACACGAACGACCAGAAGATCCTCGACCTGCCGCACAAGGACCTGCGCCGCGCCCGCGCCGCCGCGCTGTCGATGATCCCGACCTCGACGGGCGCCGCCAAGGCGCTGCACCTCGTGGTGCCGGAGCTGAAGGGCAAGCTCGACGGCGTCGCGATCCGCGTGCCCACGCCGAACGTCTCGGTCGTCGACCTCACGGTCACGCTCGAGAAGGCGGCCACCGCCGAGGCGATCAACGCCGCGTTCACCGCGGCCGCGAACGGCCCGATGAAGGGCGTGCTGGCCGTGGAGAACGGCGAGCTGGTGTCGATCGACTTCCGCAAGAACCCGCACTCGTCGATCGTGGACGCGCCGCTGACCCGGGTCCTGAACGGCACCACGGCCAAGGTCTTCTCCTGGTACGACAACGAGTGGGGCTTCTCGTGCCGCGTGCGCGACCTGCTCCACTTCATGGCGAAGTAGCCCTCACTCTTTCCTTCGGAGGCGGCCGTGGCCAAGCAGACGATCCGCGACCTCGCGGACGTGAAGGGCGTCCGTGTGTTCTGCCGCGTCGACTTCAACGTGCCGGTCGACGGCGGCGTCATCTCCGACGACACCCGCATCCGCGCCGCCGTGCCCACGCTCCAGCACCTGCTCGAGCGCGGCGCGCGGCTGATCCTCGCCTCGCACCTGGGCCGGCCCAAGAAGGGGCCGGCGCCCGAGTTCTCGTTGAAGCCGTGCGCGCTGCGCTTGCAGGCGCTGCTCGGGCGCGAAGTGGTGATGGCGCCCGACTGCGTGGGCGACGAGGTGAAGAAGCGCTCGGCGGCGCTGCCCGAGGGCGGCGTGCTGCTGCTCGAGAACGTGCGCTTCCACCCCGAGGAGGAGAAGAACGTCCCCGAGTTCGCCGCCCGGCTGATCGCGGACACCGGCGCCACGGTCTTCGTCAACGACGCGTTCGGCACCGCCCACCGCGCCCACGCCTCGACCGAGGGCGTGTCGAAGCACGTGGCGAAGTCGGTCGCCGGCCTCTTGATGGAGAAGGAGGTCCGCTACCTCGGCATGGCGCTCGAGGCGCCGGAGCGGCCGTTCGTCGCGGTGCTCGGCGGCGCCAAGGTCTCGGACAAGATCCAGGTCATCGAGTCGCTGCTGCCGCGGGTCGACGCGCTGCTCGTCGGCGGCGGCATGGCCTACACCTTCTTCAAGGCCCAGGGCCTCGCCACGGCGAAGAGCCTGGTCGAGGAGGACAAGGTCGAGCTGGCGAAGCAGTTGCTCGCCCGCGCGGAGGGCAAGCTGATCCTGCCCACCGACCACGTCGTCGCCGCCGCGTTCAAGGCCGACGCCGAGACGAAGACGCTGCCCGTGTCCGAGATCCCCGACGGCTGGATGGGCCTCGACATCGGCCCGCAGACGGCCGCGGCGTTCGCGGCGCGCGCGGCGGGCGCGAAGATCGTGCTGTGGAACGGGCCGATGGGCGTGTTCGAGATGGCGCCGTTCGCGCAGGGCACGCTGGCGATGGCGAAGGCGCTGGCGGACAGCTCCGGCACCTCGATCGTCGGCGGCGGCGACAGTGTCGCGGCGGTGACCCAGATGGGGTTGGCGGCGAAGATCGACCACGTCTCGACGGGCGGCGGCGCCTCGCTCGAGTTCCTCGGCGGCGACGTGCTGCCCGGCGTCGCCTGTCTCGCGGAAGCCTGAGGCCCCCATGCGCAAGGTGCTGATCGCCGGCAACTGGAAGATGCACAAGACGGCTGCCGAGGCCGAGGCGCTGGCCACGGCCATCCGCGACTCGATCACGGCGTCCTCCGTGCCCGCGGAGGTCGTGATCGCGCCGCCGTTCACCGCGCTCGACCGCGTGTCGCGCGTCGTGAAGGGCTCGCCCGTCGCGCTGGCCGGCCAGACGATGCACGCCGAGGACAAGGGCGCCTTCACCGGCGAGATCTCGCCCGCGATGCTCCTGGACCTCGGCTGCACCCACGTGATCCTCGGCCACTCCGAGCGCCGGCAGCTCTTCGGCGAAACGGACGAGGGCGTGATGAAGAAGGCGCGGGTCGCGATCGACCGCGGTCTGGTGCCGATCCTGTGCATCGGCGAGACGCTCGACGAACGCGAGGCCTCGCGCACCTTCGAGGTGGTCGGCCGCCAGCTCGAGGCCGCGCTGCGCCGGCTGACGCCGGACGAAGCGGCCAGCGCTGTGATCGCCTACGAGCCCGTGTGGGCGATCGGCACTGGCCGCACGGCCACGCCTGAACAGGCGCAGGAGGTCCACGCCTTCATCCGCCGCGAGATCGCCCGCTCCCACGGCGACGCGGTGGCGGGCGCGATCCGCATCCTCTACGGCGGCAGCGTCAAGCCCGACAACGCGGCGGCGCTGCTGGCCCAGGCGGACGTCGACGGCGCCCTGGTCGGCGGCGCCTGCCTCGAAGCCGACTCCTTCCTGAAGATCGTCCGCGCCGGCGCCTGAGCGGGGAACCCCTGCGTTGAACCCGCGCGCGCTGGTCGCCGGCGGCGGCAGCTTCGCGTAGCGAACGGGCCGGGAGACAGACCCGGCCCCGGGCGGTCTTGCTTGAAGTTCATCAGGTGCGCTGCGGCGGGCCCGCTCAGCCCTCGCAGTGGCTCGACGGGCACGGGCAGCGACCTGATGAAGCGCGTGGCGGCCCCGATGGTCGGCGGCCTCGCCACAGCTTCGCCCTGGAACTGCTCGTCTACCCGGCCGTCTACCTGCTGTGGCGGCATCGTCGCCGTCGATCTCGACCCGCTCTCCCTGCTCGCCCGGCTGGCGGCGTGCGTGCCTCCGCCACGCCACCACACCGTTCGCTACTCAGGCGGGCTGGCAGCAGCCAGCCCGTGGCGCTCGCGCCTCACGCCCGGCAGCGAGACCGGCGACGAGCCCAGGAACAAGCGCAGGGCCCGCTACCGGCCGTGGGCTGAACTCCTCGCCCGCACCTTCGGCGTCGATACCCTGGCCCGCCTGCCCGGGCCGGATGAGGCTGGTCGCCCTCGTCTACAACCCCCTGACGACGCGTCGGCACCTCGCCAGTTCACCTATGCGCCGTGGCAGCGGCGTGACGTCACGCCCCCTCCGGGCCGCTAATTCCCTCCTCCGTTCGGGCTCGCGGCGAAGACCGCGAGGACGAGGTCCAGGGCGCCATCGTTCCACTTGGCGAACAGCCAGTTTGCCTCGGGGGCCACGCCGGCGGAGCCGATTCGGTCGGTCAATGGCCCCAGCGCGGCCGCCAGGCCAGTCGTAGAGTCCCCAGCCAGCGGCTTGAGCGCTGGGCGCGCTCCTTCGGAACGCACCTCGGCCACCAGAAAGCCACGGCCCAGCTCCTTCGGCACGGAAGCGCGGGAGGCCTGTAGCAGCCGACCGCTCGGCGGTGGAGTGCTCGACGTGCCCGGGCAGAGCGAGAGCCTCAAGTCATGGTCGGCGGGCAGTTCGAGATCCTTGGGCTGGAGCCGGCTCAGGATCGACTCGTCGCTGGCGACCACCGCAACGGCACCGCTGCCCGTGGGGCGGTAGACCACCCGCCAGTACGGAGCGCTCGCACTCGATTCCGTGCTCGCTGCTCGCGACTGCCCGGTGAGCCAGCCGGGGTTGTAGCCGCATTCCAGCATGCCGGACCAAGTGCCGTGGTCGGAATTCCAGCAAACGAAGGTCGCCTCACCGCTGACACTCCAGCGTGCATTGATCCGCCGAGGCGACCCGGGACCAAGCTACGAAGAGCAGGAACAGCGTCCTCCGCAGGACGTCACTCGCTCGCATGACCGCCCTCCTTGACTACTCGCACCCTCCCGCCCTGTTCCAGAATCAACTGGACCCGCCGGACTCCCGCTACCTGGAGGACTTCCGACCACCGCTCCTGCTGGCCAACGGCTTGCCACTCGATCGTGGCCGGCAGGGAGCCGGTCCTCGAGCGGACGGTCAACCTTGGCCCAGCGCCGATTCCCGCTTCGAGGCGCTCGGCAATGAACGAGGCGTCGCCCAAGGTCACCGCGACGCGAGACGCCTGACCTGCCCCCCCGTTGACGACCTCCACGTCTACCTTCTCGCCGAGGATGGCCGCGTCGATCTGGGCGCAGGCCCCAAGGACCACTGCCAGGCTGACAACCACTGCGACTGCCGCGAACTCACGCATACCGGGCCTCCGGTCCGTAATACGTACCATTGAGATCCGTAATTATCAATGGGGCTCGCCGTCGAGGCTCACTGCCTCCGCGGTGGGCTCGAGGCGGGTTGCACAGCGGAAGAGCCTGGGCTCAGTCTCGGCCGCGCCTTCTTGCTGAGACTCGATCTTGTCCTGGGCGATGGGAGGTCGAAGTACAAGAATCGGAGCAGCGCCTCTCGGTCCGAGACGTCGAGTGCGCCGGCGCGTGTGGCAGCGTGGAGGGTGAAGCCGTGTTGCGACGCGCAGAGCGGCTTGTCGTAGGCGAGGGGGTGCCGCTCGAGTGGCGCGAGCCGGACCTGCCATTGTGGTCCCGCCGGTGGCGCCTGGCCCGACACCGCCGAGACGGCGGGGTTGGCTCGGCCTCTTGTTCTTCGTCCGGGTCCTCCCGAAGCAGTCCGTGACGGCGAAGGTGCTTGCCGATGCGGCGGATCGTGCGCTCGAGCACCGCGCCGACTTCGCTAGTCCTCAAGTGACCGAGGCCGGTGAAGGCGAGACGCTCGACGAGCGCGAGGCCTCGCGAACCTTCGACGTCGTCGGCCGCCAGCCCGAAGCCGCGCTGCGCCGGCTGACGCCCGACGAGGCCGCCGCCGCGGTGATCGCCTACGAGCCGGTGTGGGCGATCGGCACCGGGCGCACGGCGACGCCGGACCAGGCCCAGGAAGTACACGCCTTCATCCGCCGCGAGATCGCCCGCTCCCACGGCGACGCGGTCGCGGGGGCGATCCGCATCCTCTACGGCGGCAGCGTCAAGCCCGACAACGCCGCGGCGCTGCTGGCCCAGGCGGACGTCGACGGCGCGCTGGTCGGCGGCGCCTGCCTGGAAGCCGACTCCTTCCTGAAGATCGTCCGCGCCGGCGCCTGACGCGGGGCCTCCGGCGCCGCCCGGCCCGGCTGGCTCAGTGCACCGGGGGCCAGAGAGCGTGGACGGCCGGGTCCCCCGGCGCGTACACGACCCACACGTGCTCGCCGGGCACGCGCTGGGCGTGGGCCGGGTCCCAGGCCTCGACGTGGCCTTTCAGGCGACCGCCCGGCGTCTCGTACTCGAACTCGATCCGCCACGGGTGCCTGCGGTTGATGCTCTGGGTCCTGTCCTGCCGGATCGACACGATTTCGCCGCCCGTGGCGAAGCCGCGCTCGAGGGCGTCCAGCCACCGCCTCGCACGGCGGTGCCCATGCACCCACAGCGGGATGCCGGCGAGCGGAAAGACCAGCGTCCAGCAGAACGGGATCGTGAAGGCGGCCCCGACGATCGCGAACACGTTCTTCGTGAAGAGCACGCGCAGGGGATAGCCCGGCGGCAGCTCGCGGGGCGCCTCCGGGGGCCGCGGCCCCGGGTGGCCGCCGGGAATCGTGGGCAACGGCCCCGCACAGCCGAGGCAGGACGGCGTTTCGTCGCGGCGGTTCGAGCGACCGCACCACCCGCACTCGAGCACCCACGGCTCGAGCAGCCGGACGGGGCCGCCGCAGGCCGCGCAACTGGTCGCCCCGGCCACGGCGGGGGTGGTGCACCACTCGCAACGAACGGCGCCCTCGTTCGGCAGCATGCCGCGCAGGATATCCCCGAGGTGCGGCGGGCGCGTCCGCCCTGTCTGCAGCGCACCGTCGGGGGCGATCGGTCCTGGTGACGTTCAGGCTCGATCCCTGGAGCGCTCGCGGGCGCGGATCTTGGCGTCGATGAACTCGGGGTGGGTGACGTGCAGCAGGCCCGCCACCTGGCGCACCATGTGCTCCTCGAGCGGGTCCTTGACGCCGTCGGCGAAGGCCACCAGCCACAGCAGTTCCACGAGGCGCTTCTTCTGCTCCGCCGGGAACGCGCGGTCGACGAGGGCCGTGAACTCGTAGAGCGAGACGGCCTCGCGCGAGTGCTGCTCCGCGAGGCGCACGATCTCGGCGACCGCGGCGGCGTCGAGGTCGAAGGTGCTCTGCAGCGCGGCCTTCATCACCGTGCGCTCGGCCTCCTCCACCCTGCCGTCCGCGCGTACGACCTCGAACAGCAGGGCCCCGGCGGCCAGCCGCAGCGCCCGTTCCTGGTCCTCGGGCTCGACCTCCGCCGCAGGAGCGAGCGCCGCCCGGAAGAAGTCCTTCAGTGCATCGAGCATGAAGACGAGGTTAGCGCCACCCGGCGGGTGTCCGCAGGCGGACACCGCGGTTGCGGACGCGGGCTGCGACGTCGGCAGCCGGTATCCCCAAGTCTTTGACCAGGCGCGATATCGGCCGCTGCGAGGGCCGGCACGGAGGTTGTAGTGTGAGCGGGCATGCTGGAGTCGATCCCTTCCGAGTTGCGTCACGCCGTGCGCGGCCTGCTGCGCCGGCCCGGGTACTCGCTGGCCGTGCTGCTGAGCCTCGGCTTCGGGCTCGGGGCGGTGACCGCCACCTTCTCGTTCGTCAACGCGCTGCTGCTGCGGCCCGAGCTGGTCGGCCCGCGCACCGAGCGGCTGCGGCTCGTCTACGCCACCCACCCGACGCTGCCGCACGACCCGGAGGACAACGAGGTCTCGGCCCCCGACCTGGCGGAGCTGCGCACGCTCGAGGCGTTCGAGGGCGTCGCCGGCCTGGTCGAGCGCAACTTCGTGCTCTCGACCGACGACCAGACCGACCGCGTGCTCGGCGCCTCGGTGTCGCCCGGGCTGTTCACGCTGCTCGGCGTGCCGCCTGCGCTCGGGCGCGACTTCCGCGAGGACGAAGCCGCGGGCTTCGGCTTCGAGCCGGTCGCGATCCTCTCGCACGCGCTGTGGGAGCGCCGTTACGCCGCCGACCCCGGCCTCGTCGGCCGCGCGATCCGCGTCAACGGGCGCGAGCTGGTGGTCGTCGGCATCCTGCCGCGCGGCTTCCGCTTCCCGGAACGCCAGGACCTCTACGTGCCGTGGCGGGCGACGGCCGACGACACCCGCGAGCGCCGGATCCTCAACGCCTTCGCGCTGCTGCGCGAGGGCCGCGGCGACGACCAGGCGCAGGCCCAGCTCCAGGCCCTCGCCACCCGGCTGCAGGCCGAACACCCGGACTCGCACCGCCAGTGGGGTTTCGCCAGCCTGAGCGTGCGCGAGCTGCTGGTGGGCGACGCGACGCTGATGATCTCGATGCTGCTCGGCGCGGCGCTGTTCGTGCTGGCGATCGTGTGCGCGAACGTCGCCAACCTGCAGCTCGCCCGCGGCGCGGGACGCGAGCGCGAGCTGGCCGTGCGCGCCGCCGTCGGCGCGGGGCGCGGGCGGCTCGTGCGCCACGCGCTGGCGGAGGCGCTCGTGCTCGCGCTCGCCGGCGGCGGGCTCGGCCTGCTGCTGGCGCAGGCCTGGGTCGGCGCCTGGCTCGCAGCCGTCCCGGAAGAGATGCCGTCGTGGCTGAACCTCGGCCTCGACGCCCGGGTGGTCGCCTTCGCGACCGCCGTCGCGGTCGTCGCGGGCCTGGCCTTCGGGCTGTTCCCGGCGCTCAAGGCCTCGCGCGTCGACGTGGTGGAATCGCTCAAGGCGGGCGCCCGGGAGAGCGGGAGCCGCGGCGAGTCGCTGTTCCAGCGCGGCCTGGTCGCGGGCCAGGTCGCGCTCGGCGTCGCGCTGGTGGCCGGCGCGACGCTGTTGAGCCAGAGCCTGGCCCACCTGCACGGCGCCGATCCCGGCTTCGACGAGACGCCGCTGCTCTCGCTGCGGACCTACCTCTCGGGTGACGCCTACGACACGCCGGCGGCGCGCGTGGCCTTCTTCCGCCGCGCCGCGCAGGCGGTGGCCGCGGTGCCCGGCGTCGAAGCCGCGGCATTCACGGAGGCGATTCCCGCCGACGACGGCGGCTCTCAGCGGCGGCTGCTGCCCGAGGGCGGCAGCTCGCCCGCCGACGAGCTGGGCGTCAGCGTCGTGCCGGTGCAGCCCGGCCTCTTCAGGACGCTGGGCACCGCTCCGCTCGCCGGTCGCGACTTCGAGGCGCACGACGAGGCTCCCGAAGCGCGCCCCGTCGCGCTGGTCAATCCCGCTCTCGCCAGGCGGCTGTTCCCGGCCGGCTTCGAGGGCCGCCGGCTGGGCCTCGTCTTCGGCGGGGCGGTTCGGCACTTCGACGTCGTCGGCATCGCCCCCGAGCTGCAGTACGAGGAGTTCGGCGAAGAAACCGAGCAGTCGGCACTCGTGGTCCACGTGCCGTACGGGTCGATGGGCGGGCGCTCGATGGCGCTGCTGGTGCGGGCGGCGGGCGACCCTGGCGCGGTGGCGGACGGCGTGCGCGCGGCGCTCGCGCGCGAGGAGCCCGGCCTCGCCGCCTACCAGATGATGACGATGCGCGAGCGCCGGGCGCTCACGACCTGGGAGCAGCGCTTCGTCGCCGACACCCTCGGCCGCTTCTCGCTGGCCGCGCTGCTGCTGGCCGCGCTCGGCGCGTGGGGCGTGATGGCGTACGCGGTCAGCCGCCGCACCCGCGAGATCGGCGTGCGGCTGGCGCTGGGCGCCCGCCCCCGCGACGTGATGCGCGAGATCGGCGGCGAGGGCCTGCGCCTCGCGACGATCGGCGCCGGCGTCGGCCTGCTGCTGGCCGTCGGCGTCGGCCAGGCCCTGTCCGGCGCGTTGTACCGCGTGAGCACCGCCGACCCCGCGGCCTACGCGGGCGCGGCTCTCGCGCTGGTCGCGGCCGTCGGCCTCGCCAGCCTCGGGCCCGCGCGCCGGGCGGCCGCAGTCGACCCGATGACCGCCCTGCGCAGCGAGTAGCCGGGGTTAGCATCCGCGCGGCGGCGCTCCTGCGCGCCGCCGCGAAGGAGCTCCCCGGTGAGACCTGCCCTCTTCCTGGCCGCTGCCGCCCTGTTCGCATCGCCCGTCGCGGGCGACACCCCGGTCCGTCACGCGCTGACGCTGACGCTCGACCCGGCCACCGGCCGCATCGCGGTCGAGGACCGCGTCACGCTGCCGCCCGGCCAGGCCGCCGAGTTCGTGCTCAACGCGAACCTGGCGATCGCGCGCGCGAACCCGGAGCTGGAGGAGGTCCCCCTCGGCGACGTGTCCTTCTTCTCGATCAACGCCGACCTGCCGCGGGGAGCGAAGCTGAAGCGCTACCGCGCGAAGGCGGCGCCGGCCGACGGGACCCTGTCGATCACCTACGCCGGGCCCTTCGACTTCGGCCTCTCCGACCAGAAGGAGGAGTACACCCGCGGCTTCCGCGAGACCGCGGGCATCGTCTCGAAGCAGGGCGTCTACCTCGCCGGCAGCGGCTTCTGGTACCCCTACTTCGGCCCCGAGCTGCTCGAGTTCACGCTCGAGGTGCGGCAGCCCGAGGGCTGGCACGTGGTCAGCCAGGGCAACGGCACCTCGCGCGACGAGAAGGGGATCGCGCGCTGGGAGTCGCACGGGGCGATGGACGAGATCTACGTCGTGGGCGGGCCGCTCGTCGTCTACCGCGAGCAGGCCGGCAACGTCGAGGCGCTCGCCTACCTGCGCGAGAAGGACGACGCGCTGGCCGCGAAGTACCTGACCGCCACCGCCCAGTACCTCGAGATGTACCGCTCGCTGATCGGCGCCTACCCCTACGGCAAGTTCGCCCTCGTCGAGAACTTCTGGGAGACGGGCTACGGGATGCCGAGCTTCACGCTGCTCGGGCCGCAGGTGATCCGCTTCCCGTTCATCCTCACCTCGTCCTACCCGCACGAGATCCTGCACAACTGGTGGGGCAACTCGGTCTTCGTCGACTACGAGACCGGCAACTGGTGCGAGGGGCTCACCGCCTATCTCGCCGACCACCTGATCCAGGAGCAGCGCGGGCGCGGCGCCGAGTACCGCCAGGACACGCTCAAGAAGTACCGCGACTACGTGAAGGCGGGCCGCGACTTCCCGCTCGTCGAGTTCCGCTCCCGGCACTCGGCGGCCACCGAGGCGATCGGCTACGGCCGCACCGCGATGGGCTTCCACATGCTGCGGCTGAAGCTCGGTGACGACGCCTTCCGCAAGGCGCTGCAGCGGCTCTACCGCGAGCAGCGCGGGAAGCGGGCGAGCTTCGACGACGTCCGCAAGGTGTTCGAGGCGGTCTCGGGCCAGGACCTCGGCCGCTTCTTCGCGGACTGGACGCAGCGGCCGGGCGCCGCCGTGCTGGCGGTGCGCGACACGGCCGCCACGCGCGAGGGCGCGGCGTGGCGGCTCACCGGCGTGCTGGCGCAGGCCCAGCCGGGCGCGCCGTTCGCGCTCGAGGTGCCGCTCGTCGTGCAGACCGCGGCCGGCCTCAGGAGCGAGACGGTGGCGCTCGACGCGGCCGAGAAGCCCTTCAGCCTGGCGCTCGACGCCGAACCGCTGGCGCTCCACGTCGACCCCGCGTTCGACCTGTTCCGGCGCCTCGACCCGCGCGAGACGCCGTCGTCGATCGGCCAGATCTTCGGCGAGCCGAAGATCCTCGCGCTGCTGCCGGCGTCCGCACCCGCCGAAGAGCAGGCCGCCTATCGCGAGCTGCTGAAGGGCTGGCAGAGCGACGCCCACGCGATCGAAGTGAAGCTCGACTCGGAGGTCGCGGAGCTGCCGTCCGACCGCGCCGCGTGGCTGCTCGGGCGCGACAACCGCTGGGCGCAGAAGCTGTTCGCGAAGCACGGCGCGGGCGCGACGCGGGTGACCTACGAAGGCGCGGAGGCGATGGACCTCGCCGGCCACACCGCCGTTCTGACCGCGCGCCACCCTGGCAACGTCGAGAAGGCGGTGGGCTGGATCGCGATCGACCCGGCGGCCGCGTTCCCCGGCCTCGGCCGCAAGCTGCCGCACTACGGCAAGTACTCGTACCTCGGCTTTGAAGGCGCCGAGCCCGCCAACACGATCAAGGGCCAGTGGGCGGGCGCCGACTCGCCGCTGCGGGTCGACCTGCGGCCGCAGGCCGCACGCGGCGCGGCGGCGCCGCCGCTGGCGCTGCCCGCGCGCAAGGCGCTGGCGGAGCTGCCGCCGGTGTTCTCGCAGAAGGCGCTACTGGAGCACGTCGCCTTCCTCGCGGCGCCCGAGCGCGAAGGCCGCGGCCTCGGCAGCGAGGGGCTGGCCGCGAGCGCCCGCTACGTCGCGGACCAGTTCCAGAAGATGGGTCTCAAGCCCGGCGGCGACGGAGGCACCTACTTCCAGAAGTTCACGGTCGAGAAGGGTCCGCAGGGCACGCCGGTGGAAGCCCTGAACGTGATCGGGGTGCTGCCCGGGACCAAGGCGGAGCTCGCGGGTCAGTCCGCGGTCGTCTCCGCCCACTACGACCACCTGGGGCGCGGCTGGCCCGACGCGCGCAAGGAGCACGAGGGCCAGCTCCACCTCGGCGCCGACGACAACGCCAGCGGCGTCGCGGTGCTGCTCGAGCTCGCCCGCGCGGCGGCCTCCGGCGAGAAGCCGGCCCGCACGCTGGTGTTCGCCGCCTTCAGCGCGGAGGAGGCCGGACTGCAGGGCTCGGCGCACTACGTGGCACACCCGCCGTTCCCGCTCGAGAAGACGATCGGCGTGCTCAACCTCGACACGGTCGGGCGCCTCGGCTCGCAGAAGCTGCAGATCCTCGGCACCGGCACGGCGAGCGAGTGGCAGCACATCTTCCGCGGCGCGAGCTTCGTCACCGGCGTCGAGAGCCAGAACGTGCCGGGCACGTGGGAGGCCTCGGACCAGGCGAGCTTCATCCGCAAGGGCGTGCCCGGCGTGCAGCTCTTCAGCGGCCCGCACGCCGACTACCACCGCCCCGGCGACGGGGTCGAGCAGATCGACGGCGCGGGCCTCGTCAAGGTCGCGACCTTCGCGAAGGAGGCCGTCGCCTACCTCGGCGAGCGACCGACGCCGCTGACGGTGACGATCGCGGGCGCGCCGGCGGCGGGTGGCGCCCCCGCCGGCCGCCGCGTCAGCCTCGGCACCATGCCCGACTTCGCGTTCGCGGGCCCGGGCATGAAGGTCGCAGCGGTCACGCCCGGCTCGCCCGCCGAGAAGGCGGGCCTGCGCCCGGGCGACGTGATCGTGCGCCTCGACGGCCAGCCGATCGCCAGCCTGCAGGCCTACTCGGAGGCGTTGAAGAAGCTGCAGCCCGGCCAGTCCGTCGAGGTGGTCGTCGCCCGCGACGGCCAGGAGTCGACGCTGACCGCGACCGTCGTCGAGCGCTGAGCCGGACCGCGCGCTGCCGTGCCTACTCGAGCGGCAGCGCGCTGATGCGGTGGTTGTCGAGGTCGGCGATCCACAGCCAGCCCGCGTGCACGAGCACCGCCGCGGGGCGGTTCAACTGCTCCGGCCGGGCGCCGGCCGCGCCGGTGCCGGCGACCGCGGTGACGTGGCCGCGGGCGTCGACGGCCAGCACCCGGTGCGACTTCATGTCGGCCACGTAGACGGTGCCGTCGGGCCCCGCCGCGACACCGTGCGGCGTCGAGAGCGGCGCGTCGAGCGCGAGCGTCGTCAGCGTCCCGGCGCGGGAGAGCACGTGGATGCGGTGGCTGCCCGCGTCCGCGATCAGGATCGCGCCGCCGGCCGCGGGCGCGATGTCCATCGGGTAGACGAAGGTGCCCGGCTCGGCGCCCGCGATCGTCTCCACCTGGCCCGCATTCACCCGTCGCAGCCGGCCGTTGCCGATGTCGGTCGTCACCACCGCGCCGTCGCCCGTCCACAGCGTCGCGTGCGGCGAGTTGAAGAGCGCTTGCGCCGCGGGCCCGTCCTGCATCCCCTTCTGCCCCGGCTGGCCCGCGAGCGTCGACACGACGTACCCGCCCGCCGCCTGTGCGTCCTTCGTCAGCAGGCGGATCACGTGCCCCTCGGCTTCCGCCACCGCGATCCGGCCGTCGGCCGCGACCGCCACGCCGTGGGGCGACGCGAAGCGCGCCTCGGCCGCGGGCCCGTCCTGGTGCCCCTTGCGGTCCGGCGCGCCGGCCAGCGTGCGCACCACGCCCGCCTTCGTCACCACCCGCAGCGCGTGGTTGTAGATGTCCGAGACGAGCACCGCGTCAGGCCCGAAGGGCGCGAGGCGGATCGGCTTGTGGAACTGCGCCGCGGCGCCCTGCCCGTCCGCGAAGCCAGGGCGGCCGCTGCCGGCGACGATCGTCAGGGCGCGCGCTTCCTGGGCGTATGCCGGCGGGAGCAGGACGGCAACGGCCGAGAGCGTCACGAGCGTCTTGTTCACTGGCGACCTCCTTCGGGCCGACCGATCATGCCCCTGCGCGAGCCGCCCTGCAGCAGCGGACGACGGCGATCGTTGCGGTTTCGCGACGGAGGCGACAGTGCCGGTGACAGATGCCCGCTCGCCACGCGGCCTGGGCCATGGGAACCTCTTCACGTGAGCTTCGCCGACGGGGCCGCATCTCACGAGCACCCCCAGACGCGCCAGGACCCAGGCGCGAGACGCGAGCCGCCGTCCGTGGATCATTGAGCGTGCAGGGAGCCCGGAGACGACGGTCGGCTGCGCTCGGCCGCGCAGTCGCCATGTTCCTCGTCCTGGGCGTGCCGACAACGAGGCCGGTGGCGGCCTCCGAGGCGCCAGTGGATGCGCGCCTCGAGGAGGCCGACCGTGTCATGCGCCGCGGCGACTACGCTCGCGCCAAGGAACTGGCCGACGCGGTGCTGTCCGAGGCCCGGGCGCGCGGCGAGGCGGCGCTCGAGGTATCGGCGCGGCTGACGCTCGCCGATATCCTCTACTACCAGGGCCGGCTCTCCGCCTTCAAGGCCGAGTGCGAACGCGCGCTCGCCCGCGCCCGATCCGCCGCCGACGAGCGCGGGACGGCTCGCAGCCTCTACAACCTCGCCTATTTCTACGAGCGCACGGAGCCCGCCCGGATGCTGGACCTGCTCGCCGAAGCGCGCGGGCACGCGGAAGCGGCGGCGGACCCCGCGCTGCGCATGCGCATCCACAACGCGACCGGCTCGGCAGCCTGGGGCCTCGGCCGCTACGCGGCTGCTCACGAGCAGTTCGCGCTGGCCCGCGACCTCGCGCGCGTGCGGGGGGACGGGAACAACGAAGGTGTCGCCCTCATGAACCTGGGTCTCGTCGAGCAGGCGCGCGGCGACTTCGAGTCGGCCGAGCGGCTGCTGGAGAGCGCGCTGCCGCTGCTCGAGGCCCACGGCAACGACAGGGTCCGGGCCAACGTGCTCGCCACGCTGGCCGAGGGCCGGGCTGCGCTCGGCGACGTCGAAGGCTCGTTGGCGCTCCGCGAGCAGGCCCTCGGCATCTGGCGCCGCGTCGGCCACAAGCGCGGCGAGGCGCTGGTGCTCCAGGGGATCGCCGGCCTCGAGCGCGAGCTCGGGCGGCCGGGCCGGGCGGAGACGTTGCTCGCCGAGGCGCTCGGACTCGCCGTCGGTCTCGACGACGCACGGCGCAGTGTCCTCCTGCTCATGGACCTGGGTGCCCTGCTGATCGAGCAGGGGCGGCTCGAAAGGGCCCAGACCCAGCTCGAGGACGCCCTCACGCGGGCGCGGGCCTCGGGTGATCCGCTTCTCGAGGCGCGCGCGTGTCTCGCGCTCGCGGGGCTGGAGACGGCAAGGAGCCGGCATGCGGAGTCGCTGGCGCTGATCGACCGCGCACGTCTCCTCGCGGCGGGCATCGGTGAGCGCTGGACCGAAGGCAGAGCCTGGGCCGACCGTGGGGCGGCACTGGAGGCGCTGGGGCGCAGCGATGAAGCTCGCGCGGCATGGGAGCGCGCGGTGTCGCTGCATGAGGCGATCGCGGCACGGCGGTCGCTCCACGTCTGGAACGGGCGGCTGGCACGCCTGCTGGCCCGCCGCGGGGACGCGCCGGAGGCGGAGGCGCGTTGGCGTCGCAGCCTCGACCAGACCGAGGCGCTCGAAGCCCTGCTCGCGCTCGATCGCTTCCGGCTGGGCCTCGTCCGCGAGGTCGCGGACGTGTACCACGCCTACGCGGGATGGCTGGCGAGCCGTGGCGAGGCCGCACGCGCCTGGCAGGTGCTCGACCAGGGGCGGGCCCGCGAGCTGCGCCTGCGCATCGCCCAGGCCGGGGCCACGACGGCGCTCAGCTCGGCGGAGCGCGATGCGCTTTCGCGGCTGAGCGAGCTGCAGCGGCGGCTGTCGGAGGCCAGCGGGCGCGCCGAGCGCGCCGATCTGGAGGGCCAGGTCGAGGAGGCTGAGTCCGCCTACGAGCGGACTCGGCGTGAGGCAGCAACCGCGCGTCCTGCCGCGCGGCTCCCCGATGGCCCCGGCGCACCCTCGCCTCGCGCGGGTGAGCTCTTCGTGCAGTACGCGGTCGACGGTGAGCGCCTGCTGGTCCTCTCCCGGCGCGACGGGCGGGTGGCCGCGCGCTTCGTGGCCGATGCGCCCGGCCTCCTTCGCAGCGCCCGCCGCTTCCGCGAGGCAGTCAGCGCGCGCTCCGGTGCCTTCGCCGGCGAGCGCGAGGCCCGCGCGCTCTACGACGCGCTGCTCGGGCCAGAGCTGGCGGGCGGCGATGTCACGCACCTGGTGGTGGCGCCCGACGCCGAGCTGCATGGGCTGCCCTTCCCGGCCTTGCGGACACCCGACCGCACCTGGCTGGTGGAGCGCGTGGTCGTCTCGCAAGCCCCGTCAGAAGCCGCATTGTCGGCGCTGCGAGCCGGCTCGCCGGCCGTCGAGACGCCTCGTGTCCTTGCGGTCGCCTCGACGCAGGCGCGTGGTGAGGACGCCCGCGCCTGGAGCCTGCCCGCGGCCGCGAAGGAGGCGAAGGCCGTGGCGCGCGGCGCCGGCTCGCGCGCGCTGGTCGACGCCGACGAGGCCACCGTCAAGGGCCTGCCTTTCGCCCGCTACGGTGTCGTCCACTTCGCCGTCCACGCGCAGATCGACGACCGCCACCCGGAGCGCTCCGGTCTCGTGCTGGCGCCCGGCACGCACGAAGACGGCCTGCTCCAGGCCCGCGAGATCTACCGGCTCAGCCTGCCGGTCGGCCTGGTCGTCGTGTCGAGCTGCCGCAGCGGGGCCGGCGCGCGACTACCGGGCGAGGGGCTCGCCGGCCTGCCTCACGCGTTTCTCGCCTCCGGCGCGCGAGCTGTGGTCGCGACGCTCTGGGACGTGACGGACGCGGGCTCGGGGGAGGTCATGCCGCTCTTCTACGACGAGATCGCGGAGCGACCGCTCGCCGAAGCCCTCGCGAGGGCGCAGCGTCGGCTGCTGCGCTCCGAGCGCTGGGGCGCCCCCACCCACTGGGCGGGCTACGTCCTGCACGGCGATGGCCAGCAGCGGCTCCCGATTCCGCGCCGATTCCCCACGGGGTCCTGGCTCGCGCTGGCTACGGTCGTGATCGTCGTGGGTATCAGCCTCGCCCTGGCGCGGCGCCGTCGTGCCGGCCTCCGCGGCTCAGCGTAGCTCGAAGTCGCAGGAGGTCGTGCCCTGCTCGCGACCGGCTGCGTCCACTCGAAGCAACCGCAGGGTCCAGGACCCGGCCTCGAGCCCCGCGAGGTCGACGACGACGCGCACCCGTCCGGAAACGGGATCCACGTCGTCGACCGTCCAGGCCACTTGCGAGCCGGGGCCGGCGAGCGAGACCTGCAGCCGCTCCGCTCCCCCTAGCATCGGTGCGGGGCAGGACAGCAGCGTGACGGCGCGGCGCGCGATCGCCTCGGCGTCCGGCTCCAGGTCGACAACCGCGGCCACAACCAGGGTGTCGGCTCGCGCCGGTCCGGAGCGCACGACATCCGGGACGGCAGGGGCGCCCTGCCGGCCCAACCACAGGCCCGAGGCCAGGCCCATCACCAGCGTCGCCGCCAGCCCCAGCCCCGCGTGCAGCCGCGAGGAAGCGGGGTGTCCGACGGCCGAGGCGGCGAGATCCGCCGGGCGCTTCAACACTGCGGGGATCTCGCTCAGGAGCTCCAGGACCCGCGCGCACTCGGCGCAGTCGAGGACATGGGTTTCGAAGGCGTCGCGCTCTGCCTCTGGCAGCTCATCCGCGACGTAGCGGGCGATTCGGTCCTCGTCGTGAGCGTCCGTGCTGTCCATGTGGTCTCGTCTCACTTGGTAAGTCGCTGCGGGCGACCCGAAGCTAACGACTCTCGCATTCGGCTCGCAGCGCGGCGCAGGGCTCTCAGCCGCCGCATGCCCACGGCCTCCGGGGTGAGACCCAGCCTGGCCGCGATCTCGGCCGGCTTGAGGCACTCGACGAGCGCCAGTTCGAGGATCTGCCGGTCGAGCGGCTCGACGCCTGCGAGCGCCTGGGCAGCCAGTTGCCGGTTCTCTCGCGCGCGGGCCTCGTCGGGGCCAGCGAGGTCGCCGGCGTGTTCCAGAGGCAGCGCCCGCGGTCGCCGCGCTTCCCGTCGCCCGTGGCTGGCCAGGTGGTTACGCGCGATCGCGTGCAGATAGCCGGCCAGCCGCTCGCCCTGTCGCAGCCGGCCGTCGCGCAAGGACCGGATCGCCGAGATCAGCACCTCCTGCGTCAGGTCCTGGGCCAGCTCCGGATCACGGGTACGGAACCTCAGCACGGCCAGCAGACCGGGCCGGAACCGCCGGACGAGCTCCGCCTCCGCGTCAGCGTCGCCATTCGCGATCCGCTCCGCGATCCGGGCGTCGTCGTCCCCAACCAGACCCAGGCCCATCGCTCGTAGGCGCCAGCCCGGAAACTACACGCGATCCCCGCGGTTAGGAAGCGACCTGTCGCAGCGTCTCTCCTGTCAAGCACCGACATCTGTTTGGGGGCGGCGAGGCAACCCACCGCGGGCCTCTCGTCGACCTGGGCTCGGGCCGAAGGGAGCAAGCCTTGACTCATCTGCGAGTTCGCGGGGCCTTGCAGGCGGCGGCAATCGTCCTCGGCGTGCTGGCGACCGGACTCGTTCCTTCGTCAGTCCAGGCGCAGGGGCCCGGCAGCGTCTGGCTGGCCGACGACGTGTCGGCCGTGGACCTGGGCACACCGAACTGCCTGCGGCGCCCGCGTGTGAACGGGTTCGGCTTCGCCCCGGACGGGAGACCCCTCGTCGGCTGGACGCAGGTGGAGGGCTGCGGCGGAAGCACCCGGACGTTCTGGGCGGAGAAGGCCGAGGGACAGTGGACGACGTACCCGTGGACCTACGACGGGTTCTGGTCGTCGCCCTCGGGCGCCGCTCACGAGTTCGGCCTCGGGCAGACCGGCGACCCGTACCTGTTCATGGTCGGCGGCGTCGGCAGCAGCCTGACCTATTGGACGTTCTGGGCCGACCTGCGAGCCTTCGCCGCGGGCGACCCCAGCGCCCTGGTGAACACCGGCGAGCACGTCGGCAACCACCAGGAGTGCGTCTACGTTCGTTACCGGCTCGCCACCGACCCCACCCAGCCCTGGCCCGCCCGCGCCACGCGGCGCGGCGACTGCGGCGACGCGGGTCCCCTGCGCTACGAGGGGGCGAACCTCGTCGACTACACGACGAGCCGTGCGCACGACGTGACGATCGGTCCGGACGGTCGCGCGCACCTCGCCTACGTGGACAACGGGGGCCAGGTGTTCTACGTCCGGCCGGGGCTGCCCCCCGTCCCGGTCGCCACGGTCGTGCGCAACAGCGACGACCTGGGCCTCGCGGTGAGCGCCGACGGCGCCATCCACCTCGTCGTGCGCGGCTTCAGCCCCACGGCCGACTACGACCGCGGCCTCGTCGGCTACCTGCGCTCGAACGACGGCGGCGCCACGTGGACGCTCGTCGACCACGTCGACCAGTCGCGCGGCACCTGGGGACTGAGCCTGCAGCTCGACGCGGGCGGTCGCCCGGCGGTCGCGTTGTGGCGCTACGGCAGCCTGGTCTACCTGTCCCGCGCCTCGGGCGCCTGGGTCGAGAGCCGCGCGGCTCTTCTCGGCTGGGACGGCGTCGAGTGGCTGGCGGCACCGCGGTTGCGCTTCGACGGGGCGGGCGTTCCGCACATCGCCTACTACGACTGGAGCGCCAACCGAATCCGCGTCGTCTCGCCCGCGCCAGCGGGAGTCGAAGCGCCCGTGGACCTGCGCGTGACCGGCGCCGCGGCGCCCACTCCCACGGTCCCGGGCACGCGCGTGTCGTACACGCTGAGCGTGACCAACCAGGCCGCGCGCGAAGCCTCCGGGGTGCGGGTGCAGGTGACGCTGCCCCCCGGCGCCAGTGTGACGAATGCCGTCCCCGCACCGCTCGGCAACAGCGGGGGTGTACTGACGTTCGATCGCTGGCGGGCGCGCGGGGAGCTTCAGGACAGGCTCGGTCCGCTCACCACCGGCACGATTGCGTTCGAGCTGACGGGCCTCACCGTCGGCGAGCCGGAGCTGGCGGTGACGGTGACGAGCACCGAGCCCGAGGCCGAGCCGACCGACAACAGCGCCGTCGTGCGAGCCCGCATCTACGAAGCGAGCTGCGCGCTCCCGGCCTCCGCGCGCAGCGCGTGGTGGCCGGGTGACGGCACGGCGCTCAACTACGGGTCCGGGCCCGCGTACCACGGCACGGTGGCGGGCGGCGTGACCTACGGACCCGGGGCCGTGGGGCAGGCATTCCACCTCGACGGCGCCGCGGGGCGCATCGAAGTGAACAACGGGTATCCCGAGCAGTACTGGCCAGGCACCAGCCCCCTGAGTGTCGCCGCGTGGTTCGCGACGAGCGTGTCGAGCTCCGACCCGCAGGTCATCGCATCCCACGAGGACCTCGCGAATGCGCCCTGCTGCGGCAGCCCGCAGGGGCACGCGGCCTGGTACCTCTTCGTGCAGGACGGGGTCGTGCGCGCGTCGCTACGGGAGAACCCGTACGGCAGCGCCACCGTCGCGCTGGCCGGCACCACGCCGGTCGCGGACGGGGCGTTCCATCATGCCGCGCTCGTGATCGACATCCCGGCGCTCGAGGCGCGCCTTTACGTGGACGGCTCGCACGAGGCGTCTGCACCGCTCCGCGCCGGCTGGACGATGTCGAACGGCGACTTCGAGGCCGAGCCGCTCGTGATCGGCGCTGCCCAGGTCGGCTGGGGCACGGGCTACCGGTACTTCTTCAGCGGTGCCATCGACGACGTGTCGCTCTACAAGCGCGTCCTGACCGCGACCGAGATCACGAACGCCGCGAGCGGCCCGGCGCGGCCCGAGTGCCGCCCGCCCGAGCCTCCGCCGTCGATCACGCCTCCGGGAGACCAGACGAACGCCGAGGGCGACGACGTCTCCTTGCAGCTCGAGTGGTCGGCCGGCGAGGGCAAGACGATCGCGTTCCTCGCGACGGGCTTGCCACCGGGGCTCTCGATCGGCCTGCACACGGGCCTCATCAGCGGCACGCTGACGATGGAGTCTGCCGGCACCCACGAGGTGACGGTGACGGTCTCGGACGGCGTCCAGGACGTGAGCACGACCTTCACGTGGACCGTCACCGCCGTGTCGCGGCCGACGCTGCTGCTGCGCGCCGGGCCGGGGGCGATCCTGGAAGTCGTCGAGACCGCAGACACCTGCGTCGGCGGAGAAGGCCCGTCGGTCTTCGAGCGCACGTGCGCCATCGAGCTTCCAGCGGGCGGCTACACCGTGCAGGGCACGACACCGCTGCCGCAGTCGATGCTGCGCTGGCAGTGGTCCATCGCTGGAGCGAGCCACTCGCAGAACGGCCCAGACCGCGTCAGCCTGGACCTGGCCGGCGATGCGCAGGTCGGCGCCTCGCTGCTCGGGCACTTCGCCGTCCAGCGGATCGGAGACGCGGCGCTCGGCCGGCCCGGCACCGTGACGTCGACGCTGCCGCCGTACCAGGAGAACGCGCCCGGGTTCACGTGCCCGGCGGATCGCCTCCCGTGCGAAGGCTTCGCTCCGCTCGCGAGCACGGTCACGCTGACGGCCGAGCCGGTCGAGCCCAACGTCTTCGGGTCCTGGGGCGGCGCCTGTGCCGGGACCCAGCCGACCTGCGATCTGCTCATCGATCCACTCGCGTACCTGGCGTCCGGTGGCACGACGCTGGTCGAGGCCCGATTCGAGCCGCGGCGGGTCGAGGTTCGGGTGACCGCCGGGCCGGGCTTGATCGTGACGGCGACCGGCAGCGCCGACACGTGCGCGGGTGGCGACGTGACCGACCTCTTCGAGCGGACCTGCACGTTCGAGTTGCCCGTCGGGACCGCCCAACTGCGCGCCCAGAAGCCGATCTCGCACGGCGAGACGCGCTGGAGCGTCGGCGGCGTTTCCGTCGGCGTTGGGGAGAACTACGAGATCACGGTTCCCGCGTCAGCCGCTGATCTCGGGCTGGAGATCAAGGCGACGTTCTTCTCGCCGTTCGCCGTCCTGATCGGCCAGGCGCCCTCCGGTACGGCGAGCAGCGTGACGTCGACGATGCCGACAACCGACTTCTCTTGCGACACCGAGCGCTGTCTCGGACTGGCGCCGGCGCTCGCGCCCGTCACGCTCACCGCGGTCCCTGGAGGGCAGGCCGTGTTCGGGGCCTGGGGAGGCGCGTGCAGCGGAACCGAGCCGAGCTGTTCGCTCGTCGTGGATCCGCGGCGGGTGGCGCCGGACACCGGGTTCCAGGTCGTGACGGCCGAGTTCGAGCCGTTGCGAGTGCCCGTGACAGTGGTCGCCGGGCCGGGCTTGATCGTCACGGCGACCGGCGGCGCCGACACGTGCGCGGGTGGCGACGTGGCGGACTTCTTCGAGCGGACCTGCACGTTCCAGTTGCCCGTCGGGACCGCCGAGCTGCACGCGCAAGTGCCGTTCGAGGCGAGCGAGCCTCGCTGGACGGTGGCCGGCACCCTCGTGTCGACGAACCGGACGTTTGCCTTCCCGCTCACCGAGGCCGCGATCGCCCAGCACCTGGAGGTCGCCGTTCGCCTGTTCGTGCCGATCGGGGTGCGCATCGAGCAGGCGAGCAGCGGCGCCCCGGGGCTCGTCACGGCCACGGCTGCAGGCGTCGAGATCCCATGCGACTCGGTTCATTGCGAGGGTCCTGCCCCGTTCCTGTCGTCCGTCGCGCTCGCCGCCACCGCGGGCGACGGCACCCGCTTCGTCGGCTGGAGCGGTGCGTGCACTGGCGCGGAGCCGACGTGCAGCTTCGTCGCCGATCCGCGGCTCGCCGTCGAGGGCCAGTCGTTGCAGGTCGTGACCGCGACCTTCGAGCCCTACGAGCCACCGCTGCTCGGCGCTCCCGGCGACCAGGCTTCGGGCGAGGGCGAGGGCGTCGCGCTGCAGCTCACCTGGACGGCCGGCGAAGGCAAGACGGTCGCCTTCCTTGCCACAGGCCTGCCGCCGGGGCTGTCGATCGGCCGCCACACAGGGCTGATCAGCGGCACCTTGCCGATGGACGCGGCGGGCACCTACGCGGTCACGGTCACGATCTCGGACGGCGTGCAGGATTCGAGTGCGACGTTGACGTGGGTGGTGCGGGACGTCAACCAGCACCCCGAGGCTTCCGACGACGTGCTGACGATCGAAGAAGACGCGCCGACGCTCACGATCCCTGCGGCGGAGCTGCTGGCCAACGACACCGATCCGGACGGTGACGGGCTCTCCATCATCGCCATCGGCGGTTCCGCGAACGGGCGCGCCCGGCTGCGCGAAGACGGCCACGTCGACTTCACTCCCGATCCGGACTTCAATGGCGTCGCTTCCTTCGTGTACGACCTGAGCGACGGCCGTGGCGGCTGGTCGGCCGCCAACGTTCGCGTCACGGTGACCCCGGTCAACGACCCGCCGGTGCTCGCCGGCCAGGTCGTCGAGGTCGAGAGCGGCGCCCCGCTGAGGATCGCTCTCGGGGCGACGGACGTGGACGGCGACGCGCTGCGTGCCCTCATCACCTCGCTGCCGAGCCACGGGACGGCCGCCGTCGACGGCGACGCGATCGTCTACACGTCGGCCCCGGACTTCGCAGGCACCGACCAGCTCGAGGTGACGATCGACGACGGCCGGGGCGGCTCGGCCGCGGCCTCGATCCGCATCGACGTGACGGCGCCGAACCAGCCGCCGCTACTGGACAACGTGAAGGTGGAAACGGCCGAGGACACGCCGGTGAGCCTCACGCTCCTGGGCAGCGACCCCGAGGGTGAAGCGCTCAGCTATGCGATCGTCCAGGCGGCCGCGACCGGCACGGCGAGCCTGGCGGGCAACGAGCTGACCTACAGCCCGTCACCGAACTTCAATGGCACGGACATCGTCGGCGTCGAAGCGCGTGACGGCCGCGGCGGCTCGATCCGGGCCAGCGTCACGTTCACGGTCACGCCCGTCAACGACCCGCCGACGTTCCGCGGACCCATCCCGGACATCAACGTGGTCGAGGATGCCGCCCCGCACGTCGTGTTCTGGCCCGACTACTTCTCCGACCCGGACGGCGACCACCTCACCCTGAGCGCCACGTCCGGCAAGGTCACGCTGGCCGGCGCGCGCGTTGACGAATCGGAGGGGGCGCTCGAGGTGAGCTTCGTTCCCGACGCGAACGGGTCCACGGAGCTGACCGTCGTGGCAACCGACCCCTTCGGAGCGCAGGTCGCGACCAGGTTCCTGGTGACGGTCGAGCCCGTGAACGACGCACCCGTGGCCCGGGACGACGTCGCTTCCACGTTCCAGGGCGTGCCGCTCACCATCGACGCTGCGGAACTCCTCGCGAACGACACGGACGTCGACGGGGACGCGTTGGCGGTCGTGGCGGTCGGCAAGGCAGCGTATGGCGGCGTGGTCCTGGCGGGTGGCCAGGTGACGTTCACGCCGTCGCCGGGCTTCCTCGGCAGCGCGTCCTTCTCGTACTCCGTCAGCGACGGCCAGGGTGGCCAGGACTCCGCCACGGTCGCGGTCAGCGTCCTCAACCGGGCGCCTGTGCTGGGTGAGCCGATTCCGGACATCTCGGCGCTCGAGGATGCCGGGCCTCGCGTGATCCGCCTGGCGGACTACTTCTCGGACCCGGACGGGGAAGCGCTCACGTTCAGCGCTTCGTCGGGCAACACGAGCCTCCTCACCACGGCCGTCGACAACGCGGCCCGAACGCTGACCCTGGCCTTCGTTGCCAACGCCAGCGGCGCAACGAAGCTGCGCGTCGTCGCCACCGACCCGTCCGGCGCGTCGATCGACGCCGTCGTCAACGTGACAGTCGCGCCAGTCAATGACGCGCCGAGCTTCGCCTCCCCGGGGCCGCTCGTGCTGACGGCCGCCCGGGACTTCGCGCTCGCCCTGGCTGGCCTGTCGCCAGGCCCAGGAGAGGCCGCGCAGAGCCTCACGCTCCGTGTGATCTCGAACGAGATCGTCGGCGCCGTCACGAACGGGACGGCGGCAGGCAACTGGACCTACGTCGTGAGCGGCTCGGAGCTGCGCTTCAAGCCCCCGCTGCGTGCCGCCGCGACCGACACGACTCTGACGATCGAGGTCAGCGACGACGGCGGCACCGCCAACGGCGGCAGAGACCGGACCAGCGTGACGGTGAACGTGAGGGTCGAGGGCGTGCCCCTGGTGACGATCGACGTGGTCGAGTCGATCGTCGTGACCGACGCGGTCGCCGCGCAGCCCGCTGTGGTGATCGCCATCCAGGAGTCGATCACGGTCACGGATGGCGTCGACATGCCGAACACGCCGACGGGAAACGACGTGCGTGTGACGTTCGCCGTCTCTCCCGTCTCGCCCAGGGTGACCGTGAAGTTCGCGGCGGTGACGCAACCCGGAACGACCTACGTCTACCCCGCGGCGTCGTACCCGGACGCGCCCTCAGGCTACGCGATGGGCGAGCCGCCGCTCGTCGTCGAGGTCACGACCACGGCCCAGTACGGCGGGGATGCGGAGGTCTGCGTCTCGTACGATGCCGCGGCCTACAAGACGGCCAACCAGAGGCTGATGCACCACGACGGCACGCAGTGGAAAGACACCACGACCTCCAACGACCGCGCCCAGTCCAGCGTCTGCGGCACGGCAGCCTCGTTCTCGCCGTTCGCGGTGATGGAGCTCGCTCCGGCGGCCGGATTCTTGGCCGGGCGCATGAACGGCAGCGGGACGATGACCGATTCTCCTGACACGCAACACTGGTTCCACTTCAGCGTCTCGGAGGGCGCGCGCCGGAGCCCGCCCGACCGCCTCCTCTACGTGCTGACGGGCACCGAACCTGTCGCCGGGCCGGCGGTGCGGTCGGGCCGAGGCGATGGCGATCGCTCGCACCACCAGAAGCGGCGGCGTTCGGATCGCTTCGAGGCGACGCGGTTCGAGTGGGTCCGGTTCAACGACGACCCCGGCGTCCGGCCAGGCCGGCGGCGGTCGGGAGCGGTCGCGGATTCGGTGATGCTGGCCGGTGGCGGCACCTGGAACGGGATATCTGGCTACACCTTCGAGGCGCGGGCCGAGGATCGGGGCGAGCCCGGCCGCGGCCGCGACCGCTTCGCCCTCACAGTAAGGAGCCCCCAGGGTGACGTCGTCGCCGCCGTGGACGGCGTGCTGGACGCCGGGAACATCCAGTCCGTCAAGGTTGGAAGGCGGTAGCCGCGATCCGGCGGCTACTCGTGAGATCGAGAGGAGACCTGGTGATGTGCAAGCGGATCACGAAGGTGACGGTGCTGCTTTTGAGCCTGCTGCTCGTGGCCTCGACGGGGGCTGGTGCCCAGGAGGCTCGAGAGGGCATCCAGGTCCATGGGGACTGGGTGATCGAGGTGCGCAACCCGGACGGCACGCTGGCCAGTCGCCACGAGGTCAAGAACGCGCTCAGGCCGGCTGGGGGTGACGCGCTGGCGAGGATCCTGGCGAGGACGTGGGTACCGGCCGCCTGGAGCATCGTCCTGGCGGGTTCGAGCTCGGCGCCCTGCGTCTACAACGGCAACCCCGTGGCCTGCACAATCGTGGAACCTGTGCTAGCGGTGGGCTCCGGCCACAGTGGGCACATCTCCAACAACCTGACGATCGCACCGGCGCCGGACGTCGACTACCAGAATCTGAATCCCTACCTGCTGAGGCTCTCCGGCAGCATCACCGCAGCGCGGGCTGGCGATATCGGTACCGTCTCCACTAACCGCATGTAGCGGAACGAGCGCGCCTGCAAGCTGTGGGACGGATTTCGCGGGGCTGGCGGGCTTCACGTCCAGAACCTTGCCCAGTCCTGTCCCGATCGCGGCGGGGCAGATCGTCCAGGTGATGGTGACGATCAGCTTTTCGTAGGGGGAGGACGCGGGCCCCGAGTGGCCGCCGGGGACGGAATCGGGTACATTCAAGGTTTGCCGCCCGGCTGTCCCGGGACCGGCCCAACCGAAGAGAAGACGAAGTGACGATCCTGTACTACGTGCTCCTGGTCCTGCACATCATCGCGTGCTTCTTCCTGATCGCCGTGGTCCTGCTGCAGCAGGGCAAGAACCAGGACCTGGCCAGCGCGTTCGGCGGCGGCGGCACCCAGACGGCGTTCGGGCCCCGCGGTTCCGCGAACGTGCTCTCGCGCGCGACCACGATCCTCGCGGGCGTGTTCATGGTGACCAGCCTCTCGCTGACCGTGGTGCGCCCGCGCGAGGCATCGGTGCTCGACAAGCTCCCGGCCGCGGCCCCGGCCAGCACGACCGCGCCCGCCGCCAGCCAGCCGGCGGCGCCGGCCTCGTCGACGGCCCCCGCGCCCGCCGAGAGCGCCCCGGCCACCAGCGCCCCCGCGCCGGCTGCTTCGCCCGCCGGAAACTAGATCCGCGGCCGCCTCACGGCGGCCTCCGGTCGTTTCGAGCCGCCAGAGCCACCCGGCCTGGCGGCTCTTGTTGTTCCTCCCGCCTCCCGCGGCGTAGCCTCGCCCCATGAAGGCCTGCCTGTCGCTCGCGCTCGCGCTCGTCCTGGGTTGGAATGTCGCGGTGGCGGAGGAGCCTCCCCGGAAGAAGCGGATCGAGCTGACGCTCGAGGACGCGCGCCCGGCGCCCGCGGCGACTCCCGCGCCGCCGCCGAAGACGCGGCCGCTCGACGCCGCCGCGGCCGCGCGGCTGTTCGAGAAGCTGCCGGCCCTGCCGCAGCCCACGCCCGTGACCGCACGCCTGCCGCGCGCGGTGACGCCAGCGCCGAAGCCCGGCGAGCGCCGCACGTCGCTGCTGCCGCCCGCCGCGCGGCCCGCGCCGGCTCCCGCCGCAGCGGCGGCGCTGAAGGTCGAACTGGCGACGCCGCAGGGCGAGGTCGAGCGCGCCGCGAACCTGTCCGTCACCTTCTCGCAGCCGATGATCGCCGTCGCCTCGCTGGACGCGGTCGCGGCCGAGCAGGTGCCCGTGAAGCTCTCGCCGCAGCCAGCGGGGAAGTGGCGCTGGGTCGGCACCCGCACGCTGCTGTTCGAGCCCGAGGGCGGCTTCCCGCAGGCGACGGCCTACACGGCCGAGGTCCCCGCCGGCACGAAGGCGCCGGGCGGCGCGACGCTTTCGCGCGCGCATCGCTTCACGTTCGCGACACCGCCGCCGAAACTGCGCGCTTCACACCCGCAGGGTGCGGGGCAGCCGCGCCAGCCGCTGCTGTTCGCGCGCTTCGACCAGGCGATGGATGCCGGCTCGATGCGCGCCGCGGCGAGCCTGCGTTCGCCTGGCTCCGCGGCGCTCCCCGCGCTGCGCGCCGCCACGGCTGAAGAGATCGCGGCGGACGAAACCGTCGCGGCGCTCGTCAAGGCGTCCCCCGAGGGCACCTTCGTCGTGCTGCGGCCCGAGGCCCCGCTGCCCGCCGATACGCCGATCACCCTTCGTTTCGCGGCGGGATTGCGCTCGGCCGAGGGCCCGCGCTCCACCGGGCGGGCGCTGGAGTTCGGCTTCCGCACCCACGGCCCGCTGCGCCTCGTCGAGGCCCGCTGCGGCTGGGGCCGCGAGGCCGCGTGCCCGCCGGGCACGCCGTGGCGGCTCGAGTTCTCGAACCGGATCGACGAGGAGGCGTTCTCGGCCGACCTGGTGGCGATCGAGCCCGCGCTGCCCGACGCGAGCATCGAGGTGCACGGCCAGACGCTGATGATCGCGCCGCGCGGCGCGCGCCGCGGCGCGCACCGGGTGAACGTCGCGGCGCGGCTGCGCGACGTCCACGGGCAGACCCTGGAAGCGCCGGCGACCGCGGCGCTCACGGTCGCGCCCGCGCCGCCGTGGGCCGCGATCGCCGGCGGCGACCTCGCGGTGCTCGAGCCCGGCGCGCCGCTGCGCATCTACTCGACCAACGTGAGCGAGTTGCGGCTCGAGGTCCGGCGCGTCGATCCCGCGGACTGGCCGGCATGGACGGCGCGGTACGACGAGAAGGTGCCGTTGCCCGGGCGCGTCGTCCTGACCCGCGTGCTGCGGCCGGAGGCGGCCGCCGACGCGGTCGTCGAAACCCGCGTCGATCTCGCGGAGGCGCTGGAGCGGGGCCTTGGCCAACTGTTGGTCAGCGTCGAGTGGACCCGCGCCGAGGGCCGCGTCGCTGCCGAATCGCGGCGCCAGCGCCCGCCCGTCCGGCAGTGGCTGCAGGTCACGCGGCTCGGACTCGAAGCGCTCGCCGGGCCAGAGTCCGTTCTGGCCTGGGTGAGCGCGCTCGCCGACGGCGCGCCGATCGCCGGTGCGACAGCCGCGCTGGCCCACGCCGAGCGTGAAGGCGAGAGCCCCGCGGCGGCGAACCTGCCGGGCGTGGTCACGGACGCCCACGGCCTCGCCACGCTGCCGCTCGACGAGCGGCCGCGCGGCCTGCTCGTGGTCCGCCACGGCGACGACGTCGCGCTGCTGCCCGCCTACCGCTGGGGCGGCGGCTGGGCCCGGCGCGCGCCCGCCCCGCCGCTGCGCGCGTACGCGTTCGACGACCGCGGCCTGTACCAGCCCGGCGAGTCGGCACGGGTCAAGGGCTGGGTCCGGCGCATCGCTCCCGGCCCGCGCGGCGACGTCGAGGCCGCCGGCCTGCGCGCGCTGGACTGGACGCTGCACGACGCGCGCGGACGCGAGCTGGCGAAAGGCACGGCCGAGCTGGGCGGCGCGGGCGGGTTCGACCTGTCGCTCGCGCTCCCGGAGGACTGCGCCACCGGCGACGCGCGGCTGTCGCTGCGGGCCGAGGGCCAGGAGATCGGCGGGCTCGCGCTGCAGGTCCAGGAGTTCCGCCGCCCGGAGTTCGAGGTGGCGATCGAGCGCGACGCGCCGGAGGCGGTCGTCGGCGAGGCGCTCACGCTCTCGGCGCGCGCGGCGTATTTCGGCGGCGGCGGCCTCGGCGCGGCGCCCGCGCGCTGGGAGATCACGCGCGAACCGGCGCGCTTCGCTCCGCCCGGGCTCGACGACTTCGCCTTCGGCACCGCGCCGTCCTGGTTCCCCCGCGACGACGAGAGCGCCGGCCCCGGCCGCTGGGAGTTCGCCGGCACGACGGACGTGGAAGGCGTGCACCGACTGCGGCTGACCGCGGCGCGGCTCGAGCCCGAAGAACCCGTGCGGCTCGCGGCCAGCGTGTCGGTCGAGGACGTGAACCGGCAGGCCTGGAGCGCATCGTGGAGCTTCGTCGTCCACCCCGCGCAGGTGGCGCCGGGCCTGCGCCTGGCGCGCCGGTTCGTGCGCGCCGGCGAGGCGATCGAAGTGGAGGCGCTGGTCTCCGATCTCGCGGGTGGGAAAGTCGCCGGCCGCCCGATCGAGATCGCCGCCGAGCGCGTCGAGTGGCGCCGCGAGAAGGGCCGCCACGTCCGCGCCGTCGCCGAGAGCCGGAGCTGCTCGCTGACGTCCGCGGCAGAGCCGCAACGCTGCCGCTTCGCGGACGTGAAGGCCGGCGCGTGGCGGATCACCGCGCGCACGACGGACGATCGCGGGCGCGGCAGCGTCACCCAGGTCGAGACCTGGGTCGCGGGAGCCGGGCGCGACGCCGGGCCGCTCGACGCGCAGGAGGCGAAGCTGGTCGCGGACCGCAAGGAGTACGCGCCCGGCGACACCGCCGAACTGCTGGTGCTCGCGCCGTTCTGGCCGGCCCACGGCCTGCTGCGGCTCGAGCGCGAGGGCCTGGCCGAAACGCTGCCCTTCCAGGTCGACGGGCCCACGGCCGTCGTGCGAGTGCCACTCGCGGCGGCCTACATGCCGGCGGTCGAGGCCGTGGTGACGCTGGTCGGCCGCGGCCGCGACGCGGACGGCCGCGAGGGCCCCGCGCGCGCGACCGGCGAGACGACGCTCGCCGTGCCGACGACGCCGCGCCGCCTCTCGGTGACCGCGCGCCTCGCCGACGCCGAGACGAGCCCCGGCGCCGAGACGGCCATCGAGCTCGACCTGAAGGACGCCCTTGGGCGGCCGGTGGCGGGCGAAGTCACGGTTGCGGTGGTCGACGACGCGGTGTTCACCCTCGGCGGCGGCCAGCGGCCCGACCCGCTGGCCGCGTTCCATGCCCGGCGCTGGGGCGGGATCTCGCCGAGCGACTCGCGTTCTCTGGTGGTGGCCGGTCGGCCCCAAGGCGACGCGATGGAGCGGCTGCAGAGCCTCGGATACGCGGCCGGCGGCTTCGCGACGGCCATGGCCCCGCAAGCGATGCCCGCCTCGGCGCCCATGGAACGCAAGGCCATGGCGCTCGCGGAAGCCGCCGACGAGCCCGCCGCTCCCGTCACACTGCGCAGCGACTTCTCGCCCCTCGCGACGTTCCATCCGTCGGTGCGCACCGACCCGACCGGGACGGCGCGAGTCGAGCTGAAGCTGCCCGACTCCGTCACTCGCTGGCGCGTGATCGCCGTGGCCGCCGAAGGCGCGAACCGCTTCGGCACCGGCGAGGCCAGCCTCGTCGCGCGGCTGCCGCTCGCCGTGCGGCCGTCGCCGCCGCGCTTCCTCAACCTCGGCGACCGCTTCGAGCTGCCGGTGGTCGTCCAGAACCAGACCGACGCACCCGCCGAAGCCCGCGTCGCGCTGCGCGCCGCCAACCTCGGCCTGGGGACAGCAGCCGCGGGCCAGGTCGTGACGGTGCCGGCGCGCGACCGCGTGGAGGTCCGCTTCCCCGCCCGCGCAGAAGCTCCCGGCGAAGCCGCGTTCCAGGCCGCTGCCGCGGCGGCTCCGGGTGCCGACGCCGCGCAGCTCGCGCTGCCGGTGCTGACCCCGGCCAGCGCGGAGGCGTTCGCGACCTACGGAGTGGTCGAGCGGGGTGCGGTCGCCGAGGGCGTGCGCGCGCCCGCGGACGCGCTCGCCGGTTTCGGCGGCCTCGAGCTCTCGCTGTCGCCGACGGCGCTTTCGTCGCTGGCGGACGCGGCGCTGTACCTGAAGGCGTACCCGTTCGAATGCGCCGAGCAGGTCGCGTCGCGGCTGCTCGGCCTGGTCGCAATGCGCGACGTGCTGCCGGCGCTGGGAGCCAGCGACCTGCCTTCGCGCGAAGAGACAGACCGCGCGCTGGGTCGCGCCGTGACGCGCCTCGTCTCGCTGCAGAACGGCGACGGCGGCTTCGGCTTCTGGAGCCGCGGCGGCGAGTCGTGGCCGTGGCTCTCGGCGCACGCGACGCACGCCCTGGTCCGCGCCCGCGCGGCGGGTCTCGAGGTCCCGGCGGCGACGCTCGAACGGGCGAAGCGCTACCTGCGCGCCCTCGACGGCCGCCGTCCGGATCGCGGTTACGACGCCTCTGCCTGGCGCGCGATCCGCGCCCACGCGCTGCACGTGCGCGGCCTGCTCGGCGACCGGGACGCGAAGGTGGTGCGGGCGCTGGCGGCCGACGCCGCGGCCCAGGGCCCGCTCGAGGCGCTGGGCCTGCTGCTGCCGCTGCTCGCCGACGACGCGGGCGGCGGCGTGGAGCGCGCGGCCGCGCTGCAGGCGATCGCGAATCGCGCGAGCGTCACCGCCGCGACCGCGACGCTCGCCGAGCGCTACTCCGAGTCGGGGCCGCTGGTGCTCCACTCCAGCCGTCGCAGCGACGCGATCGCGCTCGATGGCCTGCTCGCCGCCGAGCCGAAGCATGCGCTGGTCGAAAAGCTGGTCGCCGGGCTGCAGGCCGGCCGCGTCGGCGGCCGCTGGGCGACGACGCAGGAGAACGCGTTCGTGCTGCTGGCGCTGGCCCGCTACTTCCGCGCGTTCGAGAGCGCCGCTCCCGACTTCTCCGCCGCCGCCTGGCTGGGCGCCGCCTCGGTCGGCGAAGCGGCCTTCCGCGGCCGCGCGGCGTCCGCGCAGCACTGGAGCGTGCCGATGGACGCGCTGCTGGCCGCCGGCAGCGGCGAGCTGGTGCTCGCGAAGGATGGCCGCGGCCGGCTCCACTACCGGCTCGGCCTGCGCTACGTGCCGGCTTCGCTCGAGCTGCCCGCGTACGAGGCGGGCTTCGGCGTGGTCCGCCGTTACGAGGCGGTCGACGATCCCGCAGACGTGCGCCGCGACGCCGACGGCACCTGGCGGGTGCGGGCCGGCGCCCGGGTCCGCGTGAAGCTCGACCTCGTCGCCCCGGCGCGCCGCCACCACGTCGCGCTGGTCGACCCGCTGCCCGCGGGCTTCGAGCCGCTCAACCCCGAGCTCCCGGCGGCCGGAGCGCCGTCGGAGCCCGACCGACCGCTGCCCCTCGGGTTCCACTGGCGCTGGTACTTCCCGCGCTGGTACGTGCACCAGAACCTGCGCGACGACCGCGCCGAGGCCTTCGCCACGACGCTGTGGGCGGGCGTGCACGAGTACTCCTACGTCGCGCGCGCCACGACTCCCGGCACCTTCGTCGCGCCCAACCCGCGGGCCGAGGAGATGTACGCGCCCGAGACCTTCGGCCGCGGCGCCGCCGACCGGGTGGTGATCGAGTGAGCCATGGTTGTCCCCTGTGCGCGATCGCGGCGGGTTCGGCCGCGATCGCGCCGCCGCCGCTCGCCCGCGGCGCCTTCCTCGTCCACGGCAAGCCGGAGCCCGGCGTCCACCCGGGCTGGCTGCTCGTGGTGCCGCGCCGCCACGTCGAGCAGGTGGCCGAACTCACGCCCGACGAAGCGGCGGCCCTGGGTCCGCTGCTGCGCGAGACGGCAGCCGCGCTGCAGGCCGAGACCGGCGCGGCGAAGACCTATGTCGCCTGCTTCGCGGAGGTGGTGCCGCACCTGCACTTCCACGTGATCGCCCGCGGCGACGACGCGCCGGACGCGACGCGCGGACCGGGCGCCTTCGTCGCGGCGCCGCCCGCGGACGCCGACCTGGCCGCCCGCGAGGCCCTGGTCGCGCGGGTGCTGGGTCGGCTCGCGGGTGCGCGGAGCGCCGCCAGCTCGCGCTGGCGGCCGCTGATCCTGTCCGGCCTGTTGTGGCCGGGAGCGGGCCAGGTCGTCGCCGGCCGCCGCCGGCTCGGCTGGGGGCTGGCGCTCGCGACCGCGGTGGTCGCGGTGCTGACGCTGCGCTCACTCGTCGTCGAGACGCTGCTGCGGATGCCGACCGATCCCGTGTACTTCTCCGACTTCGGCAGCGTGCTGGCGCTCTCGCAGCGGCTGGCGGCCGAGATCCGCCCTGGCCTGATGCCCCACTTCGCGGCGTTGATCGCCCTCTGGCTCTTCGCCAGCGCCGAGGCCGGGCTGCGCGCCTGGCGCGAGCCGCGCGAGTAGACTCGTCGCTGGAGGTCGATCCGCGATGCCCGTGCCCGAACGCCAGGTGCTCGTCTGCGTCAACAACCGCCCCGCCGGCCACCCCAAGGGCTCGTGCGGCGAGAAGGGCTCGAAGGAGCTCTACGACAGGCTCAAGGCGATGCTGCGCGAGCGCGGCCTGCACGAGCGGGTGATGGCGCAGAGCACGAGCTGCCTGAAGCACTGCTCGCGCGGCATCGCCGTCGCGGTCCAGCCCGACAACCAGTGGTACGCGGCGGTGAAGCCCGAGGACCTGGAGGAGCTGTGCGCCCGGCACCTGGAGAAGGGCGAGCGCGTCGACCGCCTCCAGATGCCGGACATCCCCTGGGAGTAGCCGCTACTCCTTCTTCGCGACGATCGTGAACGGCTCGACGACCTGCAGCGTCCTGCCGCTGACGTCGTCGAACAGCTCGAGCACGAACTCGTAGTCGCCGGGGTCGGCATTGTCGAGCGGGGTGCCGACCAGCCGCGACAGGCGGCCGAGCGACGTGGCCATGATCTCGGAGGGCTCGAACTTCGCGACACGGGTGCCGTCGGCCTTGCGGATCTCGTAGCCCGCGCGCACCTTCGGCATGCTCGTCTGCGGGTCCTTGCCCGCGCCGTAGACGTCGTACTGGGCGTAGATCATGCCGGCCGAGAGGTCGCGCCGCGCCAGCACGGTCGGCCGCGGCAGCGCCGTGCTGCCCTCGGGCTGCGGCTGCAGCGTGTCGGAAAGCACGATCGTCGAGGTGCGCAGGCCGTCCAGCGCCGGCACGTCGAACTCGTGGATCAGGCTGCCGATCTCGCGGCTGTTCTGGTCGCGCACCACGATCTTGGCCTGGTAGCCGCCGGGGGCCAGCTCGAACTCGCGCACGATCGGGAACCACGCCTGGTCGATCCGCGCCTTGGTCTCCGGCTGCAGCTTGAACTCGATCTTCTGGTCGTAGCGGAAGTACTCGCCGCTCTCGCGGTGGGCGACGATCAGCAGGAACTCGAGCGCGTTCACGAGCCGCCCCTCCTCCTCCCGGAAGGCGAAGTCGCGGATGTCGACGTCGGTGGCCACGAGCGTCGTCGCCTTGCCGAGCAGCGTCTCGTCGAACACGTACGAGGTCATCCGGATCGGGATCGCCCCCGCCTCGAACGGCGAGTCGAGCGCCTGCTGGATCTCGGGGTCGTTGCCCTCGACCTTCTTCTCACCCTTGGCGACACCGTCGAGCGGCGCGTAGTAGCCCTTGCGGGCGCGCACCTTGAGGCCCTTCTGCAGGGCCTTCACCTCGATCTTGCGGAAGCGCCCGTCGCGCGCCGTGTTGGTCGGGTTGTAGCCGAGCAGGTAGTAGACGCGCGAGTCGTCGGCGATGCGCTGGATGCCGGCGGCGAGGTCGTTGGTGTTGCGCACGGCGAAGCCGCCGCTGTCGATCGCCAGCGACTCGGCGCCTTCGCTCGCCTCGAAGCTCTCGCTGAAGGCGAACGCCAGGTCCTGCTCCGGAAGCGCCGGGCCGAACTCGGCGCCGAAGTAGGCGGACAGCCCGCCGAGGCCGCGGGTGTCGAGGAAGTAGATCGCCATGTTGGAGCGGCGGCTCTGCTGGATCGTGTCCTTGAACTCGTCGAGGTTGGGGTCGTAGATGAAGCCCTCGGAGACCAGGATCAGGCTCTTGCGGCCCTTGACCCCGGCCATCGACTGCAGGATGCGCTTGAGCACCTCCAGCGTCAGCCGGTTCTTGGTCGAGCTCTGCCAGTAGACCTCGGAGGCGCGGGCCCGCACGTAGGGGTCGCCTTCGCCCGCGTACATGTTGTCGGTGCGGGAGCGGTCGCCGAGCTGGGCGCTGCCGGCGACGCCGTACTGCTCGAAGCGGCGGGCGACGCGGTCCATCACCTGGGCGTCGTTGTAGACGTGGATGCGCATCGCCTCCCACTCGGAGACGCGGTCGATCCCGGACTGCGGCAGGCTGCGGCCGTCGAGGCGCTTGAGCAGCGCGATCAGCTCGTCGGCGCCGCGCTTCATCCGCGTCGCCCACCAGGCGTCGCCGCCGGTCGAGACCAGCACCACGCGGTCGCCCTCGCGGGTGCCCTTCTGCAGGAACTCGGCGACCGCCTTCTTCGCGCGGTGCGCCTGGTGCGGGGTCAGGTGGATGTCGTCGAACACGACGACGAAGGTGCGGCCGGTGCGGCCTTCGGCCTCCGCGGCGAGGTTGTCGGAGACCGGCCGGCGCGGCGGCGGCGGGGCGCTGGTGTCCGGCATGCGGACCGCCTCGAAGGAGGCCAGGGTCTGGACCTTGCCGTCCTCCCGGATCTCGAACATGTCGCGGGTCAGGCCCTCGACCGGCTTGCCCTTGCGGTCGGTGACCACCACGTCGACCGTGACCAGGTCGACGTCGGAAGGGAAGCTGGGCGGGGCCGGCGTCGGCGACGGCGCGGGCTCCTGGGCGAAGCCGGGAGCTGCGGCCAGGAGCAGGGCCGCCGTGCGCAGGCGGGCGGCGAAGGTCATCGCGCCACCGGTTCCGGGCTGACCAGCACCTGGCCGTCCTCGACGCGCACCGGGTAGCAGGCGACCTTGAATTCCGGGTTGCCGGTCATCTCGCCCGTGCGCACGTCGTAGTTCCAGGCGTGCCACGGGCAGCCCAGCAGGTGCCCCTCGACGAAGCCCTGGCCCAGCGGCCCGCCGCGGTGCACGCAGCGGTTGTCGACGGCGTGGAACTGGCCCTCGACGTTGACCAGCGCCAGCGTGCGGCCCCCGGCCTGGACCTCGCGGGCCTGCCCCGGGGGCAGTTCGGCGGCAGCGATCACCTTCACGTACTCGGCCATGGCGAAAATCGTCTCCTGGGTCGCAAGGGGCCAGACCTTCGATTGTAGCCGGGCCGCTGCTAGCATCCACGCCACGTCACGTCGATTCACGCGAGAGGGGGCCCCATGCCGGATCGCCGCGAGTTCCTGCGCGGGCTGTCGGGCGTCGCCGCCGCGGCGGCGGCGCTGTCCGCGGCCGCCGATGCCGCCGCCGCCGGACGCACGCCGGGGGAACTGGCCGCCGACGAGGATTTCTGGCGTCCGGTCCAGCAGGCCTTCGCGGTCGATCGCTCGCTGATCAACCTCAACAACGGCGGCGTCTCGCCCGCCCCGCGGGTCGTGATGGACGCGCTGTTCCGGGGCCTGTCGCTGGGCAACGAGGCGCCGTCCTTCGCGATGTGGCGCTGGCAGGAGCCGCGCATCGAGTCGGCGCGCGCCTCGCTGGCCCGGATGTTCGGCTGCGACCCCGAGGAGATGGCGGTCGTCCGCAACGCCTCGGAGGCGCTCGAGACCTGCCTGCTGGGGCTGCCGCTGAAGGCCGGCGACCAGGTGCTGACGACCGACCAGGACTACCCGCGGATGCTGACCGCGCTGCGCCAGCGACAGCGCCGCGAGGGCGTCGAGCTCGTCACCTTCCCGATCCCGACGCCGCCGAAGAGCGCGGGCGAGCTGGTCGACGCCTACGCCGAGCGGATCACGTCGCGCACGCGGGTGCTGCTCGTCTCCCACGTGGTCAACCTGACCGGGCTGGTGATGCCGGTGAAGGAGATCGTCGCGCTCGGCCGCCGCCACGGCTGCGAGGTGATCGTCGACGGCGCCCACGCCTTCGCCCAGCTCCCGTTCACCCGCGACGAGCTCGGCTGCGACTACTACGGGACCAGCCTCCACAAGTGGCTGTTCGCGCCGATCGGCACCGGCTTCCTTTCGGTGCGGCGCGAGAAGATCGCCGGGCTGTGGCCGCTGATGGCCGCGCCGGCGGAGATGGACGCGGACATCCGCAAGTTCGAGGAGATCGGCACCCATCCCGCCGCGCCGCACAACGCGATCGTCGAGGCGGTCGCGTTCACGGAGGCACTCGGCGTCCCGCGCAAGGCGGCACGGCTGCGCTACCTGCGCGAGCGCTGGATGAGCCGGCTCGCCTCGCTGCCGCGGGTGCGCTTCCTGACCAGCCGCGACCCGGCGCTCTCGTGCGGGCTCGGAAGCTTCGCGCTCGACGGGATCGCCGTCGAGGAACTGGGTCGGCGCCTGCTCGAGAAGCACCGCGTGTTCGTGACGCCGATCGTGCGCGACGACTTCCAGTGCGTCCGGGTGACCCCTTCGGTCTACACCACGCTCGCGGAGGTCGACGCCTTCTGCGACGGAGTCGAGCGGATCGCTCGGGCCTGAGCGGCCACTACGGCCTGACCGCCGACAGCGTCACCTCGATCGCGATCCGGCGCTCGGCGGCCGGGTCGGACGTCTGCAGCACGATCGTCGGCTTCCCCAGCTCCACCACCACGTCGGACCACTGGTAGCGGAAGCTGCTCGGCGAGCGGTCGTCGCCGGGCCGGCCGCCGGTCTCCTGCACGGTGTACTCGACGGTGAGCTGCAGCGCCGCGCGGTCGCCCATGATCTCGGCCCGCGCGTCGGCGTTGAGCCGCGGGCGCAGCGCCGTGTTCTGCGCCTCGGTGCGCAGGAAGAAGCGCTCGCCTTCGGCGAGCCGCAGGTCGAGCTGCCGCTTCTGCGGCTCGCCCGCGCCCACCTGGTCGCTGACCACGACCCGCAACTGCAGCGTCGTGGGCAGCGCGTTGCGCTTCACCCGGCGCCCGGGCTCCGGCTGCGCCTCGGGCGCGATCGGGGGCCGCGGCGCCTGGGGCGGCGGCGGGTTGGGCGTCTGCGCCGCGAGCGGCGCCGCGAGCACGGCCGACAACAGGCACGCCAGGCAGCGGTTCTTCATCGTCACTCCTCTTCTCCACGTCCGGAAACGTCCACGGCCTCGAACTCCAGGGGCGCCGGACCGGCCAGCGGGGCGAGCTCGATCCCGTCGATCGCGAGGCTCGGCTCGGTCAACGGGTCGAGCCGCAGCGGCGCGGCCTTCAACTCGTCGCCGGGCCACGGCTCGGCCAGGGCCGGCGCACGGGACGCCGCGGCGGCACGGGACGCCGCCGTGGCCGCCGGGGCCAGGACCCGCGGGGCCGGGCGGGTCGGGGCCGGCGCCAGGACGGGCGCGGGACCCGCGGGCGGA
>JAANMY010000328.1_pt1 | contig 68001 bp, 48 predicted proteins | sample 7279691 | NCBI WGS metagenome assembly JAANMY01 (sample SAMN14094543, study PRJNA606508) | bioreactor metagenome | isolation source: A lab-scale SPAN reactor treating ammonium-rich wastewater day 388 | place: Ireland: Galway | collected 2018-02-07 | reverse complement strand
CGGAACACGCGACTGGTGGTCGCCCGCGAAGCCGACGTTCAGGGCGACGAAGAAGTTGCCGGTCCTGTCTCGCACCGGGCCGAACGCGAACTCGTGATAGTCGCCCGAAACGCCCCAGCGGTCGCAGATCGTGACGTGATCGTCGGCCACGTCGTCGCCGTCGCGGTCGATCAGTTTCGTCAGCTCCGGCCGCTGGGTGACGTAAACGTCCTTGCCGTCCACCAGCAGCCCGAGCGGTTCGTGCAGGCCGCTCGCGAACAGACTGTACTTGACCTGCGTGAGATCAGCCGCGCCGGGGTTCGCGATCAGCCACACGTCGCCGCGGCGCGTGCAGACGAGCAGCTTGCCGTCCGGTCGAAACGCCAGTCCGCCCACCTCCAGGGAGATGTTCGGCGGCACCGGCAGCGTGACGAGCCGGTAGTGGCGGGCCTCGGCGGCGAGGAGCGAGCCGCCGAGCGGCCCGCTCGTGCCGGGGAAGTCGCGCTCCACGAATCGGCCGAATCGCAGATCCAGGACGGTCGGGAACCCCGGGCAGACGTACAGCGCCCACGGACCGTCCACGTTCCCCACCTTGATGAGCAGTCGATTCTTCCCGGGGCGCAGCTTCAGCATCACCCGATCCTGATCCGGGGCAACGCCGCGCGCGACGTTGCGGGCGAGTAGCCTTGTCCCGTTCAGCCAGACCGCGACCGAGTCGTCGCTTCCCAGCGCGAGCGGCAGGGCCAGCGCCTCCTTGACGTCCAGCTCGTGGTGGAGATAAACAAACGCACGGTCGTTCCGCGCGAACCGGGCCAGGTCGTTTGCCTTGCCGATGGCGAACCCCGGAAAGCGTTTCCAGCCGACTCGCTGACCGGCCTTGCCGGGGTAGGTCTTCGTGAGATCGATCTCCTTCTCCGGTGGGTAAACGGCATCGAAGTGAGCGCTGGCCGAGTTGTCGAACGGACCGATGCAGTGCCACGCGCCTTCGAGGGTGGGAAACCCGTTGGCCCGGAGCGTTGCGAGGATCGTCTCGGCGCGGGTGTCCTTCTTGACGTACACCCGCTTCACCTGGGCGGACGCCTGCGGGAGCGCGGCGGCCAGCGCGGCGGGGAGGAGGAGGACGAGCCAGCGAACGGATCTCATGGTCAGCCCCCGGAGGGCGTCCGCAGCCCCGGTCAAGGTTGGAGCAGGAACAGCAGCACGAGTGCCCCGGTCGCAAGGACCACGGCGACGCCGACAGTCGTCCAGAACCGGCGCGACGCGCAGCGGCCGCACATCCGCTGGGTGGTTGTCAGGTCGGAGTGGTCGGGGCAGAAGAACCGCCCGCAGCGCAGGCAGCCACGCTCGGCGGGCCGCCCGCAGTGGTAGCATGTGGCGCCGCGGCCCTCGCTGCGGCTGACGACTGCCGGCGGGCGGGCGGGCGGACGGCGGGCGACGGCGCGGTCGTCACAGCTGACGCAGTACACGCGGCCGTGCTCGGCACAGTAGAACAAGTTGCAGTTCTGGCACTGACCGATCGCCGGCTCGCGGCAGATGTGACACAGCATCGCAGTCCTTTCACGCCCGGCCGTCCCCGCTCAACCCTACCCTCCCGTCAGCTCGCGCCGCACGAGGCGTACCCCCTCGACCATGTTCTGCAACTTGCGGCGGGCGATGAAGCGGGCCGTCTGTGAGAACCCGCAGTCGGGGGTGACCGAGACGCGCTCCGGCTCGATGTGCTTCAGCACCAGGCGCAGCCGGTCGGCAACCAGTTCCGGCGGCTCAACCCAGGTATTCTTCACATCCACCAGCCCGACCGCCAGCTCCAGCGGCGGTTTGATCTCGCGCGCCAGCTCGATCTCAGCCATCTCGCGGCTGGCGAACTCCAGCGCGAGTTGCTGGACCTTCGCCCGGACCAGGTGCGGGAACAGCGGCCGGTAGCTGCGCCAGCCTACCGCCCGCCCGCGGTAGTTGCCGAAGCACATGTGCATGCTCACCTTCGCCGCCACGCCGTCCACCGTCCGGCCGATCAGGTCGAGGAACTCCTCCGGGTGGTCGGGGTGGCACGCGAAGCTCGGCTCGTCCAGCTGGATGAACGCCACGCCCGCAGCCGCGAGCGCCTTCATCTCCCGGTTGACGAGCGGCAGCAGCGCCTCGGTAACGGCGGCCCGGTCCCGGTAGACCTCCCCTCCCTGGATGCACCCGGCGAGCGTGAACGGCCCCGGCACTGGCACCTTGACGGTGGCAGTGGTGAGCGTGCGCAGTCGCCGGTACTCCTCGACCAGGCCCAGCCCGTGCGGTGCCGCCAGCGGGGCGACGCAGACATAGCGGCTGCGCTGGTCGTGCGCCGGCGCCCCCCACCGGCGGGCCTGCGGCAGCGCCCGCAGGCCGGTCAGGTGGTCGTAGAACCCGAGGTTGAAATCAACGCGCTGCATCTCGCCGTCGGTGATCAGGTCGGCGCCGGCCTGAAGCTGGTCGTCGATGGCCAGGCGCACCGCGTCGCGTACCGCCTCGTCGCGGTCGTCGGGGCCGAACAGATCCGGCTGCCGGGCGACATCGTCGCAGAACTTCGCGTACCAGCCGGGGAACGACCAGCTGCCAATTACCGTCGCGGGAATCAGAGGGAGTGTGCTCATCGGAGGTAGGTTATAGGGACGCGGTGGCCGGTGTCCCCACCTCGCCGGCCCTGACGGACGTGTGGGTAGCCAGGCCCCCGCGCCGTCCGGTAAAGTGATTCAGCAGAGGACCGCGCCGCCCACCCGCTTGCCCCGCCTCCCCCGCGAGGATCAACCGTCATGCGCTCGTTGCTCATTCCCCTCTGTCTCCTCGTCGCCGGCTGCGGCGGCGCGCAGACCAAGGCCAGCCCTCCCGAGAAGCAGCCGGTTCAGGCGGCGCAGACCCCGGCCGAGCCGGAGAAACAGGCTGCGGCACCGGCTGCCCAGCCGATCCCGAAGGACGCCCTCACGCCGGACCTGCGCACGCGCAAGACCGGCGCCGACTGGCCCGCGTTCCTCGGTCCGACCGCCGACAGCGTCTCGTCCGAGAAGGGCATCCGCGCGCCGTGGCCGGCCGGCGGGCCGCGTATCGTCTGGCACAAGCAGATCGGCGAGGGATACGCCATGCCGTCCATCTCCAGGGGCCGGCTGTTCCTGTTCGACCGCCGCGGCAACACCGCCACCCTGCACTGCTGGAAGAGCGAGACGGGCGAGCCCATCTGGAAGTTCGAGTACCCGACGTTCTACCGCGACCGTTACAACTACAACGGCGGCCCGCGCTGCTACCCGGTGCTCGACGGCGATCGGGTGTACATCTATGGCGTCGAGGGAATGCTGCACTGCCTCCGCGCCACCGACGGCAAGATGTTGTGGAAGGTCGATACGCGCGCCGATTTCGGCATCGTTCAGAACTTCTTCGGGGTCGGCAGCACCCCCGTCGTCGAGGGCGACCTGCTCATCGCCCAGGTTGGCGGGAGCCCGAAGGGGAGCGATCGGATCGACTTCGCGGACGTCAAGGGGAACGGCAGCGGCGTCGTCGCCTTCGACAAGTACACCGGCAAGGTGCGCTACCAGATCACCGACGAGCTGGCCAGCTACGCCGTCCCGGTGCTGGCGACGATCGCTGGGCGGCGTTGGGGCTTCGTGTTCGCGCGCGGCGGGCTGGTCGGGTTCGAGCCGAAGAGCGGCAAGCTCGATTTCCACTTTCCGTACCGGGCGAAGGATTACGAGAGCGTCAACGCCAGCAACCCCGTCGTCGTCGGCGACCGGGTGTTCATTAGTGAGACTTACGGCCCCGGCGGCGCCCTGCTCCAGGTGAAGCCGGGCGGCCCCAAGGTGCTCTGGACCGACAGCGACAAGCGGCGCGGCAAGAGCATGCAGTGCCACTGGATGACGCCGATCCACCACGACGGCTACCTGTACGGCTGCAGCGGCCGACACCTGGAGAACGCGGAGCTGCGCTGCATCGAGATCGCCACCGGCAAGGTGATGTGGACCCAGCCGGACCTGACGCGCACGTCGCTGCTGCGGGTGGACGGGCACTTCGTCTGCCTGGCCGAGGAGGGGACGCTACTTCTGCTGAAGGTGAACCCGAAGCGGTTCGAGGAGGTGTCGCGCGCCGAGCTGCGCGTCCCGGGGACGAACGCCCCGCTGCTGGAACCGCCGTGCTGGGCGGCGCCGATTCTGTCGCACGGGCTGCTGTACGTGCGCGGCGAGGGTCGGCTGGCGTGTCTGGAGCTGATCCCCGAGAAGAAGCGATAGGGGGCGCGCTCACCCCGCGACCTCGTCCAGCCGCCGCCGGCGACACGCCTCCATGTAGGCTGCTTCAAGGTCCACGCGGAGGCAGTTCTCGGCGGCGAGCGACAGCGGCAGTGCGGGCAGTGCCTGGCCCAGTTCCAGCGGCACGGGCCACGTCTCGATCCGGCCGACCCCCGCCGCCTGCAGGGGGCGGTAGGCCACCGCGTAAAGCGAGTGGTCCGCCGTCATCCGGAACCCTGCCCCAGGGTCGAGCAAATCGATCAGTTCGTTGTGCAGGTTGCCCTGACGGCTGCTAACGACGTCCAGCACGATCAACCCAATCCCGCGGCTCAGGTAAGTGGCGCACTTCGCCGCGAACAGGCGTCGCTTGCCTGCCCGGTCCTTGTTCCCGGGACTTACCAGTTCAATAGCGGCGACCAGCGTTCGCCCGCCTTCGGTGGAGAGGATCTCGATGGTGCATCCGGGCGGGAAGGTGGCCGGCAGGGCGATCGGCGCCGCTGTCGGCGTCCAGACCGTGCGGGGCACCGTCGCCGTCCCCCCGCCGTTTGGGCTGCTCGGCGCTGTCCCTTCCGCGAACGTACCGACGTCGATCTCGACCGCAGCCCCGGAGTGCAGTTGTTCCAGGGCGATGTAGCCCGCCGGCAGCACGTCCTGGTTGAGGAAGTCGGCCAGGGCGCTGGCCCAGGTTGCGTGGAAGGACTCCCAGGGGCGGCGTTCGCTCAACGGTGGGTGAAAATGGTCGCGCAGCGGCATGCGTGGTGCCTTCGAGGTTCTTGCGGAGCGATAGAACGCTTTCTCTCCGAGGATTGTACCGCGCCAGGAAAGAGAAAAGGCCCGGCGCCCACAGGTGCCAGGCCCTTCCAGAGAATCCTTCGCATGGCTGCTACACCAGTTCGCGCAGCGCGGGCGCGTCCACGAGATGCTGCGGCCGACCCGTCGGGTCGAGAATCGCCGTCGTCGCCGGATCGATGCCAAGGTTGTGGTACAGGGTCGCGAACACCTCGCCGAAACCGACTGGCCGGCTTACCGCGTACTCGCCCAGCCGGTTCGTCGCACCGATCGCCTGGCCGGTGCGCATGCCACCGCCGGCGAGAAGCGCGCAGCTGACCTGCGGCCAGTGATCGCGGCCGGCGTTGTTGTTGATGCGCGGCGTCCGCCCGAACTCGCCCCACACCACCACCGACACGTCGTTGAGCAACCCGCGCACGTCGAGATCCTCGATCAGCGCGCTGAGGCACTGATCGAGCTTGCCGCCGTGATCGCGCACCAGGTCGAAGTTGCGGCCGTGGCTGTCCCACCGGCCGTAGGACAGCGTCACCACGCGCACGCCCGCCTCGACCAGGCGCCGCGCCAGCAGCAGGTGGTCGTTGACGGTCGGCGCCCCGTCGAACTGATACTGGTAGGGCTTGCCGTCGCCGTAGCGGTCGCGGACGCGCTGGCTCTCGCGCGAGATGTCGAGGGCGTCGAGCAGCCGGCTGCTCGTCAGCACGCCGAGGGCGCGCTGCGTGGCCGCGTCCGCTCCCTCCATCGCCCCGGTCGCGTCGAGTTCGCGGCGCAGGCCGTCGAAGCTGGCAAGCAGGCGCCGGCGATCGCCAAGGTGCCGGGCATTGATGCCGTTGAGGCGCAGGCTGCCCATCATCTCGCCGTCCGGCTTGAACGGGGCGTAGGCCGTGCCGAGAAAGCCGGGGCGCCCCGAATCGGACCAGGGTAGATGCTGCGTCCGCCCCGCCAGGCCGACCGACGGCGGCACCGACGGATCCACCGGACCCTGCAACTTCGCGACCGCCGCTCCCATGCTGGGCCGGCCGCCCAGGTTCGCCAGCGCCGCCTGCGGCCAGCCGCTCAGGCACTGGAAGCCAGTGTGGCTGCCGCTGGCCCCGACGATCGAGCGAATCACCGCCAGGCGGTTCATGAGGCCGGCCAGGCGCGGGAACGTCTCGCCGATCTGGATACCGGGAACGCTCGTCTGGATCGGTCGAAACTCCCCGCGAATCTCGCGCGGCGCCTCGGTCTTGATGTCCCACATGTCCTGGTGCGACGGGCCGCCCGCGAGGTAAATGTTGATGACCGCCTTGTGCGGCGAGGACGAACCGGACCGGGCCTCGGCGCGGTAGACGTCGGCCAGGCTGAGCGCGGCCGCGCCGAAGGAAAAGGCGCCGATTTTGAGAAAGCCGCGGCGCGAGATGCCGTCGCAGAAGCGGCCTCTGTCGCCCCAGATCGTCAGCATGGTGAGAACCCCTTTCTCGGCGGGCAGGTGTACGGCAGGCCGGAAGCCCCGCGGCGAGCCTGGTGATGGTTGTGAGCCAGGTTATCCGCCTCTACCGTAAGCGGGCGCGGCCGTCGAGTCAAGTAAGCTGCCGCGGCCCCGGCGCTTCACGATTTCAACGCGCGGGTGTCCGCCTCTTGTGGCGTCCCCGATAATCACCAGGACGAGCGGATCCCCGTGCAGGTCGGGACGGTCCCCCACACAGGCACAGCGGCCAGGCGCCGAGGCGATCATGAGGCAACGCGGGCAACGAGGACGAGGGGGCTGGTTGCTCGGCGGTGCGGGTCTGCTGCTCGGTGCCTGGCTGGCATCCCATCTTCCGGCCGCTGCCCAGGTGAAGCGCGCCGAGCTACGTCCCGGCCTGGTGATGATCTGCCGTGACGGCCAGCCGGGCGGCGCGGAGATCACGCAGCTGGAGCCGACCATCGCGCTTGCGCTCGGGAAGGGCGAGGAGTTGCATCCGCGACTCACCGCCCGCGGCGGGACGGTGCGCTGGGAAGGCTACCTGACCATCCTGCGCGCCGGGGAGTACCAGTTCAGCGCCGTGCTGCGCGGCAAGCTCCGCCTCACCGTGGCGGGCAAGGAAGTCCTCGGCGCTGAAGAGAGGGATGCGACGCCTGCCGCCGTGCAGGGGCCGGCGACTCGGCTGGAGGCGGGCGTGTACGCGCTGGCCGGCGAGTTCACCCGGCTGCCCGGTGCCGCCCGGGTCCAGGTCTGGTGGAAGTCGCCGCAGTTTTACAGGGAACCGCTGCCGTCCACCGTGCTCGGCCACCTCCCCGCCACGGCGCCCGCCCGACTCGCCCGCGACCGCCAGGCGGAGCGCGGCCGCTTTCTGGCCGAGGAGCTGAGCTGCACCACTTGCCACCGGCCGCGGTCCGACGACCGCCTCGCGAAGGGGCTCGCCGTGCGCCGAGGACCGGACCTGTCCGCGGTCGGCGGGCGCGTTCATGTGGGCTGGCTCTACCGCTGGCTGACGATGGCCCCGCACGAGCAACCGGGCCGCGTCATGCCGCGCCTGTTCGCGGACGACGACGCGGGCCGGATCGAAGCCTACGCCGTCGCCCGCTACCTCGGCTCACTGGGCGGGCCGATAAAGCAGGGGCCGGCGGCCCTGCCGAAGCAGCTGAAGGCCAGCGTCGAGCGCGGCCGCCGCCTGTTCGCGGTGACGGGGTGCATCACCTGCCACCGCAATCCGCCCGGCGGAGCGAAGCGGGCGGACGACCATCACACCAACTATCCGCTGCTCCACGTCAGCGGGAAGACGACCCCGCAGCAGCTTGCCGAGTATCTGCTCGATCCGTTGGCGGTCGATCCGGGCGGGCGGATGCCGCACATGCTGCTGAACCCGAAGGAGGCCGCCGACCTGGCGAACTTCCTCTGCTCCGACAAGGGGCCGCGCCAGGTGCCCGCTCTCCCCGCCGCGCCGCCGCAGGAGAAGGCACGGACCGCACTCCGCCAGCTCGATCCGCCGGCGGCCGAGTACGTCGCGTTCGCGCGCCTGACACCGCAGCAGCAGTGGATCGACCTGGGGCGGCGCCTGGTCATCGAGCGCAGCTGCGCCAGCTGTCACACGATTGCGCCGAAGGGCCAGGCGGTTGGCGCGGTGCCTTTCCAGGCCGGGTTCGCCGCGCTGCGGGAGACGAACCGCCACGCCCGCGGCTGCCTGGCTCCCGACGCAGCCGGACGCGGCAAGGCGCCGCAATTCTCACTTACCGAGGCGGACCGCGCGGCGCTGCGCGTGTTCCTGAAGGACGGCAGCACCGGGCCGGGGTCACCGAGTCCGGCGCACGCCGCCCGCGTTGCGCTGCGACGCTTCAACTGCTTCGCCTGCCACGCGCGCGACGGCGAGGGTGGAATAACGCCCGACCTGGTTGAGCAGCTGCGCAAGTACGAGAAGGTCGAGGACGCCGAGTCGGTCCTGCCCCCGCCGCTGACCGGGGTCGGGCACAAGCTGCGCGTACCGTGGCTGCGCGAAGTGCTGACCGCGGGCGGGCGCGCGCGGTCGTGGATGGGGCTGCGCATGCCGCAGTTCGGGGCGGTCCACGTCGGTAAGCTGCCGGAGGCGCTGGCCGCGCTCGACGGCGCTGCTCCCGAGGACGAGCCCTCGAAGGCGGCGCACACTCCCGCAGTCATCCAGGCGGGGCGGCAGCTGATTGGCAAGAGCGGTTTCGGCTGCATCTCCTGCCACGACATCGCGGGCACACCCAGCGCCGGCACGCGCGGACCGGATCTGGCGCTGGTCGCGGGCCGGTTGCGCTACGAGTGGTATCGCCGCTGGCTGGAGTCGGCCCAGCGCATGCAGCCGGGAACGAAGATGCCGACGGTGTTCCCCGATGGTCGTTCGCTGCTCGACAACGTCCTCGACGGCAACCCCGAGACGCAGGCCGAGGCGATGTGGGCGTACCTGGCGCTCGGCCCGACGCTGCCGCTGCCGGAGGGGCTGGGGCCGCCGAAGGGGCTGGTGCTCGCGGTGAAGGATCGGCCGGTGCTGGTGCGGTCGTTCCTGCCGGACGAGGGCAAGCGACCGATCGCACGCGGGGTCGCGGTCGGCTACCCAGGGGGCGTGTCGGTTGCGTTCGACGCGGCCGCGTGCCGGGCGGCCTACGCCTGGGCGGGCCACTTCCTCGACGCCGCGCCGGCCTGGGACAACCGGGGCGGGGCGCCGGCGAAGGTGCTCGGTCTGCGCTTCTGGTCGGCACCGCCCGGCTTCCCGTGGGGCGTGAGCGACGGGCCACGACCGCCCGACTTCGCCGCCCAGGCGCGCGACCCAGCCTTCGGCACTCCGCTGCCAGAAGGAGAGCTGTTCACCGGACAGCGGCGGGTATTCTTCGACGGCTACGCACTCGACCGGGAGAAATGGCCGGTGTTCCGCTATCGGCTCGATGCCGGGGGCGGCAAGGAGGTCAAGGTCGAGGAACGGCAGGTGCCGCTGCGTGGAGCGACGGCGGTTGGCGTGGGTCGGGCCTTCGTGGTGGACCTGCCGGCGGGGAGGACCGTGTGGTTCGACGCCGGCACGAGCGACCAGATCCCGCGCTGGCTCGACGAGAAGGGGGCAGCGGTTGCGCTGGCGGCGAAGGGTAACCCCGTCGAGAAGTCCGCGCCAGGGCGGTGGCTGATCCTGCCGCAGAGTTCCGGCCCGCCGCACGTCCTGGCGCTCCCGGAGATTCCGCCCGGAACGGTCTGGCACATGCGCCGCGAAGGCACCGCCTGGAGAGCGCTGGTGCGCTTGCCGCCGGAAACCACCGCGAAGCGGGTGCGGGTCCGAGTGGATGTGTGGGTGCCCGCGCACGCCGACGCGGCCACCTTGCGGGAGCTGCGTGCGGATCGGTGAGGAGCCGCGCACTGCGCAGCTCCCGCTCGGCCCGTGGTCCGGCGCGGTTCCCACCTTGCGGCGGGATCCGGCGAACGGTTACCGGACTCTCACTTCCGCTTTGCCTGCTCCCAGATCGGACCGTACACCTCCTTGTCGAACGGCGGACAGCCGGTCGCGAACTGCCCCAGCTCGTTGTGCTTGGCCCGCATCAGCGCCGTGCAATAGCTGAACGTCCGGCACACGCGCTTGCGGTCGAGGCGGCCGTGCTCCGCCAGCTCGCGTCCGAAGTCCGGGTGCGGCAGCGCCGCCCGCCCGACGCCGACGAACATCACCCGCCCGTCGCGCACGTTCGCCGCGCCGGCCTGAAACAGGTACTCCTGCAGGTAGCTGTACCCGCTGCCCACCACCGGCAGCTGGGGGAACGCCCGCTGGATCTCTTCGGCCAGGCGAAAATGGCGGTCCACACCGACGAGCGGATGTTCGGGTGACGGGTAGCCGTCCGGCGGCGGGTACTCGAAAGGACGGAGGACGTGGGGCGTCGCATACGGGTTGCCCATGCTGACGTTCACCAGCGCCACCCCGAGCCGCGCCATCTCGCCGATCCACTGCAACGGTTCGGTCAGGTCCGGCTCCAGCGGGTTGGTCGGATTGGCGCCCCAGGCGCTGTGGACCGGCGGCTGCCACGAGCACGGCTCGCCCTCATCGGTGCCGGGCCGCTGGCGATACGGGATGCTGTCGAAGACGTTCAACCGCGACGCGACCACCAACCCGGGCACCTCGTCCCGGATCCGGGCGATGATCGCACGCGCCAGCCGCGTGCGGTTCTCCAGACTGCCGCCGTAAGGCCCGGGGCGCGTGCGTGCCGCGAGCAGCTCGCTCAGCAGGTAGCGGTGACACTGCTTGACATCGACGAACTGAAAGCCGACCCGATGGGCCAGCTGCGCCGCCGCGACGTAGTGGTCCGGCAGGCGGCGAAAGTAGTCGTCGTCGAGCAGCGGGTAGCTGGCGTCCACGGTCCGCCCGGTCTGTTTGTCGAGGACGATGCGCGGGTCGAGGATCGGGTCATGAAAGGCGAGGAGCGGCCGGCGGTAGCTGTAACGGCCCGAGTGCGTCAGCTGCAGCCCGACGACGAGATCGCCGTCGGACCCGAACGCCGCGCGGTGGGCCTGCCGGCACTCGCGCAGCATGCGCTCCATGTCGGCGGCGGTGGCGTCGTTGAGCAGCAACTGGCGCGGGTTGGCGCGCCCCTCGTCGAGGACCGCCGTCGCCTCGCCCCAGATCAGCTTCGCCCCGCCTGCGCCGAACCGCTGATATCGGCGGAACGTCAGCTCGTCCGGTTTGCCGTCGAGCGTCCCGTCGCAGCCTTCCATCGGCTGAATGCACAGCTGGTTGCCGGCCCGCAGTGGGCCGACGGCGACAGGGGCGAACAGAGGGGAGAGGTCGTCGCTGAAGCGCAGATCGAGGCCGAGGCGGTTCGCCTCGGCCTCGAGGTCGGCGCGGGTGCGAAACTTGAAGAAGCGTGCCAAGAGTGAATCCTCGCAATCGGGCGGCCCCGGGTCACAGGACACCCTATCGCCCGCCGCCCCGGCCGGCCACGAGAGCCGCGAACGGGACACCGGCCGGGTGTGCATGCCACACGGCCCGAGCCACGCTTTGGCGTGGCCCGCGGTCGGACGCACCAGCCCCTGGGCAACCCCCCTCTGCGCTGCGATAATCACTGCACCACCGCGCCGCCGTTTCTTCCAGGAGGATTTTCCCATGCCAGGTTCCCTCTCCCGCCGCCGTTTCCTGCAGTCCACCGCGGCCGCCGCGGCCGCCGCGACCTTCGCCGACAGCCTGCCGGCCGCCCAGCCCGCTCGCGCCGACCGGCTGCGCCTCGCCGTCATCGGCGTCGATGGGCGGGGCGCCGCCAACCTTGGCGGCGTCCGCCACGAAGAAATCGTGGCCCTGTGCGACGTGGACCAGGACCGCGCCGCGACCGCACGCAAGCAGTTCCCAAAGGCCCGGTTCCACGAGGACTATCGCCGGGTACTCGACCAGAAGGACGTGCAGGCCGTCGTCATCAGCACGCCCGACCACATGCACGCCCCGATCGCCGTCGCCGCCATGCGCGCCGGCAAGCACGTCTACTGCGAGAAACCGCTCGCTCACTCGGTCCACGAGGTCCGCGCCATGATGGACGCGGCGGCGCGCGGGAAGCTCGTCACTCAGATGGGTACGCAGATCCACGCGGGCGACAACTACCGGCGCGTCGTCGAGATCGTCCAGGCCGGCACGCTCGGCCCGGTTCGGCGCGTCCACGTCTGGTGCAGCGGGCGCCCCAACCTGCGCCACCGCTCGGCGAAGCCGGTCCCGGTCCCCAAGGGTCTCAACTACGACCTGTGGCTCGGCGTCGCCCCCGCGCGCCCGTATGACCCGGCCCACCACCACTTCCACTGGCGCTGGTTCTGGGACTTCGGCGGCGGCGTCCTCGCGGACATGGCGTGTCACTACATGGATCTGCCCCACTGGGCTCTCGGCCTGCGCACGCCGACGACCGTCTCGGCGAACGGCCGCGTCACGTACAAGGCCGACATCGATGTCCCCGATCTGCTGCAGGTGGATTATCGCTATCCGGAAAGGAGTAATCAGCCGCCGGTCCACCTGACGTGGTACAGCGGCGTGCCCGGCCCGGACCTGTCCGGGAAGGTGACGCACCGCGGCTACTCGTCGGGAGTGCTGTTCGAGGGTGAGAAGGGGAGTTTGGTAGCCGGTTACTCCAGTTATCGACTGCTGCCGGAGGACCGTTTCCGGGACTTCCAGCCGCCGAAGTCGAGCATCCCGCGTTCGCTCGGCCATTACCGCGAATGGCTGGAGGCAATCCGGACCGGCGGTACGACGACATGCAACTTCGGGTACAGCGGCGCGCTGGCCGAGGCGGTGCTGCTCGGCAACGCCGCCTACCGCAGCGGGCAGCGGCTCGAATGGGACGGGCGGGCGGGGCGCGTCACCAACACCCGCGCGGCGGACCAGTACCTGCGCCGCGCGTACCGCAAGGGGTGGACGCTGTAAAACTCAGGCGCGAGCGGCCAAGACCCGACGAGCCGGAAGCGTCAGCGACGGTAACCACAACCGTGCCGTTGCTGACACTTCCGGCTCGCCGCCGCTCTGGAGCAGACGCGCGCACTGGGCGCGTCGTGGGCGCGACTGCATGCGTACAATACAAACATGCGAACGAGCTGAGGGGAACCTGGCATGAGCGAGACACAAACCTTCCCGGCCCCGGTCGTCGAGTGGCCACCTCCCGAAACCAAGTGGCAGCGCGAGCGGCGAGCCTTCTTGAAGATGCTCCCGCAGCTGTTGCAAACCCACCGGGGAAAGTACGTGGCCGTTCACGAAGGAAAACTCGTGGAGAGCGGCGACGACCTCATCGCCGTCGCCCTCCAGGCTTACGCCCACCACGGTTATGTGCCCATCTACGTAGATCTGGTGACAGATGAGCCCCCCCCGGTGATTCGGATACCGTCGCCGCGTATCCTCGGGAGCGAGCCGAAGCCGTGATCCGCTACAACTATGTCAGCGGGCCGACACACCCAGTTCCGTTCGTGTACGTGACTCTGCGCACCCACGACGGATCGGCAGAGTTGACCCACGTTCCCGCGCAGGTGGACACGGGCGCCGACAATACGGTGGTCCCGCAGTCCCTGGCTGACCAACTCGGTATTCTGCCGGTCAGGCAACTCCCTGTACGAGGTTTGGAAGGAGCGGTTGTCGTTCTGCCTACCATTCTCGCCCAACTCGGCATTCACCCCTTACCGCCCCTGGTGGTGGAGGTTCTCGCTGCGAAGGATGAGCCGTATGTCCTCCTCGGCCGGGATATCCTGAATCGCTACCGGATCATACTGGACGGTCCTGGATTGGCGCTCGAGATCGAACAACCGGAACCTCCGAAGGCTGGGGCGTGAGTCACGACCGGGTGGGGGCTACGCCACCTGCCACGTCCAGTGCCGGTCGCTCGTCTGCTGCACACCCTCCTGCGCGAACCCAAGATCCGCCACCAAAGCGCGCACCTCGTCGAGTGTCAGCGCCGCGCGCAGCGAGTTCTCGAACAGCTGCCGCTGGTGGTCGTTCGCATCGCCAGCGTAGGTCTGGACGAGGTGGCGCACCGCCGCGTCAGCCGCGGGACGCAGCAGGTCGCGCACGAACAACGTCCCGCCGGGCGCCAGGACACGCACCATCTCGGCGAGAACGAATCGCGGTTCGGGGATGTGGTGAACGATGCTGTTGGAAATGACCGCGGCAAACGCGGCGGCGGGGAAGGGCATCTGCTTGGCGTCCACGCGCTCCAGGTGGATGCGGGCCGCCAGTCCGGCCCGGCGGACGTTCGCGCGCCCGACGGTCAACATGTGTTCGGCCAGGTCGATGCCGGTGACCGGGACGTCGGCTACCTGACGGCAGAACTCGATGGGGATTTGCCCGGTGCCGGTGCCGACGTCGAGGATGGGGCCGCGCCGATTCCAGACGGCGCGGAAGTCCGCGACGAAGGCGCGGTTGACCTGGGCGTGGTCCATCGCGTCGTAGTCGCGGGCCTCCTCGGCCGAATCCATGACCTCGGGCTCGAGAACGCGCGGCAACATGAGTCGCGGAACTCCAGCGGCGGCGGTTACACCGTGACGGCCGCGCGGGTCCGATCCACCGGGCGGCGTCTCGCAGCGCGGACGCGGCGCGCCTCCTTGAAGACCTGCAGCAACTCGGACCGCATCTCCCAGTTCTGGGCGCCGCCGCAGTCCCACTCGCGGATGACGTGCGAGGTCGCCGGGTTCAGTCCCGCCACTCGGTGCAGCCAGGTGATCCCGGCGTCGAGCGACAGGTGGCGCGTCCGCGGATGATTCCAGCCGGCGTGGGTCGCCAGACAGCCCATCGGCACGACGCGCGTGAAACTGCCGTGGATCAGCAGCGGGCTCCCCTTCTCCAGCAACTCGATCAGCCGGGCCAGCCCTTCATCGGTCAGGTTCGGCAACCACGAGGCGTGCAACTCGCGAACGCTTTCCTGAGACAGCATGGCGAACTCCTTTGCAGAACGGCGCTCTCTACTGGAAATCCGTCCAGGCAGATTGCTCATTCACACCCCGTCATTATATCCCGGAGCGGTCCAGCGGTTGGTGGAGGAACAAAGACTCCTGCGGCCGTCTTTCGCTACCAATCACCTTCGAGCCACAACCGGCAGCGCCCGCACGTTGGGATTGGGTAATCCGGGGGGCCGGGGGGAGATAGTGCGGTGAGTCGAAGCGAGGGATTCGGCGGCTAAAAAACCCCGCCGTTCGCGGGAGCGAAGCGGCGGGGCCGGAACAGAGAAGAGGCCAAATCGTATCTAATCGAGGAAAATAACCTGCCATTCCCGCGGTGTCAAGACGATTTTCGCGAATTCGGCTAATTGAACGGACGCACGCTTTCTGCGGGCTCCTCGTCAGGTTGACGCCCGTTCTCTGATCGTTTCTACAGGTCGTCGAGCAACCGCAGCAGCACCGGGCTGACCGCAATCTCGCGCCGGGCCGCGATCAGCGCCAGGGCGTCCTCGGAGCGCAGACCCCGGCTGCGCATCAGGTGGGCGGCCACGAGAACGGCGGAACGACTGCGCCCGGCGTGGCAGTGGACCAGCACCGGCGGCGCCTCCGCGACCAGTTCCGCCAGGGCGTCCACCGCGTGGCGGAAGCGGTGCCGCTCGTTCCCCGGGCCGTCCTCCAGCGGGACGATCCGGATCTGCTTGACCCCCACCTCCGCCGGCTCGACCCCGTCCAGGGTGTGCGTCAGCCCCAGAATCGACCCGATCGCCGCGCTCCGCAGCAGGTCCAGGTTCCGCACGTCGAGGTGGTTACCGATCGCGATCGTTTCCGTGATCCAGTCCATGCGAGCCAGTTCCTGGAAGCGCCCCCACCTGCATTCTATCCCTGCGACTTGGCCGCGCGCTCCGGCCGGAGTGAACGGACGACGGCGCCGGCCTGCCACATCTCGCTGTCGGCGACCGCCTTCAGCTCCTTCTCCAGCTGCTGGCGGTAGTCCGGCCGGCTGTTCGCGTCCAGGACGCGGCGCGTCTCGTCGCCGGCCGCCACCTTCCGGTAGAGTTCCTCGAACACCGGCCGGGCGGCATCGCGGAACCGCTGGAACCAGTCGAGCGCGCCGCGCTGGGCGGTCGTCGAGCAGTTGGCGTACATCCAGTCCATGCCGTTCTCGGCGATCAGCGGGTAAAGGCTCTGGGTCGCCTCCTCGACCGTCTCGTTGAACGCCTCGCTCGGCGAGTGGCCGTGCTCGCGCAGCACCTCGTACTGGGCCAGCCACAGCCCGTAGATGGCGCCCATCAGCACGCCGCGCTCGCCGGTCAGGTCGCTGAACACCTCCTTCTCGAAGGTCGTCTCGAACAGATACCCGGACCCAATCGCGATGCCCAGCGCCAGCGCCCGGTCGCGCGCTCGCCCGGTCGCGTCCTGGTGGATGGCGAAGCTGGCGTTGATCCCACGGCCTTCGAGGAACAGCCGGCGGACGGTCGTCCCGGATCCCTTCGGAGCGACGAGGATCACGTCGATGTCCCTGGGCGGGACAACACCCGTCTGGTCCCGGTAGACGATGCTGAATCCGTGCGAGAAATACAGCGCCTTGCCGGCGGTCAAATAGGGCTTGAGTGCGGGCCACTGCTCTTTCTGGCCGGCGTCGGAAAGGAGGTACTGGATGATGGTCCCGCGGCGGGCCGCCTCCTCGGTCGGGAACAGCGTCTGGCCGGGCTCCCAGCCGTCCTGGACGGCGAGATCCCAGCTCTTGCCGCCGGGGCGCTGGCCGATGATGACGGGCACACCGTTGTCCTTCATGTTGAGGGACTGGCCGCGGCCCTGCACGCCGTACCCGAGAACCGCGACGGTCTCTCCGCCGAGGATGGCCTTGATCCGCTCCGGCGGGTAGTCCGCCCGCTCGACGACCGTTTCACTGATGTTGCCGACCTGGATCGTGCGCATGGTGGTTCCCCTTCATTGAAAACAAGCATTGTAGGGAATGGATGCGTTCCTGGGAGGGGGCCAGCCATCCGAGGGGTGCCGGTTGATAGGATGGGATGCAACGGGAACGCCGGGAGTTTCCGAGGCCGTGTGGAGAGCACCCGTGTACCTGGGCATCGAGATCGGCGGCACGAAACTGCAGCTGGGGCTGGGCGAGGGCGACGGCGTCCTGCGCGGCCTGTGGCGCGGCACGGTAGACGTCGCCGCGGGCGCCGAGGGCATCCGCCGGCAGATCACCGCCGCCGTACCGGAATTGCTCGGCCGCGCGGGCGTGGGGCGCGACGCGGTGCGCGGGGTCGGCATCGGCTTTGGCGGCCCGGTCGAGGACGCGACGCGCACGGTCATCAAATCGCACCAGATCGAGGGCTGGGACAACTTCCCGCTGGCGGACTGGATCACGGACCTGCTCGGCTGGGATGCGGTGCTGGGCAATGACGCCGACGTGGCCGGGCTGGCGGAGGCGCTGTTCGGGGCGGGGGAGGGGCTGTCGCCGGTCTTCTACATCACGATCGGGTCGGGCATCGGCGGCGGGCTGATCCTCAACGGGGAGATCTACCGCGGCTGCGGGCGTGGCGCCGCCGAGATCGGCCACCTGCGGATTGAGTATCACGGGCGCCCTCAGCTCCTGGAGGAGTTGGCTTCCGGCTGGGGGATGGAAGAACATGTGCGCAATGTCCTCCGCTGGCATCAGGGTGCGGCGGCGTTCCAACGGCGCAGGGGACGGCGGCCCCTCTCGGCACAGCTGATTGCGGAACTCGCTTTGCAGGGGGAGCCGATCAGTTGTGATACCCTTCGCGTGGCACGGGAAGCCCTGGCCGAGGCCATCTGCCACGTAATCGCGCTGCTCGCCCCGCGGCGGATCGTCATCGGCGGCGGTGTATCGCTGATGGGCGAGTCGCTTCTGTTCGAGCCGCTGCGCCAACTCGTTGCGGCACGGGTCTTCAAGCCCTTCAGAGATTGCTACGAGATCGTGCCGGCGGCGCTGGGCGAGGAGGTCGTTGTCCACGGCGCACTGGCCCTGGCGCGCAAACGGTTTTTCCAGAAGCTTGTGTGACGGTGGACGGTTGGCTACTCTATCCATCGGCCGCGGCCAGTCGCCCGCGGCGGGGTCAACCCGGGAGGTCGAGCCGATGACGAAGCGCAGCTGCACACGCCGGGAGTTCGCAACGGGGCTGGCCGCGGCGGCGGCTGCACCGCTGGTCGTTGCCTCCGGGAAGGCCGCCCAGCCTACCGAGCAACCGCGCCAGGAGGCGTTCGAGTCCGTGGCCGACGCGCTGACGGCGATCGTGCGTCTGCGTCACGGCAAACACCTCAGCGCGGACCAGCTCAAGCGCGTCCGCCAGCGGATCGAGAGCCAGCAGCGCGGCGCCGCGCTCCTCCGCCGCCCCGCGCTGCGCAACAGCGACGAGCCAGATTTCGTGTTCGGCGCCGCGCTCCTGTAGTCAGGAGAAGCGACGTGGAGCGCAAAGGGATCTGGAAAGCCCACGGGTGGCGCCACCCGTGGGCTTTGCACAATACTTCTCTTCCCCCACAGACGAGGAACTCTCGACATGCGAACCACCCTTGCGCTGCTGGCTCTCGTGCTGGCCCCGGCCGGTACTGCCCACGCTTCAGGCGACTCCAGACCCGCCCGGCCGAACATCCTGCTCATCGTCGCGGACGATCTGGGGTATGCCGACCTCGGCATCCACGGCGGCAAGGCGGCGCCGACCCCGCACCTCGACAAGCTGGCGCGGGCCGGGGTTCGCTGCACCAGCGGCTACGTCTCCGCTCCCTACTGCAGCCCGTCGCGGGCCGGGCTGCTGACGGGCCGGTATCAGACCCGCTTCGGCCACGAGTTCAACCCGCACGTCGGCCCCGCGGAGAGGCTCGGCCTGCCTCTCGAGCAGCGTACCCTCGCCGACCTGCTCCGCGCCGCCGGCTACGCGACCGGGTTGGTGGGGAAGTGGCACCTGGGCTTCAGCAAGGCCCACCACCCTCAGTCGCGCGGCTTCGACGAGTTCTTCGGGTTCCTCGTCGGCGCCCACAACTTCATCCTGCGCAAGGACGCCGAGCCGAAGTTCGCGTCGGCCATGTCGCGCAACCTGATCTACCGCGGCCGGGAGATCCAGCATATGGACGGATTCACCACCGAGGTCTTCACGAATGAGGCGATCGGGTTCATGAAACGGCACAGAGACCGGCCCTGGTTCCTGTACCTGTCCTACAACGCCGTCCACACGCCGCTGGAAATCACCCCCGCGATGAAGGACCGCATCCCCGCCGACGTGAAGGATCCGGCGCGGCGCGGCTACCTGGCCCTGCTCCTCGGCCTGGACGACGCGATCGGGCGTCTCGTGTCCCACCTCAGGGAAGCCGGAGTGGACCGGGACACGCTCGTCATCTTTGTCAGCGACAACGGCGGCTCCGGCCTCGCCCCGTTCCTGGCGTACAACACCGGCAACAACTGGCCGCTGCGGGGCAACAAGGGGCAAACCCTTGAAGGCGGCATCCGGGTGCCGTTCTTCCTCGTCTGGTCCGGCAAGTTGCCCGCCGGCAAGACGTATGACCACCCCGTCATCACCCTCGACCTCCTCCCCACCGCGTGCGCCGTGGCGGGCGCCAAAACACCCGCCAACGCCGACGGAGTCAATCTGGTGCCGTACCTGCTCGGGACGAACAAAGCGGTCCCGCACGACGCCCTGTACTGGCGCTTCGGCCCGCAGAAAGCAGTCCGCAAGGGCAACTGGGCGCTCGTCGATTGGCGCGATTTCGAGAAGAAGACCAGCAGCGGCTGGCAGCTGTTCGACCTGGCGAAGGATATCGGCCAGCAGCACGACGTCGCCGCCCAGCACCCGGCGGTCGCGGCCGGCCTCCGAGCCGCGTGGGAACGCTGGAACGGCAAGAACATCCCCCCGCTCTGGCACGGCAGTCCGACCGAGGATCCCACCGCCCCAAAGAAGACACCGGCCAAGAAGGCAGGCTGACGCCACGCCGCGCGCCAGCCAGGGTCAGCAGACGGGCGGAGCCTGAACGGCTCCCAGGCCGGGGCCGACGAGGGTGCCGGTCGCCATCGTGCCGTAGGTGACGCGGAAGATCCCGGGGTGGCGGTCCTCCCACGTCCGGTTGGCCGCCGGTGCGTACTGCCGGGCGTTCGCCTCGATGGCGGCGACGCCCGGGACGTGGGCCGCCAGGCCCGCCGAGTGAATCAGCGACGCGCCGGGGCACGTCAGATCCTGCACGCACAGGAACAGTCCGTACTTCTGCGCGGCGGCTGCGAGCAGCAGCGACTGGCTCTGTCCCTTGCACGCCTTCAGAGCCGCGCCCGTGTACCCCATCGCGCGCGCCAGTTGCAGGCTCTCCAGGTCGATCAGCGATTCGTCGATCACCACCGGGCGGATACGGGCCGCCTCGTGCATGACGTTCTGCCGGTTCGCTTTCAGATCGCGCGCGGTCGGCTGCTCGATGTACTGGATGCGCGCAAAGCCCGCCGGTGCGCGCTCCTGCACCTGGCGCAGGAAGTCGAGCAGGTAAGCGACGTCCCGGCAGCGCTCGTTGAAGTCGAGCGAGTAGAACCACTGCCCGACGCCGCGCTCGGCCTGCGTCCGGGCGGCGACGCGATCGACGCGCACCACGCGCTCGACGTCCCAGGCCAGATCGTCGCCGTTCAGCTTGATCTTGAGGTGCGTCAGCCCGTTGAACCGGATCCATTCCGGCAGCGTCTCCGGCAGCCCGTCGCCGACGGGTTTCGCCACGTCCGCCGGTTCGAGCGGGTCGAGAGCGCCGACGAGGTGGTAGAGCGGCATGCGCGGCTGCGGTTCGCGGCGCACGTAGCGGTCGAGCGTCTCGCCGCGGAACTCGGCGCCGAGGTAGTGGCCGAGATCGTGGGTCAGGAAATCGGAGCCGTAGGTGTGGTAGCAGCTGACGCCGTGTGCCTTGCCGAACGCATCGTGCAGGGCCGCGTCGAAGGGGCTGGCACACACGAGGGCCGCGAGCACCGGGATCGGTTCGGCGAGTCCGAGTTGCTTCGCGATCTCGTCGGCGGCGCGGAGGTACGCCGGCTCCAGCGCCCAGGTGAGATCAATGGGGTGGCCGGGTTCGCGGTACGACTCGGTGAGGCGCGCGACGCGCTCGGCCAGCGCCTTCATGGCAGCGAGAGTGGCATCGTAGGTCAGGACGCGCGACGGGAACGCCCAGACGTTGCCGAGCGGCATCGACCCGAACCCGCACGCGGCGCGGCCGGCGACGGTGCGCACGTTGCACTCGACGTTGAGAAGGGTCGCGCGATCGACGGCCACGCCGCCGAACTTGATCGGCGTGCGGTAGGCGTGGTCCTCGTAACTGAAGCGCACCGCCTCGATGCGGATGTCGGTCGGTTTCATGAGTCACCTTCGTACACTTCTCCTACCTACCAGCCCGGAGCGCCAGCGCCGGGCTGGTAAGGCGCGGTGATGTTCGCGCGTCACTCCGCCGCCTCGACGCGCACCGGCCGCGTCAGGCTCATGTTGCCGGCCTGCAGCCGGGCCGTGTACTCGCCCGCCGGCACCAGCGCCTCGCGGTCCACGTCCAGTCGCAGATCCCACATCACCTGCTGGAGGCCCGGCCGCGGCGCCACCTTCACGCTCGCCACCGCTCGGCCGGTCCGGTCGAGGATCGTCAGCGTCGGCGGCTGCGCCGGCACCGCCTTCAGGTGGACCCAGAGCGTCGCCCCGAACGACGGGTTCGGGGCGACGTAACTCTTGCCCGGCGCGAACGACGACTTGTGCGGTCGGAACACGAGCGCGGGGCGGACCGGGAACAGGTGGGCGCCGGCCGCCGCCACCTGCGGCGTCAACTCCTCCAGCGGAGCCACGTCCATGACGTACACGCTGCGCCCGTGCGTGCCGATCACCAGCTCGCGGTCGCGCGGGTGAATCACCAGATCGTGAACGGCCACGTTCGGCATCCCGCCGCGCAGCCGATGCCAGTGCGCCCCGCGGTCGAGCGAGACGAACAGCCCGAACTCGGTCCCGGCGAACAGCAGATCGCGGTTGCGCGACGACTCGCGCACCACGTACACCGATCCCTCCGCCGGCAGACCGTTCGTCAGCGGCACCCACGTCTTGCCGAAATCGGTCGTCCGGAACAGGTACGGCCGGCGGTCGTCGTTCCGGTGCCGGTCGAGCGCCAGGTACGCGGTGCCGTCGTCGTGGTGCGAACACTCGAGGCGCGACACCCAGCGCTCCGCCGGGACGCCGGGGACGTTGGCCGTCAGCTCGGTCCAGCTGGCCCCGCTATCGCGCGTGACGTGCAGGCGGCCGTCGTCGCTGCCGGCGTAGAGCACGTCGGCCCGGCGCGGCGACTCGGCGAAGGCGCTGATCGTGTGCCCGGTGTGCTTGCTCGGCCCCGGCCGGCCGCGCGTCAGGTCCGGACTGATCCGCTCCCAGGCGTCGCCCCTGTTCTCGGATCGGAAAACGTGGTTACCGGCGACGTAGAGGACGCGCGGGTTGTGGACGGACAGCAGCAGCGGCGTGTTCCAGTTGAAGCGGTACGCCGCGGCGCCGCGCGGCGCCGCCGGCTGGATCGACTTCCCCTTCTTGTTCAGCTGGATACGTTGCGGGCGGCCGTACTGGGCCTCGGCGTAAACCACGTCCGGGTCGGTCGGGTCCACCTGGCACTGGAATCCGTCCGAACCGAGGATCCTGTACCAGTCGGCCAGGGTGATTCCCTCGGTCCGGCGCGTCGCGCTGGGGCCGCCCCAGGAGCCGTTGTCCTGCAACCCGCCGTAGACACGGTACGGCCGGCGCATGTCCACCGCGACGGCGTAGAACTGGCCGAGCGGCATGCCGCGAACGTGCTCCCACGAGGCGCCCCGGTTCCGCGAGAAGTACAGCCCGCCGTCGTTGCCCAGCACGAGATGGTTCGAGTCTTTCGGGTTGATCCACAGCGCGTGGTGGTCGGGGTGAGCCCCCATGCTCTTCTTTTTGGTCGGGAACGTCTTGCCGCCGTCGCTGGAGACGTGGAACTGAATACCCAGGACGTAGATCCGCTCCGCGTCGTTCGGGTCGATGCGGATCTGCCCGTAGTAGAACGGTCGCGGGCAGAGCGAGTTGACCCACGTCCACGTCTGGCCGCGGTCGGTCGAGCGGAAGATGCCCCCGTGGTCCGGCGTCAGCGGCACCTTCGCCTTCTTCCCCTGCGCGTCCCCGACGGTGCGCTGCTTCAGGTTCGGCCCCTGTCCCTGCACGGTGACGGTGGTCAGGTCGGTCTGCACGACGGCGTAGACGATGCGGGGATCCTTGCGGTAGATCGCCAGTCCGCATCGGCCGTATGGGCGGGCCGGCAGACCCTGCGTCATTCGCTCCCAGTTCTTGCCGCCGTCGGTGGTCCGGTACAGCCCCGCGCCGGCCCCGGTCTGAACGGCCGGATTGCCGCCCGAGAAGCCGTTGCGCCGCACCCGGTACGCGGCAGCGTAGAGGGTGGCGGGCTCGGTGGGATCCATCGCGACGTCGATGAACCCGGTTTCGTCGTCGATGTACTTCGACAATTCCCACGTCTTACCGCCGTCAGTCGTCCTGTAGAGCCCGCGCTCCTTGTTGGAACCCCAGAGGTGGCCGAGGGCGGCGACGTAGACGACGTCCGGGTTCTTCGGATGGATGACGATCCGGCCGACGTGGTGGGTGTCCTTCAGTCCCATGTGCTGCCACGTTCGGCCGCCGTCGGTCGAGCGGTAGACGCCATCGCCCCACGCAACGCTGTTGCGCGGGTTTGCCTCGCCGGTGCCGACCCAGACGACGTTCGGGTTGGACGGGGCGACCGCGACCGCGCCCAGATTGAGCGTGGGCTGCTGGTCGAAGACGGGCGCCCACGTTCGCCCGGCGTCAGTGGTCTTCCACAGCCCGCCGGAGGCGCTGGCGATGTACATCATGGCCGGGTTGCTCTCGACGATGGCCACGTCCACGATGCGGCCGCCCATGTTCGCAGGCCCGATGGAGCGAGCGGTGAAGGCGTCGAGCAGTTTCGGATCGAGGGCGGGGGCGGCGGGCTGGGCGGCCAGGGCGAGGCAGGTGCAGAGCAGAGCGCAGGCAAGCAGGGACGTGCGTTTCATGGGGCTCCGGGGGGTAGGGTCGGTGCGTTGGCTCGCCCTTTGCCGCGTTTGGGCAGGCGAGACGGACCCATTATACTTGCCGCCCATCACGCGGGCACGGCCAAAGCCGCGCGGCGCGGACGGCGAACGGCCGGCGGGGCGGCGGGGGGCGTAGAATGAACGGGGAGAATCGAAGCGATCGTCCGGAGAACGACCATGCAAGAGCGAGTGAAAATCTTCACGTTCGTCAGCGGCCACGGGGAAACCGTTGTCCAGCCGCCGCACGAGGAACACATCAACCAGTGGCTGGCCTCGGTCGGCGGGCGGCTGGTCCGGGTCACCCAGTCGGAGAGCGAACGGCCCGGCGCCGGGGGCCACCACGTCACCCTTTGTCTCTGGTACGTCGCGGATGAGGCCGCGCGGCCGGCCTGAGCCAGGGGATCGCCGCTGGTGCTATCATGGAAGAAAAGCAGCTTCCGGAACGGAGACGAAGCCATGCTCACCCGAGCCCGGCGCCATCTCGCTCGCCGCGACGCCGTCCTCAAGCGCCTGATCGCCCGCGTCGGCGCCTGCACCCTGCAGGTCAACCCGGACGGTTTCGCCGTGCTCGCCCGCGCCATCGTGTCGCAGCAGATCTCGACGAAGGCGGCCCTGTCGATCAGCGCGCGGCTGACCGCGCTCGCCGACAACGGCGGCCTCACCGCGGCAGGGATTTTGGCTCTCTCTGAGGACCAGCTGCGCTCGGCCGGTCTGTCCCTGAACAAGGCCCGGTCGCTCCGCGACCTGGCCGAGAAGGTCCACTCCGGCGCGGTGCCGCTCGACTGTCTGCCGCAGATGACCGACGAGGAAGCGATCGCCCACCTGCTGCCGGTGCGCGGCATCGGCCGGTGGACGGCGGAGATGTTCCTCATCTTCGCGCTGGGCCGCCTCGACGTGCTGCCGGTGGGCGACTACGGGCTGCGCGAGGGGGTGCGCCGCGAGTACGACCTGCCCGAATTGCCGGGCAAGACCGAATTGGACCAGCTGGCCGCGCCGTGGCGCCCCTACCGCAGCATCGGCACATGGTTCATCTGGAAAAGCGCCGGTCCCGTACCGCAATCCTGATGGCCGATTCGACGGAGGGCGTCAAACGAGCCCCAGGCGCCAGCGCGGGGCCGTCCCGCGCTGGCGCCTGGGGTTAGTCGAAAGATTTTGCAACCGCTTCCTGGCGGCGGCCGCGACCGCCAGGCCGCAAGCGGCCAACTGATTCCTGGACAGCGCCCTAGATCCCCTCGCCGCCAGCGAACTGGAGATCGACGTCGAGCGGGAAGCGCGTGTTCTCCTCGGCGAAGGCGTCCATGTCGTATTGCAGGAGAGAGGCGTCGGCCGGTTCGTCCTGGACGCGCCGACGCGCCTCGACCCGGAACGGGCGAAGCCGGTAATGGTGGATCAGGTAGCCGCCGTACAGGGTGGCGTGTTCGGCCGGTTGCACGGCGCCGCTGGCGGAGACGGCCCGGACCCCCAGCAGGTAGTCGCCGGCTCGCCCGACCTCCCACAGGTGCTCCCACATCGTCCACGAATACGGGGCGCGCGGCCCGATCAGGTCGGCGTCCGTCCACGTCGCGCCGCCGTCGGTGCTCACCTCGACGCGCGCGACCCCCTCCGGTCCGGCCCACGCGACCCCGAACAGGCGATTCGTCCCGACTCCCAGGATCTCACCGGCGTGCGGTCGGATCAGCTCCGACTTGACCGTCATCGGCCCGACCACCACCGTCTCGATCCCGCCCGGGGTGTGGCGCTGGACCGTGTACTTGACCGTCTGGTAGTAGCCGCGGAACGGACGGTCGTTCACCTCGATCCGCCGCAGCCACTTGACGGACGCGACCCCGTACCAGCCCGGCACGAGCAGGCGCACCGGGTAGCCGTGCTCGGGGGTGAGCAACTCTCCGTTCATGCGGGTGACGAGGAGGGTGTCGGGGTGGAGGGCCTTCTCGACCGGCAGCCCGCGCGCGAACGCCATCGGCGCGGGGTGGTCGGACTCGGTCCCGGTGTCGTGGCCCTCGCACACGACTTCCAGCGCCGCGGGGCGCAGGCCGGACTCCCGCAGGACCAGCCGCAGTGGGACGCCGGTCCACTCCGCGTGGCCGACCGCCCCGGCCCCCCACGGGACACCGTGCGGGAGCGGGTGGAGGAACGATCGGCCATTGCCGGCGCACTCCATCGTCGCGAACACCGACCGCTCCGGCAGGGCCGCCAGTTCGTCCCACGTCCACGCGCGCGGCCGCTCGACACACCCGCCGACGTGCAGCTGCCAGGTGGCGGCGTCGAGGCGCGGCACCGCGAAGTGGTTGCGCACGAAAAAGAGCCGGGTCGGCGTGACCCAGCTCCGCACCTGGTCCAGGGGGGTCTCGCTGTTCTCCGGCGCCGCCGTGACGACCTTCCGCTGTTCGGTCATGGGTCCGCTCCGAGGGGATGGGGTTCAGATTCCTGCCGCGTCGCAGAATTCCACCAGCATCGGCTCCTCGCCCCGGCCGTGTTCCGTCAGCGAGTACGTGCCCATGACGACCAGCGGCGGCGAGTAGATGTGCAGGGTGACCAGATCGGCGTCGGCGGCCTGGAGGTTGGACACCTGATGCAGGTCGTTGTCCGCGCTGCCGACGACGGCCCCAGGCGGCAGGTCGCGCGACGCCGTCGCCTTGACGTGGCCGTTGGGGGCGAACGCGAACAGCGTCTCGGTCGCGACGCCATCGAGGACGCGCACGGCGCAGCTGGACCCGCAGTGGTCGTGGATCGGCGAGCGCTGGCCGTTGCGCCAGCACAGGATCCACAGGTTGTACCACGACCCCCCGCGAACGAGGTTGCGCCGGTACGTGGTGGGTGCGAAGCGGACGTGCGGGGCGAAGTCCTCCTTGCCAACGTCCAGGTCGGCCAGCTCCGCCTGCAGCCGGTCCAGCGGTGCCCGGCTCCGCAGCCCGTCCAGGTAGGCAATCAGCTCGTCAACCGTCCTGGCCATGATGCACCCGCGTACCGGGGTGATTCGGGGAAGAGACTTTCAGGATACCTGACGGAGACGGAGAAGCAAGGGGTGAGCCGGGGTGTTGTCGGGCGGCGGGAGGTGCTACAATCCGACTCAGTCCGCCGGGGTGGTGGAATGGCAGACACGCCGGTCTTAGGAGCCGGTGCCCGAAAGGGCGTGCGGGTTCGAGTCCCGCCCTCGGCACTTTCCTGCGTCCGCTGGACCGCTCACCGGCAGAGGCAGGCGTCCGCCCAGTTGACGTGTGCCTGCACATCACCGAACCGGCCGAAATCCACGACCAGCGTGAGTTCGCGTGCCCCACGCACATCCGCCCGCACGCGCAACGGGCCGCCCGCCGCGCTCACCTTCCCGCCGTCGGGGAGAGGCCGCTCCTTGCCGTCCACCAGCACCCGGATGCACGCCCGGCCGCGCTTGCCCGTCTGGTCGTCCAGCCCGACCAGCGCCTCGAACCGCCGGTAGCGCCCGTCGAGGGCGTAGGTCACCCGCGCCGCCGCGTGGAGCCCGAGGCCCCTGTCGTAGGTGGCGCCGCCCAGGCGCAGCTCGCGGCCGGCAACGCTGCCGTCCTCGACGAGCGGCCACGACACCCCCAGATAGGGCATGGGTTCGTAGGTCCGCGGCGTCAGGTCCGACAGGTACACCGCCGCGCCCCCGTACAGGTCGAGGGCGGCGACGCGGCCCAGCGGCACCGTGACTGCCGTGCCGTGCAGGGTCTTGCCGGTCAGTTCTCTCCGGGCGACATCGACCGACGCTGCGGCCAGCGCCAACCGGCAGCCGCCGTCCAGGACGAGACGGGCGAAGGACCGGTCCGGGACGGAGCGGGGGCGCAGGTCGGTGTTGAGGGCGACCGCCGCCAGGCGAGCGAGCGGCACGTCCACCTCCCGCCGCCCGGCGGTAATCCGGCACCCCTTCGCCTCGTCCAGCCCGGTCAGGATCCCCTCGATCCGGTCGCCGTCCCGCAGGAACACGACATCTTGCGCCCGGCGTTCGGCGAGCAGGCGTCGGAGGAACAGGGAGGGCTCCTCGGTCCCGGCCGGAGGCGCGAACCACACCAGCGCGACCGATGCTGCCGGCGGAGCGAACCGTCCCTCGCTGGCAGAGAGCGGCAGGGCGGGGCGGAACTGTAATCGCTCGCGCACCAGCCGCAGTCCCGCTTCGGGGTGAAGTGGGACACGATCGCCGTTGGTGAAGACGACCTGCGGACCGATGGCGTGAGCTGGCAACAGGACGCCGTGGCGGCGCACGCGGACCACCTCATCGCCCTTCACCGCGACCGGGCCGGCCGCCGTGCGCACGCGCACCGACCAGTCTTCGCCGAGGTGTTCGACCGCCCCGGTGTGGACCTGACCCGCCGCGGTCGCGATGTCGAACCGGGGAGAGGGCAGCTGGGTGGGGATGGTTGGAAGGAGTGCGAACGCGATGATCCAGCCCATCGCCAGGAACCCCACTCCCCCCACCGGAGGGAGTGGGGAGACAAGCAGTCCGCCCCCGCTCGTCGCAGGGTGATGGGGCGTGGGGCTCATCGCTGCAGGATGGGCAGGTAGTTATTGGGAACCTGCAAGATGATACAGGCCATCGCGGTGCAGTAGTGCGGGCAGATCCGGCGATCGTACCAGGAGCCGGTGGCGCGGTCGCGGTCCGGGTGGTTGAGCAACTCGTCGCGGATAGCCGGATACCACTGCGTCCAGTAGCGCCCGCCGGCCGTCCACATCGCCTGCACAGCGTAGTAGTGACCGTAGTAGTAGTGCATCTGCATGTCCATCCGCCGGCGGCCGAACCCCTCCTGCGCGTTGCCCGGCCTGCAGTTGCGCATCAGGTAGTCCAGTCCCTTCTCGACTGACCGATCCTTGTAGACGCCGGCACTGTACAGGGCGACGACGCCCGCCGCGGTGCGCGCGAAGCCGGTTGGCCCGCCGTGACGCATGTAGCGGAACCCGCCGTCACCGTGGAGATCCTGGCAGTCCTTGACGTACTTCGTGCAGTTGTCGGCCACCTTCCTGGGCACGCCGATGCCGGCGTTGCGGGCGGCGCGCAGGGCCATGATCTGGCAGATGGTGACCGACAGATCGGCGTCCTGCGGGACCGGGTGGTAGCGCCACCCGCCCTCGGGGTTCTGAGATTTGATGATCAACTGGACGGACCGCTCGAGGGTGCCGCGCAGGCGCTCGCGCAGCTCGCGGCCGTGGACCATCCCGTGCGCCTCGGCGAGGAAGAGGGCACCGAACCCGTGGCCGTACATCGGCCCGTGCAGGACGGCGGTCCGGTTGTGCAGGAAGCCGGGACGGTCGCGGTGCTCCTGGTCGAGGACGAAGTGCAGCGCGCGCGTGACGGCGCTGCCGTAGCGACCGCGGCCGGGTTGGTGGCCGCCGGCCATGAAGGCGAGGCCGGCCAGGCTCGTGATAGCGACGTTGCCGCGGTGCTGATTGGTGCCGAACGACCCGTCGGCGTGTTGCTCGCGCGCCAGGTAGGCCAGGCCCATGTCAATGGCCTCCTGAGCGGCGCGGGTGATCATGCCGCGCGACTGGCTGCCGTCCGGCACCGCGTCGTCGCCGTAGCCGCGCAGGGCCAGCCCCCCGCCGGCCGCGCCCAGGCCGAGTCCCACCCCGCGCACCAGGAATTCACGACGGGTCCACATGGTTGAATCTCCTCTCGGGAGTAGGCAGTCAGCAGGAGGGCTACTCGTCCCGACGCCGGTTCTGTTCCGCGATCGTGCTGTAATACTGTTCGAGCAGCCGACGGTAGCGCTCCATGAGTTGCTGGCGGGCGTAGGTGTCCATCTCCTGGCGGCGCATCTCGGGCAGGTGGCCCCAGGCGTCGCGGTACAGGTCGGCGAGCCGATCGTCGCGCTCGTTGGCGGTCTTGGCTTTGGCGAGGGAACCGGCACCGTTGGCCCCGTCACCACCCTTGCCGCCCTGCTTCCCTTTGCCGGCCTGCTGGCCGTCACCACCCTTGCCGGCGTCTTTCTTGGCGCCCTTCTGGCCTCCCTGCTTGCCCCCTTCGCCGCCCTTGTTATCCTTGCCGCCGCCCTTGCCCTGGCCGCGGTCCTGCTGGGCACCCTGGCCGCCGCCCTTACCCTGGGCCTTCGCCTGCCCGCCCTGGCCGCCCTGGCCTGCTTCTCCGCCCTGACTGCCTTTCTGGCCTTGCGCGCCGCCCTTCTGGCCCTGGGCGCCTGCCTGGCCGCTCGCCTGCCCACCAGCCTGGCCGCCGCCACCCCCGCCCCCGCCGCCCTGCTTGTCCTGATCGTCCTTCATCTTCTTGATCAGGTCGTCGAGATCCTTGACGACGTCGCGCTGGATCTGCTGCGTGGTGTCGCGCGGATCCTTCTCGCTCAGGCGCTTCTCGGAGTCGCGCATCCCGCGCGCGATGCGCTGCACCAGTTCCTTGGTCTTCTTCTGCTCGGCGGCCGGATCGACCTTCTTCCCCTTCTCCTCGGCGGGGTCGAGCTTCTCGGGCGGAACCTTGTCGTCGATCTTTTGCGCGGGCTCGTCCTTCTGCGCGGGCGCAACCTTCTCCTCGCCCTTCTGCGCGGGCGCGACCTTTTCGAGGTCCACCTTCCCGCCCTTTGGCGGGTCGTCAGCCTTGCCCTGGGCGGGATCGCCGGCCACGACGCCAGCGACCGCGAGGGCGAACGCGCAGCACACCAGGAAACCGAGCTGCTTCATGGGTTACCTCCGTTGGCCCCCTGGGGACCGGCTGCCGACTGGAGCATCTTCTGGAACAACTCGAACAGGCGCTCCTGGTCCAGGCGCAGGGCGTCGAGTTCGGCCCGCTGCGGCTCGGTCAGGTTCCCCTCGTTGGGGTGGCGCTCGGCGAACGCGCGCGTGCGGTCGTTGACCTCCTGCTGCTCCTCCCGCAACGCCTTCAGCTGGGCGACCGGCGGGATGCCGTCCCCCGGCAGACCGCCCTTCTGCGCCTCCTTCTTGCCGTCCCTGTCCTTCGGGTCGCCTTCCTTCGGCTGCTGCTTCTTTTCATTATCCTTCTTCGGTGGTCGTCTGGCCTCCAGTTCGGGTTTTATCGCATCGAGCAGCCGCTGGAGTCGGCGGCTGGCGGCCAGTTGGAGTTTCTGCGTCTCTTTGTCTGCACCTGCCTCGTCGGCAAGCTGCGCCTTCTCCAGCGCGGCCGGTCCCTGGCGGTTCAGGCCCTTCTCGCGGCGCTTGCCGATCTGAGCCGCGGCTCCGTCCATCGACTTCGCCGCCTTTTCGAGGATCAGCTCGAAGACCGCCGCTCCCTTGAGCTTCTCCTTCAGCGAGGCCGTTTCCTTGCCGAGCCCCTGCTGGGCCTTGCCGTGGTCCTCCAGACTGTTCAGCAGGCCGAGGGTCCAGTGGCCCTTGCGCAGCACCTCCTTGTGCAGGCGGGCCGACTCGGTGATGGCGGCGTCCTGGCGCTCCTTGAGCCCCTTGAGGCGGTCGGCGATGCGGGCGAGCTGCTCGCGCGCCAGCTCCTCCTCGGTCCGCTCCTGCGCCTGCTGGAGCTGGTCCTGGGCCTCCTGCACCTGCTCGATTGCCTCCTTCTGCTCGTCCTCGGGGGCCTCGCCCTGATCCAGCCGCTTGGCCGCCCGCTCCATCTTCTGGCCCGCCTGGTCGAGCGCCTTGCCCGCGCGCGGCGCCTGGAGCCGCTGCAGCTCGCGGGCCTGCTTCTCGGCCTGAGCCTGCAGGTCGCGCTGCTCCTCGGCCAGTTTCTGCAGCTCCTTCTGGCGCTCCTTCGGGTCGGCGATCTGCCTGGCCTTGTCCACCTTCTTCTTCAGCCGCTCCAGGTCGTCCTTCAGCTTCTCCAGCTGCTTGCCGCCGGCGCGCTGCTTCTTGAGGATGCGTTCCACCTCGGCATCGCGCCCCTCCTCCATCGCCTCGACCATCTTCTCCAACGCCTTGATCGTTTCCTCCTGCTGGCCGATGGCACGGTTCAGCTGCGGACGCTCGATCTCGCCGGCCGGGTCGTGGATCTGTTTGGACGTGTTGCGCATCTCGGGCACGACCCAGTGGCCTTTCTCCCTGTCCTCCCCGCCGATCTCCGCGGCCTTGCGCAGCATGTCGGCGCCGCGCGGATCGCGCAGATCGCGCTCCTCGGCCATGCGCTTCATCTTGTCCAGCAGTCCCTGCATCTGGTCGGCCAGCGCTTTCTGACGGGCGGCCAGCTCGCGTCGGGTCGCCTCGTCCTCCGGCGATAGCTGGACGGGCCGGGGCTTCTCGTCCTTTTTCGGCGCGACCTTCGGCGGCGGTTCCTTCGCGATCGCCTTGCGAGTGTTCAGCTCCAGCTTCTCGGTCTCCTGCTGCAGCTCGCGCTGCTTGTCGAGGATCTGCCGCAGCTCGCCGCGAACCTGCTGGACCGGCGCAAAGTTATCGAGGAACTTGAGCAGATCGTCGATCGATCGCTTGACCTCCTCCTGGTGCTCGCGTGCCCGGTCCAGGTCGCCGCGCTCCTTCGGCGCCGGCGGCCGGGCGTCGGCGCGGTTCTCCAGTTCCCGGCGGGCGTTGGTCAGGCGCGGCTCGATCTCCGGCAGGTGTTCGCGGGCCAGCCGGTCCAGCTCGTCCTTCATCGCCTTGAGCCGCTCCTCGGTCGCGGACCTCGGCAGCTTGTTGTCGCGCATCGTCTGCCGCAGCCGGGCCAGTTCGCCGCGCAGCCCCTCGTCGGGCTTCTCACCGACGCGCTCCTGGATCTGCTTCTGGAGCTGCTCGGCCTCGGCCACGTTGACCGCGTCCTCGGGGCGCAGCTTGCCGGTGACGCGCCACTGCTCCTCGGCCGCGCGTACCTTCTCGATGGCGCGCTGCTGCATCTCGCGCAGCCGCATCAGCGCCTGCTGCATCTGCGCCTGGGCGTCGTCCAGGTCGGCGACGAGCTTCTTGCGGCCGACCACCTTCAGCTCGAGGACCGGGCTACGGCCCGGGGTCGGGAACGCAGCCAGGTCGTTGAAATCGAGCGCACATGCCTGCACGAGCAGCGTATCGCCCTCGTTGGCCAGTCCGGCGAGCGACCAGCGCGTCTCGGCCTCGACGCGCTTCGGTCGCAGCCGTAGCGCGTACCCGGCCGCCAGCGGCACCGGCCGGGCCGCGAGGCACGCGAGCAGCTGCGGCACCACCCGCCCGACGGCGCCGCCGTCGTACAGCGGGATGCGCCGCGGGCCGTCGTCGAGGAACTTGCCGTCCCTGTCCTTGCGGCGGTACTCCAGGTACATCGACCGGACCGCGTACACCTCGTCCTCGGCCAGCGCCCGGATGGTGAGGGAGGCGTTCGGCACCACGCTCTGATTGCCGGCCGGGCGGACGAACGAGACGGCCGGCGGCGGGTCCGGGAAGATGCGGGCGTCGAACTCGTACACGCGGATCAGCTTCTCGGCATCCTCGAGCACCAGGGCGTACACACCCATCGTCCACGGCTGGAAGGCGAGGGTGAACTCCCGGCCGTCCGGCTTGATGCTGGCATAGGTCCGGCCCCAGACGGCGTGGCCGCCCGCGAGCAGGGCCGCTCCGTTCAGCGGGTCGTGAGCGCCGAACATCCCGAGAACGCTCGCCTCCTCCACCAGTGGGGCGACCGGGGCGTACTCGACCCAGGCGCGGGCGATCGGCCGGTCCGTGGCGGCGACCATCTGGACGTGGGTGCCCGGCACGCCCTCAACGTTGCCGCTCCCTGGAGCGAGCTTCACCGGCGAGGGCAGGTCGGTGTAGCGCGGGTAGTGGATGGTCAGCTGCGGGGACGGCTTGCCGTAGTGCGGGGCCAGCGCCGGCGGGTGGCGCAGCTCGACGGTGTGCCACTCGCCCTCCTTCTTCGGCGAGACAGCGTCGTTGGCCCGGACGCGAAATCGGAAGTCGCGTCGCTGCTGGCTCATGTCGATCGGGGCGGTCAGCGTGCCGGCGGTGCCGTCCTCGTTCTTGACGACCTTGAACGTCTGTGGGGACGGCACGAGGTTCTGGAACTCGATCGTCGCGTCGGCCGGGACGATGCCGGCGACCTTGCCGCGGATGGTGAAGCGTTGGCCGAAGCCGATGCGGGCCGGGAACTCGACGGTCAGCCGCGTCTGCTGGCCGTGGCCGGGCCACAGGTGGCCGCCGAACGGGTCGGCGAGGCGGGCAAGCGAGGTGCCGGCCAGGCCCGGGTTCCAGAGCAGCAACGGCACCACAAGGGCGCCGGCGGCGAGGAGAGCGAGCAGGGCCGGGCGGGCGCCGCGCGCATCGACCGCCTTGTTGAAGTCGCACCCCTGGGCCAGGCGCATGGCGCGCTGGACGGCCTCGCGCTGCAGGGCCGGCGAGACACCGGGAACGGCGGGCGACTGTTGCAGGAACTGGACTGTGCTGGCGAGGGCGTCGTTCAGCTCGGGATACTGCTCCTCGACGCGCAGGGCCAGTGACAGGTCGTCGGTCCGGGCCGTCATCGGCCGGAAGAGGAAGCGGTAGGCGACGTACCCGGCTCCGCCGAGGATAGCCACCAGGAACCCGGCCCGGATCAGCGCGGGCAGGTCGCGGCTGGTGCGCAGGTAGACCGCCTGGTCGATCAGGCAGGCCAGCGCTACCGAACCGATGAGGGCGGCCAGCGCCCAGCAGCCTCCCCGGAATGTCACGACCAGCCGCAGGCGGCGGCGCAGGTCAGCCAGGCGACTCTGCAACGGGTTCATGGTATCATCCCCTGGGCCGGCCCACGGGTCACAATCCGCGGGGCGCGCTCCGTGGGTTTGGGGAACCTACGATATAGACGAACGATCCGACCTTCCCGACCAACCCGGTCACCGATTTGCCCACGGCGGTGCCAGTTCGCCGCGCGGGCACCACCGGGGGCAAGGAGATTATCCCATGCCCGGCGGCGCGCGCCTACGGGTTGTCGGCAGAATCCTGCCGGCTCCCGTTCGCGGGCTGTTCGAGCAACACCTGGGCGGGAATCGTGGAACGGACTGGCGTCAACGCGCGTCCCGTCGTGGATCGGCATGGCAGACGCCTGCGCGGGTTGTCCGCATCAGGTCATGCGGCTCAGGACGAGAACCCAATCGGAGACTGGTCCGTGCGATGGAGGAGTAAACGCGCGCGTTCCCGTGGCGGGGTATTCTCCGATATGGGTCCAGGTTCCTTCGCGCGGATTGAACCAACGGGCTTGCACCCGGTCGCCCGCAACCTTGTTCATGTGAATGGTGACCGGGCGGCCAGAGGGCAAATAGGCCATCAGGAAACTACCGTCGTCGGCCCGCGCCGCCTGGATGTGATCTTCTCCTCGGCCCTGGCCGGCAGCGATGACGGTAGGGTCGGGCGCCAACCGATACCACGGGCGGGACTCGAACAGACGGCGCAGGATGCCCATCTGGACAGCGCCAGGAAAGTCCAACGCCTTGCGCCAGTGCGTCGTCACGCGGTACAACTCAGCGTATTTGCCCAGGCTCTTTTCCCCATCGTAGAACGACCACACGTCATTGGCGGCGTAGGTATGGCCCGCCGCTCCGGCCAGGATCGCCCAGTACGCTTGCTTGCGGATCAGTGCCGCAGTGCCGCGCGTCTTGCCGTCCCACTTGCGCGGGTTGGCGTGATACGGTGATCCGTCCGGGTGATAGGGGTGGTTCTCGTAGCAAGGCTCCAGGTCAATGACGGGGCGCGTTGGCTTCATCGCTCGGTCCTGCTCGATCAGGCGATACGTCGGATAGGCCCATTGATGTCCCGAATAGGCACCGTGAAAATCGAGCCACGGTTCCTTGCCAAACAGGTGCGATGAACCGAGTCGCTCGTAGTACACGTTTTCCGGCGGCATCCGCTTTCCGGACTTCTCGCCATGGAACGTCATAAGAAAGTTGCTGTCGCCGTCCCCTTCGTCCAGCCCGGCCGCCATCGCCCGCAGGATATCCTCATACCCCGTGGGGTTTCGGTCGCCGCCGATGATCCAGATGACGTTGTTATTCTTGTAACGCCGGCCGACGTACTGGCCAAAGCTTCTCGCGTTTTTCGGATTGAACGGATGCGGTCCCGGCCGGACATTCTTGTACATCCAGTCGCTCCATGCCGGCGCGATGGCCACAAACATGCCAAGTGAGTTCGCCTTGTTCACGATGTAATCGACGTGAGCGAAGTACTTCTCGTTGGGCCGTGCAGGATCCTTGCCGAGCAGCGGCGGTTCTCCGTAGGCGTTTTTCTCGTTCTCGCCCGGCTTCCACCCGATGAGGATCGCCATGATGACATTGAAACCCTGCTCGGCGCGCTTCTTCAAATACTCGTCCGCTTCCTTGCGATCGAGCCTCATGAAGACGTCCCACGCCGTATCGGCCAGATAGAAGAATGGATGCCCCTTCGCATCCACCAGATACCTGTGATTCGAGCTGATTGCCAGCCGGTTCGTTTGCGGGAGTCGCGAGGTTTGCGGACCAGCCTTTCCTTCGGACGTGTCGCCGGGCTTGATCGTGCGCGGCTCGTGCAGCGGCTTGACGCGAATGTTCTTGTAGTACACCACGCTTTTGGGATCGTGGGCTTGCAGGGCGAAGGTGCCCGACGCCAGTCTGCGGTCCGACCAGGTTGGGTTCTTCGGCGACTGGAAATCGGCAGGCTGCGTCCAATCGACCAGTGTCTTGCCGTTGATTTTCACGATGACCTGCTTGCCGCGCACGATGATGTGCAAATTGAACCATTCGTTGTCCTTGACTGACGATTCGGCAACATCCTGGATGGCGTAAAGACTGCCGGTTTTTCGCGGTTCTTTCTTCGCGTTGTTAATCTGAACCTCACAACCCTTCTGGGGCCAGTTGTTTTCCAGGAAGCGGGTATGGAAGTAAATGCCGCCATTGGACCCGGCTTCGGCCTTGGCATCGGCCTGGAACTCGAAATTCTTGAAGTTCGCGTTGTTAACGGACCCGGTGTAATAGAGATGACTGCGGGGTTGGCCATGAGCCACGATCATTCCGTCGCGAACGACGAACGATGCCGGGTTCTCGCTCGCCTTCCAACCGTTGAGCGTCTTACCGTCAAAGAGCAGTTTCCAGCCGGCCTTCTTCTCGGCGTCAGTGAGAGTGTTCGGCGGTAGCGGTTGATCCGCGGCGTCGAGTTTCACGCTCCAGGCCACCAGCACGGCGGCCAGCACGAGAAGCGATGCGCTGGCTTGCAGGGTTCGTTGTTTTTTCACGGGTTTCATGGTTCACCCTCCCCTTGTCTGGTTCACTCACTCCGAGTACTGTCCCGAATGGGACGGACTTTAGCTCCAAGTTGAGTGCGACTTGCGAGTGATGTAAAAACCTGTGTTAGTTCTCGATCGAGAAGCCGTAGGGCTACCGGACCAAACCCCATGACGCCGACGAGCCGGAAGCGTCAGCGCCGGCTTTGTCCAGGCTGCCGTCGCTGACGCTTCCGGCTCGTCGCGTTTGCTCCGCCGGTTCTTACGCTGCGGGCTCGGACAGCCGGTTGTCACTGTCCAGATTATCCCTGCGCGGGCCTTACCGGCTCACTCCAGCTGCAGGTCCGCGCTGTTCGCGCCGCGCCGCACGGTGGCGCGGAGCGGGGAGGTCGTCACGTCACGGTACACCTGGGGCAGCATGACCGTCCCGGGTCGGCCAACGAGGGCCGGTTCCGGCTCGATCGTCACCGTGTACTCGTCCAGCGGCAGGGTCACCTTCTGGAAGGCGTAGGTGCCGTCCGGGCGGATCGACGCGCTGTACTTCCGGCCGTCGTGGCCGAGCAGGGTGACGTAGCCGCTGGTCAGCGATTTCCCCTTGTACATCACCTTGCCGGTTAGCGTCCCGACGTCCGGAGTTTTCACCCCGGGTCCCGGACCCTTGTCGTCCTTCTTCTCGCCGTCGCCCGGGACGACGGGCCGGTCCTTGCGCGGCGGCAGATCCTTGGTGCCGTCGAGCGGCGGCCGCTTGTCGTCTTTCGGTTTGTCGAGATCCTTGCGCGGCGGCTGCTTGTCGTCCGGTTTCGGTTTGTCGAGGTCCTTGCGCGGCGGCAGATCCTTGGTGCCGTCGAGCGGCGGCCGCTTGTCCGGCTCCTTGCGATCCTTCATCTCCTTGTCCATCGGCCGGACACCCTTGTCGGCAGGTGTCTTGTCCTGGCCCGATCCGGTCGCGCCGCCGAGGCGGGCGCGGATGCGATCGATCACGTCGCGGAGGGCGAACCCACGCTGGTTCGGCGGGAGAGCCTCGGCCTTCGCGAGGCCGTCGGCGATTGCCCGCTGCAGGTCGGGATGATGGTCGAGGAGCGGCTGCACGGCCGTCAGCCCGCCCTGGAAGACGCGGTAGCAGCCGACGTAGTCGAAGTTCGGGCGGTTGTGCAGGCTGCGGCCCTGCTCGATGACGATGCGCAGGGCTTCGCGGATCTTGCGGTCCTTGGCGTCCCCGGGCGCCGCGTCAGGGCCGCCGACCTGGGCGTAGAAGGTGCCGGCGAACGCGAACACCAGGATGACGGCGGCGAGCAGCGGCGGGCCTCCGTAGCGGAACAGGTTGCGCATGGTCCCCCCCTTTTGGTAAGAGAGAGTGCCGGGGCGTAGGGCACCAAATGGGCCGGCGCCGGACGCGAGCGGTCCGGGCCGGCGGTACGTGTTGCGGTGATACTAGAGAGATTGGGGGGCCGAGGAAAGGTTTTATCCTGACCTTGCTTCCTTTGGGCGAGGGTGGATAATACGGCGGGCGTGGGAAGCCAGCCAACCCCGCCTCGCACCGGGCCAGCCAGGGAGGGCGTCATGGCCGACCGATCCACACAGCTCCTGCTCGAAGCGCTCAGCCGGGCCGTCGCCGACCCGACGGGCCTTCCGCTGCACGCCACCAGGTCCGGCCCCGGCCTCTTCCCCGCCACCGCCGCCGCCCGTCACGCCGCCCAGCGCTGCAAGGAGCAGGAACTCGTCAAGGTGGTCCGCACCGAGGCGCGGGGCAAGGCGGTCCAGGAGGTTTGCGCCATCACCGACAAGGGGCTCGCATTCCTCCTCACCGAGACGAACCCGCGCGAACTGCTGGAGGATCTGGTGCGTGCCGTCGAGGCGCGTGAGGGCCAGCTCGCCGACCTGGTGAGCGCCGCCCTGCGGACGCAGGAGAGCCTGCAGGAGCTGAAGGCGGTAGCCGCGCAGGTGCTCGCGCAGGTGATGCAGCCTCCCGAGGCCGGCCCCCCGAAGGGGGATGAGGGCGCGCACGCGGCCGCAGGCTGGGAAGCGGAAGCCCTCGCCTACCTGGGGCGACGGCAACATGCCGGGGCGCCGGGGGACTGCCCGCTCCCGGAGTTGTACGAGGCGGTGCGCCCGGTGCAGCCGGTCCTCACGGTGGGCCAGTTTCACGACGGGTTACGGCGGCTGGACGAGGCGGGACGCATTTACCTGCACCCGTGGACCGGACCGCTCTACGACCTGCCGGAGCCGCTCTTCGCGCTGCTGGCCGGGCACGAGGTCGCCTACTACGCGAATTTGCGGTGAGGTGAAGGAGGCGAGGCGTGAGGATGCAAAGCCCACGGGTAGCACCCCGTGGGTCGAGTCTCCGGCACCTCACCCCACGGGACGCCGCCCGTGGGCTTTCAACCCTCCTCACCCCCCTTTCCTGCCAGGGGAGGGGGCCGGAGAGGTCAGGTTTGGGAACACCATGAGCATGATGCGAAATCTGGTGTCGGCGGCCCGCGGGGCTCTGTGGCTGGTCCGGGCCGGCGGGCTGAGAGCGGAGTTTCAGCGCGTCAGCGCCGAGATCCAGCGCCGCCGCTGGCTGGAGGCCAACGATCTGCGCGGCTACGAGCGGCGCGTGTACTCACAGAACGGCGAGGACGGCATCCTCCAGGAGATCTTCCGACGCATCGGCACGACCTGCCGCTACTTCGTCGAGATCGGCGTCGAGGACGGCCGCGAATGTAACTGCGCTCGCCTGGCCCTGGAAGAGGGCTGGAGTGGGCTGTTCGTCGAGGCGGACGCACGGCATTTCGCCGGGCTGGTCGAACGGTATCGGGCTCGCCGCGAGGTCCGGTGCTTCTACGCGATGGCGACGTCTGCCAGCATCGAGCCGTTGCTGCGCTCCCAGGCGGTCCCGCCGGATCTCGACCTGCTGTCGATCGACATTGACGGGAACGATTACTGGGTGTGGGCCGCAATCGAGAACTGGCGGCCGCGCGTGGTGGTGATCGAGTACAACGCGGCCCACGCCCCGCCGCGACGCTGGGTGATGAGGGAGGATCCGGATCACCGCTGGGACGGGACGACGTACTACGGGGCCAGCCTCGCGTCGCTGACCGCGCTCGGCCGGAAGAAGGGGTACACCCTCGTCGCGACCGACTCGACCGGCGTGAACGCCTTCTTCGTCCGGAACGAACTGGTCGCGCCCGACCAGTTCCTCGATCCGGTGGTGCAGTACTACTACTCCCCGCTGGACAACCCGAACTGCCCGGGCGGCCTGCCGCATCGCGCTGGGCCGTTTGTGGCGATCTGAGGGGGTGGCGCGGTCCGACCAACCCGGAGCGCCAGCGTCGGGCAGCTGCCAGCGACCCCTGACCCCTTGCACATGGAGGTTCTCATGCCACTGACCGCGGCCGCACCCCCGCTGAACGAGCGGACCCTGGAGGTCTTTCGCCGTGCCGGCAATCCGTTTCGCAACTACTTCGCGCGCAACCCCGACGACGAGGTGTGCGCCCGCTACCACGTCGAGGAACTGTTCGCCCTGCAGCGGCAGCAGCTGCTCGGCGTCGTCGATCTGTACCGCTACGACCCGGCGACCCACTCGGAAGTGGTCCCGGTCCTGGGCAACAAGGGCGCCGGCAAGACGCACCTGCTCCACTCGATCAAGCACGGCCGGGAAGAGGGGTGGCAGCTCCTCGTCACGCCCGGCGTCTTCCAGAAGGATTCCGAGTTCCTCGAATACCTGCTGTTCCAGGTAATCGACACCCTGCTCGGCGGCGGGCGACAGAAAGGGGCGCGGCCGCTGGAGTTCGTCGGCGAGGAGCTGACGCGCCGCCTGCTGCAGCGTGCGCTCGGCGAACTGCCGCACGACGAGCAGCTCGATCTGTTCCCGGCCCCGGTCCTCGGCCGGTGGGCGCGCAAGCTCGGGCTGGGGACGGCGCAGGCGCAGGAGAAGGTGCAGTGGCTCATCGACAGCCTGGCGCGCGCGCCGGTGCGGCCGGGCGTCAACAGTCTGCGCCGCATCCTGTCCGAGTGCGGCCTGGAGTGCGCGCGGGCGTGCGAGGTGCTGGGCCGGTACGTCGCGCGCACCGAGGCGCACAATACCGCCGGACTGATGCGCCGTCACATCCACCAGGGGTTTGCCCGCGCCGCCCTGCTCGGCGACGAGGGCGACCTGGCCGGGTTCCTCACCTACGGGTTCGCGGAGCTGGACTTCAAGGTGCGGCCGAGCCGGCAGGATCTGGTTCTGGCGCTGTTCAAGGTGCTGATGGAGGTGTTCCGGGATCTGAAGATCCCGGTCGTGGTCGCGTTCGACCAGCTTGAAGACCTCCTGCTCGCCCGCCGCGCCGACGACGGCCACCGGGTCGCGGAGGCGTTCTTCGCCGGCATCGTGCAGACGATGCATCAGGTCGATGGCATCTGTTTCCTGATCTTCGCTGAGCGCGGGCTGTGGAACCGCTTCGTGCCGTCGCTGGACGGGTACATCCAGGACCGGCTGAACAACCCGATCCACCTGCCGGGCCACGGGACGGTGAAGGCGCTGCGCCTGGAGGCGCCGCCGCCGGACCTGGTGCGGCGCGTGGTGGAGGCGCGGCTGGGGCCATGCCTGGCGGAGCTGGCCGACGCGGGCGAGTTGCCGTCGCTTTTCCCGTTCACCGACGAGCAGGCAGATCGGGTGGCGCGCACCGAGCCGACGCTGCGCGACATGCTCCAGCAGTTCCGCCATCTGTTCGACCACGTCGTCTACGGCGAGGCGGCCAACCCCGCCGCCGCAGCAACGGACCCGGCTCCCGCGCCTGTTCCGGCCGCCGGGGCACGCACCCTCCCCAGCCCGGAGGCGCCGCCGGAAGTCAGGTCGGTGGTGGTCGTCGAAACGCCCGCCTCCCTGCCACCCCCCGCCACACCTGCTGCCGTCCCGCTGGCCCCGTTGCCAGCCCCTGCCGTGGCAACACCGGCGCCGGCCGAGACGCTGCCGCGGATCAACCTGGGCGAGCTGTGGGACCAGGAGCTGCGCAGCGCCCGGCGCAAACTGGAGCCGGAGGGCGCCCTGACGGGGGCGACGCGCGAGCTGCAGGCGGGCCTGGGCGCGTTCCTGCAGCTGTGCCACGAGCACGGCGTCAAGGTCGGACCGTGGCGCTTGCAGCACGTCGTCGGCGAGCTGACGTTCGGCGACCACCCGACCTACGGGGCGATCACCATCGCCCACTGGGTCTGCAAGGGCGGCCAGCCGTGGAAGGTCGGGCTGGGGCTGTTCCTTGGCCGCGGGCCGGGCAAGCCGAAGGATCTGGAGATCAAGCTGTCGTCCCTGGAGGCGACGCCGCAGGTCATCGATCACCTGATCCTGCTCCGACCCGAGGACGACCTGACGCTGACGGGCAAGAGCAAGACGCTGTGGCAGGACGCGGAGCGCCGCGGCCGCCACGCCCGGCTGGAGGCGGTGAGCCTGGACGGATTTGCCGGGCTGTACGGGTTCCCGCGCTTCCTGGCGGCGCTGGGCGAGACGCTCCCGGCCGGCGGCCCGCTGCCGAACCTGGCCGACCTGCTCCAGGATCGATGTGAGAAACTGCTCGAGCAGGTGTGCATGCCCGTTCAGGGCGGGTAGAGACAGCAGGCAGTCAACCAAAGCCCACGGGCAGCGCCCCGTGGGCCAGGTCTTCGGTGAGCTGGCCCACGGGGCGCTGCCCGTGGGCTTTCACCCGGCTTCCTGCCGACTGTCTCTCCTCTACTCCTCAACCCCGGCCGCGCAGTATAGTGGGGTGAAGAGATCGTTCCTCCAGGATCCCCACCCATGCGCATCCCGTCGCCGCGCGTTTTCCTGTGGACGGCGGCCGGAGCCATCTTCGCCAGCGCCCTGTTTGCCGGCCTGCGGGCGGCGCGCGCCGCCGACCCGCTCGCCGCTGTCCTGACCGCGTGGGGAGAGGTCGCCGCCGTTGCCGGGCTGTGCTGGGTGACGGCACTGGTCGCCGCCTGGGCCGCAACCCACCGCTGCCGCGCCACGCTGGATCGGGTCGCCGTCCGCCTCGCCACGCTGCGCAAGCAGCCTTCCCAGCGACCCATCATCGAGGCGGGGGAAGGCCCGATCCTCGGCCGGGTCGCCGCCCAGCTCGAAGCTCTGTACGCGAGCTACCGCCGTGCTGTCACCGAACTGGTGACCCAGGGCGAGGCGCTGGAGGCGGCCCGCGCCCAGCTGGCCCGCGGCGAGGGGGCTGCGGACCGGGCGGTCGTCGTCCACCGGGGGAGCGGGTCCAGTCGGAACATGGTGGCGCGGCTGACGCCCAGCCTTCACTGGCTGACTGCCACCCCCGCGCTGCAGCAGTTCCTCGGCCGGTCCGGGATCCAGCTGTCCGGTCGGCCCCTCGCCGAGTTGATTCACCCCGATGACCTGCCGGTGCTGCGCCGCGCCTTCGCCGAGGCGCTCGAAACCGGGGAGGCCCACAACGTCTCCCTCCGCATGCGCTGCCGCCTTCCGGTCCCGGAGGGGCCGGCCGATCTCCCCGGACCGCCGCGGCCCCCGGACCGCGAGCGGCATGTGCGCATGGATGTGGTCACGCGCCACACCGACGAGGGCAGCCCGCTGCACTTCCGCTGCTTCCTGGCCGACGTCACCGACCGCGTCCGCGCCGAGGCCAAGCTCCGCCGCCGCACCGAGGAACTGTCGCTAACCAACGAACGCCTGCTCCGCAGCAACCAGGATCTGGAGCGGCTCAAGGAGAGCTACCGCGACCTCTACCACCACGCTCCGGCGATGTACTTCAGCCTCGACGCCCGGGGACACCTCGTCGGGTTCAACGACACTCTCTGCCACGCCCTTGGATACGCCCGCGAGGATCTGTACCAGCAGCCGTACACCACCCTCCTGACGCCCGAGAGTCGGGAGCGCTACCGGGCGGAGCCGGACGCATATCAGCGTCCGGGCGAGGTGGAGACGCGCTGGGTCAAGAAGGACGGCACGGTCATCGACGTGTGGATTCGCACCGTCCCGCTGCAGGACGAGGGCGGACGGTTCGTCCGGTCGCGGAGTGCCGCCCAGGACGCGACCGAGCGCAAGCGGCTGGCGGACGAGCTGCGGCACCGCGGCGACGAGCTGGAGCGGAAGAACGCGGAGTTGCGGCAAATCAACAAGGAGCTGGACGAGTTCACGTCCGTCGTGTCGCACGACCTGCAGGAGCCGCTGCGCACCATCAACGCCTTCAGCACGTTCCTGGCCGAGGACTACTCGACCCAGCTCGGCGTGGACGGGTTCGGGTGCGTCAACCACCTGGTCCTCGCCAGCCGCCGCCTGGCCCGGCTGATCGGCGACTTGCTAACGCTGTGCCGGGCCGGGCGCATCGCCACCGCCCCGCGCCCGTTCAACCTGGCCGAGGCGGTCGCCACCGTGCGCCGGGACCTGGCCGACCTGGTGACCCGCAAGGAGGCGACCATCCACACGGAGGGCTCCCTCCCGGTCGTCATGGGCGACCCGGAGCGCGTCACCCAGCTGCTGCAAAACCTCGTCAGCAACGGCCTGAACTACAACACCAGTAGCGCGCCGCGCATCGTCATCGGCGAGGTGCGCGGACCACGACCGGCGAACGGAACGACGGCCGGGGAGGCGGTCCAGGGCGCTGACCCGGCGTTCGTCACCCTGTACGTGCGCGACAATGGTATCGGCATCGACCGCCGGTTCCACGAGCAGATTTTCGGCATGTTCCGGCGTCTCCACCGGCGCGGCAAGTACGAGGGGACGGGCGCAGGGCTGGCAATCTGCAAGAAGATCGTCGAGGCCCACGCGGGGCGAATCTGGGTCGAGTCGGAGCCGGGACAGGGCGCGACGTTTTATTTCACTCTCCCCCGCGCCGCTGTTGCCGCCCAGGCGGCCGCCGGGACCGTCCCGCGCCGCCTCACCGCGGGCGAGCAGGCCGGCCCCGTGCCGGGCGAGGGCGGCTCCGTGGGACCAGGGAAGGGGCGCGGCGCGCGGCTGTTGCTGGTGGAGGACATGCCGGAGATCGGCCTGATCGTCCAGCGCCTGGCGCAGCGGGCACGCCATGAGGTCAAGTGGGTGACCAGCGCCGAGGATGCCTGGGGGTGGTTGCAGGAGAACCGGCCGGACCTCGTCCTGCTGGACATCCACCTGCCCGGGATGGACGGGGTGGAGCTGTGCCGGCGCCTCCGCGCCACCCCCGCTCACGCCGACCTCCCGATCGCCCTGTTCAGCCAGGCCGCCGACCCGGACGACCTCGAAGCCGGCATGGCGGCCGGGGCAAGCCTGGTGCTGTCCAAGGATCTTCTCTGCCACCCGGACGCCTGGCGGCGCCACATCGACGAGCTGCTGGCCGCTGGCGTCACGGACGGAACCGCGTGACGGGATGACAAGGTGACCTTCGAGCAGGCAGTGCGCTACTGGTTCGGTCGCGTCAACTACGAGCAGCGCTCGCCAAGGCCGAGCGACCTGCGGCTCGACCGTATGCGCGCCTTGCTGGCGGCCCTCGGCCACCCCGAGCGGAACCTGCGCGTCGTTCACGTCGCCGGGAGCAAGGGAAAGGGGTCCACGTCCGCGATGCTGGCCGGGATCCTGCGGCATGCCGGCTACCGGACCGGGCTGTTCACGTCTCCGCATCTGTCCCGGGTCGAGGAGCGCATTCAGGTGGACGGCGTCCCGGTCAGCGCCGCCGAGCTGACCGCCCTGATCGAGGATGTGCGCCCGGCGGTCGAACGGGTCGATGCCCGACGGCCGTCCGGGACCATCGGGGTGACGTTCTTCGAGATCGCGACCGCCCTGGGGCTGCTGCACTTCGTGAGGCGGCGGGCGGAGGTAGTGGTGCTGGAGGTCGGGCTCGGCGGCCGGTTCGACGCGACGAACGTTTGCACTCCCCTGGTGGCGGTCCTGACGAGCATCAGCTACGACCACACCCAGCAGCTCGGCAACACGCTCGCGAGCATCGCGTTCGAGAAGGCCGGCATCGTCAAACCAGGCCGCCCGGCCGTCAGCGGCGCCCGCGCAGTCGAGGCGCGTGCAGTGATCGAGCGCGTCTGCCGGGAGCGCGGGGTTTCGCTGCGCCAGCTGGGAAGGGAGTTCGACTTTGCACACGAGCCGGGACTGATCGCCGCCGCGGCGGAGGAGCGGCTGCCGCGCGTGCGCGTCACGACGGACCGCCGCGCCTGGCCGGCGATGGCGCTGAGTCTGCTCGGCGCCCACCAGGCCGCCAACGCTGCGCTGGCCGTCGCCACCGTCGAGCACCTGCACGACGCCGGCCTGCACATCCCGGACCGCGCGGTCGCGGCCGGGCTGGCGGGGGTCCGGTGGCCGGCGCGCCTGGAGGTGGTCGGCCGGCGGCCTCTCGTGGTTTTGGACTGCGCCCACAACCTCGCCTCGGCGGAGGCGCTGCTCGACACCCTTCAGACCTCCTTTCCACTGCCGGCGGCCGGGCCGGACGGTGCGGCGCCGCGGCGACTGCTGGTGTTCGCGGGCAGCGCGGACAAGGATCTGGCGGGCATGCTCCGGGTGCTGGCCCCGCACTTCGGTCACGCTTACCTGACGCCGTTCACCAGCAATCCGCGAGCGGTCCGGCCAGAGCGGTTGGCCGAGATCCTGCGCGGCGTCTCGGCTCTCCCTTGTACCCTTTGCGCCAGCCCGGCGGAGGCGTGGGAAAGCGCCCGTGCCGCCGCCAGACCGAGCGACCTGATCTGCGTAACAGGGTCGGTGTTCCTGGCGGGCGAACTGCGGGCTCTGCTGGTCGATGAGTAGCGTGTGCCAGCCGCGTCCGTTGTCCCGCTCACTCTGCGGGAGGCGGGTGCGACCCGAGATCGGCAAGGATCTGGGCGGCCTTGTTGGCGTCGGCGACGGTGTCGAAGGCGGCGTAACCAATGAACTTACCGCCGAACACCGTCATGGTCAGACCCTGCAAGCTGATGCCGGCCAGAGCCCACTCCTGGGTGAGGCGGTGAGCGAGACCGGCCTCGTTATCGCCCTCGATGCGGCGCACCACCGGGCTGTCGGTTTCGTGCAACCCGGCCACCTTGGCGGCACGCACCTGGGATGCCCCGGTGACCGGCGCGACGAACAGCACGCCGACCCCGTCGCGGTTGGGCAGACGCTTGGTGAAGATGTATTCGAGGTTGGCGCCCGCCCTGGCCAGGAAGGCCAGTTTGGACGCAACGCCACCGGCCTCGTCCGGCACCTCCCCCGACCAGACGTGAACCCGATCGAATTTGAAGCTCATGACAGCACCCGTGGAAGGGATGACAGGAGACAGGATGATTATACATCCCCGGTTGCCGCCGTGTACCGCCCGGGAGCCGCGCTACTGCCTGGCGCAGGTTCCAGGGGATGGTGTGCCACCGTGGTTTGGCAAGCCCACGGGACGCCACCCGTGGGCTTGACGAAAACCTTGAAATCCTTGTCCGGCGGCAAAATGTTCTTGCTCGGAAGCCCGGATCGGCGGACAATAGGCATATTGGCAAGCCCCTTTGACTCCCGTTGCCTCGTTCTCGCAGGGAGGATTCCGGGTATGAAACGCTGCTTGCTGGCAGTGGCGGCGGTCCTCGGACCACTGGTTGGTTTGGTGTCGGCGGACTACGTGATTATCAAGATCGATCTGAACAAACCCCTCATCGACCCGCCCAGGATTGGTATCAACCCCGGCGACCCGATGGGCGGCTCCCCGATGGGCGGCTCCCCGATGGGCGGCTACCCCGGCGGGCCGATGGGCGGCAGTCCGATGGGCGGCAGTCCGATGGGCGGCTACCCCGGTGGACCGATGGGCGGCGGCTACCCCGGTGGACCGATGGGCGGCGGCTACCCCGGTGGACCGATGGGCAGTCCAATGGGTGGCGGGCCGATGGGCGGTGAAATGCCTGGCGATCCGATGGGCGGGGTGATCAAGGAGGCACCGCTTCCCCCGCTGTGGGCCTACGCCTGTTTTGAGCTAAAAAAGGTGCCGATGGTCTTCCGTAACTACGGCCTGGCCGCCCTTGAACAGAAGTGGGGGAAGGCGATCTATGTCCCCTTCAAGGCATTCGGCAAGTACGTCGAAATGAAGACCGTCGCCGCCCGGTTTGCCGACCGGAAGGCGGCCCTGGACAAGAAGGACAAGTCCGGCAAGTCCCCCGACAAGTCTCCCGAACAACTCGTCCTGCTCGCCGAGTGGGCGCTTGAGCATGGCCTGATCCGCGAGTTCCTCATCGTCATCGACGATCTGAAGACCCTGGCGCCCGACCACGCTGTTGTCAAGACTGTCGAGCAGACGCGCACGGCCCTCCAGGCCCGGCCGGAGCGCGACGACCCGGCCGCCGTCGCGCTGGTCGAGGAACTCAGCCGGGAAGACTACCGGACCATCCGAAGCAAGTCCGGCCATTACACCCTGCTCACCAACGTCAAGGGCGCCGCCGGCGAGGCCTCGATCGGGCGGCGCCTCGCCCGCATGGAAGACACGTATCAGGGCTTCTACTACTGGTTCGCCCTCAAGGGGCGGCCGCTGGCAGTCCCGAACCACCGCCTGGTGGCCGTCCTGGCGGACTCCAAGGGCGGCGGCAAGGGGAGCGGGACGGACTTCGACAGCAAGCACCTGCTGTTCGACCAGGTGCCGATGGTCGCGGACGGGTTCACCGCCCGGCGCGAGAACGTCGTGGTCATGGCCTCGACGCGCCTCGACGAGGCGTATGCCACCCTGGTCAAGAACAATCACAGCATGTGGACCAACCAGTACAAGGTGACTGAGGCCAACCTGCTGAACGATGCCAAGATCGCGCAGACGCGGCCGGACCTGGGCGCCGTCCTGCCGATGCTCCAGACGCTGGCCATGCTCCAGCGGGCAATGGAAGAGGAATCGGAGGCGGCGACGGTCACGCACGAGTGCGCCCGGCAGCTCTACTCCGCGTCCGGTCTGCTGCCGCGCAACGTTGTGACCGCCGAGTGGGCTCGGTTCGGCGGGGCGAGCTTCTTCGAGACCCCGCACCGGGCGTTCCATACCAATTTCGGCGGGCCGAACTGGACTCACCTGATCAGCTTCAAGTACCTGCGCAAGTCCCGCAAGCTAGGCGATAAGCAGGCTCTGGAAACTCTGCTGAACGTGATCAGTGACGCCTACTTCAACCGGGCCTACGACCTGGAGCAGCAGGTTTACGAGGCCGCCGAGGAGAAGCAGGACGAACTGGCGGCGCGGGCCGACGACCAGCTGGAGATTGCCCGCAGCACCGCCTGGGCTCTGACTCACTACCTGGCCCACAATCACCTGGACAAGCTGCTGAAGTTCTACAAGGAGGTGAGCAGCCTGCCGCGGGACGTGGACTACGACGAGGACGTGCTCAAGAACTGCTTCGGCCGGGCGTTCGGGCTGATGACCTCCGGCGGCAAGGACGGCAAGGAAACGCTGGACCTGACCCGGCTGGGGAACCTTGCCAACGCCTGGTTCCGGGCGATGGATCTCGTCCAGCTGGAGCAGACGGCCATCGAGCGCGAGGAGTTGATGGCCCGCGAGCCGCCGCGACCGCCGCCCCAGAAGGGTCCGCCGGTCGCGGCCCCCGGCACCACCCCGGCGGATCCGCCGGGGACCGCGCCGAAGGTCAACCCGGGGAAGAATCCGGGCGCCAACCCCGGGAGCAACCCGGGCGCCAACCCCGGCGCCAACCCCGGCGCCAACCCCGGCGCCAACCCCGGGAGTAACCCGGGCAGAGTCATCCGCCCCGGCCAGGGCAGCAACCCGGTACTCGGTCCGCGGCCCGGCCCGGTCCGCATCCGTCCCGTCATCGGCGGCCGCCGCCGCTGAGCCACGGCGACGCTGGACAGGCCCGGTCGCGCGCAGCAAGCACACCGTCGCTGGCGCTCCGAACTGGTAAGAGCGCCAGCGACGGGTCAGATCATGTAGTACCACGGTTCCTTGCCCTGCACCTCGCCGCGGCGTGGGCAGGCGGCGCAGACGTCGCCGTTCAGCAGTTCGTAGGCGTGCCGGACCGCGTCCAGGGTACTCGATTCCGGGCCGATCATTTCGCGGAAGACTCCCCTCGGCCCCAGGCGGTCTGCCACGCCCGTGGAGTGCAGGATCCACCCGACGTCGGGCCGCACGCCGCAGATCAGCACCGTGACGCGCCGCGCCTGCATGCGCTGGATGAAGGCGTCCAGCAGGCCCAGGCAGACCGCGTCCGGGTTCCGCACGCGCTTGACGCGCAGCACCACCACGCGCGCCGCCTCCCGCGCATTCTTCTCGATCGTGGACAGGTGCTGCTCCAGGGCCGGCGCCGCTCCGAAGAACAACTCCCCCTCCAGATCGTAGATCAGCAGCCGGCCGCACGGCGGGTCCGCCTCCGCCCGCTCGCGCAGCACCCGCTCCGGAGTGACCGTCAGTTCGGTCAGCCGCAGCCGGGCGGCGCGCGGGACGTACAGGACGAACGACAGGAACACGCCGATCAGAATGCAGAACTCCACCGACACGGCCACCGCCGCCAGCGCCGTCGCCAGAACGATGCGCTTGTCGAAGCGGGTCGCCCGGAGGTGGAACAGCAACTGGTGCCGATCCACCATGCGCCACGCCGACACCATCAGGATGCCGGCCAGGGCGGCGGACGGGATGTAGTAGGCCAGCGGAGCGAACAGCAGGACCGTGACCGCGACCGCAACCGCGGAGAACACCCCCGACCACTGCGTCACCGCCCCGGCCTGCTGGTTGATGGCCGACCGGGTCAACGACCCCGAGCCGGGGTAGCACTGAAAGAAACTGCCGGCCACATTCGCCAGCCCCTCGCTGAGGCACTGCTGGTTCATGTCCAGCTTCTGGCCGGTCTGGCCGGCGATGGCCTTGGCCATCGCGATCGCCTCCAGCAGACCGAGCAGCGCAATCGCCAGGGCGCTGCTCGCCAGCGCGCGGACGCGCCCCCACTCGACCTCGGGCACCTGGAAGGTGGGCAACTGCGGCGGGATGCGACCGACGACGCGCACCTCCTGCTGATCGAGTCCCCAGAACCAGACAGCCAGCGCCATGGCGACGACCGCGAGCAGCAACTCGGGCAGCACACGGGCACCGATCAGCCGGTTGACCCAGCGCAGGAGCAGCACCAGGCCGATGGTGCCGATGCCCAGGAAGATCGTCCAGGCGTGAACGGCCCAGCCCGCTGTCCATCCCTCGGTCAGGGTGCGCCAGAAGCGCAGGAGAAAATACTCGCCGGCTCCCGGCGGCGTGCTCAGGCCGAGCAGGTTCCGGGTCTGATCGAGAACCAGGAGCGCCCCGGCACCGAGGGTAAAACCGACGATGACCGCGTGCGAGACGTAGCGCGTCAGATCGCCCAGGCGTAAAAGGGTGATGCCGGTCTGGACCAGGCCGACCAGCAGCGCCATGAGGACGGCGGCCGAGATGCGCTCATCCGGGGGGACGACGACGAGGGCACTGAGGACGGCGATGGAGATCGCATTCGTCGGGCCGTTGATCAGCTGCCGGGACGAGTCGAACAGGGCGCCGACCGCCGTCATGACGATGGCGGTGTAGAGCCCGTACTGCGGCGGCAGGCCGACGACAGAGGCGTAGGCCATCGCCTGCGGGACGGCGACCGCCGCCACCGTCAGGCCGGCCAGCAGGTCGGCGCGCAGGCTCGGGAGGGAGTAGGTCCGCAGAGAGTCCAGGGCCGGCACCAGGCGGAAGACGGTTTCGCGCCACCCGCGCGGCGGCACCGGCGCCTCCTCGGCGCCGTTGCCCTCGGACCGAATTCCAGGTGAGGACGGTTCGCTCATGCTCGGCTATTGCGGAAGAGGGCTGACGGCAGGCGGCAGGCGGTCTTCCAGCCCGACGACCTGCTCGCACCAGGCCGCGACGGCGAACAGCCCCGCCTCGTGCCAGGGAGGCGCGGCCAGCTGGATCGCCAGCGGCAGCCCGTCCGCACTCCAGCCGGCAGGGATCGACACGGTCGGCAGCCCGGTGTAACTCCACGGCGAGTTGAACGCCGGGTCGCCGGTTGTTGTCGCCGCCGGGGCCGGGCCGCGCGTGGCCGGCGTCAGCAGCGCGTCCACGCCGGTGAAGCAGACCAGCATTTCCTCCTTTAGCTCCCTCTGATGGTCCTTCGTCCGGGCGTACTCCACGGCCGGATACGCGAGCCCCTCTTCGAGCAGAGTCCGGATGTTCGGGGCGTAGTCCTCGGGGTGCCGGCGCAGCCGCGTCTCGTGGAACTGGGCGGCCTCGACCGCCATCACGATGCGGTGTCGCGGCAACACCTCGCGGAAGCTCGCCGGGAGTGCAATTTCCTTGAGGTGGGCGCCCGCCCGGCGCAGCGCCCGTTCCGCCTCGTCCAGGCAATCCTGCGCCGCGGGCTCCAGCAACTCCTGGAACAGCCCGCGTACCACTCCCAGGCGCGGCGGTTTGAGGGGTTCGGCGAGCAGCGCGGTGCAGTCGGGGACCGACCGCGTACTGCACAGCGGGTCGTATGGGTCGGCACCGGCGATCACCTGCAGAAGAATCGCCAGATCGTGGACGGAACGGGCGATCGGCCCGGGGTGGTCCATCGACGCCGCGAGCGGAACGAGCCCGTTCAGACTGACGCGGCCGTAGGTCGGCTTGCACCCGGCGACACCGCAGAAGGCGGCCGGCCGGGTGATCGAGCCGCCGGTTTGCGACCCGAGCGCGCCGAGACACATGCCGCACGCTACCGCCGCGGCCGAACCGCTGCTGGATCCGCCGGGCGTTCGGTCCAGGTTCCACGGGTTGCGCGTCGGCGGCGGGTCGAAGCTGGCGTACTGAGTCGTGACCGTCTTGCCGACGAGAACGGCGCCGGCGCAGCGCAGGCGCCGGACCACGGTCGCGTCGCGGCGGGCGATACTGTTCGCCCACAGCCGCGACCCGGCGGCGGTCGGCCAGTCGAAGACGTCAATGATGTCCTTGATCCCGACCGGGATGCCATGCAGCGGCCCGCGGTAGCGGCCGTGCCGCAGCTCGTCGGCCAGGCGGCGCGCCGCGGCGCGGGCGCCTTCCCGGTCGATCAGCACCCAGGCCCGAACGCGCTCCTCGGCCCGGTCGATGTTGGCGAGGCAGGTTTCGAGCAGGTCAGGGGGAGACAGGCGTCCGCCGCGGACGTCCTCGGCCGCGGCGTGGATGGTCGGGATCATGACGGAGCCCATGAGGTTCTTCCGGACCGCTCGCAACTTCCCGCGAAGTCGCAAGCGGCGGACCGGACGCTGCGGATCACTCCTTCTCCACCTCCGGCGGGGTCGGCTCGAAAACCAGTCGCTTGTGTCCGAACAGCGCCACCGCCCAGATCCCGCCGAGGACCATGATGCCGATCCACAGGCGCATCGACTCGTGAACGAACATCTGCGTCCACGAGTCCTTCGGGAGCATGCCCGGCAGGGCGAGGCAGTAGAACAGAAACCCGAAGTAAAGGATCAGAATCCCGGCCAGGCCGCCCAGCCCCGGCAGGAGCCACTTGAGGCGGTCGCCGAAGGTCAGACCGATAACCTTCTTCGTCTTGCCGGTGGTGCGTGTCTGAGTGTTGTACCCGCAATACACGCAGATCAGGGCATCCTCGCTCACCAGTTCGTTGGCGCAGCTGGGGCAGCGCGGGCGGAGATCGAGGGTGGTCACCCCGTAGGGGTTGCCCTCCTCGTCTATCTCCTGATCGGGCGGCGGGGGCTCGGGAGCGGGCGGAGCCTGGGCGGGCGCCTTCGCGCCGGCCTTCGCCGGCGCCTTGGTCGGCGCGCCTTCCCGGGACGATTCGGGCTTGCCCTTCCCCCCCATCTGGACTATGAATGCATGTCCGCACGCGGGGCAGCGGATCTTCTTGCCTTCGAGTCCCTCGCGCCCCTTGAACCTCTTCGCGCACGCGGGGCAGGTGATGACCGGCACGGCTGCCATGACAGTCCCTTTCGTCCGCCAACCCGGGGCGGGCGGGCCGCGGAGGTGAACCGTTGACCACAGTCCACGGTGCAAATGGTTACGCCCTCCCGTATAGAATAGTCTTTCGTCACGGGAAGGTGCAAGGAGCGATGACGCGCGACCCCGCGAACCCGCACGCTGCCGCCCGGGCCGAGCGGATCCTGGTTTGCGTCGCCACGTACAAGGAGCGCGACAACCTCCAGCCCCTCACCGAGGCGGTTCACGTTGCCGTCCCCCGCGCCGATATCCTGGTGATCGACGACAACTCGCCCGACGGCACCGGGGAGTTGGCGGACCGCCTGGCCGCGGCCGACCCGCGCGTCAAGGTGCTGCACCGGGCCGGCAAGCTCGGGCTCGGGACGGCCATCCTCGCCGGGATGCGTTACGCCCTGCAGCACGATTACGACCTGCTGGTGACGATGGATGCCGACTTCAGCCACGACCCGCGCTACCTGCCGGCGCTGCTGGCAGGGATGGGTGGGCGCGACGTGATGATCGGGTCGCGCTACATCCCGGGCGGCGGCGTCCGCAACTGGCCAGTGTCGCGCCAGCTGATGAGCTGGGGCGTCAATACCCTGGTCCGGCTGCTGATGCGCATCCCGGCCCGCGACACGAGCGGAAACTACCGTTGCTACCGCGTGGCTGGCCTGCGCGTGGCGGCGCTGGACGGCTTGCTGTCGCACGGGTACTCGTTCCAGGAGGAGGTGCTGTACCGCTGTCACCGGGCTGGCCTGCGCCTCGGCGAAACCCCGATCATCTTCGAGGACCGGCGGGCGGGCGCGTCCAAGGTCGATCCACGCGAGGCCGTCCATTCGATGGCGGTGATCCTGCACCTGGGCCTGCGGGCCATGTTCGGCCTTGAATAGCGCTGGGATCTTCAAGCAAAGTCCACGGGACGCGACCCGTGAGTGGAGTGCTGGAGACCTCGCCCACGGGACGTGACCCGTGGGTCTTGAAGGGACGAGTTTTCGTAATCCCTCCCCCATCGGGCTGCCGATGGGACAATGGGGCGCGGTCGTTGCGTCACCATCCGGGGGGATGACTCGAGATGTATGAGACCCGCTACGGCTTCCGGCGGCGGCCCTTTCCGCCCACGCCGGACAGCACCTGCTACTATCCCGCCACCAGCCACGAACGGGCTTTGACCCGGCTCCAGCGCGCTCTCGCCGATGGTGAGGGGATGGCCCTGCTCAGCGGCGGCCCGGGCACCGGCAAGACCCTCGTCTGCCACCGCCTGCTTGAAGGACTTAGTCCGGACACCGCCAGCGCGTTCCTGACCAACAGCCACTTCGGCGGGCGGGCCGATCTGTTCCAGGCGCTGCTGTACGATCTCGGCCAGCCCTACCAGGGCAGCACCGAGCAAGGGTTCCGGCTGCGTCTCACCGACTTCCTGCTGCAGAACTACCAGGCCGGCCGGCGGGCGGTCCTCGTCGTGGATGAGGCCCAGCATCTGACGCCGGACCTTCTGGAGGAACTGCGCCTCCTGGGCAACCTGGAGGCCGGGGCGGGCAAGGCGGTTCAGGTGATCGTGGCGGGGCAGTCCGACCTGCTGGACACGTTGCGGCGCCCGGAGTTGCAGGCTCTCGGCCAGCGGTTGCTGCTGCGTGCCCGGGTGGAGCCGCTGGGCGTGGAGGAGGCGGTCGATTATCTCCGTCACCACCTGCGCGCCGCGGGCGCCCGCCCCGAGCGGGTCATGGCGGAGGAAGCGCTGGAACTGCTGGCGCGTCAGACCAGCGGGGTTCCACGCCTGTTGAACCAGGCCGCCCATCACGCCCTCGCTCTGGCCGATGGAGCGGACGCCTCCCTGGTGGACGCCGAGGCAGCCCTGGAAGCGCTGGCGATGCTGGGGCTGGATGCCGAACCAGAGGGCGAAACGACGGCCCTGTCTCAGGAGGAAGGATCGGTGGGGGAGGACGAGCCGGAGGTAATGTGTACGCAGGGAGGCGGCCTGGGGGCGGCCGACGAGGGCGAGGAGGAGTGCCTGCTATTCGAGGCCCCGCGGCGGCCAGCGTGAGGACGAAAGACACGGCGGTAACACCAAGGGCGAGGGCAAGTCATGGGCAGGATGCTCGAGGCGCTGAAGCGCGCGGAGGTTGTGGGGGCTCAGGAGGCGGTGCCTCCTCGATCCGAGGAGGGGCCGCCGCTGCACATCATCACGGTGGAGGAACCGGAGGACGAGATGCCCTACATCGAGGTCGGCGGCAGGGGGAAGCCAGTGGACGCCTCGCCCGGGATTCTTCCCGTCCCCGCGCGACCGCAGGTGGCCGCCCTCGCCGACCCGGTGCCGCCCCAGCACACGGCCGTGCCCGGTGTGCCTGCCTGCACGGTGAGCGCCCTGCACCCATCCCTTCAGAGTCCGCCCACGTGGGCGCCGGGTCTGGCCGAGCGCGGCCCGCTGCATGTGGCGTTCCAACCCTGCCACCTCCCGCGGGTGCCAGCCGGCCCGCGTATGGCGCAGGAACTGGTCGCCTTTCACCAGCCCGACCACCCGGTCAGCCGCCAGTATCGCAGCCTGCTGGCCCAGGTCGCGCCCGGGCTGGAAGGGGCCGCCGGATCCGTGCTGCTGTTCAGCGCCCTTGCCCCGGCGGCCGGAGTGACGACGGCCCTGCTCAACCTCGCGGTCTGCGCGGCGGCCGACGGCAGCGAGGTGGTGGTGGTGGACGCGAACCTGAAGCGGCCGGCGGTGGCGTCCCGGCTGGGCGTCGTCTCGGCCCCGGGGCTGCGTGAGATCCTGGCCGGCACCGCTGCCCTGGACCAGGCTCTCCGCCACACTGCGCAGGAGCGTCTGCACGCCCTGACGGCTGGTGGCGGGGTACGTGAGAGCATGCTAGGTGCGGAGGCGGCGCGCTGGCTGGCGGCCTGGCTGAAGCGGCGCTTTGACCTGGTCTTCGTGGACGGTCCGACGTGGGACGGCGGCCTGGACATGGCGGCTCTCGTCGGCGCCTCGGACCGGGTGCTGCTGGTCCTCGACCCGGAAGAGGCCGCCCGACCGGAGGTTCGCGCCGCCACCCGGGCCATCGCCCGCATGGGCGGCCACCTCGGCGGCCTCCTGGTTACCCGGTAGAGCAGGCATCCCGGCACCGCCCGATTGGGCGGCGCCGGGCGCAACTGGAGATCCCTCGCGGAGCCAATGGCACCGCCTCCTCGCCCTACTTCACGGCAGCGGCCAGCGGCGAGTACAGGTCCGGCCGGCGGTTGCGCAGGAAGCCCCACGCTTCCTGCAGCGCCCGCACCCGGGACAGATCGCAGCGGGCCAGCACAAGCTCTTCCTGATCCCCCACCCGGGCGATCACCTCGCTCGTCGGGTCGGCCACAAACGACCCACCCCAGAACGCAATCGCTCCCTCACGCCCGACCCGGTTGACCGCCGCGACGTAGACGTTGTTCGCGGCCGCGTGGCCGAGCTGGGCGTTGCGCCACATCTGCTCCCAGTCGCCAGTAATGTTCGTCTCGACCGCCTCGTCGATGATGCCGATCGCCGTCGGGTAGACGAGGATTTCGGCTCCGCCCAGCGCCGCCAGCCGGGCCGCCTCCGGAAACCACTGGTCGAAGCAGATGAGCGGGGCGATCCGGCCGAACGGTGTGTCGAGGACGCGCACGCCGGTGTCACCGGGCGCGAAGTAGTGCTGCTCGTGGTAGAGGACGTCCTCGGGGATGTGGCTCTTGCGGTAGGCTCCCAGGAGGGCGCCGTCGGGGCCGAGGACCGGCGTGGTGTTGAAGTACACTCCGGATGGGGACTTCTCGAACACCGACCCGCCCACCAGGACGACGCCGTGCCGCCGCGCCGCCGCGCCGAGTGCCTGGGTGGTCGGCCCGGGGACTGGCTCCGCGCGGTCGAAGGCGGTGCGGTCGTCCCTGCGCTGGCAGAAGTAGGGGCCGAGGAAGAGTTCGGGCAGGACGACGACCTGAGCGCCGCGCCGGGCGGCGCCGGCGATGCCGTCGAGTGCCTTCGCCAAATTAGCGGCCGGCTCGGCGCCACATGTCATCTGCACCAGCCCAACGGTGACAACCGGCCTGCTCTGCATCGCCACTCCCGTGAGGTGGATTTGAAGGGAGTGGGCAAGGAACCGAGCACCCCTCCCCGGTCAGGTTTATGCAAACTGCGGACCGGGGCACAGAAGGCGCGCGTTCGCCGACCAGCCCGGAGCGCCCGCTCCGGGCTGGTCGGCGCGAGTTCTTTCCTGTCCCTGGTCCTGGAGCCTGTGCGTAAACCTCTCCCCCCGGCCCCCTCTCCTGGCAGGGGAGGGGGCCGGGGGGAGAGGTTCTCGCACAGGCGCTTACAGGTCGTTGACGGCAAGGGACGATCGGGTTCGCCCTGTCACGGCTACCTGCCCGGACGGAGTTGCACGAGGGTCGGCAGGTAGGTGCTCAAGCTCGGGTTAAGCTGAAGTGCCGCAGCGCAATCCGCGCTGGCCTGCTCGGGTCGGTTGCTGAGGTGGTACGCCCAGCATCGATCGGCGAACGCCTGGGCGCGGTCCTTCCGGTCCAGTGCGCACGCCCCCTTGATGTCGATCGCCAGGGTGAGATCGTCGATGGCCTCGGCGTACCGCCGCTGGCGAAGGTAAACCCGGCCGCCCCGGTTGAGGAGCGGCCGGGCGCAGTTCCTGTCGAGGGCGATCGCCTCCTTGTAGTCCGCCAGCGCCAGCTCGTACTCCGCCGCCGCCCGTGGATCCTTGCGCTCGGCGTAGAGGTAGCCGAGGGCCGCGTGGGCGTTGCCGCGGTTGTTGCGGTGGTGCGGCTCCGCCGGGCTCAGTTTGACGGCCTGGTTGTATTCGGTGATGGCCCGCAGGTAGTCCCTCTGCTCGTAGTAGACGTCGCCGCGGCCGTGGTAGGCGTAGGCGTGCTTCTTGTCGTGGTCGAGGGCCGTCTGGTAGTCGGCGAGCGCTTTCTGATAGTTGTTCTGGGCCAGGTAGACGTTGCCCCGCTTGTAGTACGCCTGCGCGAAGTCGGACTTGAAACCCACCGCGGCGGTGTAATCCGCGATCGCCGCCGCGTACTGGTTCTGCGCGAAGCGCAGCAGCCCGCGCTCATAGTAGGCCAGGGGGCGGTTGGGGGACGGCCGCGCCGCGCGGTCGGCCTTCTCCGCGAGCTTGTAATCGTCAATGGCTCTGTCGTAATCCTTCTTCAGGAAGTGGATGTCCCCCCGCGCAGTGTAGGCGAGGGCGGGGCTGGCATTGTTCTGAATCGCCGCCGTGTACTCGGCGATGGCCTTGTCGGGGAGTTGCTGCGTCAGGCAGATCGTCGCGCAATCCCGGTACGCGGCGAAGAACTTCGGGTCCAGGCGGATCGCCTCCTTGCAGTCTGCGAACGCGCGCTCCCGGTCGTCCTGGGCGGCGTGAAGGCGGCCGCGCTCGTGACGGAGAACCGCGTCGGACGGGGACAACCGAATGGCCTCGTCGTAGTCCGCGATCGCCTTGCCGACGTCGGGCAGCGCCGCGTGAGCCCGCGCACGCACAACGTAAGCGTAACCGTGGCGAACGTCGAGGCGGAGCGCCGCGTCGCAGTCCTCGATCGCCCGGGGGGGATTTTTCTTCAGCAGGTAGGCCTCGGCCCGGCTGACATACGCCGGCACGCAGTTGCGGTCGGCCTTCAACGCCTGAGTGCAGTAGGTCCGCGCGAGATCGGCCTCACCCAGTCCCTGGCAGGTGTGGGCCAGGTTCAGCAGCGCGACGGGGTCCATCGGGTTCTGCCGGACCGCGGCCATGTCCTCGCCCTGCTGTACGAAGAAGACCCGCGGCTCGATGATCGTCAGTCGGCACTCGTCCACCGCACGGGCGGCGCCGCGCTTCGCCGTCAGCTGCACTGTCGCCTTGCCCAGCGGGGTGCCGCTCGCGGCGCGCAGCACGAGGATCGCGCGATCGGCGTCGGGCTGGATGTGGCAGGGCCACGCCGTCACCCCCTTCGGCAGCTGGCCCGGCTCCACGTCGATGGTCCCTGCCCCGCGGGGACGCTGCACGCACACCCAGACGGCGCGCGTCTGGCCGGGCTGGAGCGTCACGCTGTCCAGCGCCTGGAGGCGCAGCGGCAGGCCGGTCACGGTCAGGTGAATCGTTTGGCGGGCCGGCACTCCCTCCAGGTCCGCCAGGACCGTGGCCTTGCCGTCGAAGTCCGGGGCGTCCTCCTCGGCGCGCAGCTGCAGCCGGGCGACGCTCCCGTCGGCGGCCACCGTTTCGGGCTCGACGCGGACCCCTTTGGGCAGCCCCTCCATCCTCACGGCAACCGGCCCGCTGCAGTTCTCACGCCGGACTCGCACCTCCACCTCACCCCGCTCCCCCGCTTTCAGCGTCACATCGCGGACCTGAAGGCGCAGGACTCGGGGCGGCTGTTTCGTCGGCAGCGGCGGCTTCTGGATCGGCTGCACGGGCGATTTGATCGCCTGTCCGTCATCCGGTTTGGGCGCGTCCGAGGGTGTGCTCGCCACCGGCCCCTTGTCGGGCGGCGAGGTTTCCGGACTGCCGAGCAGGCTCACGATTTGCCAGACCGTGAACCCGACCACCGCCACGAGCAGGCAGACCGCAAGGACCGCGACGCGGGAGTTGCGGAACGGACCCGGTCGAGGTTTGGGCTGCTCGGCAGGGGCAGGGATGGCCGCGGTCTGGATGACCTCGTCATCCACTGGAACTGGCCTGGGCGGAGGAGGCACCGGCGCCTCCGGGGTTACGCTGCCGCCTTCGGGCACCAGCGTCAGGCGCGCGTCGTCCTCGTCTTCGGGCTGGTCTGCCTCGAGGACAGACGCCACTTCCGGCAAGAGGATCCCCGCCCCGGAGTCGCTCGGATCCTCAGGCCAGCTGGTCGGCAGATCCGGGAAGTCGAACACCGGAAGGACGGACGGCGGCTCGGACAGCACCTCGAGCGGCGGCGGCAGCAGCGGGGTCGGCACCGATTCCAGCGGCGGCGGCATCGGCCCGGTCGAGGCCGCCGGACGATCGGAGGGCAAGAACGCGGTCGGCGAGATGGATGGTGGCGGCTCCGGCAGCGGGGGCGTCGGAGGAGCGCCCGGAGGGGACGAGGGGGGGAGGAAGGCGGTTGCCTGGAACGACAACTCCGGCTCGGCAAGCGGCAGCTTCGGACCAGGAGCGGGCACCGGCGCCGGGAGCGGGAACAGGCTGCTGGACATGCCGAACTGGCTGTCCGAGGACTTCCTCCCCGAGCCGTGAGCCGTGTCCTCGAACACCGCGCGGGCCAGCGTCCGGGCGAACTCCAGGCAGGTGGGAAAGCGCTCGGTCGGCGACGGCGCCAGCGCGCGGCGCAGCACCACCTGCTCGCGCTCCCCCAGGAAGTCCAGGTCCGGATCCCCGCGCGGACCGCCGAGCAGGTGGGGCATGTACTGCTGCGGCCGCAAGGGCAGGCGGTCCTGGCGCAGCTCGACGTAGCTGACGGCCAGGCCGTACTGGTCGGATTGTTCGCGGGCCAGACCCTCCCACGCCTCGGCTGCCATGTACGGCGGCGTCCCGGCCATGCTCAGCGCCAGCGGGTCGGTCCGCTCCAGCAGGCATGCAACCCCGCAGTCGGCGACCATGATGTGGCGGCCGAGCAGGAGCAGGTTGTCCGGCTTGACGTCGCGGTGCAGCACCCCGTGGGCGTGCAGATAGTCGAGCGCCTCGGCCGCCTCGCGGGTGTAGCGGACCAGTTCGCCGGACGGAATCCCCGGCTGGCCCGCCTGCCGGCACTCCTCCAGGCGCTGGCGGAGGCTCCGGTCGGCCAACTCCAGTACGATCACGATGCGGTCTTCGAGGGCGTGGAAGCTTTGCAGGGACAGCAGGAAGGGGTGGCGCAGCTTCTTGATCAGCTCGAGCGCCTGCAGTTCGCGAGCAGCCTCCTCGGACTTGAGGGCGCGCCGGATCAGCTTGATGGCGACCTCGACGCCCCCCGGCGCCTCGGCACGCCACACCTCACCGGCCGCACCGCGACCCAGACACTGCAAAAGCCGGTAGCCTGTGGGGAGGCTTCCGGACAGGGGGTTATTCGGGTCGGACATGGGCGCATCTCCGCAGGACCAGGCGTCGCGAGGCGGTGGCGCCCGGCCCCGGACAGTGAGGAGCCAGCAGCGTCCACCTTCTTTTTACCCCTCCCGGGAAAAGCTCGCAAGCGGAGAGCGAGGCGGGACTGCCGGGCGCGGGGTCACGGCCCGTGCGGGTTCCCGGGCGGCGGGGGAGACTGGTATCCTCCCACTGGGCTGACCGGCGGGCGCGAAAAGCTGCCCGGCAGATAGGCGTAAGGCCGATAGTACCCGCTGGGAGTGATGGGCGGCGTGACGGCTTGAAGAGCCCGCACAACGATGGTGCCGCTCATCGTCAGGCGGTGGTGCCGGCAGTAGTACTCGTGGTTGAGCGGTTTGGTGACCTTCAGCGTGTACGCCCCGCCGGGAGGGATGTCGCCCGAATCCGGCTTGCCTGCGAGGGCGGTGACGGTGTGCTTGTGGCGGCCGCGGTTGATCCAGCGCACCGTCCCCCCGGGCGTAACGAAGACGAAGGACGGCAGAAAGTAGTTGTCGAAGATCTCCACCACGGCCCGGTCGGTCGGTGCCGGCAGCGGGGGCGGAGGTCCGAAGATTGGGTAGCCTGGGCGACCCGGGGAATAGGGCATGTTCGACTGCGGCGTGTACCCTCCATAGCCGGGCGCCTGTCCTGCCCCGCCGCTGCCTGACGGTTGGGGGTAGTAGCCGCCGTAGGGGTTTTGGGTCGGTCCCTGCGCCGGGGCGCCGCCTGCGAAGGTCAGCAGCACGAACCCAAGAGGGAGCCCCAAGAGCAGTCGAGCCACGACGCACCTCCTGATCGGATGGCCACTTCCCAACGATGGGAGCATACCGCAAGGCGCGGACGAATCCACTCCATTGTTAGCAGGCAACCGGCATGCCGTAAACCCCTTCCACACCATCTCTCTTCCCCTCACCAACTGCTCTAATCCACGCTCCACGAGCGGCAAGCCCGGTCAGCCGAGCAGCAGCCCGCAGTCCGCCAACCGCTGCAGTGAGGGAGGAAGCGCTAGTTCGAGAACGCGGCGCACAACCGCCGCCTCACGGAGGGGCTTGCCGTCCGCGTGCATCGCCAGGGCGCCTTGCTCCACCAGGCCCGCCAGCGCGTCGAGCACACCCGCGCGGTCGCGCGTGCCGTCGAGTTGGCGGAGCACTGCCCGGTCGAACTCCGGCAGTTCGATGAGGCGGTGGGACAGTCCGGTGACCCTGGCGTCCGTGGCAGCCTGCAGTCGCGCCAGCGGGCTGCCGACCGGCCGCTCGCCCGCCTCACGTGGGAACTGGGGCGCCCGGAAGCGCACCTCCACGATGCCAGCCTGGTAACACTCCAGCAGACCCTCGGCCAGCGCCGCCGGGCCGGCCGCCAACCGTGCCGGTGCCCGTCCGCTCGCCTGCCCGAGCCGGGCGGCAACGTGCTGCCAGAGGTCGGCAAAGGGTTCGGCGCGCGGCGCGATCTCCGCCAGGTGGGCGAGTGCCGACCTGAGGAGCGGATCGTCGGTGGCTCCGCTCTTGCCGTCCGCCGTCTGGAACGTCTGGACGGCGTCGGTTTCCGCCGGGGCGGGCGGCTCGGCCGGCCACGCGAGCGCCGCGAAGCAGAGGCCCGTCAGCGCTTCCGCCGTCACGGCACGCCGCACCGGCAGGTCCGCGTGGCACAGCAGCGTGCGGCGAAAACTGCGGCCGCTCAGCAGGTCGCGGTACTGTTCGCGGTCGAGGAATCCGCCCGGCATCCGGTCCAGGGCGGCGACCACCTCGGGCGGGATGGTGCTGGGCAGCGGGCTCGGCCGGACCTCGTCGAGGTACTGCAGGCCGTGGGCGGCCGCGCGTGCGGCGAATTCCCGGAAGTAGACCGGCTCGTTGACGTCTTCCAGGTATTCGTGGTAGAGGTACGCATCGCGCTGGCCGCGAATCGCCTCCAGATCCTGGCGGAGAACCTGATGATACACCTCCGTCGAACCCTCCACCGCCCGCGCTGTCAGGGCGAGAATCGCCCGGGACTGGCGGATGCGGTCGACGGTCGCGTGGTAGTGGGAGGCGTGGAACTGGACGAGATCCCGCAGGGCGGTCCACAGGCGCCACCCGGGGTAGGTGTTGTAGCTCACGAACGCCACCCCGGCGGGGGCGAGGCGGTGCTGGCAGACGCCAAGGATCCCTTCCCGAACGTCCGCCGGCACCCACGAGTAGACGCCGTGGCAGATGATGTAGTCGAACATCCCGAACGTCTCGTCCACGTCCAGCACACTCATCGCCCGGAGGTGGACGTTCGGCACGCCGACCGTCTTCACGATGGCCTGTCCGTCGGCGATCTGGCGGGGAGAAAGGTCGATCCCGATGAACTCGGCCTCGGGCAGGCTCAGGGCCATCGCGATGAGGTTGCCGCCGTCGGCGCACCCGAGTTCCAGAACGCGGCAGCGGTCCGGCGCGGTCGGCGTGAGGCCGTGCAGGGCGACCACGGCGCCCAGGCAGTCCGGGTGCGTCACATCGACCGGCAGGCCCAGGTAAGGGACGTCGTCATAGCTCGTCGATGCCGGTTCGGCCACGGGCCGCACCTCCACGCGGAGGGCAGCGCGGCCGGCGCTGGCCGAACCGCCCTCGAAAGCACCTAGCGCACGAGCAGCGCGGCACGCGCCATCCGGCGCAGGGTCGGTTCCAGCGCCTCGCCCATGAGCCGCCGCGCCTCGTCGGACTCCTGCACCGGGCGGCCCTGCCACTCCAGGGCGAAAGCGCCCGACCGGACCGCGTCCACCAGAGCGTCGAGGATCGCGGTGCGGTTCCGCGTGCCGTCCAGCTGCCGCAGGACCAGGCACTCGAACGGATTGAGCCGGACCCGGTCGTGGCAGAGGTTCGTGACGGCGTCCTTGTCCGCCGCCTGGAGCCGTGCCAGCGGACTGGCGACGGGGCGCTCCGTCGGCTCCTGCGCATAGTCCGGCCGGGACACATGCAGGTTCACCAGGCCGCCCAGGTAACACTGCAGCAGCGGTTCCGTCAGCGCCTCCTTCCCCGTGCCGGCGGGCGCGCCCACGGCGGCCCACAACTCCGCGAACGGCAGCCCGCCCCGCCCGGCCTCGGCGAGGCGGACCAGGGCCGCCTTGAGGGGCTGGTAGTTTGTCGCGAGGCTCGCGCCCTCCGCGCTCCGGAATTCCTCGCGGCCCGGCCCGGTGACGTCCGGCTGTTCGGACACCGGGCGGACCAGGCCAGTGATGTACATGGTTTCGAGCGCCTGCGCGGCGGGCGGCCGGCGCAGCGGTACGGCCGCGTGGCACAGCAGCGTGCGGCGGAACGTCCGGAAGCGGAGGAAGTCGAGGTACTGCTCCCCCTGGATCAGGTCGCCCCCCGCCAGGCGCAGCAGGGTGTCGCGTGCGGTGGGCGAAACGTTGGAAGGGAGCGGGTTGGAGTCCACCTCCGCGACGTATTGCAGCCCGCGAACTGCCGCCCGCGCGGCGAACTGGTGGAAATACAGCGGCTGGTTCACCTCTTCCAGGTGCTCGTGGTAGATGTACGTGTCGCTGGCCTCGGCCAGCAGATCGACTTCGAGCCGCAACATCTCCGCGTACCAGCCCTTCTTGTCGCCGACCGTCTCGAGCATGAAGTCCAGCAGCGAGCGGGCTTGCCCGACCGCCTCCTGCGGGTCGGGGAACTGCCCCGCGTGGTAGCGCAGCATTTCCCGCACCATCCCCCGCACATGCCAGCCGGGGTAGGTGTTGTAGCTGACATACGCGATGCCGTCGGGCTGGAGATTGTCGCGGCAGACATCGAGGATCCTGTCCTGGACCGGCGGCGGCACCCACGAATAGACGCCGTGGCAGATGACGTAGTCGAACCGCCCCAGCGACGCATCGACGTCGAGGATGCTCAGCGCCCGCAGCTCGATGTTGGTCAGCCCGAGCGTGCGGACGACCTCCTGCCCCATCTCGATCTGCCGGCGCGACAGGTCCACGCCCACGAAGTGCCCGCCGGGCAGGCCCAGGGCCATGGGGATCAGGTTGCCGCCGACGCCGCAACCCAGCTCCAGCACGCGGCAGCGCTCCGTCGGCGGCGGGCGCATCCCCAGCAGCGTGCCGACGGCCGCCAATCGCTGCGGGTGGGTGGACGGGAAGGCGTAGCCGGTGTAAGGAACCTCGTCGTAGGTGGTGGCGGTTTCGGACACGGGGGCTCCTGCGGGGCCGCGCCGTCAAACAGCCCGCGAAAGAGGGACAGCCGCCGGCAATGGTTGCCGGCGGCCCGAGGACGGAGCCAGAGACAACGGACCGCGCTTACGACCACGTCGCCTGCTTCGCCAGGTCGTAGCCGCCGGGGGTCGTGCCGCCGAGGGTGCCGTCGGGCTTCTGCTCCTTGTAGACCATCTTGACCTTGGTGAAGTTGAGGCTGATCTGGTCCGTCGGGATGATGTCGCTGTGGCCGCTGCCGCCGGTCTGGTACGAGGAAACGAGCAGATCCTCCATCTCGATCTTGAGGAACTCCTGCTGGCTCTTGCCCGCCTTGCGGCAGGTGAGGGTGGCCTTCTTGATGTGCTCGCCCGTTGCACAGATCTGCAGCAGCTTGGGCGACGCCTTGCAGATCTTCATCACGAAGTGGAAGTCCTGCATGACGACCTTGCCGGCGCCGCCGCCGCCGCCGTGGGCGTGTGAGCCCGAGTTGGTCTCGCCCCAGCTCCACGACTCCAGATCGATCTCCTTCTCGTGCCCTTTCGCCGTCGCCTCGCCATCGACGCCGTCGATCTTCAGGAAATAATCAACCGCAGCCATGACAAACCTCCAAAGGGTAGGGGTTGCTCCGCGGGGCCGGAATCCGGGGGTAGGCCGGAAACCATCCGGCCCGTCCTGGGGCAACCTTCCAAGTCGTAACAGGCCTCAGGGTAAGGACGCCGGCAGGGGGCACAGGCCCCTGCATCCGGCGGGCTGTTGCCGAGGCTCAGGGGTTTGCCGTCCGCCTTGCGTCTCGCCAGCCACCGCCCTGCTCTGCAAGGTTATGACGTTTCGCCGCCCAAAGCGGACACCGTTTTCGGAACTTCCGGAGCGCCGCGCCACCCCCGGCGCGCGGGAGCATGTGCTCCCGCGCGCCGGGAAGAGGATCCTTACGCTCTCTTTGGAACCTCGGCGACGAGGCGCATAGACGTGGTCAAGGTTTCGAGCTGGAAGTGCGGACGCAGGTACGCGACCGCCTCGTACCAGCCCGGCTTGCCGGCGACCGCGCGGACATCGACGCGGGCGTCGGCGAGCGGCATCCGGGCTCGCGCCTCGTCGCTGGCGCCCTCGGGAGTGGCGAGGACGTAGTTCATGATCCACTCGTTCAACCAGCGCGAGCAGTCGCCGACCTCCATGAACGAACCGATCTTGTCGCGCGCCATCACCTTCAGGTAGTGGGCGAAGCGCGCGACGCACATGATGTAGTTGAACTTGGCCGACAGCTCGGCGTTGGCGTTGGCGTCGGCGCTGAAGTACGTCTTGGGCTTCTGGCACGACTGGGCGCCCATGAAGGCGGCGTAGTCGCGATTCTTGCAGTGGATCAGCGGCAGGAACCCGAGATTCGACAGCTCGAACTCGCGCCGGTCGGTGATGGCGATCTCCGTCGGGCACTTCATCGCCACCCCGCCGTCGTCGGTCGGGAAGGTATGGACCGGCAGTCCCTCGACCTTCCCCCCGCCTTCAACGCCGCGGGTGCGGGCCATCCACCCGTACTTGGCCATCGCATCGGTAATGCGCGTCGCGTAGGCCCAGGCCGCGTTCATCCACAGGTACTTGTCGTGGTCGGTGCCATCGACCTGCTCCTCGAAGTTGAACTCCTCGACGCGCTTGAACTTCTCGCCGTACGGCAGACGCGACAGCACCCGGGGCAGAGCCAGGGCGACGTAGCGACTATCCTCCGACTCGCGGAACGACTTCCAGGCGGCGTACTCGACGCCCTGGAAGATCTTGGCCAGATCGCGTGGACCACTCAGCTCGGTGTAGCGCTCGAAGTTGAACATCTGCGGGGACGCCCCGGCCACGAACGGGGCGTGGGCGGCGGCCGCGACGTGGGAGAGCTTCTCCAGCATGGCGATGTCTTCGGGGTCGCGGTTGAACTCGAAGTCCCCCACCAGCATGCCGTAAGGCTCGCCGCCCAGCGTGCCGTACTCGTCCTCGTAGATCTTCTTGAACAGAGCGCTCTGATCGAACTCGACAGCTTTCTCCAGATCCTTGAACAGCTCGCGCTTGGTCGCGTTGAGCACCTTGATCTTCAGTGTGTCGCTCGTCTCCGTCTGGTGGACGAGGTAGTGCAGGCCGCGCCAGGTGCCCTCCAGCTTCTGGAAGTCCTCGTGGTGCATGACCGC
>JAANMY010000326.1_pt1 | contig 68067 bp, 55 predicted proteins | sample 7279691 | NCBI WGS metagenome assembly JAANMY01 (sample SAMN14094543, study PRJNA606508) | bioreactor metagenome | isolation source: A lab-scale SPAN reactor treating ammonium-rich wastewater day 388 | place: Ireland: Galway | collected 2018-02-07 | reverse complement strand
AGCACCGGGCCGGTTCCCGGCGCCTCGAGCAGCACCGTCCCGTAGAGCCCGGGCCGCAGGTCGCCGTTGGGATTGGGCAATGCGATGCGCACGTCCACGGTGCGCGTCATTGCATCGATGACGGGCTGCACGAAGGTGACCTTGCCCTTGGCCACTTGGCCTGGCAGGGCTACGGTTTCAAAGTGGGCGGGCTGGCCGATTGCTATGCCCGCGGCCTGCGCCGCCGGCACCTTGGCGACCACCCACACCATCGACAGGTCGGCCAGGCGCAGGATGGTCTCGCCCGCCTCGAACCGGGCGCCCTGGACCACCGGTTTTTCGATCACCACCGCATTTGCCGGCGCGGTGAGGATCAGGGCCTTCTTGCCCATCTGCGCATTGCTGATTTCCCAGTTGCGCAGGCGGGTACGGGCGGCATCGCGTAGGCGGGTCATCGATGCCGCGCTGGCGGGATCGGATCCGGCCAGCCTGCGGGCGGTCTCGTCAGCGAGCCTGTATTCCTGCTGCGCCGCAGCCAACTGCGGGCTGTAGACGGATAGCAGCGGCTGCCCGGCGCGGACCCGCATGCCGGTCTGGTTCGCGTACAGCCGCTCCACCCAGCCTTCGAAGCGCGGGGCAATGACGTACTGTCGGGTCTCGTCGACCTCGACCGTGCCGCTGGTGCGCACGGTGGCGGACAGTGCCCCGCGCGTAACCGCTTCCGTGCGCACGCCCAGCGCCTGCACCTTGTCCGGCGGCAGCACCACCGTGCCCGGCGCCGCCGGCGGCGCGTCGTCGGCATAGACCGGAACGTAGTCCATGCCCATCGGATCCTTCTTCGGCACCGGCGAGGTGTCGGGGAGCCCCATGGGATTTCGGTAATAAAGCACCTTGCGCTCCGCGGCAGGCGCCTCGGCGGATGTAGCTGCGGTCGGCGAATCGTTGGTCGCGCGGCCGGCCATCCAGCCTGTGGTGAGGGCGGCGAGTGCGACGCCGATGGCGAGCGACAGGGTCTGGACACGGGTCATCGGATATCTCCTTCGATGGCGCGCACGGCGGCGGCGCCCAACAGTTCGTCACGCAATGCATCGACCCGTGCGAGGTCGGCGCCCTGCCATTCATTGAGTGCTTCCAGCAGCGTCCCGAAGTCGACTTCGCCGACCTGGTAGCTCGCCAGCGCCGACTGCCAGGTGGCGTCGGCCTGCGGCAGCAGCGTGTTCTGGATCAGTTGCCGGCGTTCGCGGGCGCTGGTCCACTGCGACCAGGCGGAAGCGCCTCGCTCCTCGACGGCCCGCAGCGTGGCGTCCCTGCGGGCCAGCGCGGCTTCCTCGAGCAGGCGCGATTCGCGCTCGCGCTCGCGGCGGGCGCGCTGCTGGAACGGGATCTCCACCTCGAGCATCAGCTCGGTACTCTGGATGCCGTTGCCCAGCTGCATCGCACCCACGCCGACGGTGATGTCGGGAAAGCGGTTGCGACGCTGCAGCACCACATTCGTGCGCGCGGCCTCGGCGCGGGCCTGCTGCGAACGGACCGCGGGGTGCGTGTCGGCGGCGTCCAGAGCCTCGGCAAGCGAAGCGCTGCGGACGGCAAGGCGCGGCGCCTCGTCGGGAGCCGCCAGCGGTGCATCGGAACGGCGCCCCAGCACCGCGTTCAAGGTGGCGGCCGCCTCCTGCTTGGCGGCGAGGCGTTCGATCCGCTCGCGCTGCAGGCTGGTCTGCTCGACCTGGGCGCGGATGGCATCCTGCTGTGGCGCGCGGCCAAGGGCGTAGCGCACTCCCGCGATCTCTTCGACCTGGCGGAGCAGGGCGATGCGGCGATCGAGCACGGCTACCGCTTGATCGGCATGCCAATAACGTGCGTAGGCCGCCTCGGCGTCGGACAGCAGGTCGCGCGCCGCGGTGATGCGATCGAGCCCGATCGCGACCGCGTCCTGGCTGGCCGCAGTCCGCATCAGGTCGCGCTTGCCCCAGAGCGGGAAGCGCTGGCGCAGCGCGTAGTTGACCTCACGGTCGGCACCGACGGTGCGCCAGGGTTTGTCCGGATCGAGGCCGCGAAATCCCACTGAGGCCATTGGGTCGGGCAGGGCGCCCGCCGGCAGGATCCGCGCTTCGGCAGCCTGGGTTTCCAAGCCCATGGCCCGAAGCTCGGGGTTGTGTTCGAGCACCCAGGTCCGGATCGACTCGAGACTGTGTCCCGGGATGGGCTCGGTTGCGGTCACCGGCAGCGCCAGCGCCCACAAGGCGCCGGCGAGCACGCAGGCGAGCAGGCGCCGCCGCGGTGGCCGCTGGCAGGACAGCGGGTGGCAGTGCAGGCGGCTGGCCTGCCACAGGTAGAACGGAGATGCCATATCAGTGTCCTTGGGCCGACGCGACGCAGTCGCTCGGCCGGGGCAGGAACACATGCCGTGACGCGCACGGCACGAACGCACAGCACTGCACCGCACAGGTGTGCGGCGCAGTCAGCGTTCGGGCATCAGATCAGCAGGAGGGCCGCGGGATGCGCGGTGGGTCGGTGCCAGGCAGGCGTGGGTGGCGAATCGACCCATGTGGACGTAACCCCGGGGCCACCGTCCGCGACTTCCGCGACCGCGAACCAGGAGAACCACACGCCGACAAGCAGCGGCGGAACCGGCGGGATGCGTCCGCTGTCTGCCGAGAGGTCGCCTTCGCTGCAGTGCGCGGTACACAGTGCCTCGTCAGCCGAGGGAAGCTCGGCGCCACAACCGTGACCGTGGTCGTGGTGGGTGTCCGCGTCGGCCGCGACTGCGGCGGTTGTGGCCTTGAGATCCAGACAGCCGCCATGACCGGCCAGTGCGAACTGGGACCAGAGCAACGCCACCATCGCGAGGAGGGCAGTGCGCTTGAACCAGTTCCGATGGCGAAGGCGGATCATGGTCGGAGCTTACTCTTTGTCTGATCCGGTGCAACTGATCCAGATCAATTTCTGGTCAGGAACAGAGACGGCGGGGGAGTTCGTGCCGATGCTCGGCGGGGGAGGGACCATCAAGACTATGCGCCATCGCGCTCAGGCAGCCGCGGGGCTGAGCGTTCCCAGCACAGAAACGACGATCAGGATCAGGATGGCCAGTGCTGCTTCAGCCGCGACACTCTGCCGCAGGGCGCGCACCTCCTGCACAGGATCGCCGCTTTCCAAGGCGCGTCCCAGGCGCGGCACCAGCGTCCAGCGGTGCAATGCACCCAGACCCAGCATGCCTCCGAACAGGGCAAGCTTCACCAGCAGCAGGTTCCCGTACGTGCTCTCGAGCAGTGTCGACAACGACCATGCGGTGAGATCACCGTAGTGCGTGATGCCGGACACGATGAGCGCAGCGACGAAGACCGTGCCGAGCGTCGAGAATCCGTGCAGAAGATCATGCGTCGTTCGAAGGTGCCCACTGCCGGAGACCGCCTCCCTGCGCAGGAGCAGGCCCAGGAACACCAGTACCGCGGCAACCCAGCCGCCTGCCGCGAGAAGGTGGACCAGGCCCGCAGCAAGCCGCAGCGCACCGGACGCGCCTTCACCGGCGGCGGCGTGGCCGTTCCATGCCAGCGTAGCAAGTGCGCCGCCCGCCAGCATTGCCAGCCGCGGAAAGGCGGACTCCACCTTTCCGCGGCGGCGCTGCCATCCGAGCACGACGATCAGGATGACCAGCAATGCGCCCCTCGCTGTCGCTGCCAGGCCTGCGGACGTCTCGAACAAATACCAGCCCAGCGATGCGCGATCGACGTCGGCAACCGGCATCCCCAAGATGCTCGCGGTCTTGACCACGACGTCGGTCCCGGTGAGCATGAGACCGACGGCGGCACCCAGCAACAGAACTCCCCTGAGCGGCCAATCGCTCAAGGCGTCGGCGATGGCGGTTCGATGCGAACCGTACCATCCGAACAAGGGCACCCCGAACAGGACCATCAGGACCAGATACTCGAGGAACCGCAACACGTACGCCGCCGGGTCGAACATGTCGGGATCCTCAGCGCACAGTGAAGCTGAAGCTGCCCGTCATCGGGTGGTTGTCGCCCCCAACGGCGCGGTATTCCACGCGATAGGCACCCGCAGCCAGTGGCTTGGGCAGCTTGGCACGCAGCGTCTTGCCGTTGTTGACGATCTCGGTCGTGAAATTCTCGACCGGCATGGTGGAGCTGCCGTGCTTCATGAGCAACTTGAGGCGCGAGGCCCGCGGAATCAGCGTTTCGTTGAATACCAGATCAATCTGGCTCGGCGAGGCCACCACCGCATTTGCCGCCGGCGTGGACTGCTGCAGCGCGGCGTGGGCGTGGGCAACTTGCAGCGAGAACTGGCCCGCTGCGATCGCGAAGACGAGCGCCATGGAGCGAAAAACGTTTGACAAGTTCATATCGATGATCCTCGTTGCGAAGGTGGTGCAATGCCTCCGTTCGGCGGCATTGCTTGGTGGCTGTTCAGTGCTGTGAGAACGGCTCAGTGGTTCCGTCGTGCCGGACCAGTTCGACCGTGTACGGCTGCTGGCGCCCGTCCGGCACCTCCATGCCGGGCGAACCGAGCGGCATTCCCGGCAGGACTAGGCCGCGTGCGTCCGGCTTCTCTGCAAGCAGGCGCTTGATGTCCTCGGCCGGGATATGGCCCTCGATGAGGTATCCGCCGACCTCGGCCGTATGGCAGGAGCCCTTGGCATAGGGAACACCCAGGCGCTCCTTGACCGGACCCAGGTCGTCCATGTCATGCACATCCACGGTGAAGCCTGCTTTTTTCACGTGGTCGATCCAGCTGCCGCAGCACCCGCAGGTCGGGGTCTTGTGGACGGTCATGCGGGGCAGGGCAGCGGGAGTCGCGTCGGCTGTTTCCTGGACGACCTGTGCAGCGGGCGCGATGGTGGATTGCGTGGGTGTAGCCGCCTGGGTGCAAGCACCCAGGCCCGCCACCGCAAAGGCAACCCACGTCAGGCGGTTCAATCTGTAAGCCTTCATTTCGGAGTCCCCGCTCAGCGTTTGGTTCGCGAGGACCAATGGATGTGGACGATGCGCCAGCCGTCCGCGGTCTGTTGCAGCACCATCGTCTCGGTGCTCTGGACGGTCAGTGGCTTGCCGTCCTTCTTGGCGTGCAGCTCGCTTTCGGTGCCGACCCAAGCGAACTCGCCCGCGACCCGTGCACGCTGGCGGAGCAGCTGGCGATGCGCGCCCTTGAGGAATGCCGCATCGCTGACGGCGTGGTGGCCCATGTATTCCTCGCGGCTGCGCTCGGCGCCTCCGGATTCCAGGATGAGGACGTCGGCTGCGAGCAGCGCTTCGACCGTGGCCATGTCACCGCTGGACAGCGCGCCGTGGAAGCGTTCGGCCACCGCGACCGCGGCTGTTGCGTCGGTAGGAACATCCACGTCCGCGCTGGCCGCGGCGACGGGGTGATGTTGTGCATGGGACTGCGTCGCCTGTGCCATCGCTGGCGGCACGATGGCGAGCGCCAGGGCGAGGGTGATGGAAGTTGTCATTGCGTTCATGCAGAGACTCCAGTAGATCGATGGTTGTGTGCTTGCCAGCCGTCACAGTCAGGCGTGGTTCGGGTGTCGGGTTTCAATGTGCGTTTGCCTGTCAGAACCAGATACGAACGCCCGCCACGATCCGGGTGTCGTCGATGTCCCCGGACTGCGCGCGACGCTGATCCGCGGTTCGGCCATAAGCGCGTTCCCAGACCACGCCGAGGTAGGGCGCAAACCGGCGATGGAACTCGTAGCGCAGGCGGAAACCGGCTTCGACCTTGCTCAGTCCGCTGCCGATGCCAACCGCCGGATCGTCCTTGCTCCATGCTTCGCCCTCGACCAGCCACTGGCCGATCAGGCGGTTGGTGAACAGCGTTTCGTATTCGGCTTCCGCGCCGAGTCCGACCTGGCCGGACTGCCCGAGATAGGCGGTCGCCTTGACTTCAAACTTGTACGGGGCAAGGCCGATGACGCCGAGCGCGGCATAGGTGCGCGACAGGGCGCCGCCAAAGCCGAAGTCATGGCGAATGCCGGCGACGGCGTCCCACCAGGGGGCGATCGCGCGGCCGTACAGGACTTCCACATCCGCCGATTCGGTAGAGCCGCCTGCACGCTCGCCCTCGCTGCGGAGCCAGAGCCGGTTCAAGTCGGAGCCGACCCAGCCTTGCGCTTCCCAGAACATGCCGGTGCCGCGCTCATCCGCGTCCCACGCTTCAAGCCGGTCAAGCGACCAGTACGAGTTGATCGATTCGCCGTGCATCACGTGGGCGTCGAGTGGTTGGAACGCGGCGGCCCGATCTGCCGGTGTAACGACCGGGATGGGCTCGCGCGGCTCGGCCGTGGCTGGAAGATCCTGGCTGGCAGCAGGCTGATGAACCATCGACCCGTGATCCATCTTGGAGTGGTCCATCTTGGAGTGATCATCGCCAGCCATGACTGCGGCCCCTTGCTTCATGGCGCCGTGGTCCATGTTGGCGTGGTCCATCGCCCCCTCGTCCTCGGAACTCCTGGCGGGCGGGCTCGGCTGGTGGCCGGCATGCGGGTCCACAGGCTTGGCCGGCGGCTGGCTTGCAGCGGGTTTCGCTGGCGGCTGGTGCGCCGCATGGTCCGCCTGCTGCGCCCACACCGGCGCGATGCCGGCTGCGAGTGATAGTGCAGAGGCCAGGCCGATGGCCAGAGAATGGCGGTGGGAACGGATCATGGCGTTCATTCCTCCACCCGCACTTCGCGGAACATGCCGGCTTCCATGTGGTAGAGCAGGTGGCAGTGGTAGGCCCAACGGCCAAGGGCATCGGCACGCACCCGGTAGCTGCGCCGGGTGCCGGGCGGCATGTCGATGGTGTGCTTGCGCACCATGAAGTTGCCCGATTCGTCCTCGAGGTCGCTCCACATGCCGTGGAGATGGATCGGGTGCGACATCATCGTGTCGTTGACCAGCACGATCCGCAGGCGCTCGCCGTAGTTCAGGCGCAGCGGCTGTGCGTCGGCGAACTTCACGCCGTTGAACGACCAGGCGAAGCGCTCCATGTGTCCGGTCAGGTGCAGCTCGATCGTGCGCCCGGGCTCGCGCCCGTCGGGGTCGCGGAAGGTGCTGCGCAGATCGGCGTAGGTCAGCACACGGCGACCGTTGTCGCGCAGGCCGATGCCCGGGTCATCCAACCTGGGCACGGGCGCCATCGTCTGCATGTCGACCAGGGGATTGCCGGTTTCGGTGACAGGGTGTTCCTGCATCCCGCCGCCACCGTGGTCCATGCCGGCCATGCTGCCGCCGGCTGTCGCATTGGAGGACATTGACGACATGTCGTGGCCGCTGTGATCCATTCCGGCCATGGCACCGCCGGCCATCGACGACATGTCGTGGCCGCCGCCACCCATTCCGCCATGGCCCATGTCGTCCATGCTGAGGATCGGCTTTGGGTCGACGCTCGGAATCGGCGCGCGCAAGCCTTCCCTGGCCGCGAGGGTGCCGCTGATGTAGCCGGAGCGGCCGCTGTCCTGGGCGAAGATGGTGAATGCATCCTGCCCGGTGGGTTCGACAATGACGTCGAAGGTCTCGGCGGTGGCGATGCGGAACTCGTCAACGGTCACCGGACGCACGTACTGGCCATCGGCCGCGACCACGGTCATCTTCAGGCCGGGAATACGCACGTCGAAGTACGTCATCGCGGAGCCGTTGATGAAGCGCAGGCGCACCTTCTCGCCCGACCGAAACAGCCCGGTCCAGTTGCCGAGCGAGGTCGTGCCGTTCATGAGGTAGGTATAGGTGTTGGCGTTGACGTCCGACAGGTCGGTCGGCGTCATCCGCATCTGGCCCCACATCTTGCGGTCTTCGACGGTAGCGGCCAGGCCGTTCTGCTCCACGTCGTGGAAGAAATCGCCAACCGTCCGCTTGGAAAAGTTGTCGAAATCCGAGCGCTTCTTGAGCCGGGCGAACAGGCGCTTCGCATCAAGATCGGTCCAGTCGCTGAGCATGACCACGTAATCGCGGTCATATGCGAACGGTTCGGGTTCCAGCGGCTCGATGATCAGCGGCCCGTAGAGGCCGGCCTGCTCCTGGAAACCGGAATGGCTGTGGTACCAGTAGGTGCCGCCCTGCACGACGTCGAAGCGGTATTGATACGTCTCGCCGCGGTTGATGCCGTTGAAGCTGAGCCCGGGCACGCCGTCCATGTTGGCCGGCAGCAGGATCCCGTGCCAGTGGATCGACGCCTGGCTGCCATGGATGGAGCCGGCGGGCAGGGCATTGCGGACCCGCAGGTTGACGGTGGTGCCTTCGCGCCAGCGCAGCAGCGGTGCCGGAATGGATCCGTTGACCGTGATCGCGCTGCGCGTGGCGCCGGTGAAGTTCATCGGCGTCTCGCCGATGGTCAGGTCGAAGTCGGTGCCCGAGAGCACGTTGGGTACGCCCTCGGCCTGGACGGCCCAGCTCGAACGGGGCCAGAGGCCGAGTGCCGCAACGGCGCCGCCGGCGGCTAGTCCCTGAACAAAGAGGCGGCGCGACGGGACAGACAGCCCCTCGGCACGGCCGAAAGAATCGGAAGACATGGAAACTCCGGGAAAAGGTCGAAGGCTCGCGAAGCGAGCATTACTCTGTCAGTGCGGAACTCACGGACAGATCCAGCGGCGCCGATGACGGCGCGCCGCGACACTTAGCCGATCGGAGGTCGCAGGAGGTTGGCCCGGGCCGCGGATGCGTGCCCGGACAGGAAAGGTTCGGCGGTCTGCCGGTAGCCGGTGCTGAGGTCGGCAAGCATCGACCAGGCAAGTGCCGCTGAGCAATGGTGCATGCATGCGCAGCAATCGCCCGCCCGGCAGCAGTCATCCGCTGGCGATGCGTCGCCGGCCTCATTCGTAGCCTGCGGGGGGCCGTGATCCACGGCCGCTGGAGCGGTCGCTTCGGCCCCGTGGCAGGCGGTTATTGCCTCTGCTGCTGCCTGCACCGCAGCCACGTCAGACAGATCGCCGGAGTTGCGCAGGTGCTCCAGATGCATGGACGCGCCCGCGACGCCCGGACCGTTGGCCAAAAGCGCAACGACCAGGAACAACCGCATCAGGAGCGCACGCAGAGCCATGCACCCGATTATACATCCGCATGTAAACGTGGAATGAATGCAGCGATACCAGGCGAGTGCAGTAGTCAGCTTTCGACCCATAGTGGCAATTCGTGAACTTCCGAGATCGGCTCCCCACCTTCCTTCTAGGGCATCCTTAGGCGGTGTCCCTCCGTGCCCTCCATCGCCGTTTGAGCCTCTGGATCCACCGCCCCATCGGGCAGTTGGCCGGCCTGCTTTTACTGGTAGCGATGGTCTCGGCAGGTTTGCCGACCGGAAACGTCCATGCGCATGCCGGCGGTGACCACGACCATGACCATTCGGCGCAATCGGTCGCAGGTGATCCATCCGGACAGGAAGAGGGGCCTGCATCAGCGGATCCGACTGATCTGGTGCTTCACGCGCATGACGTGGGCAGCACGGTCACGGCCTTGCCGACGTTTTCAGCATTGACTCTCAGCGCGGTCGCTTGTTCACGAGGATTCCGCGAACCTCACTCACGCAAGCCATCGAGAACGTCAATGCGCTGATCCGGCCGGCCGACAACGTGTACTACCAGGAGTTGGACGCCAAGTACAAAACGGTCCGCCGATTCCTGCCGGCCCTGGTCGAGCATATCCACTTCGGTGCCAACGCCGCCGGCGAACCGGTCGTGGCCGCGTTTAACTGGTTACGCGCCAACCTGGGCCGGAAGAAGCCGACGGACGATGCGCCGCGCGAAATTGTCGGCAAAGCCTGGCAACGCCATGTTCTGCACGAGGATGGCGGCGTGGACGCCCACGCCTACACCTTCTGCGTACTGGACGAATTGCAAAGCGCCCTGCGCCGGCGTGATGTGTTCGTCGCGCCCAGTTGGCGCTACGCCGATCCGCGTGCGGGGTTGCTCGATGGTGCGGAGTGGGAAAGCACCCGACCCATCATCTGCCGGACACTGGGGTTGTCGGCGAGCCCCGCGCCGACCTTGAACGCGTTGGCGGAGGAACTGGATCGTACCTATCGCGCGGTCGCGGCTCGGTTGCCCGACAACCCGGCCGTTCGGTTCGACACGATCAACGACAAGCCCGAATTGGTGCTCAGCCCGCTGGACAAGATGGAGGAACCGGCTTCGATGGTCGCGCTGCGGGAAAAGGTCGTTGCGTTGCTGCCGCGCGTCGATCTGCCGGAACTGATCCTGGAAATCGCCACGCGCACCGGATTCACCGACGCCTTCACGCATCTGTCGGAACGCACGGCCCCGCGCAGCCGACCTGCACGTCAGCGTGTGCGCCGTTCTGATGGCCGAGGCCTGCAACACGGGCCTGGAGCCGCTAGTCCGCGGCGACGTGCCGGCTCTGAAGCGGTACCGCTTGTCCTGGGTGGACCAGAACTACCTCCGCGACGACACGCTGACAGCGGCCAACGCGCTGCTGGTCGCTACGCAAAGCCGCCTGGCGCTGGCCAACCTGTGGGGCGGTGGCGAGGTGGCCTCAGCCGATGGCATGCGCTTCGTGGTGCCGGTACGCACCGTCCATGCCGGACCGAACCCGAAATACTTCGGCCTCGGCCGCGGCGTTACCTGGTACAACCTGTTGTCCGACCAGTTCTCGGGGCTGAACGACATCACCGTGCCCGGCACGCTGCGCGACAGCCTGATCCTGCTAGCGGTGGTGCTCGAACAGCAAACGGATCTTCAGCCGACGCAAATCATGACCGACACCGGCGCCTACAGCGACGTGGTGTTCGGCCTGTTCCGCCTGCTCGGTTATCGGTTCAGTCCACGCCTGGCCGACATTGGCGGGACGCGCTTCTGGCGCATCGATCCGCGTGCCGACTACGGGCCGCTCAATGCCATCTCGGCCCACCATCTCAGCGTGCAGAAGATCGCTCCGCACTGGGACGACATGTTGCGCCTGGCCGGCTCGCTCAAGCTCGGCCGCGTTCCGGCCACCGGCATCATGCGCACGCTCCAGGTCGGCGATCGGCCGACGCGGCTCGCGCAGGCCATCGCCGAATTCGGGCGCATCGACAAGACGCTGCACACGCTCACCTACCTCGACGACGAAGCCAAACGCCGCGGCACGCTGACCCAGCTCAATCGCGGCGAAGGCCGGCACAGCGTGGCCCGCGCCGTCTTCCACGGCAAACGCGGCGAACTGCGCCAGCATTATCGGGAGGGGCAGGAAGACCAACTGGGCGCGCTCGGCCTGGTACTCAACATGATCGTGCTCTGGAACACCGTCTACATGGAAGCCGCCTTGAACCAGCTCCGCCAGGACGGCTATCCAGTGCGCGACGACGACGTGGCCCGGCTCTCGCCGCTGCTGCACGAGCACATCAACATGCTGGGGCGCTATTCGTTCTCGGTGCCGGAGGCGGTCGCCAAGGGCGAGCTGCGGCCCCTGCGCGATCCAGCTGATGAGTCATAGGTCGCGTTCGGCGCCGTCGTGGTCGGTGCTCGCTACCCCGCGCAGCAGGACAGCTGCTTCACGTCCTTGGTGAAGGTCTGTGCCGCGAGTTTCAGTCCCTCAACCATCGTCAGATAGGGGAACAACTGGTCGGCCAACTCGTGCACTGTCATGCGATGGCGAATCGCCAGTGCCGCGGTTTGGATCAGCTCACCTGCTTCCGGAGCCACCGCTTGCACGCCGATCAGTCGTCCCGAACCGGCCTCGGCGACCAGCTTGATGAAGCCTCGCATGTCGAAGTTGACCAGCGCCCGGGGCACGTTGTCGAGCGTCAGCGCGCGGCTGTCGGTCTCGATGCCAGCGTGGTGCGCTTCGGCTTCGCTGTAACCCACGGTGGCCACCTGCGGGTCGGTGAACACCACCGCCGGCATCGTGGTCAGGTCCAGCGCCGCGCTGCCACCCGTCATGTTGATCGCGGCGCGGGTGCCGGCTGCCGCCGCGACGTAGACGAACTGCGGCTGGTCGGTGCAGTCGCCGGCCGCGTAGATGTGCGGTGTGCTGGTGTGCATGGCGCGGTCGATGACGATAGCTCCCTGCGCGTTGACTTCGACGCCGGCTGCTTCGACGCCCAGGGCGGGGGTGTTCGGTGCGCGGCCGGTGGCGACCAGCAGTCGGTCGGCGCGCAGTTCGCCGCGTTCGGTGGTGAGCACGAATTCCTGATCCGTATAGGCGACCTGGCTGGCCTGAGTGTGATCCAGCACCTCGATGCCTTCGGCGCGGAAGGCGGCCGTCACGGCTTCGCCGATCACCGGGTCTTCGCGAAAGAACAGCGTGCTGCGCGCCAGGATGGTCACCTTGCTGCCCAGCCGGGCAAAGGCCTGCGCAAGTTCGACGGCCACCACCGACGAGCCGATCACGGCCAGCCGTTCGGGGATCGTGTCGCTGGCCAGCGCTTCGGTCGACGTCCAGAAGGGCGTGTCTTTCAAGCCCGGTATCGGTGGAATCGCCGGACTGGCTCCAGTGGCGATGAGGCAGCGGTCGAAACTCACCTCGCGCGTGCCGTCGGCAGCGCTCGCCACAGTCAGCGTGCGTGCGTCCTTGAACCGGGCGTCGCCGCGCAGCACAGTAATGGCCGGAGTGCTCGCCAAGATGCCTTCGTACTTGGCATGGCGCAGTTCATCGACGCGCCCCTGCTGCTGCGCCAGCAAGCGCTCACGCAGGATCTTCGGCGAGGCGGCGGCAATGCCGCCATCGAATGGGCTCTCGCGCCGCAGGTGAGCGATGTGGGCAGCGCGGATCATGATCTTGGACGGCACGCAGCCTACATTGACACAGGTACCGCCAAGGGTGCCGCGCTCGATCAGCGTCACGCGCGCCCCTTGCTCGACGGCCTTCAGCGCCGCCGCCATCGCCGCGCCGCCGCTGCCGATCACGGCGACGTGCAGCGCCGGCTTGCCATCCTCGCGCTTCACTTGTTCGCGATCCAACCAACCCCGTGCCTTGTCCAGCAGACCACGAGGTTGGTTTGGCGCATCGGCAAGCTGCGCTCGATAGCCGAGTTCGGACACTGCCGCGACCAGCGGCGTCACCTTGGTACTCGCTTCGGCTTGGATCTCGGCCCGTTGTTGCGGATACGACACCGAAGCCGATCGCACACCGGGCACCTTTTCCAACGCCTGCCGGACGTGCTCTGCGCATGAACCGCAGGTCATGCCGTCGATGTGCAACGTGATCGCCTCGGTCATGGGAATGCACTCATTCCTTGACGGTGGAAGGGTAGCCGGCGTTCTCTGTGGCCTGGGTCAGGGCAGCCGGCGAGGTCTTGGTATCGTCGTAGGTCACCACCGCTTCCTTGGGCTCCCAGGTCACCTTGGCTTCGATGACGCCTTCGACCTTGGACAACGCCTTCTTGACCGTGATCGGACAGGTGGCGCAGGTCATGCTCGGTACCGATAGCGTCACGGTTTTGGTGGCGGCCCAGGCCGGAGCGCTCAGGGCAACGGTCAGAGCGAGCAGTGCGAGGAATTTCTTCATGGCGATCTCCTTTCAGTAGAACAGGGGCATGAGGTAGGGGAACACGAGGGCGATCAGTACCAGGGCAGCGACGATCCAAAAGATCACCTTGTAGGCCATCAGCACCTGGGGCACGGCGCATGCGTCGTCCGGCGCGCAGGCACGGGCCGGTCGGAAGATGCGACGCCAGGCGAAGAACAGTGCAACGAGCGCCGCGCCTATGAAGATCGGCCGGTACGGTTCCAACGCGGTCAGATTGCCGATCCAAGCACCGGAGAAACCCAGCGTGATCAGCACCAGCGGGCCGAGGCAGCAGGTCGAGGCGAGGATGGCGGCGAGGCCGCCGGCGGCCAATGCGCCGCGGCCATTGCTGGGTGCTGCCATGGGATCTCCTTCCGAGCTTTCACTGGATGCGCTAACGTTACTTCCGTACTCAAGTACGGAGTCAAGCACGATGGTGAACGCTCAGCAAACCCTAACCATCGGCGCCTTCGCCAAGGCGGCCGGGGTCAACGTGGAGACCATCCGGTTCTATCAGCGCAAGGGGTTATTGCCGGAACCGGATCGGCCTGCGGGCAGTATTCGCCGCTACGGACCAGCGGACGTGGCGCGAGTGCGATTCGTGAAAACCGCCCAGCGGCTGGGGTTCAACTTGGACGAAGTCGACCAACTTCTGCAGTTGGAGGACGGCACCCACTGCAGCGAGGCCGCCGAACTGGCTGCACTCCGGCTCATCGACGTGCGCGCCAAGCTGGGGGACCTGGCGCGGATCGAAGCGGTGCTGTCCAAGCTGGTCAACGAGTGCCATGCGCAACGGGGCAATGTGTCGTGCCCGCTGATCGATTCTCTGCATGGCAGCTAGGCGAACTGCTTAACCCGGTTCTCCGCTCCACTGCGCCTCAAACCCCGGTGACGTCCGCTATTGGCCGAAGCCCGTCGCTCAAGTCATCAGCGCGCTACTTCGCCGCTGCAAGTTCCTCCCACCGACTCGTATAACGCTTAGAGAGCGCCGTCTTGTTCATCCACCCACAGCGACCTCTCCATCTACCCCTTGCTCGACCGCCAAGCACTTGAGGCGAGTCCCAGCGACCCACGTCCAAAGCGCGCATTGGCACGATCAAGTACCATCAGAACCTTCGAGCGCGGATCGACCTGGGAGAACAGGTCCGCTTGGTGCTGGTTCCCGTGGGTCAGGTCCAACAGGCCGACGCCGGCCTTCTTGTAGCGATAGCCCTGCCGATACATCCCCCGCACGAGGTGCTGCGCCAGGCGCAGCACCTCGCGGGTGTCGGACGTAGGCGCGATGAGGCTCATGGCGCAGAAGGGGTGGTACTGCCTGGCACCCGGCTTGAACGGGTTGGTGTTGAACCAGACCCGGACGACGTTGGTCTGCAGTGAGCGGGCGCGCAGCTTCTCGCGGGGTACGCTGGGCAAAGGTCGCGACGGGAATCCGGCTTGCGTTCAATCCTAGGGCGAGTCTATCGCACGCCATGAGACGCCACTCCGGAACACTCGTGCCATAACGGCAGCTGGGGAATCCCGAAATGACAACTCCATGTGAAAGGGCCAGAGCACTTGTCTGGAGTGGCGGCTTTCTTATTGAAGTGGCAAGAGATGCGACTCTGCCACTGGATCTCCGCCGTAAAGCAGCAACAATAGCTAGGCATTTTCCAACTATCGAACAGATCGCGAGTACCGGCTCGTTCCCGCCAAGCGCCTCGTCAGTTCATCCTTCCTGGGACGATCTGACCGAGTGGACCACCGAGCTTCGGCACGGACCGCTCAAGGAGTCGACTAGGGTTCCTTGGCCGGAGGGGTAGCCTGCAGTCGCAGCCATCTTGGCCCGGCTATTCTTCATGGGAATGGATGGTTTCGATCGATTCTCTAGCTATTGGAATCGCGTGACCGGAGCCAGCATGGAGCTGGCTGGGACTGCGCAGGAACACAATGTGCGTCGACTACTGTGCAGGCCTGCGCTGGCGTGCGGGCCGGAGGTCGGGACCGCAACCCATTCTTCACACGCTTGGCGCACCCTGCATAGTGGACACGGCCGACGGCTCGTGCCGGAGCCGGCGGTCCACGCTGAAATCCCGCAGACAGATAATGCGGCGTCTGCTTGTTTCGAAGGGTAAAGACATGGGCTCGGGCAGTGCATGGCGGCGGTCGCTCAAGGAAGGCCGCCTAGATCCTATTGCCACGAAATCAGGCAAGTCCCAGAGAAACCACGCGATCTCTGCCCTGCCTTTCCTGAGACCTGTGCGGAAAAGTATCGAGAGCTAGACATTGAAATGTAGATGTTTAGTATTCGATACATGGATATCGAGACTCTCCTTCACCGATTCGGCAAATCGTTGCGCGATGTCCGGAAGAGGCGTGGTCTGACCCAGATGGAGTTGGCGGCGCTTGCGGTTGTCCCAAGGCTCAAGGTGATCCAGATCGAGCGGGGAGATGCCTCGGTTTCGATCGGCGCTTATGCCAAAGTCGCGGCCGCGTTGAATCAGGAGTTCGTGCCAGTGCCGGCACGCCGTCCGACCCTAGACGAAGTCGCGGAGCTCCTGGCAACGGGATAGCCGGTCGGCACCAGAGCGGTCGGCATCGCTATCCAATTACTTGTGGTTTATACAAGTGTTTGGATAATTGATTTCAATGACAGGGAGGTGCCGATGCGTAAGAGTGCCAAGGACGAAAACAAGATCACGACTTCCAGCGGCAATGTGTTCGCCGATCTCGGGTTTGATGAGGCCGAGGCCCAGGTGCTCGCGCTCCGTGCAGACCTGATGGCCCAGCTCGAGCAGACGCTCAAGGCACGTAAGATGACCCAGGTTGCGGCTTCCAAGGTATTGGGCGTGAGCCAAGGGCGGGTGTCCGACCTGGCCCGCGGCAAGGTCGAGAAGTTCAGTCTCGACATGCTGGTCACGTTTGCCGCCAAGCTCGGGAAGCCGGCAAAGATCGAGCTGGGTCAGGGTTCTTGACTTCGGCGCCTTGTACGGTATTATTCCGTACAACTAGGAGTTAGCCATGACCACTGCTGCCGCCCGTCTCGACCTGCGCTTGAATCCCGCCGACAAGGCGCGGATTTCCCGTGCCGCGGATCTGCGCGGCGTGCCGCTTTCGGCCTTCGTGCGCAATGCGGTCATGCGCGAGGCGGAGAGTGTCATGGCGGCGGAGTTGACCGTGACCTTGTCGGTGGAGGAGTCCAAGCGCTTTCTGAAAGCGCTCGATGCGCCCTTCCAGCCCAATGCCAAGTTGAAGAAGGCGCTCGCCCGCGTTGCACAGAGTTGACCAGTGCTATTGGTCGAACAGCTGCAGCCCAAGCGACATGATCGTGCCGGGTTCGCATGTGGCGAGCCTGTGCTGGACAACTATCTGCGCCAACAGGCGGCGCAGCACCACCGGGATGGCATCAGCACGACCCATGTCCTGGTGGAAGCGGCAGCTTCTGGTCGCATCCTCGGCTATTACACCCTGTCAGCAGCCCAGCTCCTGCTGATGGAGTTGCAGGAGCGGGATCGCAAACGCCTTCCGGGTTACCCCGTGCCCGCGATCCGCATGGGTCGCCTGGCTGTCACGGCCGCCGAGCAAGGGAAGGGGCTTGGAGACTATCTGCTGGGGCATGCGGTGGCCCGTTGCCTGAGCTTGCGGGAACAATTGGGGGTGCGTGTGCTGTTGGTCGATGCCCTGCATGAAAAGGCCGCCAAGTTCTATCGTGCCTACGGGTTCCGCGAAACGTCCGAGAACGCCACGACGCTCTATCTCCCACTGGGAACTTCGTAGTCTGATCGGGTGTCCAACTTGGCTCGCGGCAGGGTCGAGAAGTTCAGTCTAGGGAAGGTCTGATCAACACACCCTGAGGCTTCAATCCTGGGCCACAGAGCAGCTTTTTTGCTTCGTCACCGCCTTTACGCGCCGTTTCCGGCGTTTTCCGGCGGGTTTCCCCGCCTTACAGGCGCACTGATCCCGCCGCCGGCAGCAATTGCCGGCGCGCCATCCACAGACCTGATTAGCCCCGACCCTCAGCCGCGAGTCGCAGGATTTACGCCGCCTGCGGCACAGCATGGTGCCACTTGAAGCCAACGAGGCGGCGCCATGGGCATCAACCGCGTGCAGTTCCAACCCGGCCTTTCGATGAGCGAGTTCATCCACCGCTACGGCACCGAAGCAAAGTGTTACCGGGCCTTGTACAAGTGGCGCTGGCCTGAAGGTTTCCGCTGTCCGGCCTGTGCCGGACGCGCGCGTTCGCGCTTCAGGCGCGGCGATGCGATCTACTACCAGTGCCGCGCTTGCCGGCATCAGACGACCTTGACGGCGGGCACCCTGTTCGAAGGCACCAAACTGCCGCTGCGCACCTGGATGCTGGCGATGCACCTGCTGACCTCGACCAAGACCAACTTGGCTGCGCTGGAACTGATGCGCCACCTGGGCGTGAACTACAAGACCGCCTGGCGCCTGAAGCACAAGGTCATGCAGGCCATGACCGAGCGGGAGGATTCCAGAAAACTCCAGGGTTTCGTGCAGCTTGACGACGCCTATTTGGGCGGCGAGCGCAACGGCGGCAAGCCCGGGCGCGGGTCGGAGAACAAGCAGGCGTTCGTGATCGCAGTGCAGACGGACGAACACCTCGAACGCCCGACCTTCACAGTGATCGAGCTGGTCCGCAGCTTCGACAACGCCTCACTCAACGACTGGATCACGCGCCGCCTGGCACCTGAGTGCGAGGTCTACAGTGACGGCTTGGCTTGCTTCCGCCGGCTCGAAGACGCCGGCCACGCCCACATAACGCTCGACACCGGCGGTGGCCGCGCCGCCACCGAAGTGGCTGGAGCGCGATGGGTCAACGTCGTCCTGGGCAACCTCAAGCGGGCGATCAGTGGCACCTACCATGCCGTCAAACAAGCCAAGTATGCGCGGCGCTACCTGGCCGAAGCGGCGTACCGTTTCAACCGCCGGTTCCGCCTGCGCGAGACGCTGCCGCGACTTGCGACCGCGATGATGCGGTGCAAACCATGTCCGGAGCCGCGTCTGCGGATTGCGAGCAACTTTCATGGCTGAGAGTCGGGGCTAATCAGGTCCCGAGATAAGCAGTAGCCAACACCAGTGTCAGTTATCGAGGCGCGCTGACTGCCATGCAAGCGACAGTTCGCCAAGGGCTTCTGCTGGATCCACGGGCAGGGGCGTTGTTTCTGCAATGACACGCAGCGCTTGTCTGTTCCGGTACCCACGGCCCCGAAAACGGAGTGCCTTTGGAGTCGCCTTCATAAGTTCAAAGTAAGTGCCGAGATCATGCGCCATGTTCAGGGTGATAAATTTCATCCCCATGCCGGAGCCGGTTACGAGTGCGGACGCTGTGTTCCAGTGGTTCGGCTCCAGCACGACATCCCCCGACCAAGGGATGTCGAAGCTTGCATTGGCCGCCAAGCCCAATTCCGCCAATGTGAAAGATGAATCAGTAAAGGAAAACCTGCAGGTGTAATTGCCGCCTTCCAGCGCTCGGTTGATCTTAGCTAGGTAGCGGCGGACCGGATCGGAGCCCTGGATCCGCTCAAGCGCCTCGGCACTCGTTGAGGTCTCGATTTTGGCCAAGGCTTTGATCGTTCCGTGGGCCAACGTGCCATCAATGATTGTTCGCGAAGCAAGTGAAGCGCCGACATACCGCGCCCCAAAATCCAGCGTCGTTGCCCGCTCGAGTGCCTCCTTCGCTGGGCGCCCTTGTTTTGCAAGGAAGCCTGCCATGAGTACGGTAGCGGTGACCGTTTCGTCTATGGTCCGCGCGGCATTTCGCATCGAGGTTGGGTGTTGGAAGTTCGCCGCTAAGCGAGTCAGTTCGATTTTGAGGATGGGCATCGTCAACTTCCGCGTTGTTTTCGAGTGGTGGCTTCCGTGCCGGATATGGATGGTTCGCCCTTAAGGCGCTGCGGACCACCGAACAAGCTGCAGAAAGCTTGCGTGATTCAGATCCGTCCCGCGACTGGACACGACTGAAATCATGTAGCGATCGCGTCCGCGCGTCCGCTTCGCGCGGCCTTCGACGGGAAGGGTCGCGGGTGCATCGGATGTGGATCGCGTGAGCAGGGCATTCGCTTCGTCCCAGAGAGACTCGGGGACTCGCACCAGGATGTTCTGGTTCCTGACGCCCGCCAACGTGAGCCATGCGAGGATGTTGCGGAGAGTGTGGCCGTCGCGGCAGCACCATGCGAAGCGACCGTGGTCGTACGCTTTGATCGCTTCAGCGGCAAGCTGCTTGGCCTCGTCGCTTCTGCCAATCGCCGCAACGGCTTGCGCAGCACTTGCTTCCGCTGCAAGCCGACTGCGAGGAGCGAGAAAACAGGCCGGGTTCCCCTGCGTATCCACGGGCAAACGCATCTCGGCTGCCAATCGTTGCGCTGTGACCGCCAGCTGCTCAATGTCCGATGCAGCGATCCCCGTCACATTCCCCGTTGCCGCCGCGTCCAAGCCGCCCCGGAAATACAGGCGAAGGGCATGGTCGATCTGCGGGAGGCTGTCGCGCTCGTATGTCTTTATCCACCCGGTATCCAGCACCGGGGGCGTCTTCGGTTGTTGTAGCCCCCAGGTCACGGCACGCTCCGGCGTCCGGGCCAATGCGTGCCGGATATGATGGAGGAGAATCTCGCCGTCGCTCTTACCGCGCGATCGGTAGGATCGAACCGCCGATGCGGTCTGTCCGATGAGCCGACTGATGAGTGAATCGCCGAGCCGGGGAAGCCCGCGATTCATGGCATCGGCCACCCGGCGCTCCTGGTGGTGGACATAGGACACTGCAGTGGTCCTGCCCGAGCCATGTCCCATCAGCATGGCGAGCGACCACATGGCACGCCGTGTGCGAGTCGTCGTGCCAACGATCTCGGTCAGCAGGTCATGCTGCAGGTTCCGATCTGTCGGCAACACGATCCGGTCGAGGAGTGCGGTCGCCGCCCCATGCCGCAGGTGGTGCAATCGCGTCGCGGGATCCCCAGTGGCAGCACGTATCGCTTGGTTGGCCAGCCGCGCGATGAGCGATCGGGGGATCAGGTCACGTGGATTCTGCAAACCGCCGAAAAGGGCGGCTTCCCCGCGCAGCGTTCCGTCCGGATCCGTCAGTGCGATAGCCTCGTCCAAGAGGTTTCGTGTCCTATCGCTGCAGAGTGCGCCAATGGGAAGTATGCGCACGCCATTGACGGTTTTCACTTCGCCATCCCGGGTGTTGCGCACGAAAGCAAAGCGACGACTTGGCGAGATGTCCTGGTGGGGCAAGCGATAGGCTTCGCCAAAGCGTAAGCCGAGATCGGCCATCATGGCGATCGCAAGTTTGGTCCGCAGGCGGATGTCGCTGCGAACTGTGGCGCATCCGTCGATCAGCGCCAAAGCGAGGTTGACCTCGTGGGGATGTATCAGGTTCGCGTCAACGCGGACGATGACTCCGGGAACGTCCTCGGCGATTTCCGACCAGTCGAGATCCTCGACTCCGAACTGTTCGACCGCAAGGCAATGGAAATCTTCCAGTGATCGATAACGAACACTCGCTGTCGAAGCGGCGCCGGACAAGATGATGTTGCGGTATGCGGCGGCAAGCGCCGACGGGTCCGCCGTCAGCATCGATCGGCCAAGTTCGGTGGCTGCAAACCGGAGCACAGGCGCCATGTATTCGGCGATCGTCGATGTGGCCAGGATTTGCTTGAGTCGTCCCCCTTTGCGCAAAAGCTGGCGCAGGCGGGCGATGACCATGTGGGTGATCGCGGCGGTATCGGGTTGCTCCACAAGCGCAGTCAGCGACGCCTCGATCTCCGCGATGTCCTGTTCCAAGCGTGCAAGGCGCTCACCCCGCGTCCCCTTCGACTTGCCACCGAGCGTGCCAGACGCCCGAATTTTTCCAATGCGCTTTTGCAGCGCCTTGATGGCATCGCTTGCGCCGTCCTTTCGAGAGCAGGTCGCCTTGATGCGCAAGGCGCTTTCGTGCCGTGCTGGTTCAGCGGGCGAATCGAGGCGGAATCCAAGCTCCCGTTGCAGGCAACTGATGGGCACAGGAGTGCTACGCCGAACCGCGAGCATATGCGCCATCAGGACCCCTGGAACGGATTGGCGGAGCAGGGCGCCGATCGCCAGTCGCATGCGTGTTTCCCGTGTGGCGGACGGGGGCCATGCATACGGCGCGTCGCCCAGAGCATCGATCCGAGAAAGGAATGCACTCGCGGCTTTCCGAAATGCCGGAAGGTCTAGGTCGCCCGTGGCGTTAGCGCGGGTGTCGTGCCATTTAAGCAATAGGGATGCGGTCAGCGCATCGGGCACGAACCGGAACTCCCCGCGCTCGGTCGTCCAATCCAGGAGGATCGTTCCCTGGTGGTGGCGGAGTCCCGATAGGCACGCCTTCGCGATCGCCTCCAATCCCTTGGATTGCAGGCAGCCACCGAAGGCGACCGCGTTCAGGCCAATGAGTGCCATCCATTCGCTTTCCGGATGACGTTCCGGATTGTCTGCAAGGAAGTTCTCGATGAGCCGAAGGAGTTGTTCGCGTGCACGCCGCCCCCGGTCGGCCAGCAACAATTCCGCGCGTTGGATGGGGCCGGTTTCGGCTTCAAGGGGAATCTTCACCCCCGCGTTGCGCGACGAATCGCCCTGAGGCCGCCAATGAAACCGAAGGTAGCGCTCGGCCAAGCTGTGCAGCCATTTGCGCTCGGCAGGACTGCCCCGCAGCGCATCGCCAAGCTCCCTTTTCATGGCGAGCAGCGCGGCGTCCCGTGTCGATGCAGTGAGCACGGATGGCGCGAGGGATGCCTTCTTTATGTGCGATTTTTCGCTATCGGTCAGGCGACGATGCGCGTTCCGGCCGGGGCGGGAATCGCCGAAGATCGGTGCGCGCAGGAACTTGGGTGCGCATTTCTCCGTCCCTAGCGAGTGTGGGGAAAGCGCGGGGAGCAACTGGATGCCATAGGACGACGCCAATTCATCCAGCAGGGGTTGCGTGATTTCCTGGACAGCTTCCGGCGTGAGCACGCTGTCCCAGCCGTAAGGCGTCTGGCCGATCTCGGCATGGCCAAGCAGCAACGACATGATTTCACGGGAGAGGTTTTTTTGTCGGCCAGCGCGCACACCGAGGTGACGTCCGACATTGGCGGCCCAAGTAAATTCCGGCCATGCCAAATCCTCGGGCCGGAACTCGCGGAACCGCCATTGGTCCTCGATTCGTTCGAGGATCGGCAGGGCAGGGATCGATGCGCAGCCCGTCCCTTCGGCGTAGAGGGAGCGCAACCCTGATGCAAGGTCCGGCGCATGACGGTCGAAAAACCGGGCTGCGGCCTCGTGGCTTTCCCGCATACGGGAAACCTGCTCGGTCAGGGGGTTGGCGAGTGGTACAAGACGCTGTTCGTTTCGGGGCGACTCACGCTTGTCGCAGACCACTGCGAAGCCGCGCGCCGGATCGAAGTCGCCAGGCCGGGGCAGGGGATCCACGACAGGGCGGACGAACGCTACCAGTCTTGTGAGCGCCGCCATCCACATCGAATGGGCGTTGAGCGCATTCGCAACATTGGCAACGCTTCGCCTGCCCGTGCTGACCCGGAGGCACAACCGTTTCCAGAGTGTGTCGATCGCCTGCGCAATGGCCTGCGGTGCAACCACCAGCTCGGATCCGATGTAAAGCTCCGCAACTTCTCCAGGTAGTCGCAGTTGTTCGACGTCGCCCGGAAACAGCCGTTGCAGTGCCGGGAACTGGAGATCGGCGGCCTCTTGGCATGTCAGGGACAGGTAAAAGCGTCCAGCGCCAACTGGGATACGCGTCGCGGGGTAGACCAGGGAGGCGAGGCACTCGTCCTGGGTCCGGGTGTAGATCTCCTTGGCGACGGCATCGCGCAGCCGCCCCGGCGTCAAGCGATGGCCGGTTTCCGCCCGGAGCTTTGCGAGCAGGGTTCTCACATCGCTGGCTAACGTGGGAAAGCGGCGGGTGATCGTCTCGCCCGGCAGCCATCCCGCTTCGTCGAGTGCCATCGCACAAGAGGTCGGGAGAGCAAGAAAGAACCTGGACGCGACCTGCAGATAGTGCGCACCGTCCTGCGTGGCGGCGTTGTCTGGCTTCGCGACAGCCACCATCGCAACGAGCCTGTCTTCGAGGCGCACGATCGTGGCGCTTCCTGTGGATGACAGCGCGGCGTCGTCGTCAACGGATTCGGCCAAGCGCAGTCTGGCGAGGCGATCCAGGGGCAGACCCACCGCCGCCAGCAGTGCGAGACCGACCGCGCCGTCCCGCGTTGCACTGTCCTTGAGCAAGGTAGGGTAGATCGCCGCAACGTAGTCGATCTCTTCCTCGGTCAGTGACTCCCAGCGCAGGTGCAGTTGGTTATGGTCGCGTGCCGCAGCAATCGTGCGCGCGCGGATCCAGGCGGGGTCTTTCAGTCCATCGACTGCGAGGAAGGTGTCCGGATGTCCACGGTCACTCGGGGCAAGGCCATCAGTCGTGGAATCAACAGGCGGGTGGAGCTCAACTGTCGTGATACTGCTGGAGACCGCTTGGTCATCGTCATCCTCATCGACATCCTGTCGGACGTGAAGCCGTGCCATGCCGGCGATAAACTGCTCCGCAAGGACACGGATGCCCTTGGCGCGCTCCTTATTCCGCTCCGCCTGCGGCAAGTGGTCGATGGCGGAAAGAAGGCTGCCCGGTTGGTCCGCGGTCTCGAACAGTGCTTCGAGCCATCTGTGCGTGCTTGTACTTGTCGCGGCTTTGCGCAGGAGGGGATAGATGCCACGCACCACGACCTCAGGGATCGGCGGGGGAGGCTTGCCGTGCAGAACGGCCTCGACGTGGGGCCAGCAGGCGAGTCCTGCCAGCGAGGCCCAGGCGCGGGACTCCGGAATCTGGCGGCCGGCCACAAGGCCCGAATAGAGGGGGAACTCGCCAAAGTCTCCGTAGAGCGGGTGTTGGTGGCCGGGCGCGATCCCGGAACTGTAAGCCCCCAGCAGTTGTTCTCGTGCGGCCGCTTGGGCTTCGAGGTGGGCGGCCAAGTCCTGCCATTCCGATGCGTCCGGGATCCAGCTGGATATCGCCCGCACAGCGCGGGCCAAACCGGCCAGTCCCTCGTAGACCGCCGCGTCGCCGGCAGGAAGTCCTTTTTCGCCCAAGACCGATTGAAGGACTTGGGTCGCGCGGGCGAGATGGCCTGGCGATTTCAGGCCATCAGGGCTCGGTGCTTCGTGTGCGGGAACTGCGGGCAATGGACCATGGCCAAGTGGGATTGCTCCCCCGACTTGCCAGCCGTGCTCACCCGTTGCCCCTCTCTTTGCATCTTCGTCGGGGCCAGATTGAACATGGCCGACTCGTGCCGAGTGGGAAGTGCTTGGGGCGCTCTCGAGCGATTCCGCGTCGTCACTCGAGGTCGATGCCTCTTGCCGGGGATCGGTAGGCGGGGGAGCTTGATGAATCATTTCCTGAGTCGTTGGCCCTGACGACCAGTCTTATCTCCCAAGGTAACGAACCTCCGCCAGTGGACACGCTTCTCGCTAGGCCTCTGGGGATTCCCGGTCAGACGCCGCACTGTCGCTGCTACGGGGCGTGTCTATCAGGCCCATCCGGCCGACACTTGGTGGTCAAATTGCTGCAGTGCCTGTGCCAATTCCGTGCCAAGCCACCGTAGGCACCGTGCCAAGCGTTGCAAAATGGGGTCAAGAGTGCAGCTTGGATTGGCCGGCAAGTGATTGATTTATCTAACTATGTGGGCTGAGCTCTTTTTAGCCCGATTAGGCTCTGGACTCCTTTGCTGACTACGAACTTGGGGGTCGGGAGTTCGAGGGCGCACCATCCAAAAAGCACAAGGGTCAATGGGTCAGCGCTCATTGGCCCTTTTGCTTTTGGGCGCTACAAGTCCCGGTGACATGTTGACCGCCAGTGCACCGTGCGGATGCCGCACCGGCGATCCAGGACACCGGTTGCGCTGTACCTCACCCAAGCTGGCGCGCACTCCCCGCATCCATCGGCCTTGGGGCGGGCATGGCGGGAAATTCATCGTGCAGCCGGGCAAGGGCCTCGCCCAGCCGGATCGCGCAGGTGTCCAGTCCGACGGGGTCCTGGCGGCGGCATGCGTCTTCGATGTCCACACAGAGGTCCGCGATCAGCGAGGCCCCCATCGCACGCGATGAGGACTTCAGCCGGTGGGCCTCGGCGGAGGCCCGCGCGTAGTCCCGCACGTGGGCTGTCGCCAGCATGTCCCCGATCGACGCCGGCGCCATCTTGCAGTACTCCGACAGCAGGTCCCGGACCGCGGCTTCGTCGTCGCCGATCAGGCCCCTCAGCACGGACAGGTCGATGATGGGGCCATTGCTACTACGCGCGGATGGTGCCGGGGCAGCGCACGCGGTGCCGGCACCGGCGCTGTCCGCCATGTGTTTTTCCAGCGCGCCTTCCAGCTGCTTCAGCCGCAGCGGTTTAGTCAGGTAATCGTCCATGCCGGCGGCGAAGGCAGCTGTCGCCTCGCCGCGCAATGCGTTCGCGGTCAACGCGATGATCGGCATCCGCCTACCGCGGGCTTCTTCGTCGCGGATCTTGCGGGCCAGCGTGTAGCCGTCCATCAGTGGCATGTGCAGGTCGGTGATGAGCATGCCGAAGCCGCCCTTGCGCCACAGCGCCAGCGCCTCCTCGCCATTGCCCGCCACTTCGGCGGCGTACCCCAGGATCTCCAGCTGGCGCAGGATGACTTTCTGGTTGATCGCGTCATCCTCGGCCACCAGCACCAGCTGGCCTGCGGCGCGCGCCGCCGCGACGCTGGGCGGCGGGGCGGGCTTCGTCCGGGAGGGGGCGGAAGGAATCCATGCCGGCCTCGTGATGGTGAAGTGGCCCGTCGCGGCGGCCACCGCGCGGATCAGTGCGTCCCGCCTCAGGATGTTGCCGTCCAGCGACACGATGCCCTGGGCTTCCAGGCGCGGCGCCCTGCGGTTGCCGTGGGTGATGATGACGCGGGCCTGGGTGCCGGAGCGGGCGCGGGCGTGTTCCAGCAGGCGCCCCTGCTCGGCGCGGTTGGCGATGCCCTCGATGGCGACGTGTTGCGAAGGGGATGCCGCCAGGAACGCATCCAGGTCTTCCACCGGGCCGATGACCTCCGCCCCGGCGGCCCGCAGGTAGTCGCCGATGTCGATGAGTTCGTCCACGTCGCCATCCGCAAGGACGCAGGTGATCCCGTCAAGCCGGAGCTCCCGGGCGTCCTCCCCGTGGCTGTCCGCGTGCGCCATCGGCAGGAACACCGAGAAGGTGGACCCGATCGATAGCCGGCTGGAGACCTTGATGCTCCCGCCCATCAGGTCGACCAGGCGTTTGCAGATGGCAAGCCCCAAGCCGGTGCCGCCAAAGCGGCGGGTGGTCGAGGCTTCTCCTTGCTTGAACGGACTGAATAGCCCGGCCATCACCTCGTCCGACATGCCGATGCCGTTGTCGGAGACCGAGATCGAGTAGGAGTCCGACAGTGCATGCATCCGCACTTCGACTCGGCCCGGCTTGTCGCTCCCGCTGGGGCTGAACTTGATGGAGTTGCCCATCAGGTTCACCAGCACCTGCCGCAGCCGCGTCGGGTCGGCATGGATCCAGGCGGGAAGCGATGGATCCACGTAGAGCGAGAGCTGGGTGCCACGCTGCCGGGCGACCGGCAGCAGGTTGTCGCATACCTGCTCGGCCAGTTCGCGCAGGTTGACCGGCTCGCGTTCCAGCTCCATGTGGCCGGCTTCGATCTTGGAGAAGTCCAGGATTTCGTCGATCAGGCCCAGCAGCGAAAAGGCGGATTCGCGGATCGTCTGCACCGCATCGGTCTGCGCGTCGTTCAGTGCGCTGTGCGCCAGCACCTCGATCATCCCGATCACGCCATTCATCGGCGTGCGGATCTCGTGGCTCATGGCGGCAAGGAATGCGGACTTCGCGTGGTTGGCCTGTTCCGCCTCCACCCGCGCCCGGGTCAGGTCCTGGATCAGCCGCTCGCGTTCGCTCAGGTCCCGCAGGGTGCCGATGAAGAAGCGCTCCCCGTGCGCGCTGTACTGGCTGATCGACAGTTCCAGCGGCACCGCTTTCCCACTCCTGTGGATCGCCCGCACCGAGTGCGCGTCGAACGCGGGCGATCTCCCCGCGCGCGACGCCTGCAGCCGCAGGAAGCCGCGGTACCGCGCCCGATCCTCCACGGTCATCAGCATCGAGACATTGCGGCCCACGACCTCGTCGATCTGGTAGCCGAGCATCCGGCCCACCGCGGGGTTGGCGCTGCGGATCGTGCCGGCCTGGTCGATCGAGATGACGCAGTCGTTGAGGTTGTCGAGGAGGGCGCGGTGCTCCTGTTCCTTTTCGTTGAGTTCGGCCAGCGCGCCCTGGTGTTGCTTCACCCGCAGCGCGAGGTCCGCGGCGAGGGCCTGGGTGCGCAACTCCGCGTCGTGCTGGCCGGTGATTTCCCTGCCCACGGCGAGGACGTGGCCGGGATTCGACGCGTCGGATCCCAGCGGGCTGGTCTGCACGTCCCACCAGGCGAAGCTTCCGTCCCAGCGCCGGATGAAGGCCCGGAACCGTCCGACCTCACCGGCCAGGGACTGGTCGAGCGCGGCCTGGGCCGCATGGCGCTCATCGGCGCTCCACAGGTCGAACCAGTTGCTGCCGGCCGGATTCCGGCCGGCGGGCACGCACAGCATCTCGCGGGCGGCACCGGCGACCTGGGTGATCCTGCCTCCAGCATCCAGCACCACGATGCAGTCCCGGCTGGCCGCCGTGATCTGCTGTGCGGAAACCGGTGCGTCCGCAACGCTGGTCGCCGGGCGCTGCGCCGGCGCGGCGGGGCTCCGGTTGTCGGCGTCCGTGGTCATTGCCGCATCGCCCGTGCTGCCGCTTCGGCGCCGGGTCAGGTCCCGCCCGCGGGGACGGGCGCTGCGGGCTGCGCCCACTCCGACAGCCAATGGCCGAGCTCGGCGATGGACAGGCCAGGGGCGACGAGGAACCCCTGCGCGCGCGCGCAGCCGTGCCGGGTGCAGGCTTGCCACTGTTCGGGCGACTCGATGGCCACGGCCGTGCAGCGGAGTCCGTGGTCCGCGGCCAACGTCCCCAGTGCGTTGAAAGCTTCCTGCTTGCCGGCCACGGCCACCTCATCCGCGTTGCCGGCGCCCGCTCCGATCCGGATTTTCACCTCGTCGAAGGGCGTGCCGTTGAGGGCCGCGGGATGCAGGCCGCCGCTGCCGAACCGGTCGACGGCCAGCCCGACCCCCTGCATTGCAAGCCTTGCCAGATTGGCGAGCAGGGTGGCGTCCGGGCCCGGGCCCAGATCGGCGTCCTGGATCTCGAGCCGCAGCGCGCCCGCAGGCACGCCGGCGGTGGCCAGGAGCCCGGAGAGTCGATCGGGGAAGCCGTCCGTGCCTGCCAGGGAGGCGGACACGTTCACGCTCACGAACGCCCCATCGACGAGCTCGCGTACTGCCGGCAGATCGGATGCCACGCGCAGCAGCACCTGCCAGTCCAGCTGCGCCATGCCATCCGCGTGTTGCAGGACGGGCAGGAACTCGGTCGGTAGCGCCAGTCGGCCGCCGGGCACCGGCAGGCGCGCCAGCGCCTCGAATCCCGCGGGCCGCCCGCTGGCGAGGTCGATGATGGGCTGGTAGAGGATCCGGGTCTGCTGCAGGGCCAGCACCTTGTGGATGCCGTCCGCGGTGATCGTGGCGCTCGGTGGGGCATCGCCGCGATAGGCCTGCAATAAGTGCGTGAGCACATCGGGAGGCACGGGTTTCTCGGCGTACGCCACCATGTTCAGCCCGTACGCCTTGCCCACCGCGAAAGCGGTCTTCAGGGTGGCGGCGCCCGCACCCGAGAGCAGCACCACGCCGCCGCGGAAACCGATGTCGGACAGGTGCCGGAGGAACTCGATGCCGTCGATTTCCGGCATGACCAGGTCGCAGAACAGCAGCCCGATGTCATGGTCCGCGTCGGCCAGCAGCTCGACGGCGGGCCTGGCCCGGTCCAGCGAAGTCACCCCGGTGAAGCCCCGGTCCTTCAGCCGCAGGTTGCGCAGCTGGATGTCCAGGAGCCGGGGGAGAAAGGGGTCGTCGTCGACGATGAGGATCTTCATGGATGCTGTCCTGACGCTGCCGAGTTGGATGCGGGGTGCAACAGCCTTGCCGGTACGACCATAACGCCGGGTGGATGAGAAGGACAGCAGATCGCGAACGGGGCATGCTGTTCCGGGCTGTTGCAGCCGGCGGGAGGTGCCGGCGCGTGCCTGCTGCAGCCCGCCCCGTGCGGACTGGTGAACGCATTGCACAAAGTACAACGGTCAACCGGCGTTGCGCTGCATGCGGTCTTCACACGCGCGGTCCGCGATTGCGGCGGACCCGATAACATCGGCGTTTCCGCCAGATCGCTGGCATCCACCGCATTCCGGGCGCCCCGATGTTCACCAGGCTGCATCTGATCCGCTTCAAGGCTTGGCAGGACACCGGCGAGCTGGCGCTCAGGCCGGTGACGATGCTGCTGGGCACCAACTCCTCCGGCAAGTCGTCGCTGGTGCAGAGCCTGCTGCTGCTCAAGCAGACGGTGCAGTCGCCCGATCGCACGATCCACCTGGACCTCGGCGGCGACGAGGCCAGCGACCTGTTCGATTTCGGTGGCTTCGACGACGTGTTGCACCGGCAGGACGGCGCGCCGCGACGGTTTTCGCTGGCGTTCTCGTTCGCGCATCCGGGCCCGGGGCGGGTGGCTGCGGGCAGTTTCGCCTGCAGCTACGGGCGGTCCCCGGCCGGCGGTGCGGTGGTCGAGGAGATGGCGATGGCCGCTGGCGGGCGCCGGTTCCGTGCGGTCCGCCGCGAACGCGGCGCGTATGCGGTATTCGTGGATGACGAGGCTCGGCCACGGCTGAAGGGCGGCCAGTACGCGCCGGAGCGCTCCATCGCGCTGCCTGCGGATGCGATCGCAGCGCTGGACAAGGACGGCCAGCTCGCCGAGGACCTGAGCCTGGCGATCCGTCGCGAACTCGAGGGGATCCACTACCTCGGCCCGCTGCGACGCAGGCCAGAGCGCGCGTACGCGTGGAGCAGGTCGCGGCCCGGCGAGGTGGGCAGCGACGGCCGCGCCGCGATCGACGCGCTGCTGGCCAGCGTGCTGCTGCGCGGCGACGGGCAACCGGATGTGCTTGAGGGCGTCTCGCGCTGGCTGTCGCGGATGCGCCTGGCCGACCGGCTGGAGGTGCGCCAGCAGGGGCGCTCCGGCCGCTACGAACTGCTGGTCCATCGCGACGGCGTGGCCAGCAACCTGCGCGACGTCGGCATCGGCGTATCGCAGGTGCTGCCGGTGCTGGTGCTGGCGCATTTCGCCCCGGCCGGCAGCACGATCGTGCTCGAGGAGCCCGAGATCCACCTGCATCCGCTGGCGCAATCGGTGCTGGCCGAGCTGTTCGTCGAGGTCAGCCAACGGCGCCAGGTGCAGTTCATCGTCGAAACCCACTCGGAGCACCTGTTCCGGCGCATGCAGACGCTGGTCGCGGCGCAGAAGGTCGGCCGCGAGGCGGTGGCGTTGTACTTCGTCGAACGCAATGGCGGTGGGGCGCAGCTGCGCGACCTGGCGCTGGACGACTATGGCCGCGTCACCGCCTGGCCGAAGGACTTCTTCGGCGATGCGCTGGGGGAAACCCGCGAGCAGGCACGGCTGATGTTCGAGCGCCAGCAGCGGACGCCGCGATGAGGGCGCGCTACGTGGTCGATACCAACGTGCTGATCGCGGCGAGCGCGGTGGATGCGGAGCATCCCAGCGCGATCGACGCCACCCCGCAGGATCCGGCTCTGCGCATGGTGGTGTGGGAGTGGCTGGACCGCTTCCAGCATAGCGACGCACGGCTGGTGCTGGACGGCGCCGGCGGGATCTTCGCCGAATACCACAACAAGCTCGGTTTCAACGACTACGGCATCCAGGTGGTGCTGCACAAATGGAGCACCGCGGCGGTGGACAATGTCGCGGTCGAATACGACGGCAACGGCGAGGCCATCCTGCCGGCATCGCTCGCGCAGGTGGTGCACGACGGCGCCGACCGCAAGATGGTGGCGGCGGCACTGGCCTCGCATGCGCAGTTCGGCGAGGGCTGCGTGGCCTTCGCCGGCGATACCGACTGGCATGATTGGGAAGACGCACTGGCCGAACACGCGGTGCTGCTCGAGCCGATCATCGAGGCCTGGTCGCGCGCCAAGCACGCGGCCAAGCAGCAGCGCTAGAGGAGCGAATGGACGATTTCTTCCGTTTTCCGCACACCCCCCACATCGCCTGGCTGGGCGAGGGCATGCCGCGCGACGACAAGGTGCTCGTGCCCGACGAAGTGCGCACCCTGCTGGAGGGCCCAGTGGTGGTGGAGGAGAAGCTGGACGGGGCCAACCTGGGGTTTTCGCTGGGGCCGGACGGCCGGCTGCGCGCGCAGAATCGCGGGCAGTACCTCGAGCTGCCGCATGCCGGCCAGTTCCAGCGCCTGCCGGAATGGATGGCCGGGCACGGCGAGGCGCTGGCCGCGCTGCTGGGAACGGAGCTGATGGCGTTTGGCGAATGGTGCGCCGCGCGGCATTCGCTGGATTACCCAGCGCTGCCCGACTGGTGGCTGCTGTTCGACGTCTACGATCGCCGCCGGCAGCGCTTCTGGAGCACCGGCCGCCGCGACGCGCTGGCGCGCGAGGCCGGGCTGGTGGCAGTGCCGAGGATCGCCGAGGGCGAACACACCGTGGCGATGTTGGAGGCATGCGTGGCCGAGGGCCGCAGCCGCTTCCGCGAGGGCGTGCTGGAGGGCGTGGTGGTGCGGCGCGAGGACGAGGACTGGCTGCTCGCCCGCGGCAAGCTGGTGCGCGCCGATTTCACCCAGGCCATCGAAGGCCACTGGCGCAGCCGCAAGCTGGAGTGGAACCGGATCGACTGGCAGGCGGCCGCATCCGGGACGCGGGACCCCGCCGAATGACGCGTCCCCGGCAGGCGGCCGGGCCAGCGCGGCGATCTGGGATAATTCCACGGAATCTTGGGGGTAGGGTGCGCAGGTCGCGGGCCGCCCGCGGCGCGCATGGAACGGGAGGGCGGTAGACACGATGCATGGAAGCGCGCCCCTGTTCGAGGTGGTCCCTGCCGGCATTTTCGGCCCGCTGGCATCGGCCAACCGGCAGCACCACTGGGTGCTGCTGTGCCGGCTGTACGAGGAATTCTTCGGGCCCGATGCGCCGCTGGCGCCGCCGGTGGGATTCCAGCGCCGCGAGATCACCGCCGCCATCGAGCGCTACCTGCTCAGCGACGATCCGTGGGAGGACGAGGACGCGCAGGCGCCCGATGCGCCGCTGAACGTGCGCGCCAACGCGATCCACGAGCGTTTCCGCGCGGCCGGCTGGCTGCGCCAGGAGCGGGTGGGCGCGCGCGAGATGGTCAGCATGCCGCCGCTGGTGGCGCAGTTCCTGGCTACGCTGGTGGAGTTCGCCGAGCACGGGCCGACCTTCGTGTCGGTGAAGGTCCGCTCGATCGAATGGCAGCTGCGCCAGGTGGTGGAGGGCCGGGCCGGCGGCGACGCGCTGGACGAAGCCGCCGACCAGGCGCGGCGGCTGCTGGTGTCGCTGAGTTCGATGAGCCTGAAGGTGCGCGACCTGATGCCCGAGCTGTCGCGCGCCGAGAGCACCGCGCAGTTCGCACGGCTGTGGTTCGAGCGCTACGTGTCCAGCTTCTTCGTCGGCGACTACGCCGAGCTGCACAAGGCCGACCACCCGCTGGCGCGGCGCGGCGCGATCCTCGGGATGGCGCGCGAGATCGAGACCGGCGACCGGCGCGCGGCGGTGCTGGGCTGGTACGCCGAGCACCTGACCTCGGGCGACGCCGGGCGGGCCGAGGCGCGATTGGCGCGCAGCCTGCGCCGGCTGCACGAGCTGGAACGCATCGACGAATATCTGGGCCGGCTGGACGAGGACATCCGTCAGGCCAATCGCCGCGCGCTGGCGTTCCTCGACTACCGCCTGCGCGCGCCGGCCAAGCTCGATGTGCTGCTTGCGCGCGCGATCCGCGGCGCACTGGCGGCGCCGGACGATGCGCTGCGGCTGCCGGTGGCGCCGGGTGCATTGATGGACGAGGAGCAGCTGCGCCCGCCGCGGCGCAAGCCCGCCGCCATCGCCCGCAGCGCCAATGCCGTGGCCCGGCCCACGCCCGAACAGCAGGCGCGGTTGGCGCTGCTGCGGCGGATCAAGCGCGCGCGGCTGGTGACGGCGGAAGACATGGCCCGCTACGTCGGCCGCCACTTGCCAGCGGACGGGCGGGTGGACTCCGCCGAGCTTGCCATCGACAGCATCGCCGACCTGCGCGCCTACCAGACCCTGCTCACCCTGGCCCTGCGCAGCCACCGCATCGGCGGCCTGCGCCGCGACGACCCGTTGACCCGGCTTGCCAAGGGCTTCCGGGTGGAGCTCGTCGACGCCGGCGAGCGCAACGACAACGGCTACCTGCGCACCCCGCGCTTCGCCATCCACCGCATCCGAAAGACCGCATGAAACGCAGCTGGAACGTCCTCTCGCAACTCTCGAACGGCATCCACGCGGTGGCGGATTTCGAGCGCGCCGCCTATCGCCTGGTCACCGAGCAGGTGCTGTATGCCAGCGACCGCGGCACGCGCACCGCCTACCACCTGGTGGAGGACCATTTCGACGATTACGTGGCCGCGCTGGCGCCGCTGGGCATCCGGCTGGAGCGCAACGCGCATTACCGATACGTCGTCGCGCTGCCGGCGCACGCCGAGGGCGTGCCGGTGACGCTGGAGGAAACCCTGCTGCTGCTGGTGTTGCGCCAGCGCTACGACGCGGCGGCGCGGCAGGGCAACATCGAGGAACTGGGCGAGGTGGTGGTGGAGCTGCCCGAGCTGCAGGAGGCCTATCAGGCACTGATTGCGCGGCCGATGCCGGAAGTCGGCACGCTGCGCGCGCTGGCGCGCACGGTCAGGCGCTGGGGCGTGGCGCGGCTGGTGGACTCCGAACCGGACGACCCGCAGCCGTTCCACCTGCGCGTGCGCCCGGCCATCGTGGACATCGTCGGCGAAACCTGGCTGCAGCGGCTGGACCAGCACAACCGCGACGACGAGGCCGAAGACGCCGAAGTCGAGGCGATGGGGGACGACGATGCAGCTGCTTGAGCGCGTGCACCTGGTGCAGTTCTTCCTGTTCGAGGCGCAGACGCTCGAGCTGTCTCCCACCAGCGCCATCATCGCGCCCAACGGCGCCGGCAAGAGCGCGCTGCTGGACGCGCTGCAGATCGTGCTGCTGGGCGGCGACCGCTCGCGCATCCGCTTCAACGCCCAGGCCGGCGGCAGCGCCCGCGCCCGCTCGATCCGCGACTACTGCCTGGGCACCTGGCGCAGCGGCGAGGAAGGGCGCAAGCGGCGCACCGCCACCACCTACATCAGCCTGGTGTTCCGCGACCAGGACAGCGGCCTGCCTCTGACCGCCGGCATCGCGCTGGGGGCCAGCGCGGATGAGCCCGATCATCGCGTCTACGGCCAGTACATCGTGCCGGGTGTGGCGCTGACGCTGGACGACCACCTGGAGCGTGCCAACGGCCGCGAACTGCCGCTGGCCTGGGCCGGCTTCAAGGATCTGCTGGCAAGGCGCTGCCGCGAAGCGGGCAGCGGGCCGGGCCCGGAGCTGCATGCCGGCAGCGAGCGCTTCCTCAAGGATCTGCTGCTGCGCCTGCGCGCCTCGCCCGCCGGCCAACCCGACGTCAGCGCCTACCGCAAGGCGTTCCAGAACGCGCTGAACCTGCAGCGGGTGGAGGACGTGGACCTGTTCGTGCGCACGCTGGTGGCCGAGGACCGGCCGACCGACATCGCCCGTTTCCACGCGCTGCTGGATACCTTCCGCCAGCTCAAGGAGAAGATCGAACAGGTGGTGGCGCGGATCGCGGCGGCCGAGGGCGTGGACGCGCAGTACGAGAAGATCGCCCAGCAGGCCACCCGCGCCGCCAGCTGCCGCGCACTGGCCGCGGAATACGCGCGCGACCTGCTGTCGGAACAGGTGGAGCAGGCCGAGGCGGCTTGCGAAGCGGCCACCCGCCAGCTGGCCGACACCCGCCGCGCGCTGGGCGAAGCCAGCAGCGAACAGGCGGCCATCGAGGATGCACACGCGCAGGCGCAGGCGCGCCTGCAGGGCAGCGCAGGCTACGGCGAGCAGGCGCAGATCGACGAGCTGGCCGGGCGCGACCGCGGCGAGCTGGCGCGGCTCAAGCGCGAACTCACCCGCAGCGTCGGCATGGTGCGCGAGCAGTGGCAGGCGGCCGCCAGGCTCGAGCTTCCCGCGCTGGACGCGGCCGCGCTGGCGCAGGCGCAGGCGGCTTGGCAGCGTTGGTATGACGCGCTGGCGGCTTTGCCGGTCGATGCCGAACTGCCGTGGCAACCCGCGGCGCTGTTCGCCGAGGCGCACCAGGCGCTGGCCGCCGCGCAGCCGCTGATCGCCGCCGTCGACGGCCACGCCCGCGCCCTGCATGCCGGTGTGGACGAGGCGCAGGGCCGGCTGGCCGCGGCGCGGCAGAACCAGAAGCGCCTCGCCGCAGGCAAGGCGGAGCTGCATCCCGACGTGGTGCGGCTGATGCACTACCTGCAGGACGAAGGCATCTCCGCGCGCCCGGTCTGCGACTTGGTGCGGGTGCGCGATCCGGCCTGGCAGGGCGCCATCGAGGCCTATCTGCGCGGCAATGTCGAGGCGCTGCTGATCCCTGCCGCCGACGAGGAGCGCGCGGTGAAGTTGTATCGCGCGCTCAGCGGCGGGCGCAGCGTGTACGGCGTCAAGCTGGCGCTGTCCAGCGCGGCGCGGCGCGGAGGCGAGGACCCCAGGCCGGGCAGCGTTGCCGCCTTGCTGGAAGGCGACAACGTCGAGGCGCTGGCGTTCCTGCGCCGCACCCTCGGCGAACTGCGTTGCGTGGACAGCGAAGCGGAACTGGTCGCCAGCCGCCAGGGCCTGACCCGCGACGGCCTGCTGGCCAAGGGCGGCAGCATCGAGCGCCGGCGCCTGCCCGCGGCCGACGAGCTGAAGATCGGCGCCAGCGACAATCGCGCGCGCCTGCGCGTGCTGCGCGAGGACATCGACGCCGCCGAGCGCGAGCTGCGCGAGCTTGAACCGGCGCTGCGCCGCGCCGATGCCTGCCAGCGCGGCCTGGCACCGCTGGCCGATCCCGAAGCGCTGGCGCAGGCACTGCACGATGCGGCGCTCGAACACCGTCAGGTGTTGCGCCGCTACCGCGACGCGCAGGAGGGCCGCGAGGCCGCGCAGAACCCCGACCTGTTGCGTGCGTCCGAGCAGCTGCGCGAGTTGGCCGACCTGCTGGCCGCCTGCCGCAGCCGGCGCGATGCGCTGCTGGGCAGGGTGGCGCTGGACGAGGGTGCGGAGACCGCCGCGCAACGCCTGCTGGACGGCCTGCGCGGCCAGGAAGACCTGGTCGCGCGGCGTGCGGTGGAAGCCTTCCGCGATGCCGACGTGGATCCCAACCGGGTCGAACGCCTGCGCGAGGAAATGGACGCCAAGTGGCCCGCGCTGGAAGAGCGCGGCGCGCGCTGCGAGGAGCGCGCGAGGGACAGCGACCGCCAGCTGGACAACCTCAAACCCGAGGCCTGGGGCACGCTGTCGCAGTACGCCAAGGACCACGGGCTGGCGCTGGCGCTGGCCCCCGGAGACTGGCGCGCAGCGCGCAGCCTTCTGGCGAAGGAACTGGCGCAGCTGCGCGAGTCCGAACTGGCCAACTACCAGCGCCAGGCCGACGAGGCCTACGCCACCGCCACCGAGACTTTCCGCAGCAACGTCGCTTCGGCGCTGTACGACAATTTCAGCAAGCTGAAATACCAGATCGGCACGCTCAACCGCACGCTGCGCGCCAGCCCCGCGTTTTCCAACAACGAGCGCTACCAGTTCCACTACGAGGTCGCGCCCGAATACCGCGAGTTGCACCGCTTCATCCAGCGGGTGGCCGACGTCGGGGGCGAAGACGGACTGTTCGGCAGCGCGGGCGAAGTGCCGGCCGCGTTCCGCGAACTGATCGAGGACAACGCCGCGCAGCGCGGCGCTGCCTCGGCGCTGGACGACTACCGCCGCTTCTTCCGCTTCGAGGTGCAGATCCGCCAGGACGACAAGGTGATCGGCTCGCTGTCCGAGCGCATGCGCTCCGGCTCCGGCGGTGAACACCGCGCGCCGCTGTACGTGATTGCCGGCGCCGCGCTGGCCGCCGCCTACGGCAAGAGCACGGCGCATCCGGGCGGGCTGGGGCTGATCCTGCTGGACGAGTTCGGCGACAAGATCGATGCGCAGAACGCACGCGCCACCGTCGACTACCTGCGCTCACTGGGCCTCCAGTTGATCCTCGCTGCGCCCGACACCGCACAGGGCACGCTGTCCGGCGTGCTGGACAGCTACATCGAACTGTTCCGCGACGGCGACCTGCTGCAGGCCGAACGCATCGAAGTCGGCGAAGCGGCGCGGGCACTGCTGCTCTCCGACCAGTTCGACCTGCACCCGCAGCTGCTGGCCGAGGAGGCCGCGCGCATCGCCGCCGGCAAGGGCGAGGCGTGAGCGCGGCGGGCTCGGCGGACGCGCTGCTGGCACGCCTGCTGCGCCGCGCGGAGAGTGCGCGGCGACGCGGCGATAACCGTCCCGTCGCCATCAACATGGCTCGCATCGATGAATACATCGCCTTGCGTACGTTGGCGGAATTTGAAACCTTCCACGCTCGTATCGGCCTGGCAGAACGCGCCGGCGCAGTGCGAGTGCAACGCGACGTGCATGGCGGAGATGGCACAAAGCTGCTGCGGCTGAGCGTGTGCGATGTAGCCGCATTGGCGAGGCACCTTGGCGTCAGCCTGTTGGACGAACGCATGGATGCGGCCGAAAGTCGACTGGATCCGTGGCGCGCGCGCTTCCCGGTGCTGGAGGAAGTGCTTGCCGCATGGCGCAGCAATCGCAAGTTGCGCGGTGCTGGCCCCGAAGCTGCGCTGGATTTGGCCGATGCCGCCGGTGCGGTTGCCGCGCGTCTGGACGATGTCGGGGCAGAGCGGGTTCTTCGCCGCGAGAGCGCGCGGCTGTTCGGTGACAGCAAGCGGCTGGAGAAACTCACCCGTTGGCTGGAACTATTGGTCACCGGCGAGGTGGCAACCAGTGATCTTTGCGATGTCGAGGTCTGGGCGATGCTGGGCCTGCGTCGCGAACCACAACCATTGCTGCTCGCCGGAACCGGCTCGGCTACGGTGGGCGAGGCGGTGCTGCCGCTGCCGCGGCCCTTCATTGGCCTGCCAGTGGAGCAGCTACGCGCTTTGGCTACCGATGCTCGCTGCCTTGTCAGCATCGAAAATCTGGCCAGTTTCCACGACGCCACCCATGCAGCCGGTGCGCAACACGCCCTGTTGCTGTACACAGGCGGCATGCCGTCGCCGGCTTGGCGCGCGGCCTACGCCCGCATTCTTGCCTGTCTTGCACCGGAGTTGCCGATCTATCATTGGGGCGATATCGACGAAGGTGGATTCCGTATCGCCGCAAAACTTTCGGAAACCGCGACCGGGGCCGGGCGTCAGTTGCAGCCGTGGCGCATGAGCCCGGATGCGTTGGCAGAGGCGGCATGTGCAGCGGCCACGATACCAAGCTCCGCGCAACTAGCTCGCACGTGTGCCTGGGCCTGCCGCGCCGGTTGGGCCGAGGTGGCATCCGCCCTGCAAGCAAGGCCGCTGCGTCTGGAGCAGGAACAGCTGGAACCGTTGCTCCCGGCATAGGCCATGCCCGGCCAGTCGCGCGCAGCCGTTGCTACACTCGGCCCATGACCGAAGCGCGCCGCTCCCGCAAGAAAACCCGGGTTACCTCGCTGGACATCGCCCATCGCGCCGGGGTCTCGCAGGCCACGGTGTCGCGGGTGCTGGCCGGAAGCCCGCTGGTCAACGCGGAGACGCGCCGGCGGGTGGAGCTGGCGGTGCGCGAGCTCAACTACAAGGTCGACCGCCACGCCTCCAGCCTGCGCACGCAGCGCGCCGGCACGCTGGCGCTGCTGCTGTTCGAGGACCCCACCCAGGACGATTCGCACATCAACCCGTTCTTCCTGTCGATGCTGGGTTCGATCACCCGCGCCTGCGCCCGCCACGGCCACGACCTGCTGGTGTCGTTCCAGCAGCTGTCCGACGACTGGCACGCCGACTACGAGGACAGCATGAAGGCCGACGGGCTGATCCTGCTGGGCTACGGCGATTACCTGGCCTACGAGAGCAAGCTCGCGCGGCTGGTGGAGCAGGGCACGCATTTCGTACGCTGGGGCCAGGTGCAGCCTGGCCAACCGGGCATTTCCATCGGCTGCGACAACCATGCTGGCGGGGTGTTGGCTGGCCGGCACCTGCTGGCGCAGGGACGGCGCAGGATCGCGTTCCTGGGCGATGCCTCCACCCGTTTCCCGGAGTTCTTCGCCCGCTACCAGGGCTGCGACGCGGCGCTGCGCGAGGCCGGTGCGGCGATGCTGCCGGAACTGCAGGTGGACGCCGACAGCACCGAACAGGCCGGCGCCGATGCCGCCAGTACGCTGCTGGCGCGCGGGCTGCCGTTCGACGCGGTGTTCGCCGCCAGCGACCTGATCGCGATCGGCGCGATGCATGCGCTCAAGCAGGCCGGGCTGCGCATTCCCGAGGACGTGGCGGTGGTGGGCTTCGACGGTACGTCGATGGCGCTGTATGCCAACCCGCCACTCACCACGGTGGTGCAGGACACTTCGAAAGCCGGCGAGTTGCTGGTGCAGGCGCTGTTGCAGCAGGTCCGCGAACAGCCGGCGCAGAGCGCGATGCTGCAGCCCACCCTCGTGGTGCGGGCGTCCAGCGGCGGCTGAATTATCGCGGCAGCCGCGCGCCCGCCATCGCCCCATCCAGTGCCGCCATCAGCGCCGGATCGGCGACCGGCGCATCCAGCAGGTAGACCTGCACACCATGCGACGGCACGCTGGCTTCGAGTTTTCCGCCCGCGGCGACCTCGATCACCCCGCCATCCAGCGCCGACGTCCAGCGTCCCGCCTGCAGCATCGAATCGATGGTGAAGCGCGCCGTCGCATCGCCCTTGTTCAGCAGCACCAGTGCGATCTGCGCATTGCCAGCGTGCTGGTACACCCGGTAGAACGCCGCGCGCGTGCCCTGCAGCTCGACATTGACCTGCAGGCCACGCTGCAGTGCCGGCGAGGCTTCACGCACCCTGGCGATGCGCGCCAGCGCGGCGCGGATCGGGCTGGCCTTGGCCGCGGTGATGCCCTCCACGCCGAAGTAGTTGCGGTTGCCGCCGTGCTCGGGCCGGCCGCGCATGAAGCCCATCTCCGAGCCGTAATAGACCACCGGGATGCCGCGCGCGGTGAACAGCCAGTTGTGCGCGTCGATGAAGCCGGCATCGCTGGCGTCCATCCGCGGCATGTCGTGGTTGTCGTAGAAGGTGGCCAGATCGTAGGGGTTCGCATACGGCCCGCCGGTCAGGTGCAACGCCGGCGCCAGCCGTTCGAAGCCGGCCTGCTTGTGGCCGAAGGCCTCTTCCATCGCCTGCTTCATCGGGAAGTCCAGCACGCTGGTTTCGCCGTGGCCGGGCAGGGTGTGGCGGGCGATGGTGGCGGCGTTGTAATCGAAGGCTTCGCCGAACATGAAGAAGCCGGGATGTTTCGCGCGGATGCGACTGGTGAACTGCTGCCAGAACGCATCCGGCATCCACGCGATGGTGTCGATGCGGAAGGCGTCGGCACCCTGTTCGATCCACTGCTCGTAAGCGCCCGCCAGGTAGTCCAGCACCGCCGGGTTGCGTTCGTCCAAGTCGGACAGCTGGGCGAGGTTGCCGCTGGCGTATTTCTCGCCATCGACCGGGCCGATGTTGTTGTAGAAGCGGTGCAGCGGGTTGCGCGTGGGGTCGAGCTGCTGCGGCGGCAGGTTCTGGTGGTCGGCAAGCAGCTTGCCGTCACGGTCGTAAATCTTGCCGAAACCGGGCTGGTCGCGCTGCATCCCCCACGCCGGCGAGCCGTGGTTGCCCACGATGTCCAGCACCAGCTTCATGCCCTTGGCGTGCACGGCGTCGGCCAGCCCGCGGAAGTCCAGCCCGGCGCTGGGCAGGTGTTCGTCCAGTTCGTGGAAGTTCACGCCCCAGTAGCCGTGGTAGCCGGTCTTACCCTTGTCGGCGAGGTTGCCCCCACAGGTCGGCGCGGTGCCGCCGGTGAACGGCTCATCGGGGTTTTCGACGACGGGCGTGATCCATACCGAGGTGAAGCCCATCTCGCGGATGTAGTCGAGATTGTCCGCCAGTCCGCGGAAGTCGCCGCCGAGGTAGCCGATGTTGCCGGCCACGCCGTTGCAGGGCGCCAGCGGGATGTCGAAGGTGCCCTGGTCGCGTTGGTCGTTGGCGGTGTCGCCGTTGACGAAGCGGTCGGTCACCACGAAGTACACCGCCTCGCGGGCGAACGGTTCCAGCGTGCCGTAGTAGTCGCTGGACTGGCGCGCGGAGGACGGCGCGGTGCTGGCGCAGCCGCTGGCCGCGGCGATCAGTGCGAGGGTGAGCAGGGTGCGGATCGGGCGCATGGCGGGCCTCAGGCGTGGGCGATGGGTTCGGGCACGCGCAGCACGCACAGCCCGGCGACGAGCATGCTGGCGCCACCCAGCACGAGGATCTTCGACGGCTCGTCGGCGAACACGTGCTTGAGGATGTAGCCCAGCGTGGCCACCGCCACCAGCTGCGGGATGACGATGAAGAAATTGAAGATGCCCATGTACACGCCCATCTTTGGGGCGGGCACGCTGTCGGACAGCAGCGCGTAAGGCAGCGACAGGATCGAGGCCCAGGCGATGCCGACCCCGGCCATCGACAGCAGCAGCCAGTTCTCGTCGGGCATGAACGGAATCGAGGCCAGCCCCAGCCCGCCCAGCGACACGTTGACCAGGTGGCTGCCGCGCAGGCCGAAGCGGCGCGCCATCCACGGGATCGCGATCGCCGCCAGCGCGGCGAAGCCGTTGTAGGCGGCGAACAGCACGCCCACCCAGTTGGCGCCGGTGTTGTATGCGGCCGAGGCGGTGTCGGTGCTGCCGTAATACACGCTGGTGACGGTAGCGGTGGTGTAGATCCACATCGCGAACAGCGCGAACCAGGAGAAGAACTGCACCACCGCCAGCCGGCGCATGGCAGTCGGCATTGCGTAGATGTCGTGCATGACGTGGGCAAAGCCGTTGTCGCGCCCCACTGTGTTCAGTGCCAGCAGGGCTACGCCGTAGGCGGCCAGCAGCGCGCCCAGCAGGTACAGCTCTCGCGGCAGGCCCTGCCAGGCCACGCCGGCAAGACCCAGCGCGCCCACCGCCAGCCACAGCAGGCCGAAGCGGGTAGCGCGCGGCCGGTCGAGCGGCGCGCGATCCAGCGGCGGCGCCTGGTCGAAGGCGTGCAGCGCTTCCGGCGGATATTCGCGGGTGCGCAACACCGTCCACGCGATCGCGCCCAGCAGCACGCCTGCGCCTGCATAGAAGGCATAACGCACGGTGTCCGGCACTTCGCCGGGCCCGGCGGTATTGGCCACGCCCCATTTCTCCAGTATCCACGGCAGCAGGCTGGCCACTACCGAGCCGATGCCGATGAAGAAGCTCTGCATCGCATAGCCCTTGGCGCGCTGCGATACCGGCAGCTGGTCGCCGACGAAGGCGCGGAAGGGTTCCATCGACACGTTGATGGACGCATCCAGCACCCACAGCAGCCCGGCGGCGATCCACAGTGTCGGCGAGTCGGGCATGAACAGCAGTGCCAGCGAGGCGAGCAGGGCGCCGGCGAGGAAGTACGGCCGGCGCCGGCCCAGCCCGGTCCAGGTGCGATCGGACAGGTAGCCGATCACCGGTTGCACCAGTAGGCCGGTCAGCGGCGCGGCGATCCACAGGCCCGGCAGCGAATCCATCTCCGCACCCAGGGTCTGGAAGATGCGGCTGACGTTGGCGTTCTGCAGGGCGAAGCCGAACTGGATGCCCAGGAAACCGAAGCACATGTTCCAGATCTGCCAGAACGACAGCTGCGGTTTGGCGGTGGTGCCGGTGGTGTGCATGCGGTCCCCTGTGCGCGCGATGGCCAGCCGATACGGGCGGCGGGGTAGATATACCGCACCGCTTCCACCGGCCCGTGCATGTAAACGTATTCACGCGCCGCCGGTGTCGCAGCCGCGGTGGTGCGCGGCATAGTCCGCGCTTGTCGCAGGGGCGTGGAGCGGGAATGGCTGGACAGAACTGGTGGCGCGGCGCGGTGATCTACCAGATCTACCCGCGCAGCTTCCTCGACACCGATGGCGACGGCGTGGGCGACCTGCCGGGCATCCTGGCGCGCCTGGACTACATCGCCTCGTTGGGCGTGGACGCGATCTGGATCTCGCCGTTCTTCACCTCGCCGATGGCCGATTTCGGCTACGACATCGCCGACTTCCGCGGCGTCGATCCGCTGTTCGGCACGCTGGCCGATTTCGACCGCGTGCTGGAAAAGGCGCACGCGCTTGGCCTGAAGGTGATGATCGACCAGGTGCTCAGCCACTGCTCGGTCGATCACCCCTGGTTCCAGGAGAGCCGGCAGGACCGCGACAACGCGAAGGCCGACTGGTTCGTCTGGGCCGACGCCAGGCCCGATGGCACCCCGCCCAACAACTGGCTTTCGATCTTCGGCGGGGTGGCATGGACGTGGGAGCCGCGCCGCGGCCAGTACTACCTGCACAACTTCCTGTCGTCGCAACCCCAGCTCAACTTCCACAACCGTGAAGTGCGCGCGGCGCAACTGGACAACCTGAAGTTCTGGCTGGACCGGGGCGTCGACGGGTTCCGCCTCGACTCCATCAATTTTCCTTTCCACGACGCGCAGCTGCGCGACAACCCGCCCAAGCCCGCGCACCTGCGCACGGGGCGTGGCTTCAGCGCCGACAACCCCTACGCATTCCAGTACCACCTGCACAACAACACCCAGCCGGAAAACCTGGGCCTGCTGGAGGAAGTGCGCGCGCTGCTGGACCGCTATCCCGACGCTGGCGCGCTGGGCGAGATTTCCTCCGAGGATTCGCTGGCCACCACAGCCGAGTACTGCACGCCGCAGCGGCTGCACATGGGCTACAGCTTCGAGCTGCTGACCACCGATTGCAGCCCGGCCTACATCCGCGCCACGGTGGAAGCGCTGGAAGCGAAGATGACCGAGGGCTGGCCCTGCTGGGCCATCTCCAACCACGACGTGCAGCGCGCGGTGACGCGCTGGGGCGGTGGCGACGATGCGGCGATGGCCAGGCAATTGCTGGCGCTGGTGTGCTCGCTGCGCGGCTCGGTCTGCCTGTACCAGGGCGAGGAGCTGGGCCTGCCCGAAGCCGAGGTGCCGTTCGAGGCGCTGCAGGATCCCTACGGAAAGGCGTTCTGGCCCAACTTCAAGGGCCGCGACGGCTGCCGCACGCCGATGCCGTGGACGGCCGCGGACCACGCCGGCTTCAGCAGCGCCGTGCCGTGGCTGCCGGTGCCGCCGTCGCACCGCGCCCTGAGCGTGGAGGCGCAGGAGCGCGATCCGGCCTCGGTGCTGCATGCCGCGCGCGCCTTCCTGCGCTGGCGCAGGCAGCAGCCGGCATTGGTGCAGGGCACGATCCGCTTCCTGGATGCGCCGGCGCAGGTGCTGGCGCTGGTGCGCGAACACGCCGGCCAACGGCTGCTGCTGGCGTTCAACCTTTCCCCGCAGGCTTGCGAGTGGGCGCTGCCGGCGCCAGCGACCCTGCTGGACGTGCCGGGCCTGCCATCTCCCGCCGTGGAGGCTGGCGTGCTGCGGCTGCCGCCGCGCGGCGTGGCCTGCGCATTGCTGGCCGACTGAACGGAGGAGCAGGGCATGCAGGCGAAGACGATGGAGATGCCGGTGCGTGTTTCGCTGCTGGCGATCGCGCTGGCACTGGCGCTGCCGGGAACGGCCAGCGCCGAACAGGTGGCGCAGGTGAAGTCGCCGGATGGCCGCATCGAGGTGCAGCTGGACCTCAATGGCGAAGGCCGGCTTGCCTACCGGGTGCTGCGCGACGGCAAGCCGGTGCTTAAGGATTCGCGTCTGGGCTTCATCTTCCGCAACGGCCGCCAGCTGCTGCGCAACCTGGCGCTGGACAAGCAGGCGCAGCGCAGCGCCGACAGCACCTGGGAGCAGCCCTGGGGCGAGCGCCGCTTCGTGCGCGACCACTACAACGAGCTGCGCGCGGGCTTCGTCGAGAAGGACGGCGACCATCGCCGCTTCGACATGGTGTTCCGCGTGTTCGACGACGGCATCGGCTTCCGCTACGACGTGCCGGCGCAGCCAGCGCTGCGCGAGGCGCAGATCGTGCAGGAACTGACCGAGTTCGCCGTCGCCCGTCCGGCCACCGCGTGGTGGATTCCGGCGCTGGAATGGAACCGCGAGGAATACCTCTACCACCGCACGCCGCTTTCCGAGGTGGCGGTGGTGCAGACGCCGATCACCCTGCGCACCGAAGATGGCCTGCACCTGAGCATCCACGAAGCGGCGCTGGTCGACTATGCCGGCATGAACCTGATGCGCGGCGGCGACGGCGAGTTGCGCGCGCTGCTGACGCCCGGCAGCCCGGCGCCGGTGGTGCGCAGGACGCCGTTCGCCACCCCGTGGCGCACGATCACGATCAGCGAGCGCGCCGGCGGGCTGGTCGAATCCAACCTGGTCCTCAACCTCAACGAGCCCAACGCGCTGGGCGACGTGGGCTGGTTCAAGCCGTCGAAATACGTCGGCGTCTGGTGGTCGCTGCACTTGGATACCGAAAGCTGGGCGACTGGCCCGAAGCACGGCGCAACAACGGAACACACCAAGCGCTACATCGACTTCGCCGCCGCCAACGGTTTCCGCGGCGTGCTGGTGGAAGGCTGGAACGTGGGCTGGGACGGTGACTGGTTCGCCAACGGCTGGGGCTTCGATTTCAGCAAACCCACCCCGGACTACGACCTTGCCGCACTGTCGAAGTACGCCGGCGGAAAAGGCGTGCACTTGATCGGCCACCACGAAACCGCCTGTGCGGTCAGCCACTACGAGCGGCAGATGGATGCCGCGTTCGCGAAGTTCGCAGCGCTGGGCATCGACGCGGTCAAGACCGGCTATGTCTGCGATGCCGGCCAGATCGAGCGCCAGGACGCAGCCGGCGCGCCGGTGCTGCGCGAATGGCATGAGGGCCAGTGGATGAGCAACCACCACCTGCGGGTGGTGCGCGACGCGGCCAGGCACCACGTGGCGATCAATGCCCACGAGCCGATCAAGGACACCGGCCTGCGCCGCACCTATCCGAACTGGATCTCGCGCGAAGGTGCGCGCGGCATGGAGTTCAACGCCTGGGGCAACCCGCCGAACCCGCCGGAACACGAAGTCACGCTGGTGTTCACCCGCCTGCTGGCGGGACCGATGGACTACACGCCGGGCATCGTCAGCCTGACCGGTCGCAACGGGCAGGAGATACAGAGCACGCTGGCGCGCCAGCTGGCCCTCTACGTCGGCATCTACAGCCCGATCCAGATGGTGGCGGACCTGCCGGAGCATTACGCCGCGCATCCCGAAGCGTTCCGCTTCATCAGGGATGTCGCGGTGGACTGGGACGAGTCGAAGGTGCTGGCCGGCGAGGTGGGCGAGTACGTGGCGATCGCGCGCAAGGCGCGCGGAAAGCCAGAGTGGTTCGTCGGCGTGATGAACGACCGCAATCCGCGGACGTTGACGCTGGCGCTGGATTTCCTCGAGCCCGGCAAACGCTACCGCGCGCAGATCTATCGCGACGGCGAAGGTGCCTCGTTCACGGGCGATGCGCGCTTCCGTTTCGTCAGCGAGGAAACAACCGTGGCCCGCGGCGACGTGCTGTCGCTGTGGCTGGCCGGCGGTGGCGGCGCAGCCGTTCGGCTGCTGCCGGTTGTGCCCGAATCGGGTTCCCCGGCAGCACCCTGACTCGTGCCCTGGCGGTACAAGGATGCGCCTGCGGGCGGCATTCGATTTTTGCTGCAAGCCAGCATTGGCGCGGGTTGCAAGGCATCCGCCGGGAGCGGCAATGAATACGTATGCAGCATCTTCTGTTGGCCGATGGCGCGACTACCATCGCAATGTTCATGTGATGCGCGTGGCGCAGGCATGAGGAGCGGACGACCACAGTCCGCCATTTCCGAGAACCATTTCTGGAGGGGAACATGGTGCAGTTGAAGCGAAACCTGTTGAGCGTGGCGCTGGCGTCGGCCGCGATGATGCTGACCGCCCAGGCGTTTGCGCAGGAGGCACAGCCCGCCGCGCAGGATGCGCCTGCCGCGAAGAAGAAGGCGGATGCCAAGAACCTGGACACCGTGGTGGTGACCGGCATCCGTGGCGGCATCGAACGCGCCATCGACATCAAGAAGGATTCCACCTCGATCGTCGAGGCGATCTCCGCCGAGGACATCGGCAAGCTGCCAGACGTCAGCATCGCCGAGTCGATCGCCCGCCTGCCGGGCGTGGCCGCGCAGCGCGTGGCCGGCCGTGCGCAGGTGCTGAGCGTCCGTGGCCTGTCCCCCGATTTCTCCACCACGCTGCTCAACGGCCGCGAGTTGGTCAGCACCGGCGACAACCGCAGCGTCGAGTTCGACCAGTACCCGTCCGAGCTGATGGCCGGGGTCACCATCTACAAGACGCCCGATGCGGCGTTGGTGGGCCAGGGCCTGTCCGGCACGATGAACATGCGCACCGTGCGTCCGCTGGACTACGACAAGCCGGTGATCGCGATCAGCGGCCGCTGGCAGCGCAACTCGCTGGGCTCCGCCGCCAACCAGGGCGCAACCGGCAACCGCTTCAATGCCAGCTATATCGGCCAGTCCGCCAGCCGCACCGTCGGCTACTCGATCGGCTATTCGCACTCCGATACGCCGATCCAGGAGAACCAGGTCGGCCTGTACGAGCCGTGGGAAAAGATCGGCGACAACTGGCGCCCCGGTGTCGCGGCGGGGACCTTCTACTCCAACGGCATCAAGGCGCTGCGCCGCACGGGCTACACCAAGCGCGACGGCGTGATGGCAACCCTTGAGTTCCGTCCGTCCGATGCGTGGATCAGCACCTTCGACGCCTTCCATTCGCAGGCCAAGCAGGAAGACACCGCCAACCAGTTCGAAGTCAACCTCGGCGACTACAACGGGGGCTATGGCCGTCTGAACGTGGTGGGCGCCCAGATCAACGGCAACGGCACCTTCACCGGTGGCACCGCCGAGAACGTCTATCCGCTGGTGCGCGGGATGTACAACCGCCGCAAGGACGAGATCAACGCGTTTGGCTGGAAGAACGAGATGTTCGTCGGCCAGGCCAAGCTGCTCGCGGATGTCAGCTGGTCGAAAGCGAAGCGCAACGAGACCAACCTGGAGAACAACACCCAGCTGGTCCCCGCGCCGCAACTGGATTCTGTGGTGCTGGACTACACCGGCGGGAATTTCCCGCAGCTGAACCCGGGCCGCGATTACTCGAACCCCGACGCGCTCTACCTGCGCGGCACCATCTACGGCTCGGGCTACGGCAAGACCCCGCGCGTCGAGGACGAGCTGAGCAGCTTCCGGCTCGGCGGCGAGTTCCCGGCGCCTGCGGCCATGGCGGACGTGTTCTCCGGCATCGACGTGGGCTTCAACTACGCCGACCGCCAGAAGCAGAAGTGGCAGCCGGAAGGCGGCATCAACGTCGGCGCGCAGGGGGATACCACCATCGCATCCGACCTGCAGTACGGGCTGGTCGACCTGGGCTTCGCCGGCGTCGGCATGATCCCGTCCTGGAACGTGCCGGGTGCCGTCGCCCGCTACATGACCTTCAATCCGGTCGATGACCTCGATTACCTGATCCCGAAGGCTTGGACCGTGACGGAGCGGATCACCACCGGCTACTTCAAGGCGAACATCGACACCACGTGGGGCTCGGTGCCGGTGCGCGGCAACGTCGGCGTGCAGGTCCAGTACACCGACCAGTCGTCCGACGCGCGCTACTGGGATTCCACCCGGCCGGTAGGCAGCCGCGCACTGCCGATCCACAAGGGCACCAAGTACACCGACGTGCTGCCCAGCATGAACTTGGCGTTCTCACTGACCAACGACCAGACGTTGCGCGTGGCGCTGGCCCGCCAGGTGGCGCGTGCCCGCGTCGACCAGATGCGCGCCTCGCTCGACTTCGGCGTCGATACCACCACCGGCAAGCCCGGCGGCGGCGGCGGCAATCCGGAGCTGGCCCCGTGGCGCGCCAACGCGTTCGACTTGTCGTGGGAGAAGTACTTCGGGTCCAAGGCGTACATCGCCGCGGCGTACTTCTACAAGGATCTCACCAGCTACATCTTCACCCAGACCCGCGACGGCTACGACTTCACCGACCAGGTGGCGTCGTGGCTGGAAGTCAACGGCAGCACCCTGCCGCCGGGCGTCACGGTGAAGAACACCGGCACCTACAGCGCACCGTTCAACGGCAAGGGCGGCAAGCTGCAGGGCCTGGAGCTGACCGCGTCGTTGCCGCTGGACCTGATGTTCGGCGATGCGTTCACCGGCTTCGGCATGGTGGCCAGCGCCAGCTTCACCGACAGCAGCATCAAGATCCTGGCCCCGGAGAATTCCAGCAGCATCGGCAACGATCCGATCACCCTGCCGGGCTTGTCCAAGCGCGTCTACAACTTCACTGCCTACTACGAGCGCAACGGCTTCGAGTTCCGCGTCAACAACCGTCGCCGCTCGGACTTCATCGGCGAAATCGGCAACTTCGATGGCGCCCGTTCGCTGCGTTACGTGGTCGGCGAGAACATCACCGACGCGCAGGTCAGCTACAGCTTCAGCGACGACAGCAGCCTGAAGGGCCTGAGCCTGCTCCTGCAGGCCAGCAACCTGGGAGACGAGTCCTATCGCACCTATGCAGGGACCAAGGACCGTCCGCTGGAAACCATCAAGTGGGGCCGCACCCTGCTGCTGGGCGCCAGCTACAAGTTCTGAAGCCAGCCGCATCTCTGGGCCACAAGCCAGCCCCGCCGGCGTCAGCCGGCGGGGTTTTTCTTTGCGGAAGCGCGGGTATGGCTGGCGCGGGGGAGTGCGCGGGGGTCAGCGCGGCAGCGCCGCCGCCTCGCGCGCCAGCCGGCCGATGCGTTCCCAGTCGCCGGCCTTGATGGCGTCGTCGGGCAGCATCCAAGATCCGCCCACGCAGGCCACGTTCGGCAGCGCCAGGTATCCGGGCGCTTTCGCGATGTCGATCCCGCCGGTTGGGCAGAACCGCGCCATCGGCAGCGGGCCGGCGAAGCCCTTGAGCGCGGCCACGCCGCCACTGGCTTCGGCGGGAAAGAACTTGAAGCGCTGCCAGCCGTGTTCCAGTCCGCGCATCAGCTCTGAGGCTGTCGCTATTCCGGGAATCAGCGGGGTTGCGCACGCCTTCGCGGCTTCATACAGCGCATCGGTGCAGCCGGGCGAGATGGCGAACTGCGCGCCGGCCGCTTCGACGCGGTGTAGGTCGGCTTCGCCCAGCACCGTGCCGGCGCCAACGCAGGCCTGCGGCAGTTCGCGCGCCAACAGGGCGATGGCGTCCAGTGCGCAGGCGGTGCGCAGCGTCACTTCCAGCACCGGCAGGCCGTTATCGGCCAGCGCCCGGCACAGCGGCAGTGCATCTTCGATGCGTTCGATGGTGATGACCGGCACCACCGGCGCACGGGCGAACACGGCGTCGACGAGCTGGCTGTGGCGTGCGGTGTCGAGCATGTTCAGAGCTCCGTGGCGCGCAGCGCGCAGGCGGCGCCGAGCAGGCCGGGGTGGGGGTGGGTGATGACCTGGACCGGCATGGACTCCAGCAGCGGCGCCATCCGTCCCTTGGCGAGGAAGCGTTCGCGGAACGCGCTGCTGCGCAGGAACGGGATGAAGCGCGGCACGATCCCACCGGCGATGACCACGCTGCGGGCGCCGTGGATCAGCGCGCAGTCGCCGGCCACGCTGCCGAGCACGGCGCAGAAGCGGGCGAGGGCGCGGCGCGCGGCCTGGTCGTGGCCGCCCAGCGCGGCCGCCACCACCTCGGCAGGATCGCGCAGGACCGGGGCGCGCAGCGTGGTTTCCCCTGGCTGTGGCAATTGCCCCGGCAGCACGACGCCGGAGCCGCGCAGGACCGCGTCGATTTCGGATAGGCCCTTGCCGCATAGCAGGCGCTCGCTGGAGGTGCGCCCGTGCTGCGCGGTCAGCCACGCCGAGATTGCGCGTTCCTCGTCACCGATCGGGGCGAAGCCGACGTGGCCGCCTTCGGTTTCCACCACGTGCCAGCCGTTCGCCTGGGAGCCCACCAGCATCGCAACGCCCAGCCCGGTGCCGGGGCCCAGCACGCTGACCGGGCCGCGCTGCGGCGGTTCCGGTGCGCCGTGCAGGGTCACCAGGTGTTCCGAAGACAGCGCCGGGATCGCCCACGCTACCGCCCCGAAGTCGTTGAGCATGCGCAATTCGGAAAACCCGAGCTTGCGCTGCAGTTCGCTGCGCGAGAACGACCAAGCCCGGTTGGTCAGGCGGATCTCGTCGCTGCCCACTGGGCAGGCCACCGCCAGCGCGGCGCGCGCCGGCTGGTCGGCGACGCCGGACAGGTAATGTTCGATCGCGTGCTGCAGGCTGGCGAAATCGGCATTCGGCAGCGATTTCGATTCGCGCAGTTCGATCTTGGCCGCGTCCAGGTCGACCAGCGCGAAGCGCGCGTTGGTACCGCCGATGTCGCCGACCAGGGCGAGGCTGGAAGGGTTCATGCGCCAGTCCCGAACAACGAGCAGGCGCCACTTTCGGCCGAGCCGACGCCGCTGCGCATCAGCGCGAACAGCTCGCGGCCCATCCCCGACTGGTTTCCGGTCAGGTCCGGTAGCACCACCTCGCGTGCCTGCCATTCGGCGGCGTCCACCAGCACGTCCATGCTGCCGGCTTCGGCGTCGATGCGGACCAGGTCGCCTTCGCGCAGTTTCGCCAGCGCGCCGCCATCGGCGGCCTCCGGGGTCACGTGGATGGCCGCCAGCACCTTGCCGGACGCGCCGGACATGCGGCCGTCGGTGAGCAGGGCCACGCGCTGGCCGCGGTCCTGCAACGCCGCCAGCGTCGGGGTGAGCTTGTGCAGTTCAGGCATGCCGTTGGCGCGCGGGCCCTGCCCGCGCACCACCGCGATGAAGTCGCCTTCCAGCCCGCCGGCCTTGAAGGCGGCCAACAGCGCGTCCTGCGATGCGAAGATCCGTGCCGGCGCCTCGTGGCGGCGGTACTGCGGCGCCACCGCGGAAATCTTGACCACCGCGCGGCCCAGGTTGCCCTGCAACCGGCGCAGGCCGCCCTCGCTGTCGAACGGCGCGGACACCGGACGCACGATGTCGGTGTCCCGCGATGCCGGCGGCGGCTCGCGCCAGCGCAGGGCGAGGTCGTCCAGGTACGGCTGCCGGGCCTGCTGGCGCAGGCTGCCGCCGTGCACGCACAGGATGTCCTCGTGCAGCAGGCCGGCATCCAGCAGCTGCGAGATCACGAAACCCATGCCGCCGGCGGCCTCGAAATGGTTCACGTCGGCGGAACCATTCGGATACACCCGCGCCAGCAGCGGGGTGGCCTTGGACAGTTCGTCGAGGTCGTTCCAGTCGATCAGCAGGCCGGCGGCGCGCGCCACCGCGACCAGGTGCAGGGCGTGGTTGGTGGAGCCGCCGGTGGCGGCCAGCCCGACCATCGCGTTGACGATGGCCTTCTCGTTGACGGTCTGCGCGAGCGGGCGATAGTCCGCGCCCAGCGCGGTGATGCGCAGCGCCTGCTCGGCCGCCGCCACGGTCAGTGCACTGCGCAGCGGCCCGTTCGGCTGCACGAAGGCGGTGCCGGGCAGGTGCAGGCCCATCACTTCCATCAGCATCTGGTTGGAATTGGCGGTGCCGTAGAACGTGCAGGTGCCGGGTGAGTGATAGGACGCGGCTTCCGCATCCATCAGTTCGTCCTGCGTGGCCTGCCCCAGCGCATAACGCTGGCGCACCTCGGCCTTCTGCTTGTTGGGGATGCCGGAAGGCATCGGCCCGGCCGGCACGAAGATCACCGGCAGGTGGCCGAAGCTGAGCGCGCCGATCAGCAGGCCCGGCACGATCTTGTCGCAAACGCCCAGCATCAGCGCGGCGTCGAAGCTGTCGTGCGAGAGCGATACCGCGGTGGCCAGCGCGATCACGTCGCGCGAGAACAGCGACAGCTCCATTCCGTCGCGGCCCTGGGTCACGCCGTCGCACATCGCCGGCACGCCGCCGGCCACCTGCGCGCTGCCGCCGGCATTGCGCGCCGCCATCCGGATCAGCGAGGGGTACTGCTCCATCGGCTGGTGCGCGCTGAGCATGTCGTTGTAGGCGGTGACGATGCCGATGTTGCCGCCGCGCCCGCCGCGCAGCGCCGGCTTGTCCTCCCCGGAAGCGGCGAAGGCATGCGCCTGGTTGCCGCAGGACAGCTTGTAGCGGTAGGGCCCGGCCGCGCGCGCGGCGTCCATGCGCGCGAGGTAGTCGCGGCGCGTCGCCAGGCTGCGTTCGGCGATGCGGGCGGTGACGCGTTCGACGGCGGAGTGCAGCGCGGCGGTAGGCATCAGGGGCTCCAGTGGATGTGGATGGACGCCGGCGCGTGCAGCAGCGCGGCGACCGGGTAGGGTGCCTGCGGTTCCTGCTGGGCGCGGCGGAGGATGGCGCGCTTGTCGTGGCCGCTGGCGACCAGGTGCACCGCGCGCGCGCGCAGCAGGCGCGGCAGGGTCAGGCTGATCCGCGCGAACGGGGCTTCCGGCGGTAGCGGGTCGGGGAGGATGGCGATGGCATCGACGCCGCTGTCCAACGCCAGCCCGTCGGCAAGATTGGCCGCGCCCGGGAATAGCGAGGCGAAGTGGCCGTCCGCGCCCATGCCCAGCAGCACGGCGTCGAAGGGCTGGGGATGGGTGGCAAGCAGGCTGCGCGCCTGCGCCAGCGAGGCGTCGATGTCGCCGTCAACGGCGGTGACCGGCTCCAGCGCGATGCCGGCATCGGCGGCAAACGCCTCGCGCAGGTTGCGCAGGTTGCAGGCTGGGTGGTCGTGCGGCACGCAGCGTTCGTCGGTTGGCAGCGCTTCGATGCGGCCGCCGAGCTGCGCGCCTGCCAAGTGTGCGTATACCGGCAGCGGGGTGCGTCCGCCCGCCAGCGCGAGGAAGGCACCGCCGCGTTGCGCGATGGCGTCGCGACAGGTGGATTCGAATACCGTGGCGACGCCGGCCACCAAGCTGGCGGTATCCGGATAGTCGCGTTCGATCCAACCCATCGCCGTCGTCCTCATTCGCGCCAACCGTGGCCGAGCCGATCCACCAGCGATACCGAGGCGCTTGGCCCCCAGGTGCCGGCCGGATACGGTTTCGGCAGCATGTCGGCGTCGCGCCAGCCATCGGCGATGGCATCGACCCACTGCCATGCCGCCTCGGTTTCGTCGCGGCGCACGAACAAGGTGCCGTTGCCTTCGATCGCATCCAGGTAGAGGCGCTCGTAGGCGATGCGCTTGCGCGAGTTGAGGAATTCCTCGTGGAAGTCCAGGTCCAGCGCCACCTGCGATAGGCGCAGGCCGGCGCGATCCAGGCCCGGGGTCTTGCTCATCAGGTCCAGCTCGATGCGCTCTTCCGGCTGCAGCTTGATCAGCAGGCCGTTGGGCCGCATGTCGGTGTCCGCCGGGCCGCCGAAGATCGAATACGGCACCTTGCGGAACTGGATGTAGATCTCGGTGCTGCGGGAGGGCAGGCGCTTGCCGGTGCGCAGGTAGAACGGCACCCCCGACCAGCGCCAGTTGTCCACGTGCGCGCGCAGGGCGACGAAGGTTTCGGTGCGGCTGGCCCGGCCCAGTTCCTCGGCGTAGCCCGGCACCACCCGGCCTTCGCTGGCGCCGGCGGTGTACTGGCCGATCACCGATTCGGTGGCGACGTTGCCGCGGTCGATCGGCCGCAGCGAGCGCAGCACCTTGATCTTCTCGTTGCGCACCGCGGTGGGTTCGAACCGCGCCGGCGGCTCCATCGCCACCAGGCACAGCAGCTGCAGGAGGTGGTTCTGCAGCATGTCGCGCAACGCGCCGGAATCGTCGTAATAGTCGCCGCGGCCCTCCACGCCGACGGTCTCGCCGACGGTGATCTGCACCTGTTCGATATGGCGGGCACTCCACAGCGGCTCGAACAGCGAATTGCCGAAGCGCAGCGCGATCAGGTTTTGCACGCCTTCCTTGCCGAGGTAGTGGTCGGTGCGGAAGATCCGCTCCTCGTCGAAGGCCATGGCAACGCTGTCATTTATGGCGATGGCAGAGGCCAAGTCCTTGCCGATCGGCTTCTCCAGCATGACCCGGGTGCCCGCGCCGGCCACGCCGTTGGCGGCCAGCGCTTGGCAGGCCGGGCCGTAGAAGCGCGGGGCGGTGCTCATGTGGTAGAGCACGTCGCCGTTGCGCAGCGCGTCCACCCGGCCGGCCAGCGCCCGCATCGAGGCGTCGTCGTCGGCGCCGGCGGCGCAGTAGTCCAGCCGCTCCAGCAGGCTGCGCAGGGCCTCGTCGCTGCGTTCGGCGGCGGGGATGCGCTCGGCGATGCTGGCGGCCACCAGGTTGGCAAATCCTTCCCGGTCCAGCTCGCTGCGCGCGGTGCCGAGGATGCGCATGCCGTCCGGCAGCAGGTGCTCGGCCTGCAGGCTGTACAGCGAGGGCAGCAGCATGCGCCGGGCAAGATCGCCGGTGGCGCCGAAAATGGTCAGCAGCGAGGCTGGCGTAGCTTGCGACACGGAGGATTTCCCGGCAGGGGGGCCACCGCAGCTTAATATGCTTTGGCGTGGGTTGTTGCAGTGCACACGTTTGCAATCGTTTTACCCGGGCAAACCGGAACCGCGTTGCGGAACAGGCATACGCCTAGGTATCGCGCGGCTGTCATGTTTACAATCGGGAGTTTCCCCCTAGGGCCATTCCATGACCCGCGCTTCATCGTTCACCCGCGAGCAGCTGCTGGCCAGCGCACGTGGCGAGTTGTTCCCGAACAGCCTGGCCCGCCTGCCGGCCGACCCGATGCTGATGTTCGACCGCATCGTCGAGATCAACGACGGCGGCGGCGTCCACGGCAAGGGTTTCGTCCGCGCCGAACTGGACATCAACCCCGATCTCTGGTTCTTCAAGTGCCACTTCCTCGGCGACCCGGTGATGCCCGGCTGCCTGGGTCTGGATGCGATGTGGCAGTTGGTCGGCTTCTACCTGACTTGGCTGGGCGCGCCCGGCCGCGGCCGCGCGTTGGGCTGCGGCGAGGTGAAGTTCACCGGCCAGGTGCTGCCCACCGCCAAGGTAGTGACTTATGAAATCGATGTCACTCGCGTCATCAACCGCAAGTTGGTGGTGGCGCAGGGCGACGCCCGCACCCTGGTCGATGGCCGTGAAATCTATACCGCCAAGGACCTGCGGGTAGGCTTGTTCACCTCGACGGAGAGCTTCTGACATGCGTCGCGTCGCCATTACCGGCATGGGCATCACCTCCTGCCTCGGCAATGACCTGGACACCGTCTCGCGCGCTCTGCGCGAGGGTCGCTCCGGCATCCGCACCCTGCCCGACTCGGTGGAGCGCGGCCTGCGCAGCCAGATCGGCGGGGCGGTCGACCTCGACCTCGATGCCGCCATCGACCGCAAGCTCAAGCGCTTCATGAGCGATGCCGCGGCTTACAGCTACGTGGCGCTGCGCGATGCCATCGCCGATGCTGGCCTGTCCGAGGCGCAGGTCAGCAACCCGCGCACCGGCCTGATCGCAGGCTCCGGCGGTGGTTCCAGCCGCTGGCAGGTGGAGACCGCCGACATCCTGCGCGACCGCGGCGTGCGCAAGGTCGGCCCGTACATGGTGCCGCGCACGATGTGCTCCACGGTGTCGGCGAACCTCGCCACCGCCTTCAAGATCAAGGGCCTGAGCTATTCGATCAGCGCCGCCTGCGCGACGTCCGCGCACTGCATCGGCGCCGGCGCCGACCTGATCCGCCATGGCGCGCAGGACATCGTGTTCGCCGGTGGCGGCGAGGACCTGGACTGGACGATGACGGTGATGTTCGACGCGATGGGCGCGCTGTCGTCCGTTCGCAACGACGAGCCGGAGAAGGCATCGCGCCCCTACGACGTGGGCCGCGACGGCTTCGTCATCGGCAGTGGTGGCGGCATGCTGGTGCTGGAGGACTGGGACCACGCGGTGGCGCGCGGTGCGCATATCCACGCGGAACTGGTGGGCTACGGCGTGACCTCCGATGGCGCGGACATGGTGGCGCCGAGCGGCGAGGGTGCGGTGCGCTGCATGCGCATGGCGCTGGAGGGCGTCCAGCGCCCGGTCGACTACCTCAACACCCACGGCACTTCCACGCCGCTGGGCGACATCGTCGAATTGAACGCGGTGCGCGAGGTGTTCGGCGATGCTGTGCCGCCGATTTCCTCCACCAAGGCACTGAGTGGCCATTCTCTGGGTGCGGCCAGCGTGCACGAGGCGATCTACAGCCTGCTGATGCTGCGCGACGGCTTCATCGCCGGCTCGGCGAACATCGACAACCTCGACCCGGGCGCGGAGGGCTTCCCGATCGTGCGCGAGAGCCGCGACGCCGGGCTCGACGTGGTGATGTCCAACAGCTTCGGCTTCGGCGGCACCAACGCCGCGTTGGTGTTCGCGCGGGCCTGAGGCCCGTCGAGCCGGCCACGAAGCCCGGCCGCCGCTTGCACGGCGGTCCTCCCACGATGACCCTGCCCATGTCGCCCCCCGGCGGCAGCGGCGGGGTTTTTTCGTGATCGAGATGGCGGATTCGCATGCAGGATAGCGGTAAAATACAATCATATTGATGTTTTAAACATTAACTATGCTGTTCCTTGTTGCATCGTCCGGAGCGGAGAGCCCGTGATCACTTCAGCCCAGATGCGCGCCGCGCGCGCCCTGCTTGGCATCGACCAGAAGACGCTGGCGCAGATGGCCGGCCTGTCCCTGCCCACCATCCAGCGCATGGAACTCAGCCGCGGACATGTGCGCGGCGTGGTCGATTCGCTGGTCAAGGTGGTGGCCGCGCTGGATGCGGCCGGGGTGGAGCTGATCGGCGAGCGCGTCGCCAGCGGTGGCGGCGGACGCGGCGTGCGGCTCAAGTCGGAGGAGGATGCATGATCGCGTTGGTCGAGGCCGCGCGCGCGGGGCTGTTCCGGCGCGCCCACTGGCTGCCCAACATCACCGCCGGTGTGATCGTCGGGGTGGTGGCGCTGCCGCTGGCGATGGCGTTCGCCATCGCGTCCGGGGTCAAGCCGGAGCAGGGGCTGTATACGGCGATCATCGCCGGCATCGCGGTGTCGCTGTTCGGTGGCTCGCGGGTCCAGATCGCCGGACCCACCGGTGCGTTCATCGTGATCCTTGCGGGGGTGGTCGCGCAGTACGGGGTCAGTGGCCTGCTGTTGGCCACACTGATGGCCGGGGTGATCCTGGTGGCGATGGGTCTGGCGCGCCTGGGCGCAGTGATCCGCTTTATTCCCGACCCGGTGATCGTGGGGTTCACCGCCGGCATCGCGGTGATCATCTGGGTCGGGCAGTGGCAGTACTTCTTCGGGCTGCCCGCGCCGGGCGGCGGGCCGTTCTACCTGAAGACCTGGCAGCTGCTGCAGTCATTCGGCCAGCTGCACACGGCCACCTCGCTGCTGGCCCTGCTCAGCCTCGCGCTGGCGGTCTGGGGCTCGCGCATTCCCGGCCTGGCACGCGTGCCCGGGCCGCTGCTGGCGATGGTCGTGGCCACCGCCGTGGTGATGGCCTTCGACCTGCAGGGCGTCGCCACCATCGAGTCCACCTTCGGTGCCATCCCGCGCGCGCTGCCGGCGCTGCAGTTGCCCGAGGTTGGCTTCGACCGGCTGGTGGAGCTGCTGCCGGCGGCGTTCACCATCGCCATGCTCGGCGCGATCGAGTCGCTGCTGTCGGCGGTGGTGGCCGACGGCATGGCCGGGACCCGCCACGATTCCAACCAGGAGCTGATCGGGCAGGGCGTGGCCAACATCCTGTCGCCGCTGTTCGGCGGCATCGCCGCCACCGGCGCGATCGCGCGCACCGCCACCAACATCCGCAACGGCGGCACCTCGCCGCTGGCGGGCGTGGTCCACGGGATCACGCTGGTGCTGATCCTGCTGGTGCTGGCGCCCTACGCCGGCAAGGTGCCACTGGCGGCGCTGGCGGCAATCCTATTCCTGGTGGCGTGGAACATGAGCGAGGCGCGCCGCTTTGTGCGGATGGTGCGGCAGGCGCCGCGCGCCGACGTGGCGATCCTGCTGATCACCTTCGTCCTGACCATCGTCACCGACCTCGTGGTGGCGGTGAACATCGGCGTGATCCTGGCCATGTTCCAGTTCATGCGCCGGATGAGCGCCTCGGTGTCGGTGGTGGAGCATGGCCAGGCCAGCCTGCGCCATGAACTGGCCGAGGCCGGGCTGGATACGCTGCCGAAGGACGTGCTGGTCTATGCCATCGAGGGGCCGTTCTTCTTCGGCTCGGTCGACTCGCTGGAGCGCGCGCTGTCGTGGTCGCGGGAGCCCCCGCGCTGGGTGCTGCTGCGGCTGGAGCGGGTGCCGCTGGTGGACGCCACCGGCCTCAAGCGGCTGGAGTCGACCATCGAGAACCTGCGCGGTCGCGGCGTGCATGTGCTGCTGAGCGGCGCCAACCTGCGCGTGCTGCGCAAGCTGGTGCGCGCGGAGATCGTGCGCCGTGACGGGCCGCCGGTCTATTTCGGCGATCTCGCCACCGCGCTGCGCCACGTGGACGCAGCGCGGGGGACGGACTACAGCACCTCGGAAGCGTAGTCCGCCAGGCGCGAACGCTCGCCGCGGCGCAGGGTGACGTGGGCGCTGTGCATCCAGGTCTTGAAGCGGTCCACCGCGTAGGTCAGGCCGGAGGTGGTTTCGGTCAGGTAGGGCGTGTCGATCTGCTCGACGTTGCCCAGGCAGACGATCTTGGTGCCGGGGCCCGCGCGCGTGATCAGCGTCTTCATCTGCTTGGGGGTGAGGTTCTGCGCCTCGTCCAGGATCAGGTAGCGGGACAGGAAGGTGCGCCCGCGCATGAAGTTCATCGAGCGGATCTTGATCCGCGAGGCCAGCAGGTCGTTGGTAGCCGCGCGGCCCCAGGCACCGCCGTCCTGGTTGTGGGTCAGCACTTCCAGGTTGTCGGTGAGTGCGCCCATCCACGGCGTCATCTTCTCTTCCTCGGTGCCGGGCAGGAAGCCGATGTCCTCGCCCACGCTCACGGTGGCGCGGGTCATGATGATCTCGCGGTAGCGCTGCTGGTCCATCGTCTGCGCCAGGCCTGCGGCCAGCGCCAGCAGGGTCTTGCCGGTGCCGGCGGTGCCGAGCAGGGTGACGAAGTCGATGTCCGGGTCCATCAGCGCGTTGAGCGCGAAGTTCTGCTCGCGGTTGCGCGCGGTGATGCCCCAGACCGAATGCTGGGCGTGGCGGAAGTCGTCGACGATCCGCAGGGTGACCCGGTCGCCCTCCACCTTGGCCACCTTCAGCTCCGACTGCTCGTCGCCGGGGAGGAAGGTGAACTGGTTGGGATACCAGTCCTCGTCGTCGCTGCGGGTGATCTCGTAATAGGTGCGGCCCTTGTCGGTCCACGACTTCAGGTCCGTGCCGTGGCGTTGCCAGAAGTCCTCCGGCAGCGGCGTGGCGCCGGTGTAGAGCAGGCTGAAATCGTCCAGTGCGCGGTCGTTCTCGTAGTCCGCGCTGACGATCCCGGCGATCGAGGCCTTGATCCGCAGGTTGATGTCCTTGGACACGAACACCACGTCCGCCTCGGGCTGCTCGTCCTTCAGCGCCAGGATCGCCCCGAGGATGGCGTTGTCCGGTACCACGGCGCCGAACCGCTTGCCGGCATCGAAATTGCCGGTCTGGAAGCGCAGGCAGCCGGTGCTGGCGGCGCCGCGCAACTGCAGGGCGCCCGGACGCTGCAGGGCGATGCCGCGGGTGACGTCGGTGCTGCCGTGCGCTTCGATCAGCTCGTTGAGGAATCGGCTGACCTGGCGCGCATTGCGGCTGGATTCGCTGGTGCCCTTCTTGCCATTGTCCAGCTCCTCCATCACCTGCATCGGCAGGTAGACATCGTGCTCCTCGAACTTGAACAGTGCGGTGGGGTCGTGCATCAGCACGTTGGTGTCGAGGACATAGATGCGCTTGTTCCGGGTCATGCGGAAATACCTTTGGTCGGACAGCAGCAGGCCACCGCGTCCCGCGGAGCGGGGCAGTGGGCAAGGATGGAAACGGGGACGGTCACGTGGCCTGCGCGGCCTGCACTGCGTCTAGCACGGCCCGTGCATGGCCGGGGACCTTCACCGGCTGCCATTTCTGGCGCACCACGCCGGCGGGATCGATCAGGAAGGTGCTGCGGACAATGCCGACGTATTCGCGGCCATACAGTTTCTTCGGCTGCACCACCCCGAACGCGTCGCAGAGCGCGCCGTCGGCATCGCTGACCAGGTCGAACCTGAACCCCTGCTTGGTGCAGAAGTTCCTGTGCGACTTCAGCGAGTCCTTGGACACGCCCAGCACGGTTGCGCCGGCGTCGTTGAACTCGGGCAGCAGCGCGTTGAAGTCCAGCCCTTCGGTGGTGCAGCCGGGGGTGGAGTCCTTGGGGTAGAAGTACAGCACCAGCCAGCGGCCGGCATAGTCGCCAAGCGTGGCGGACTTGTCGCTGGAAAGCGCGAGCGGCAGGTCGGGGATGCGGTCGCCGGTGTCGAGCATCAGTACTTCATCGGATCCATGATGGCGTCGAGGTTCAGATGGTCGCAGAACTCGAGGAAATCGTCGCGCAGCGCGGCGATGTGCATGTCCGCCGGCACCCCGATGGTCAGCTGCGCCGAGAACATGTCGGCGCCGGTCTGCATCGCCCGGTAGCGCGAACAGTGCAGGCTTTCGATGGTGATGCCCTGATGGTCGAAGAAGTCGGCCAGCTGGAACAGGATGCCCGGCTTGTCGGCGGCGATCACTTCCACCACGTACGGCAGCAGGCTGGACTGCAGCGCCTTCGGACCGGTGCGGTACCACACCAGCTTCAGGCCTTCCTCGCGCTCCAGCTTGGTCAGCATGGTCTCGAGCTTGGCCACCGCGTCCCAGGAGCCCGTGACCAGCGCGGTGACCGACACGTCCCGCCCCACCGTGGCCAGCCGCGTATCGACCAGGTTGCAGCCTGAGTCGGCGATGCGGCGGGTGACGGCCAGCAGCGGCGACTGCGGATGCGTGGTGTACGCGTTGATCAGCAGGTGGTTCTCGTTCGGCTGGGGCCGTGGGGCGGCGGTTTTGCTCAAAGCGGGGGATCCAGACGTGGGGAAGTGCCGCCAGTACATGGCAGCATGGTCGCCAGCATACTTGCCGGCGCTTTCGAGCCGCAAGTAAGATCAAGGCCATACGCGAGTTTCCCCCATGCGCCCCGCGTCCCGCGCGGCGCCTTGCCCGAGCCTTTCCCCTTGCGACTTTCCGGCAGCATCACCGCCCTGGCGACGCCGTTCACGGCCGCCGGCGATATCGATTTCCCCGCCTGGGAGCGGCTGCTGCATGCGCAGCTGGAGGCGGGCACGCAGGCGGTAGTGGTGGCGGGATCCACCGGCGAGGCCGCCGCGCTGTTCGATGACGAGTACGACCGCCTGCTGGCCGCCGCGGTGGAGTTCGCGGCCGGCCGGATGCCGGTGCTGGCCGGTACCGGCCAGTCCAATACCGCCAAGACCGTCCGCTTCAACCGGCGGGTGGCCGCGCTGGGCGCGGATGCCGCGCTGGTGGTGACACCCCCCTACGTGCGCCCCACCCAGGCCGGATTGCTGGCGCATTTCCGCGCGGTGGCCGACGACGGCGGGCTGCCGGTGGTGCTGTACAACGTGCCCGGCCGCACCGGCTGCGACATGGTGCCGGATACCGTCGGCGAGCTTTCGGTGCACGCCAACATCGTCGGCATCAAGGAAGCGCGCGGCGAGGAGGACCGGATGGCGGCGCTGTTGCCGCTGCGCCGCGAGGATTTCGCGGTGCTCAGCGGCGATGACCCCACCGCGGTGCGTGCCATGCTGGCCGGCGCCGACGGGGTGGTGTCGGTCGCCTCCAACGTGGTCCCGGCCACCTTCCGCCGCCTGTGTGACCTGGCCTGCGGCGGCGATGCGGCCGGAGCGCAGGCGCTGGACGAGGCGCTGGCCGAGCTCTACCACTTCCTCGGGGTGGAACCCAATCCGATCCCGGTGAAGGCGCTGCTGGCGCTGGCCGGCATCGGCCATGGCCTGCGCCTGCCGCTGCAACCGCTATCATCCGCGCATGCCGGGCAGGCCGCCCGCCTGCACGCGGCCATTCGTCAACTCGAACAACGCAGCCGCGCCGACGCGGCCTGACAGGAGATCCAGATGCACCGCATGTTCCGCGCGTCCACGGCCGCCCCGCTCGTCGCCATCCTGCTGGCAACCAGCCTGTCCGGCTGCCACTGGTTCAAGAAGAAGAACGAGCTGTACACCCAGAGCGGCGAATCGCGCCCGCTGGAAGTGCCGCCGGACCTGGACCGTCCCGCCGCCGACCGGGCCATGGCGCTGCCGACCGTCGGCAGCAGCGTCACTGCTTCCGGCGCGCAGGCGGCCCGGCCGGGTGCAGTCGCCCCGGTGGGCTTCAACGCCGCAGGCGAGCGCGACGCCGTCTTCGCCAAGGTCGGCGAAGTGCTGGCCGCCACCAGCGGCGTGAAGGTTGCCAGCAAGGCCGAGATCCTCGGCACTTACGACGTCGACTACATGGACAGCAAGTTCCTGGTGCGCGTGACCAAGGCGGGCGAGGGTACCTATGTCTCCGCGGTGGATCCGCGCGGCCTGCCGCCCAGCGGCGAGGCCGCGGGCAAGCTGATCGGCGCGCTCAAGGCGGCGATCGCTCCATAACGCGGGCGCTCCCTGCGGCCGGCCCGGGGGTTGGATGCAGTCCCCCGGGCGCGTTGCCAGGACATCCTGCGTGCGCTTCGCGTCTCCCGCGCCAGGCCTTGTTCGTTCTGGGTCGCGTCATGCGCGATCCAGAACGCCGCGCTGGTGTGGCAGATACGTTCGGCAAGCGCCCGCCGCGATGTGTGCCGGCAAGTAGATCGCATGCGCGGCCGGTGTGGCCGCGTTGCACGGCAATTCGGCGCGTCGCGGGCGGCGAATGGCCGGTGGACCCCGCCGGATCAGCGTTCCAGCAGCGGCAGTTTGTCCGGCTTGCCGTCCCATTCCGCGGCGTCGGCCGGCGGATCCTTGCGCACCGTCAGCACCGGCCATTCCTTTGCCAGTTCGGCGTTCAGGCCGATGAATACTTCCTGGCCTGCGGGGACGTCCTCTTCCGGGAAGATCGCGCCCACCGGGCACTCGGGCTCGCACAGGGTGCAGTCGATGCACTCGTCGGGGTCGATCACCAGGAAGTTCGGGCCCTCGTGGAAGCAATCGACCGGGCACACCTCGACGCAGTCGGTGTGCTTGCACTTGATGCAGTTTTCGGTGACGACAAAGGGCATGGCGCGAATTCCGTGGAGCGTTGCTGCGAAGTGCGTAGTTTAACGCGGGTGGTGCCGGTTACTGCAGTTCGCGCAGGTCCAGCCGGCGCAGGCGCGGGGCCAGCCGGGCGGTGGTGGCGACCACGCCCAGAGTCACGAACCCGCCCACGATCATCGCCGGCACCAGCCCCATCAGTCTCGCCATCACACCGTCGTAGAAGGCGCCCAGTTCGTTCGAGGAGCTGACGAAGATACCGTTGATCGACGACACCCGGCCGCGCATCTCGTCCGGGGTGACCAGCTGCATGATGGTGGAGCGCATCACCACCGACACGCCGTCGCAGACGCCGTACAGCACCAGCAGCAGCGTCGACAACCACAGGTGGCGGGACAGCGCGAAGGCCATGGTGCACAGGCCGAAGCAGGCCACCGCCAGCAGCAAAACCCGCCCGGCATGCCGCTGCAGCGGGTGGCGGGTCAGCCACAGCGCGATCACGATGGAGCCGACCGCCGGCGCGGCGCGCAGGATGCCCAGCGCCTCGGGACCTTCGTGCAGGATGTCCTTGATGAAGGCCGGCAGCATCGACATCGCCCCGCCCAGCAGCACCGAGAACATGTCCAGCGCCATCGCGCCCAGCATGATCTGGTTGCCCGCGACGAAACGTGCGCCCTCGGCGATGCTGCGGAAGATCGGGCCGCGCTGTTGCGGCAGGGCTGGCTCGGACACCGGCATCGCCAGCAGGGTGGCGGCGGCCAGCAGGGCGACCGCCGTGCCCACCGCATAGGCTACGGGCTTGCCCGCCGCCCCCACCAGCACGCCGCCGGCGGCCGGGCCAAGCACCAGCCCGATCTGGAACACCACACTGCCCAGGCTGGCACCGTGGCCGAACTGGGCGCGCTGCAGCACGCGCGCGAACAGCGCGTTGTAGACGGGGCCGAGGAAGGAGCGGCCGATGCCGCCTACCGCCACCGCCAGATAGATGGGCCAGGTGCCATGGGTGGGCAGGGCGCCGCTCGCAATCAGCGCCAGCACGCCGGCATTGACCGCCAGCAGGGTGCAGGCCGCCGCACCCAGCTTGCGCCGCGGCAGGTGGTCGACCAGATACCCGGAGAAAGGCGCGATGCAGAAATACGGCACCACTTCCGCCAGCCCCACCAGCCCCAGCGCCAGCGGATCACCGGTGAGCTCGTAGATGTGCCAGCCGACCGTGACCGCGACGATCTGGTAGGACAGCAGGGTGCAGATGCGGTACAGCAGCAGCCAGCGGAAGCCGCGGCTGTGCAGCGGCGGGGCCGGCGCCGCGCTCATTCCGGCAGGGCGGCGCGGGCGCGTTCGCGGATGAAGGCCAGCAGCGCGGCCAGGCCGTTGCTGCGGGTCGGCGACAGGTGCTTGGACAGCCCGATGGAGGCGATGTAGTCCGGCTCGGTGGCGATGATTTCCGCCGCGCTGCGCCCGGAATACACGCGCAGGGCCAGGTAGACCAGGCCCGAGACGATGGCGGAGTCGCTGATCGAGTGGAAATCGAGCCGCTCCGCATCACCGTCTGCCACGATCCAGACCAGCGACTGGCAGCCCTGCAGGCGATGCTCCTCGGTCTTCCATGCGTCGGGGAACTCGGGCAGCTTGCGGCCGAGGTCGATCAGGTACTGGTAGCGCTCCGACCAGTCGCCGAAGAAGCCGAATTCATCGGCAATGGCAGCTTGGGCGTCGGCGGCGGTAGGCTCGAGCGGGAAGGGGGAGTTGGTCATGTCGTTCCTTGGGACTTGCTTGTTGCCCTCCATGGCGCTGCAACCATTGATCCTGTTCGTCCGGCCCGGCCATCCATGGACGGGTGCCCGGCAGCGCAGCCGGTGCCGACAGGACGCCGGCTAGATGCGCTTCCTCACCCAGCGCACGCCCTGCGGCGTGTCCTCAAGCAGGATGCCTTCGTCGGCCAGCTGCTGGCGGATTGCGTCGGCGCGGGCGAAGTCGCGGGCCTGCTTGGCGGCGCCGCGTTCGTCCACCAGCGCCTGGATGCGGGCGTCGTCGTCACCGGAGGCGCCGCGCGCGAACCAGTCGGCCGGCGCCTGCTGCAGGAGTCCCAGTACCATGCCGGCGCCCAGCAGCTGCGCCTTCAGCGCGGCCTTGTCTTCCGTCGATGTGGCCTTGCGCGCCTCGCCGGCGATGCGGGCGATCTCCGCGAGCGCCGCCGGGGTGTTGAGGTCGTCATCCAGCGCCGCCTCGATGCTGGCCGGCGTGGCCGGCACGGCATCGACATCCGCCAGGTCGCGAAGGGTGCCGTACAGCCGGTCCAGCGTGCGCACGCACTGCTCGATCAGCCCGTCCGACCATTCCAGCGGCTGCCGGTAGTGCGCGGAGAGCAGCGCGTAGCGCAGCGCTTCCGGTGGGTGCTGCCGCACCAGGTCGTGCACGCGCTGGATGTTGCCGACCGACTTGGCCATCTTGGCGCCGCCGAAGTTCAGCATGCCGTTGTGCAGCCAGAACCGCGCGAACGGCTTGCCGCCGTGGGCGCATTCGCTCTGCGCCACTTCGTTCTCGTGGTGCGGGAACTGCAGGTCCACGCCGCCGGCATGGATGTCGATGGTCTCGCCCAGGTGGGCTTCCGCCATCGCCGAGCATTCGATATGCCAACCCGGGCGGCCGCGGCCCCAGGGTGATTCCCAGCCCGGCAGGTCGTCGCTGGAGGGCTTCCACAGCACGAAGTCGCCGGGATCGCGCTTGTACGGCGCCACTTCCACCCGGGCGCCGGCCAGCATCTCGTCGGTGTCGCGGCGCGACAGCTTGCCGTAGCCGTCGAAGCTTCCCACCGCGAACAGCACGTGGCCTTCCGCCGCGTAGGCGTGGCCATCGGCTATCAGGCGCTCGATCATCGCGATCATCTGCGGCATGTGCGCGGTGGCGGCCGGCTCGATGTCCGGGGCGAACGCGCCGGAAACGCCCAATGCCGCCATGTCCTCGCGGTAGGCGTCGGCGTATTTGTCGGTGATCGCGGAGATCGGCGTGCCGAGGTCCTTCGCCGCAGCGTTGATCTTGTCGTCCACGTCGGTGATGTTGCGGGCGTAGCGCAGGCCGCCGTAGCGGCGCCGCAGCAGTGCGGCCAGCACCCCGAACACCACCGGCCCGCGGGCGTTGCCGATGTGCACGTAGTTGTAGACGGTGGGCCCGCACACGTACATGGTTGGGCACCCGGGCGACAGCGGTGCGAAAGGCTCGGTCCGGCGGCTCAGGGTGTTGTAGAGGTGGAGCGGGTTGGAGGGGCTCATGGCGGCACGCGCGTGGGATACGCCATTGTAGCGGCCG